>JACLAB010005148.1_pt1 | contig 39234 bp, 19 predicted proteins | sample 8027921 | NCBI WGS metagenome assembly JACLAB01 (sample SAMN15725117, study PRJNA655200) | protist metagenome | isolation source: fluorescence activated cell sorting (FACS) single amplified genomes of... | place: USA: West Boothbay Harbor, Gulf of Maine | collected 2000-07-19 | reverse complement strand
GCGTATACCTATGTACCAGAGAAATGGCAAAGGCCCTGTCGTCAGAGTCGCGATCTACGCGTAACACCACACGCGTAACACCAAACGCACTGTTGGCGCTGATTGCCGCGACGCGCGCGCGCGTCGCCACTCGCGCGCGCGATCGACCTCGTTCGACGCGACGACGCGACGGTGAAAGACGCGCGCGACGCGCGAGACCGGCGACGCGCGAAACCGGCGACGCGATCCGCGCGCGGCGTGAGAACGTTCCGCGAACGACGCGTGCGAACTTTCGACGCGTGCGAACGACGCGAGCGAACTTTCGACGCGTGAGAGTCGCGAGCGAGGACGAAAGCGCGCGGGAAAAGCGGCATGACGTCGTCTTCGAAGGGCTCGCGCGATGGTGGCGTCGCGCGGCGCGTCGCGGTGTTCGCCGCGACGGTGATCGTGGCGTACGCGGTGGCGAGCGTGGCGACGACCAGAGAGGGACTGGCACGAATGGTGCTCTCGACGACGAAGACGAACGATGGACGCGCGCCGATGTGGGCGAAGGAAGGACACGCGCCGCTGAAGGCGTTCTTCAACGATGCGATGGCTGACGCGCCGACGGGATTGACGCGCGACGCGCGCCGCGCTGCGCGGGCGCTGCGCGCCGCGCGCAAAGCGGCGCGCGCCGGCAACGGGCAATCGGAGACGACGTTCACTCTTTCAAAGTCGTGGAAGTTGCATCGCTTGGCCAAGCTCGGGATCACGGAGGTATTGACGGATGATGACGAAGCGCCGAACGCGCTCTCCGATGTGTCGTTCACGAGCGCGCAGACCAAGGGCGCGCAGACGGCGTTTGATTTCTCGGAGGAGGAAGCCGCACCACAAAATCAAACTGAAGATTTTCTCGCGGACAATTACGACGCTGAAGAAAAGATCGAGACTAGCGTTGATTCGGTGATTACCTCGTCGCCGGATGCGGTGTTTGCGGCACAGTTTGGGGATCAAACATGTGTACAACAGTGCGCCGACGACGCCGACGTCGCGCAAATCATCGGCGGTTCCGGCTGCACTGCGCTTCAAGCGAACGACAACGTTTTCAAGTGCTTGAACGAAAAGTGTTCATGCGAGGAAGCCGTGGCTTTACACGAAACTTTGTTCTACGTTTGTGACGCGAATGAGGTTGCGAAGAACTTTTCATTCGTTCAACTCAACCAATTCTACGTCGACACTTTGGATGAAGCGATCGACGAGTGCCAGGTCACCGATCTTCTTGACTCAGTCGTTTCTTCTCAGAACACGTACTGCGACAGTAACGAAGATCAAGACTCGACTATCTCGAATGTCACCGCCGCTGCGCTGGGTCAAGGATGCCACAGCGGCGGCGACCGCCCACCGGTGGCCAATTGCGTACTCCACAAGTACTACTTTGCACGCTGCGACTACTGGGCCGGTTGCAGTCGCGGATGCAACTCCTGGGATTATCCCATCGGTTGGAACCATTGCGGCTGGTGCTGTCATCGATGTGTAAACTACCCGTGCGGGTCGAATTGCCAATGTTGGCGCAAACGCTGGGGATTGCGCTGCAGGTGCCACACGAGATGGTGCAGTAGGTGCTGGCGTTTCCCAACGTATCGACCGAGGTGCCGCAAGGATAGACATTATCGGCTAAGTAAATGCCATACTTGCTCGGCCGGCTACGGCGTAACAAGCAATGGACAATGTCAACTTTACGGATGGATTCAAGCCATAGTCGACGGCATCAACGCCGTGAAGCAAGGGATCGAATACATCAAAAATGCCATCCCGAACACAATTGACAACATTAAGAACATGTTCACGAACGTCAAGACGCAAGCGAATACGGCGGTTACGAAACTGACAGAGCTCGCCGATCAAATCGCGCAGAAAGTGACGGATCTCGCCGATGAAGTGGTTTCCAGTGTCATCTTCATCAAGCCGGCGACTTTCTTGCAAGCAATCGAGAGCGCCCTCCTTTCGTGTGACAACGCTCAATCCGCGCTCGGCTCCACCAAAATCAGCGCACATGAAGCAACGTCCCTTGGATTGCTCGATCCGGCGAATTCACACGTGCTTGAGGAAAAGCTTGGTGATATTTTTGGCAAATCCCGTAGCGGAGTTTCTCCCATCCAAGAATGGCGGTCTGATGATACGTCTTCGCTCGGAGTCGGACAGTGTGTGGCTCATTGCGGCGCTGGGATGTGTCTGCCCACGACAATACCGGCAATGAAATACGAAACGCCTTATCACGGTATGCCCTTTCCGGATTCTATCCATTTGGTCAAATATAAGCCGGACGCGGTGATCGTCAACGTGGCGGCGAACCCCGTCTCAGCATGCGTCAAGATGACGGAATTCAGCATCCCTACGACCGCCGCCGAATCAATCGTCAATGCTCTGGTTGATCAAATCAAACCAATCCTACTCGCTGGCGTCGATGAAGTCAAACAGTGGGGGAAGAACGCCGCAAAAGGCATGAAAAACGCAGCCGTCGCCGTCGAAGACGGCGCAAACGACATGGCTGGATTTGTCCAAGGGATCCCGGATAAGCTCAAAAATCTGGTAGATCGACGTCGGTTACTCGCCGATGCCACGCCGTCAGACCAAGATCTCATCGACGTCTCGTTCGCGCTCGGTCGTCTGATGGCTCAGCAAAACAGGCTTCGTGAAAAAACCGAAGCAGACGTCAGGCTCTCCTTGGATGAGCTCCGAGCGAGGCTCCAAGCGCTTCCGCACTTTTCGCACGCTCATCCGACGCACAAGGGCGCGGCAAATCACGCAACGGCCAATCTTGGTGGTAATTTTCTCAGTGACGCGAGCGACGGACTCGTGAACGCGATGAAGCTCGCCTTCCAAGACATGAAGAACATGAAGATGATTGCTCGCTCGACACTGGTCTTGGATTTGAACGTCGAGTTCAACACCGATGCGACTGCCTATCGTTTCGACGATCTCTTGAACAACGGTGAAGGGTACACGATGATGATCGATCAAAGCATCCCGATCGGTCTGGGGTTCACCATCGCCATCACCGGTCGGCTTGATGTTAAGATGCCTTACTACTTCATCGCAGAAAGTGCCGGTAACTTTGCCTACAACGTGGCGTCGAACGATTTCTGGGTCGAGTTCGGCTCCGACGAAGGTAGCGGCGTGCTGAGACTTAACGACAACCCGCAGGTGACTATCACGCCGTCTGGCACTGGGCAAAGCTCGGTATCGTTTAAGGTATCGACTACTCTTCGTGCGAGTGATTTCAAGGTTTCCGTGTGCTTTGGCGACATCATTTGCTCTGGCATCGAGGCGCAGTTCTTCCAAAGTGTCAGCGCTGGCGCGGACAGTCTATCGGCTACGACGGATGAGGAATGTTTCAATGGCGCGACGGAATTCAAAGCCATGTTCGCCGACACCTTCACCGGGTATTACGACGAAAACAGCGGCGAGTGCCGACTGCGCCAACGCGGCAGCATCAACGCCGCCGGTCAATACGTCGAAATCCCCAAACCCGATGTTAACGTTGCCTTCACCACCGTCGTGCTCGGTGACAAGGATTGTGTCAGTCCCGTCTCGCTCTACGAATACTCCGCCCGCGAGTCTTGGCTCTCGGACGCACAGATGGCTACTTTAACCAGCAAAACGTGCGCGGCGCCGGCTGACGGCGACGGCGACTTTGTCACGTCGTCGTGTTCGGCATGCGACACCGCCCGCGCGCAGGGCTGCCACTCATAGCGTTGTGACGCACAATTTTCACACGCGCAAAGATCTCGATTGCGCTTTTCATTTCGTCTATCCTACGGTGTAATGAAATATTCAGTACAGTACTTTTGATTAAAACGTGAAAATTGGCCCTGCGCGCACGAAACGGCTAGGCGTAGATCGGGCAGTCGGTCGGACACGCGTCGACAGCGGCGCCACAATCCTCCACAGGATCTGTGCTGGCAGCGCACGACGTCGAATGGCTGGATCTATACTGTGCGCGGCTCGTCATGTCCAAGAGCGACAGAGGCTGGACGCACTCGGTGTCGCCGCGTACTTCGGTGATAATATCGGCAGTCACGAACGGTTTGGGATACTCGACGTACAAGCCGGCGCCGACGACGTTGGCACTTGCGCTGCATTGGTTTGAAGTTGTCGGGTAGGACGTGAGGAATTCGCCAAAGACGGGAGACAAACCGGTGCGTCCGTTGTAACAAGAGGAGTCCGTGGACGCGCCGACCCCGTCGCTTAGAATTGAATCCGCGCCGAATTGAATCCCTTGTTTGATTGTGACTTTGGGGCCGATGCAGATGATGCCGCCCCAGCAGAGTTTGATGTGGAAGTCTTTGAGCGCTGCCACGACGCCGACCTTGAGGCTCGAGGAAATCGTGCCGTCGATCGTCGGCGTGATGTCCAAGCTTGCCGAAGACTTAGGCGCGACGGTGGCGACGCCGTTGGAGATGCTCACCGTGTAACCAACATTTTTACCCGTGATCTTGTACCCGAGCTTTCCGCTGCCTTCTGTGAGCAAGAAATATGGGAGTTGAACTTTCGCGACGCCTCCGACGACCAAAACGAATCCAGTCGGGCCGATGGGTTTGATCTTGAACAATTCCTGATTGGCTTGGCCGTCAAGGAGATCACCTTCTTGAAAGAGAGCTCCTTTGGCGTCGAATTCCAATGTTTGCTCAAAATCGACGTCGAAAGAAACGCCAGTGGAGATCGTATTCAAGGCGCCTCGAAGAACTGATATGATACCGTCCTCGATAACGCTGAAGTCGAGCTTGAATCCGCCGAGGTGGGCGATGTCTCGGCGCGCTCTAGATTTGGGATCCGCCATAGGTTTCATGTTGTGCATGTGCGGATCATTCGAAACCAAGTTATGAATTTCGGCAATAGCGCTCAACGCCTTCTTCTGCATCAAGTTGACGCGTTGGATGTACTCCTCGACGATGTGTCCAAGCACCAGCGCTCGTTCGTGTTTGGTTAGTTGCTCGAATTCTTGCGTGTCACCAGACAAGAGCTTACGTCCAAAGCCCGGGACGTTAATGTTTGCGACGGTCGATTTCACCGACGAAAAGATGTCCGTGAGCGATTCGCCGATTTCGTTCACGAAGTCGGTGATTCCATCGGCCCAACCCGTGATGGCTTTGACTGCGTCATCGACGATCGGCTCGACAACTTTGACGAACTCAAGTGCGACGTCGTTCAACACACTCATGTCCAACCCAAAATGCGTTACCCCGGCGCATGCTTTGATGTTGCCATCGACAAATGCCTTGACGTAATCGGGTTGGAAACGCTCAAACCGAGGCTCGTCCGGGACAGAGCTCGTTTTGGTGAGTGAGAAAACGCCATCTGAGTAATCTGGGTGCTTTTTTAGGATGTCCTTGACGTCGAGCTGGTAGCACGGCGCGCCTGCGCAAAGATTGTGACTGCACGAACCTCCGAGTGGAGCGCTTTCAGAAGGTGCGGCGTAGTGCGATGCGATTTCCACACCGTATACTGCCTCCAACACGCGCTTGCGCACGTCGTGGTGCCGCCTCGACTTCACTGTTTTTCGATCGGCGCCCAAAGACGCGCTGTCGTCGTTGTTGCATCCCGCAGCCTGACTGAGTCCGTTCATGAGGGCGTTGGCATTCGGCACAACGGCTGACACTTCGTCATAAACCAAATCGGCGAGTTTTGAGCCGAGATCTGCGAGGTCACCCGCGAGAGACGCGATCGCGTTCCCGATGCCGTGTATGTCTTCGATGAGATCATTCTTGAAATCGTTTATGGTATCCAAACCATCGTCGATCTTGTTCTTCAAAGAGTCCAGCTCTGACTCCCAGTCTTCCCAGAATGCTCCGAGTGCAGCTACGCGAAGCTTAGCTCCGAGCTCAGGGTCCGACGTATCGATCGACGCTTTGAACATCTCTTCAGCTTGCTTCAAGTCCTCATCCGTCATGTTGAAGTCTTTCTTCAAAGCTTCAGTATCCTCGACGCACGCCCCGGAGCTGTCCATCTTGAAATATTGATCGCACGAGTCGCACTCACGCGTCTCGCTGTTCATCAACCAGCCGTACTCGCACTCGATGCACTCACCTTTGCGGGTTCCTTCGTATGCGCACGGCATGGAGTATGCTTCATGCGTGCTCGTGCAAATCCTACGTGTCCAAGTGCAGCCAGAACACGTATCACCATCGCACGTATCGCAGGTGTATGCCGGGCAGCTCCATTTCTCTGTCGTGCTGCCGTGTACACGAAGAATACCCGTGCGCGACGAGTTGGCGCCGCACATTGGTGCCTCATATGAGCAAGTAGAGATGACGTTAGCTTGAGCGAAGCAGTGCGCCGGCGCCGGATCATCCGCTGGCAACGAGCAGGGCGCGGCCTTAATATTGCCAGAGTCGTCCGTGTCTCGGATAGGGGTCAGAATGCTGAGCACACTGTGAGCCTTTCCACAGTGCGCTTCGACCGCCGAGACGGTTTCGTTCAGAAAATTGGCGTATTCGGGGCCGTTAAACTTTCCGTCCGCCTTCATCGGCGCGTCGCAAATGTAAAACAACGCCTCGATGAGTTGATACGATTCGTGACAACCGCACGCGTCGTGAATGCACGAGATGAGCTCGTCATTGTCACTACTCACGGCGTGATCGCACGTCGACTCGACGTCAATGTCGCCGCCGCACGTCGCCGCGCACGGGAACGTCAACTTTAAATCGGAAAATATCCTACCCGGCGACGTCGCATCGTACGAATTCACCTGATTGTACATAATATCCGTTTCCGTATCGTCGGACGGATCGCCCACGACGTTCCCAGAGCCCTCGGTTGAGATTACCAGCGCGTCCGCGTCGACGTTCGCGCTCGCCGTCGTCCCCAAGCTCGGCGCGCTCGGCGTCGACCACGCCGTCGTCTCCGGCCTCGCCGCTGTCGTCGTCGTTGGAATCCATCGTCCCACGCTCATCTTCCACGTCGTTTCCCCGCCGTCGAGCGCGAGCGCGACGCCCACGGTCACGCCCAGCACGCACGTGAGCGCGTCCAATCCCCAGCCGCGTCCGCGTCCTCGCGTCCGCGTCTCCCCCAACAACGGCGTGGACGCGTCCGCGCCCGAAAATCCGAGGCGCGCTCGAGATCCGAGAACCGCGCCCGAATACCGACCCATCTCTCACGTCCTCGCGTTCCCGCGCGCTTTCGTCCTCGCTCGCGTCGTTCGCACGCGTCGAAAGTTCGCACGCGTCGTTCGCGGAACGTTCTCACGCCGCGCGCGGATCGCGTCGCCGGTTTCGCGCGTCGCCGGTCTCGCGCGTCGCGCGCGTCTTTCACCGTCGCGTCGTCGCGTCGAACGAGGTCGATCGCGCGCGCGAGTGGCGACGCGCGCGCGCGTCGCGGCAATCAGCGCCAACAGTGCGTTTGGTGTTACGCGTGTGGTGTTACGCGAAAAATTGTGTGACGACGCGTTTTGCCGTGGTCACGCGTTTTGCCGTGTCATAAAACCTAATAAACCACTTAGCGCTCCCGCGCGCGTTCGAGCGCGCATCGGCGCGGGCGCGGTCGGTCGCCGAAATCGTAAAGCACGTCGCACTGTATGCGCATACGCGACCGATCGCGACTCGACGCGTCCGGGGACTCGACGCCGACGCGAAAACGACCGTTGGCGTCGCGGCGACGCGCGCGCGTCGCGCGACACACGACGACGCGCGCGCGATGCGCGCGAATCGCACGCCGACGACGATGCGAAAACGCGCGTTCGGCGCCGAGGTGACGAACTCGCCCGACGCGCGCGACGCGCGCGATGGAGGTCGAACGACGACGCCGAACGACGCGAAGACGCGCGCGATGTCGACGCCGAGAGGGACGGGCGCGGTGACGCCGCGAGCGACGCTGACGCCGCGAGCGAGCGCGCTGCTGCGAGATCAGCGACAGTTGGCGTCGCCGCTTCGAGCGGCGATATCGCCGACGCGACCGAGCTCGATGGTGAAGTCGAGCGTGAAGTCGAGCGAGAGCGCGACGAAGCGGGACGTGGCGCGGTTGCGCGAGCTGAATTCGATGCTGTTGAAACAGTTGTCGACGGCGCGGTCGGCGGCGGCGGAGGCGGAGAGCGCGAGGGAGACACTCGGGGAGGCGATGGCGCGGGAGGTGGCGAAGTCGAAGACGCTGGCGAAGGATGTGGAGGATAAGGCGGAGGCGCTGCGCGCGGCGGCGAAGCGAGCGAAGAAGGAAAGTAAGGATTCGGCGGAGGACGTCAAGGCGGAGGCGGAGCGATTGCGAACGTTGAACGCGAGGCTTATGAAGGAGGTTTCCATCGCGAGAGCGGTGGTGAAGGCTCGAGAGCACGAGGAGGCGACTTTGAAGGCAATCGCGGGGAAATCGGACGAGCGCGCCAACGCGCTCGAGGCTGAGATTGACGCCAAGCAACGGACGCTCGAAAGAGTTCAACTCGCGCTAGTTTCGGCGACAGAGCGAGCTGCGGATAGCTTGCGAGCAAATATGAAGGTGGAGAAGCTCGCCGAGACGAACGCGGTGTTGATGGGCGAGTTGGCTGCGTTGCGCGAATCCGCGGCGAGCGATTCCCAGGCGCTGCGCGCGCAAATCGCCGCCAAATCGGATGCCTTGATCGAGGCCAAGGCCGATCTCGCGGCCGCGGAGGACGAGGTCAATGCGCTGAGCGGCGCGAAATCCGACGTTGATAACCTTCGTTCTCTGAACGCGACGCTGATGCAGCAAATAAAGTCTCTTCGTTTCAAGGCTGACGAGGCGCTCGACGTCTCTCGCGCGCTCGAGGGCAAGGAACGCGAATTGGCCAAGGTGTGCGATGATCTGAAGGTTGCTGAAGACGCCAAGAGCGCGGCTGAGGACGACGTCATGAAGTTGCGACAACTCAACGTGACGTTGCTTCAACAAATCTCCGCGCTTAAGGAGAATTCAGAGGTGGACGGAGCGGCGCTCGAAGCCAAGCAGTCGGAACTCGAGGCGGCGCAAATGGCGCTCGAACTCGTCGAAGAGGAACAAGAGCGCACGCAGAACGACGTCACGAAGCTTCGCGAGTTGAACACCGTCATCATGTCTCAAGTCAAAACGCTGAAGAAGTCGTCCTTGGATGATCGAGCAGCGTTCAAGGCGGACATGGATGCCAAGAATGCCGAGTTGTCGCGCGCGCGTGTCGAACTCGCGCGACTCGAACAGTCCAACGGCACGTCCGAAAGTGCTCTCGAAAAGGCTCGCATGAGACAAGCGGCGTTGGACGGCGAAGTCACGACTTTGAAAAAGATTGCTGAAGAGAACATGGCGACGAACGCGCATCTCACCGGCCAAATCGAAGCAAAAAAGCTCGAACTCGCCGATGTCAAGGAATCTCTCGCGACGGCCGAGGCCAAGGCTGCGAAACTCGAAGCGGCAGAATATGACGTATCCAAGCTTCGCGAGCTGAACTCTGTCCTCATCGCGCAAGTGAAGACGTTGCGATCCGTCGAAGCGGAGAATGCGTCTCTCACCGCGGCCTTGCGCTCGCGCTCAGCTGAGCTCGAAAAAGCGCAGCTTCAACTCGCTGCCGCCGAGCGTGCCAAGGCTACAGGTGAAAAGGTTTCGGAAAGTGAAATCGCCAACTTGCGCGAGCTCAACACGCGCATCATCCAGCGCATGGGCGAGGTAAAGGAGGAGCAGGAAAAGAAGTTCCAACAACTCATCGACACGAAGACGCTTGAGCTTGCGAGCGTCAAGGCGGAGCTGGCAGAGGCGATGAAGGAGCTCGCCATCGGTCGCAAAGATGCGATGGCGCTCGAAAAATCGCTCGAAAAGTTGAGAACGATGAATGCAGAGTTGAACGGGTCGATCAAGGCGTTGGAAGCGGAGATTGAGGGCGAGAAGAAAGCGACGCTTGAGATGCGCCAGGCGATTCTCGACGCGCAGGCAGAGTGCGCTAGTCTCAAAGGGCGTTTGTCGGCGAAAGACGACGAACTCGAATCTGCATGGTCTGCGCTTATGTGTGTGAACGCCGATTTGAAACACGCTTTGCACGACGCCACGGGTATGCGTGCTCTGGCGGAGAAGCGCCACGGAGAGCTCGAAGAGGCGAACGTCAACGTCGATCGCTTGCGTGAGCTGAATCACATGATGATTGAACGTCTGCACAACGCCAAGAAGGCTGCGCTCGAAGCGGAGGCATTGAACGCTGAATTTGCCGCCGCGCGTACTCAAGCCGAAGTTACGGTTCGTTCAGAAGAGGCGAAGGTTGCCGCGCTTGAACAAAAGCTCAAGGAGAAGGACGAGGAGTACGCGACGACGACGCTCGCGCTGCGCGCCGAGATGGAATCCGGAAACTCAGCCTCCGCGCAACGTTTGGCCAATCTCCAAGCGCAAATGCATTCCCAGATCCACTCGCTTGAGCGCCAACTCGAGTACGCCAACTTGGACCTGCAAAAGGTTCAACGATCGGAGGCGGCGCACATTGAAGACCAACGGCGAAGCGCCGAAGAAATCGAATCGCTCGTCGCGCAACTCGAGCTCACGGAGAGCGACGCGAAGAAGGACGCCAACGCGATGAACAAACAGATCTTCGCCCTCCAATCCAAGGTTGCCGCGCACGAAGCATCCAATAAAGCCTTGACGAAGAAGTTGAACTCGTCCAAAGCTGAGATCAAAGCGCTCGAGCAAAAGCTCGCCGACGCGCAAAGCACGTCGAGCAAGAGATGGACTGATTTGGCTGCGGCATCGCGAGATTTACAAGAAGCGTTTACAGCCAACAAAGTTAAAGATACCATCATTGCAACCATGCGCACAGAACTCAAGGAGCTCACGAACACGGCTGAGTACTTCACCCGACTCGCGCGAGAGCACGGCGAAGAGGCGAAAGACTTCAGCGTCAAGTTATCGCAAGCAGAGGGTCAAGTCGTCTCGCAAGAGAAACGAATCGGACACCTCTGCGCGTCGTTGGAAGAAACCGAGATCGCGCGAAACGAGTTGTCCCAGAAGGTTGTCGCGCTCGAGCGCAAGGGTGGCGTCGCAGAGATGACCATTCGCGCCGCTGCTGAGCACCTGTATAAAGCGAACGAACGCGCGCGGTCTTTGGAGCACCAACTCAAATCGGAACGCGCTGATTTTGAGCGAACGCAAGCGGCGTTGACTGAAACGCTGAACGCTGCCGAACGTTCTATGGAAGCCAACATGCAAATCATTTGCGACCTCGAAGCCAAGTACCAAGAAACTTTGCAGCTCTTACTCGTCGAGCGCGAGCACAGTGCCGAAGTGCGCGACGAGATGCGCAAGGAACTTCAATTCGTCAACGAAGAGCTCGACGCCACGTCTGCGGATCTCGAAACCATGATTGAACGGAACAACTCTGGCATCTTGCTCAAAGTCGCGGACAACGCGATGTGCAAGCTTGTGTTCTCCGCCGCGCCAAAGATTTCTGCGCGCGGCGTCAAAGCCGTCATTCGTCTCGGCATGCTCGGCAGTATCGCCGCGTTGATTGGTCAAACCGTGCGTCAACTCAAGACTAAGGTGGTCGACAAAGCCACCTCGCAAACGCCGCGCGCGTCGTTCCGCTTCGCCTTCCGAGGTTGATTGTTTATTTCGTCGTGTCGGCGTCGCGTTTCATTAATATTAACACGCAGCGCCTCACAAAGCCACGCTGAACGACACCGCCTCGCGCGTTCGAGTTCGCCTTCGTAGACCAAATGCGCCTGGTGTCGTCACCGACCGCGTGCGCTCCGCACCGCGCGCACGCGCGCCGTCGTCGCGGCGTTTCCGTCGCCTCGACGAGCGCCTCGTGTCCCGAGCTGTCGCGCGTTTTAGACGTCATCACCACGCGCGGTACGCCGTTCGCGCTCGCGCGCGACGACATCGCCGAAAATTGCGTACACATCACAGACATACGCGCGACGCGCGGGCGCGACGACGTCGCGGCGATGCACGAGCGGTACGTTGAGAGAGCCGGGACGGATTTGAGAGAAGTATCTCACGCGACGGTGTCGTTGCGGGCGGTGGCGCAGAACGAGTACGTGGTGCAGTGGTCGACAACCTTCGTGCCAGAAAAGATGAAGTTTTTGTACGATTTAGCGCTGAATTGGCCGCTCGGGGCGTTGGAGATCGAGAAGAAAGACATCCTCGATCGACAAGGCGAGATTAGCAAGTTTACGTATCGCGCGTTATTCGCTCTGCTCAAACGCGCCGCTCTGGAGGGAAAGATGCGGATCCCGATAGCAAAAATTGAGGGTGCGAGTCGCCTAGTATTTGACGGCGGAAAACTCGAGCGGCACGAGGAATCGCTGACGCTCGTGTCCGCGATTAACGCGGGTCGCGTTCGCAACAAGCGCGTCGCGCGAGACCTACTCGAGTACCTCGATTGCCGCAAACCTCCCGGGACGTCGTTAGAAGCGTGGGACGACGCGGTGCTAGAAAAGTGCGATTATTACTCCGTGCCTGGAATGCGTCAGCTCGACGTGGACGGCATGGATGCGACGTCTTCCAACGTCGAAGACGCCACCGCCGTGCTCGGCTTCTTCACGCTCGTCACCATCGCATTCGGTTTCGGTTTCGGCGCGTGGTACATGCACGGCGTGCAACAAGAAGCCGTGTTCCGACAAATGCTCGCCGAAGGCGCGTATTGACGTCGTTTTTCTGTATCGATTATTACACAAAGAAGACGCGTCTCCTCCGCCCCGCGCGCGCGTCTCGTCGTACCCCCCCTCATCGTCCCGGCGGTCGCATTCCCGGCGGCGGTCCTCCTCCCGGCATCATCATCCCCACCGGCGGTCCTCCCACTCGCGGCGCCCCCATCGCGGTCGCCGGCGGCATCCCTCGTCCCGCCCCGCTCGCCGTCCCCGTCCCCGCGCTCGCGATTCTCGCTTTTTTCCCGCTCCCCACCGGCGGTCCCTCCACCGTCAGCGACACCACTTCCTCGCCCCTGACCAGCACGAATCCCAGCACCCGTCGCACGTGTCGCTCGTCCTCGTCGACGCCCTTCTTCGGCGGCAGCTTCCGATGCTCCTCGCAATCGCGCAGCACGACGTTGACGTGCCGATCGAACGCGGTGAACGTGCCGACGAGCGCGCGTCCGTCGACGAGGGTGACGCGCACGCGGTGGTTGATGAAGGCGAGCATCTTGCTCGTGCGCGAGACGCCCATGGCGAGCGTCGCTCGGCGCGCGCGCGTGTGCCGCGCGCGGCGCCGCGCGGCGGCGCGCGCGCGCGGGATGGGTTTGTCGGGTGGTTGTATTTAGGGTTTACGTTGATCGTCGTATGCGCGCGTAGAGTATACGTGTCGTGCGCGTGTATTCGACGGGTCGTGACTCAAGGCGCGAAGGGGTCGGACGCGCGCGACGCCCGCGCGTCTCCGACACGCGCCGACGCGCGCGCGATGCTCGACCTCGTCGCGGGCGTCGCGCTGTGGGCGAGCCCGCCGGCGATCAAGTTCCCCGGACTCGTCGTCCTCGGCGTCGCGCGACGCGCGCGAGCGCGAAAGCGCGACGATGGGACGCGCAGGCGCGATGACGACGACGCGGGCGCGCGCGACCGCGCGGTCGACCTGCGCTGGCGCGACGTCGCGCTGACGATTCGCGACAAGAAAACGACGCGCGCGAGGCGCGTGCTCGAGGCGTGCGACGGCGAGGCCAGGGCGGGGCGATTGCTGGCGATCATGGGACCGAGCGGGGCGGGGAAGTCGTCGCTGCTGAACGCGCTCGCGGGACAGACGCCGCGGAGCGCGAGGGCGACGCTGCGAGGCGCGCTCGAGGCGAACGGACGGCGCGCGAACGGTGGGGGTGGGTTTAAAAAGGCGTACGTGCAGCAGGAGGATGCGTTTTACTCGATGCTGACGTGTCGGGAGACGCTGGAGACGGCGGCGCGGTTGGGAGGCGCGAGCGACGTGCGAGCGACGACGGAGCGGTTGTTGAACGATCTTGGGTTGGTGGCGTGCGCGGATACGCGCGTGGGAGACGGGAAAACGCGCGGGATCAGCGGAGGAGAGAAGAAGCGGTTGGCGCTTGGGGTGCAGTTGGTTGGCGCGCCGAGCGTGATTTTCGCCGACGAACCGACGAGCGGGTTGGATTCTTTCCAAGCCGAGCGCGTGATGAAGACGCTGTCCAAATTGGCGCGCGAGGGTGGTAAAACCATCGTGTGTTCGATTCATCAGCCGCGATCGAGCATCGTGGATTTGTTCGATGACTTGTACTTGCTCGCCGGCGGGCGATGCGCGTACTTTGGACCGATGAAGTCGGCGCGCGAGTGGTTCGGATCCACCGCCGGTCACGCGATACCGTCCGACGTGAACGTGGCGGAGTATCTCATCGATCTCGTGAGTATCGATGCGACGTCGGCGGAGACGATAACGGCGACGGAAAAGCGCGTCGCGAGCATCGTCGCCGCGATGAAGTCGTCGCCGCCGAGGCTCGCCGACGCGAGCGCGGACGCCGGGAAGCGAGACTCTAGCGACGCTTTACCCGTCGTCGACGGCAAGCGCGTCGGATTTTGGGGACAGTTTCCGTTACTTTTAACGCGTTCCTGGCGACAAGTCACTCGGGACAAGGCGACGAACCGGGTGCGTTTCATGACGTCGCTCAACAGCGCCATGGTTTTCGGATCCATCTTTTGGAAAATGTCGCTGAAACAAACCGCAATTCAGGACCGAATGGGCCTGTTGCAAGTCTCCGCGATCAACGCCGCGATGAGCGCGTTGATGAAAACCCTCACCGCGTTCACGAAGGAGAAGGTCATCGTGAACAGAGAGCGCGCGAGCGCGGCGTACGGCGTCTTGCCGTATTTCACGTCAAAGCTCGTCGCCGAGCTGCCGATCGGCGCCTTCTTTCCACTCGCCTTCGGCGCGTGCGTGTACCCGATGGCTGGCTTGCATCCGACGCTCGGGCACTTTGCACGATTTTGCGGCATCTTGACTCTCGAATCGTTCTCCTCCGCGGCGATGGGATTGGCCATCAGCTCCGTGGCGCCGAGCACCGACGCCGCCGTCGCCATGGGACCCGCGGTCATGGTTCTCTTCATCGTCTTCGGTGGTTACTACGTCAACCCCGACAACGTCCCGATCTATTTCAAGTGGCTCAACAAGTGTTCGCTCATTAAGTGGGCGTTCCAAGGCTTGTGCGTCAACGAGTTCACCGGGCTGGAGTTTGAAGCCAAGCGCCCCTTCGACCAAAAAACCGGCGAAGACGTTCTCGCGCGTCTCTCTTTCCAAGACGCCACCGCGATGTCGAGCCTCAAGGCGCAGGGAAACATTCTTTCGTTCCTGTACTTGTTGACGCTATATTTGCTCGACACCACTGGACCCAAGTTTTGCGTCATGGAGCCTCCGGAATAACCCTTCAACTTAATAACGACTTTGATCAACCAAAAAAAACGCTTCGATGTAAAAACGCCCGCGCGGGCGCGACACAACGCGACGCATTCGCGCGCGCCCACGCGCCGCGCGCGCGATGAAACGCCGCGACTCGCTCGACGATAGCGCGATGTCCCGAACGTCGTCCTCGTCGTCCCCTCGCGCGCCGCGCACGCGCGTCGAGCTGAAAGAAATCGGCAACGAAGCGTTTCGCTCGAAAAAGTTTCAACAGGTGCGCGAGGCGCCGCGCGGACCGTCAGCGCGAACGCTCGACTGACGCGCGCGCGCCGCAGGCCATCGACGCGTACACGTATGCGCTCGAGAAGTACGGCGAAGACGTGGCCACGCTCACCAATCTCAGCGCGACGTACTTGGAATTGGGCGAGTACGAGCTCGCGGCGGCCACGGCGAACCGCGCGCTCGAGGAAAACGCGGCGTGGAGAAAAGGGTACCACCGCATGGGAGTGGCGTATGAGAAAATGGGTAAGAAGCGCGAGGCGATGGAGGTGTACAGGCGTGGAATCGCGCGATGTGGGGTCAACGCGCAGATGCAGGGTCGATTGGACGCGCTCGCGGCGGCTACGGCGCGCGAGGAGGCGTCGCCCGAGGAATTAAAGGCACGAGGGAATGCATTTCTTCGAGAAGGCGACACCGTGCGCGCGGAGGAGACGTACACGTTAGCGATTGACAAGGGCGACGCGACGGGAGCGACACTCGTGGCGCTATACAACAACAGAGCCGAAGCGCGACGGCGAGCTGGCGCGTACGACGCCGTCGTCGAAGACTGCACTAAAGTCTTGGAGCTTGATCCTCGAAACTTAAAGGCCACCCTTCGTCGCGGCGGGACGTACGAAATCCTCGAGAAGTACTCGCGGGCGTGCGAGGATTACGAATTCGCGCTCGAGATCGATCCCATGGATCCTTGTCGCGTGCGTACTCGGTTGGCGAGATGTCGAAGCCTCGCGCGCGGCGCGTAAGAGCGTTGTTACAGGGTCTAAACTCGCTAATTCGTGCTATGCTTTCACTGTATCGCGCGATACAAAGTGATTTCTTGTTGTTTGAAGTACCGCCTGTCCCACTCGTCCACGAGAACGAGGTTGAGATAATACTTGACGCTGAACCGATTGTTTACGTTTTTGTACGTCGGTGTCAAATCGTACGGCGACAAAAACAGCCGCACCGGAATCGACTCTCCTCGCACGGGCGCCCCGTCCATGACTTCGTACTTTGCAATCGTCTCGCTTTCGTTGTGCGCGCTCGCTCCGCCCTCCGTGCTCTCCCGTCGCCGAATCTCAAGCTCCATGTGTTTGATTTTTATCTTCACCAACAAAAAGTAAATCTTCCCAACGACGACGTCTTTCAACGAATACTTCGCCCTGGCGTACTCAAACTCGATGTGCAAACAATCCTCGATCCCAACCTCCATTCGAATCGAATTATTCATCTCTGGCACCGCGGGCACGGGATTTTGCACCCAGAACTTGAACTCTTGCGCGACGCCGCTCGCGTACGACCGACTCACGACGACGCGCAGAAAATATCTCAACCGCACGTTTATCCCGTGGTAACTCTCGTGCTGCATCTCGACGTGTTTAAACTCAAATCCCAAGCTCTTCGGCGCGCTCAGTTCTCCCGGCGGTTCGAGGTCTCGCGTCGACGCCAAAAAATCGACGACGGATCTATCGCCGTACCGTTCAATCTGTCCGATCAACTCCACGCGCACGCCGCGGTGTTCAAACTTTTTGCCGGGTATCGGCGCGACGTGCACCTTGCCCACGATCGTCTGTCCCGTGGAGAACAGCGGGAGGTGCTCGTGCGCGGTGCCTTGCTCGTTTTTCACGCTCACCATCGGTTGGGCGTCCCCGGCGTCGTGCGTGAGGTCGACGGTGCACACCTTGCCGAAACCGAGGAACGACATGGCGCCGCGCGCGCGCGAGTCGCTCGGTTCGCTTCGAGCGCGGGCGCGAGCGACGCCGGGCGTGGACGCGCGTCGCGGTGTGCGGGACGCGCGCGCGCGAGCGGCGAGCGGGACGACGAGACGGCGTCGAATCGGCGAAACAAAACGTTTAATCGGGCTATGCTACACAACGACACGCGACACAATATTTCTCACTCACTTGCGCCCGTTTGAATCGCGGGATTTCTTCTTGGCGGCTTTGGCGGCTTCTTTTTCCATGGCGCGGCGTTGCGCGCGCGGCAGCTTGGCGTACTCGGCTTCGGCGGCTTTGCGCTTGTTGTCGGCTTCGAGCTCCTCGGGCGTCGGCACGGGAGGCGTCGAGGACGCGATCCAAAGCTGAGAAACCCACTTTTCGTGACCTTCTTTCGCGGGCGTGGCGGTGTGCAGGGTTCGGGCGTCCGGCATGCACGCGGCGGAGCTCGGGAAGAAGACCAACGCCTTGCCCTTCTTCGGCGCGACTTCGATGCCCAGGTGCTCGAAACGCGTCTCACCACCCTCGTCGACGTCGTTCAGGTACACCAAAATAGTCGCGCGTCGTTGATACCCCTTATCCGCGGCGACAGCGATCGGAAAGCCGTCTTCGTGCGCCTTGAAATACTCGCCGCCAGAGTAGTGCGCCACCTGCGGCAACTCAAACGACCACTTGCCTTCGCCCGCCTCGGGCGCTCGGAACGCATCCGCATCCTTACTCAACCCCTCCACCGCGGGCAACAAGTACTCCGCGCGGCTCAAAATCGCCTTCTTCGTCGCGTGATTCTCCAACCCGTGCGAATTCAGCGCCACCGTCCTCGACGTTCGAATGTTTTCGTTCGCCGCGCCGCCGATGGCGCTCACCTTCAACCCTCCGCTCGCCTCCGCGCTCGCCGTCAACATATCGCACTCGTTCGCGCTCAAAAAGTCATCCACCGTGAAAACGGGCGGGTCGATGTTTAACACGCGCAGCCCTGGCATGTCGTTCGTGCGCACGCCCATGAATTCAAACGACAGAAATCCCGTAAACGACGTTCGCCACTCCTCCGGGGCGTCCCTGAGCAGCACGCCGCCCTCGAGCAATTGTTCGGGAAGAATCTTCGACAGCGTCGTGCGCTCGTGCGCCGGCACGAACCGAGGCTTTTCTTCGCTCGGTTCCGCCGCGCCGTCGGCGTCGGCGCGGCGCAGAACGCGCGCGCGACGGGGGGTTCCGACGCGAAGTTGACCTAGACCCTGAATGGCGTTCGAGCGATGCGCGCGCGACGCGGCGGTGACGCGCGCGACGGCGTGACGCGGCGAGTGCGTCGCGCTCGTCGTGCGCATCGCGCCGCGGGTGAACGGCGAGGCTCGGGCGATGGACGCCATGTCGGATTGTGAGGTGGGAGGGGAGGGGGCGCGGACAGCGGCGGCGAGCGGGACGGACGGCGACGCGTAATGTCGAGCGGTGACGTTCGTGCGTGGGCTACATGCGAGCTAAGACAGTTTTGCCGAACGCGATTCCGAGGAAGGTGGCGACGGTGTACCCGAGAACGCCTACGAGCATGGCGGGGACGACGAGGGATTTCCAATTTTTCGCCGAAGCCATCGCGGCGGCTGTGGTGGGACCGCCGACGCACGCGTTGGAGGCTAGTAAAGCGTTCGCTTTGTCGAATCTGAGCGCTTTGCCGACGGCGAGGAGGAATGCTAAGTGAATGGCGACCTGTAGGCAGGAGAAGACGAATAAGGACGGCGCAGTGGTGAGCATGTGGGTGATGGATCCCGACGCGCCGACGGCGACGAAGAAGGCTTGCATGACGAGCGTCGCGAGCGCCTCGCCCGAGCCCGCGAGCGCTCCGAGACGTCTAGGTATCGCCGTCGCGAGAACGACCGTTATCAACGTGATGATCGGGATGTCCATGCCACGCAGATTGAGCGCGGCGGAGATGAGCTTCGCCGCGTATCCGACGGAGGCCGCCACGGCGAGCGCGTACGACGCGCGCAACGCGCTGAAAGGCTCACCCGCGCCCTCGCCCTCAACGAGCGCGACCGTGTCGAGCGCGACGTCGCCATCGCCCTGGCTCTCGCGCGCGTCGACGTCTCCGCCGTCGCGCGTTTTCGGCATCACGCCCTTCGCCAGCGCGAACAATCCCATAAAGTACAACGCGTTCATCAAATTATCCGCCGCCAAACCCGCCGCCATGATATTCGGTGTCATCTCCAACGCGTTCGCCACGGCGACGAAATTCACCGCCCCCCCGATGTGTCGCGCCATCAACGCGCTCGCCATCTTCCACCCCTCCGCTCCTAGCGCCGTCATCGGCACCGCCGCGAACGCCCCCAGCGTCCCGAGCGTCGTCCCGAGCGCGCCGACGACGAAACACGGCAACAAGCGCGCCGATCCGCGCAGCACTCGTCGCACGTCCGCCGTGAACAGCAACATGGGCACCGCGAGCGGTAACAAGAACCCATTAATCATCCCGTACGTCGGCGCGTCCGTCGGCATGATTCCCGCGTTCGCGAGCGCGAGCGCCGCGAGCGTGCTCACCAGCGGCGCGCCGCCCGCGTTCGCTCCCCACGGGCGCTTCTCCGCCCAAAGCCCGAACGCACCGCACGCGAGCACCGCGGTCCAAACGCCGAGCGCGTCGGTCGGCGCGATGAGCGCGCGCGTCGCGGCGTCGCGCGTTCGGCGCGTTCGGGACGCACCGCCGTCCCGAACGCGCGACTTCGCGCGGCGTTCGCGCGCCGGCGCGGGCGCGCGCGCGCGCGCGACCGACGCGAGCGCGTCGCGCGACATGCGCGCGATCGACGCGCGCGCGTTCGGGCGCCGGCGCGCGCGTCGCGCGCGAGGAGAGCCGCGAGAGCGTCACTTTAACGCGCGCGGTGCGGTGCCGCCGCGACGCGAAGCGAACCGACGCCGCGCTCGATGTCGTCGCTCGCGCAGCCGGCGGCGTCGCAGGCGAAGGTGCTCGTCGGCGTGCTGGCGGGGTGCGCGATCGCGGCGGTACCGTTCGCGTTCAAGACGGTTCGACAGAGGGAACAGGTGGTGGCGGAGGCGCGGGACGGGGCGTACGACGCGCGGGACGACGCTCGCAACGCGCGACTGAGCGCGAAAAAACGTTAGATTATCGTTGTAGTGATATGTGATCTGTGTGTGTGTTCGTTCACGCGCGCGTGGGCTGGCTAGTGTGTGGGTGGTACTACAGAACGGGGCTGCGCTACGCGACGGGCTCGTCGGCTACGCGCGGCGGCGCGGCGGCGGCTCGCGCGCTCGGCACGAGTCTCGGTAACGCGTCCTTGATGTGCTGCAAACTGCGCACGAGAAGCTCTTCAGATTCTGGCACGGAGTCGAGGCTGTGCACGGTGCGGCGATCGTTCACAGGGTCGGTGTGGACGACCAATTGAAACGTCGGCGACAGGAGAATTTCGCGCTCGTCGTAAAAGTTGACTTGAATCGTTTTGTTGGATAAACGCCACATGACGCCCTTGGAGGTGCGGAGCCAGCTCTTTACGTATGGTGGCATCGTTTGTGGATCCCGCGCGCGCGACTCGCCGTCGTGCGAAAGACCGCCGATGGACTGGTACACCGAGCCGCGATGTTTGGTGTCGGAGAGATACTCGCGGAAATGCCCGGCGAGCAAAACCTTCTTCGCCACGTCACGACCATACTTTCGCGCCTCTGCGGGATAGACAAGCATGCGACCGAAATCGTTCCCTAGTGCTCGCGCCTTCTCAGGATCGATCACGGTGTCTTCGATCGGGGGATCGGGGTTTTGCGAGTGCGGCGACGCCATGTACACGATGGGCGAGTCGGCGGTCCCCTCCATAAACATCATTCTTGTATCGTCGTTGAACGCCACGCCAATCGTGCCATCGCTCAGTTTATACCCCATGCCGTACTTCGATGTGAAATCAACCCACGAATCGACCCATAGATGCGGGAAGTAGCTCGCCATCGCGCGAGATTCGTCTTCAGAATCCGTGCGCAATTGCAAACTGTCGAGCTTGTCGCCCAGAAGCGACGTGGGGTGGCCGGTCTCGATATCACCGTCGGTCGAAGCGCTCGCGTACTCCGGTTCGCGACACCGATTCGTCGCGAGCAGTCCATTGGAGGCGCTTTCCACCGCTACGACGTCTCTCTCCATCGCCCTCGCGTGCGCGCCCGCCGTGAGCCTATTCTGATCTAAACTTTGCAGCGGCGAACGCAATTGCTGCGTCGCCGCGGACGGATTCGTCGCCTTCGATGGCGCTTCGGCACAGATTGTGTCACCGTCTCGAGCGTCGAGTCTGCGCGATTTCGTCACCGGCTTTTTCGGTGACGATACCGTCGTCGTCTTTGATCGTCGTTCGACGTACGGCGCCGGCTTTTCGTCAACTAATTTCCAGTCCTCCGCACCGAGCTTCATGAACGGGTGCGCCGCTATCTGTTGCAATGTCGGTCGCTTCTCGGGCTCGGCGCTCAGAGCGGCGCGAATCAAATCCTTGGTAGAATCCGCGATCGGAGGGTCATCTGGTATGTCGTACTCGTTGGCTCGAATGCGTTTGTACGTCAACTTGACATCCTTGGTTTGAAACGGCGGCGAGCCGAAGAGCAACGTGTACAGAATTACCCCCAACGACCACGTATCGACTTCGTAGGAGTGACCGGGACCTTCTTTACCCTTGAGAACTTCTGGTGCGATGTAATTCGGTGTCCCGCAAATCGTCCTTCGCCGCTCGTCGTCGTGATCCATCGCGCACGCCAAACCGAAATCTCCAATCTTCACTCGCTTCGCCGCGCCGAGCTTATTCAACTCGGCGTCCGTTCCAGGTCCGCCGCCCTCCGCTTTGATCTCCTCCAACCCTTCTTTGGTCAAAAACAGATTTCCGAGCTTCAAGTCTCTGTGAATCACTCGCATCGCGTGCAGGTGCGCCGTCGCCGACACCGCCTCTCGCATGTAACACGCCGCCGCCATCTCTCTCATGGCACCGCGAGACTTTACGATATCCGCCAACGTCCTGTTCGAACACATCTCCATCAAGATGTACACGTGATTATCGTCCTCGAAACAACGCTCAAACCGCACCACTTGATCGCACGAGACGCTCTTGTGAATCCGAATCTCCGTCACCATCTTCTTCCTCGCCCGCGGTTTCTCCAGCGTCGACTTCGCCACCACCTTACACGCGAACGACCTCCCCGTCGCCGCTTCCTGCACCGCAAACACCACCGCGAACCCTCCTTTCCCTAACGCGCGTCCTCGAATGTACCGCCGCGCCCGCTTCGCGCCGTCGCCGCCGTCGTAATACTCCGTGATGACGCGCGGACACCTCACCTCCTTCGCTCGATCTTGCCTGCGTCGCCGTCGCCGCGTCTCCGACCGTCAGTCGCGCGTTCGCGCTTACCACCGCGTTTCTCGATCCTCACCGCGCGCCCTCGTCGCCCGCGCCGCCGTCGATTCGCCCGCGCGCGTCGTCATCGCGAATTTCAAATTTCAAATCGCGTCCCGTCGCACCTCGGCGTTTTCTTCATCGGCGCGTCCTCGCGCGCGAGCGCCGCGGACGGCGTCGCGTCGTTCGCGCGGCGATTTCTCGGCGCGATGTTTTCATCGTTCAGCAGCGACATCGCGCGCGCGCGCGTCTCGCGCGTCGCGTTAAGATGCACATCCGGGGACGCGCCGACGGTCGCCGGCGTCGGTCCGCGCTCGACGCGCGTTGACTTTTGTTTTCGCGCGACGCGACGGCTCGGACGTCGCGGGCGCGACGACGACGCGGGAAAAAAGTGACGGTCGCGACGGTGGCGCGCGGTCGCGCGGTGCGCTCGCGATCCGACGCGCGCGACGCGCGACGGCGCGTCGTCGCTCGCGGTTTCTTCGCGCGGAACGCGAACCGACGAATATCGGAGACGACGACGACGACGAATATCGGAGACGACGACGACGACGGCGACGGCGCGCACACCGCGGCGCGCCATGCGTCGATTCCGAAGGGCCGTGTTCGCGAAGCGCGCGCCCGCGGGCGTCGTCGTCGCGACCGTCGCGCCGTCGCGAAGGTTTCGGACGTCGGACGCGCCGCGCGCGCGGTCGCTCGCGCGCGAGATTGGACGCTTCGCGCGGCGCGCGTGGACGCGCTTTTGGGCGAACGTTTGGGGCGACGGCGAGGTCGATCCGCCTCGGCCGCGCGTGCTGGTGAAGGTGCGCGCGTGCTCGTTGAATCCGGTGGACGCCAAGTATCTGTACGGCGATAAGTGTCCGAGGATGTTTCGGCCGTTCGTGCGCGGCGTCGTGGACGGCCGAGGCGTGGGATTTGACTTTAGCGGCGTCGTCGTCGAGGCGGACGCGAACGCGGAATTTAGACGAGGTCAAGCCGTGTTCGGGGTCGCACCGCCGCTTGAGGGCGCGTGCGCTGAGTACGTGGAGTGCTACGCCGATATGATCGCGGAGAAGAGCGCCAACATGACGCACGCCGAAGCCGCGGCGATCGGCCTGTGCGGCGCGACGATTTGCCAAGCGCTCGACGCGTTTTGCAAAGTCGTTCCGTCGCCCGTGCTCGTCATCGGCGCCTCTGGTGGATTGGGTCATTTAGCGGTGCAAATCTGCAAATGCGAGGGCGCAGAAGTCGTCGGCGTTTCGTCGGCGCGAAATTTGGAGTTTGTGCGTTCGCTCGGCGTCGACGCCGCGGCGCCGTACGACGATCCGGACTCGACGTTGGAAGAACACCTCGCCGAATGGGGGCACGGTCACAAGAAGTTCAAGCTCATACTAGACACGGTCACGTCCAACGCCGCGGTGGACGCGCAGTACGATTACTGCTCGCGCCTGCGCGAAATCGTCGACGATGACTGTCGCTACGTAAAGTTCGGAGGAACGCCCACGCAATGGGCGTTCGCCCACATTCGTCGCATCGGGTTGACAGTGCCGTTCTCCGACTTTCACAAGCGCGCGCCACCGTTCTGGATCTACTTCCGCGGCCTCGAGCGCCAATTGCGCTACTTGCGAGACATGTACGACGCCGGCGACTTGAAACCGCGCGTCGGTAATCGCTTCCCGTTCACGAACGACGGCGTTCGCGACGCGCTCGCTCTCTTGCGCTCGCGCCGCGCCGTCGGTAAAGTCATCATCGACATCGATGAAAATTGAATACACGAACACCGTCCCGCGCGGCGGCGCGCCGTTTTCAAATCGCGACAGCTGCGCCGCGCCTCACACATCGTCGCGCGTCGCGCGCGTCTTCCGCGGCCCCACCGAACGCGGCGCGGTGGCGAAGCATGTCGCGCGACGACGATTGCGACCTGAGTCCGCGCGAGATCGCGTCGCCGCGCGACGCCGACGACGAGGGCGATGATGTTCGCGTCGTGTGCATCGACGAAGGCGACGACGCGACGCCGCGCGCGCGCGCGTCCGCGGACGCGCCGGACGCGACGACGTCGACGCGAGCATTCCCAGACGCGTCCACGGCGCCGGACGCGCGCGCGGCGCGGTTCAAACCGGAACTGAGCGTCAAGTCGTACTTTAAGAAGATAAAACCAAACGACGCGACGCGCGACGGCGACGCGACGACGCCGGAGGACGCCTCGCCGAAGCGTCGGCGAGGGTTGGTGAAGATTGAATTCGAAAAGGACAGGCGCGAATTCACGACGAAGGCGATCGGGGGATGTAAGGTGAAGTTTCCGGAGGGACTGAATCCACATCCGGCGCAGACGATGACGATGTCGAGCATCATTCGAGCGTTGACGAAACGCGAGCACGCGATGATTGAGTCGCCCACGGGGACGGGGAAAACGTTAGCGCTGTTGTGCGGGGCGTTGGCGTGGCAGGAACGAGAGGTGGCGCTTTCGATGGAGAAGAACAAGGGCTATTGGTCGGAAAAGATGAAGTATCAAACGGCGCGGAACGCGTACGTAGACGCGGTGGCGAACGGGAAGACGCCGACGGTGGAGCGCGGCGTCGGTTGGGCCTCGAATGATCCGTATTTTCCGAATCCGCACGGTTCGACGCTCCGACCGAAGATTTTCATCTGTTCGCGAACGCATTCGCAGATTAATCAAATTTTGCGTGAACTCAAGCGAACGGGGTATTCGCCGCGGTACAGCGTGCTGTCCTCGAGACAACGGATGTGCCCGATGGAAAAGAACGACGCGCAGTGCAAAGAATTACTCGGCACTGGAGTGGCTCAACAGAGCGGTCGCACGGCGTGCGGGTTTTTCAATCGACACAAGCACGTGTCGTCGAACATGGAGCGATACCCGAAGGCGGGCGAAGAAGGCATGTTTCCGAGCGCGTGGGACATGGAAGACTTTGAGCGCGTCGTGAATGAAATCGAAGGTTGTTCGTTTTACGCGCTTCGCGAGATGGTGAAGACCGCGGATTTGATCTTTTGCCCGTACAATTATCTGTTTGACGTGAACATTCGACGAAAGATGAAGATAGATCTGAAGGACGCCGCCGTCCTCATCGATGAAGGGCACAATCTTGAAGACGTGTGCAGAGAAGGTTCGTCGATTGAGTTTTCGCTCGACACCATCAGAAAAGGTAAGGATGAGTTGTCGAAGACTTGGGGGAAAATCAACAACGAAACGAGTTTGATCGCCAGATTCTTTCGAGCGATTTCCGAGTTCATGGAGGGTCTTTTCTGCACCAACCCCGCGCCGACGACGGTGATTCAATCGAACCAGCTCGAGTACTTCGTAAACGACATGCTGAAAACATTCAACGCGGTGGGTGAGTACACGCAGGACATCATAGACGTCGTAGAAAAGTTACTCACTGAGGGCAGCAATTTGATGTCGCCTATCATCGCGCCGCACATTACGTTCGCCGGAGATCTAGCCGAAGTTTTGCAAAACGCCGTCAAGCACGCGGCTGCGTACAACATTTTCATCGGCTCGCGGGTTGAAATCGACGGCGATGAATGTCCAGGCATGGTGATTCAGTGCATGAAGCCGTCAGTCGCGTTTCACGCCGTTGCGGAGAAAGCGCGCTCGGTAATCATCACCTCTGGTACGTTGTCGCCGATGAATACGTTCGAGGCGGAGCTCGCCGAGAAGTTTCCGACGAAAATCGAAGCGCCCCACGTGGTGCCAAACGATCACGTGTACGTCGAAGTGACGAGCGCGATTGGCGAGGTGACGTACAAGGCGACAGATGGACACGTCCAAGGACCGAAGTTCGCGAAAAAGTTGGGCGAATACTTGTTGAAATACGCTCAAGTCATCCCGGGAGGGATGCTCGTGTTTCTTCCAAAGTATAGTCTCATCGACCGCGTCTTGCGCGAATGGCACGTGACTGGTTTGTTTGGGAAGATGAACGATTACAAACGCGTCGTCGTGGAAACGCGGGGCGCGCGAGGTTTCCAGGACACCCTGAACGAATTCAATCTCGGAAACACGAACGGTAAAGGATCGTTGATGCTTGCCGTGTACCGTGGTAAAGTGTCCGAAGGTATCGATTTCAAAGACGACAGCGCGCGGGCTGTGTTTTGCGTCGGCATTCCGTTTCCGAGCGTCTACGACATCAAGGTGAAGGCGAAGAAAGAATTTAACGATTTACCCGTTTCTCGAGCGCAAGGCATGCTATCGGGCGGCGAGTGGTACCGCGCGCAGGCGTACCGCGCGTACAACCAAGCGCTCGGTCGTTGCATTCGCCATCCGAAGGATTACGCCGCGTTGTTCCTCGTCGACTCGCGTTTTCGCGAAAGTCGTTGGATGCTGAACAACATCTCTAAATGGATTCGCAACAACGCGCAGGCGTCCGACGACGTCAATCAAAGCGTGCGAGTGGTGGATGGATTCTTTAAGCGCCTTCGCGGCGCATCCGACGGAAACGCGCCGGCGGGGTCGACGGCAAAGCACGAGGAAACTCAACAAAAAGAAAATCTCCTCTGCGGCCTGGGGTGCGAGAAAAACGCCGCGCTCTGCGCCGCGCTCGAGAGACTCCACGAAGCGAGTATGCTTTCGCCCGAGGAGCCGATGAAAGTGAACGCGTATGCGAAAGCGTTGACGTCCATTCGCGCGTTGAAGTACGAAGTCACGAGTGGCGCGAAGATGAGTAAAGCGGGTCCCGACAAAGTGCAGCACGTCGGACCGTCCATGGGCGCGCAAATCGATTTCTTTCTCAAGCACGGCGTCTTCGAACGAATGGAGTATTACGAGCGCAAAGAGCTTCCCCCGTCGTCGGCGAAGTAGAACTGAAATGTAAATGTACAATAAATAGCTTTGGTAATACGAATACAAACGCGCGCATCGTTTAGAACCGCCGACGCGCCTCCGCGCTCGCCTCTCGCGCCTCGAAAAATCGCGACAACGCGATCACCGCCGCGTGCGTGACGCTCAACGACTCGATCAAGCGTCCCATCGGTATGCTACACAGCGCGTCGCACAGCGCCAGCTCTCGCTCCGACAACCCATCCGCCTCGTTCCCGAACACCAGCGCCAATTTCCCTCCGTCTTCGCCTCCTCCCGGATACGCCGCCGTCAGCGCCGCCAAATCGTCGAATCGCGCGCGCGACGCCTCCGCCTCCGCGTCGTCAAGCCTCCACGGATGAAATCCGACCACCGTTCCCACCGTCCCGCGCAGCGCGTCCTCCAGGCTCGCGTGCGCGTCCGCCGCGCTCGGCACCAACCACTGCGCCCCCTTCGCCGCGTTCAGGCACGCGCGGCACTCGACGTCGCACAGCGGCGTCGCCACGCGAAAATCGCAGCACTCGAACGCCGCGCACGCCCTCGCCATCGCCCCGACGTTCGACGCCGTCTTGGGCGAGCAGAATATCACGCACACGTCGCGAAGCGTCCCCGGCGGGTCCTCGAGCGCGTCTCGCGGGCCTCGGCGAAGCGACGCCGCCCAGCGGTCGCGATGTCGGTTATCGCCGCGCCGCGCGCCGCGAACGCGCTTCGCCGCGCCCTCGCGCGACGCCGGACGCGCGCGCGCCGCCGCGAACATGACGCTTTTCGCGGCGACGAATGGCGCGTCACATCGCCGCGCGCTCGACCGCGCGCGCGCCGGCGCGCATGCGCTTCGAGCTCGACCCCGACGACGTCTTCTACCGCGCCGCGGACGCGCGCGCGTCGCGCGACGACGACGACGACGCGAATCGCGTGCGCGTCGAGGTGCACTTTTCGGGACATCGCTCGACGCTCGACGCGAATTGCGACGCGGTGCGCGCGACGATCGCGCGCGTCGCGCGCGGACACGTGTGGGCGCGCGATGCGCCGCGCGTGGCGCCGATCGCGGGGTCGAACGCGTGCGAGTGGTCGGTGTGGGTCGGAGACGACGTCGACGACGCGTGGTTGGCGGCGGCGTGCGCGCTCGAGACGTCGAGCGAGCGCGCGGACGTCGCGCGCGCGGTGCGAGTCTGGGACGACGACGGGGAGTTCACGCTGATCGAAACCGCGGAGGCGCTGCCGGCGTGGGTGACGCCGGAGCGCGCGACGGGGACGACGTTTTTGGTGAAGGGCGAGCTGGTGGTGCGGGACGGCGGGGCGACGGAACGCGCGGGGGGCGGGGCGAACGCGCGAGCGCGGACGAACGCGGCGTTGGAGACGCTCGACGACGCGGAGAGGATGCCGGAGGAAGCGCAGAAGATTTTGAGGGCGAGAACGGACGCGGCGACGCGCAAGGCGAAGGAAAATCGTCACGACGCGTTTGCGATTATGCCGAGGCGCGTCGCGCGCGTGCTGCGACGAGAACCGCAACTCGTGGCGGCGGCGATCGAGAGTTTGCGAGCGCGCGATCCCGCGGGCGTGCGCGCGGCGGCGAAGATGACGCACTTCGAGCCGGTGGATTTTCACCCGACGCTGGTGCGAATGTCGCGATGGTTGTTCTCGGAAATCAGTCGCGAGCGTTTCGAAGCGCCCGAGCGATATCCGATGCCTCCAAAGAGCGCGGATGATTTCATCGCGCGCGAGCTCGGGATGAAGATCGCGTGCGGGTTCGAGATGTTACTCGCCGATCGCGGACCGGTCGTCGACGCGTCCGCGAGCGACGCCGAACCGGTGGACGATCGGGCGTGGACGACGTTTAAGGCGAGTTTGACGGAGAACGGGTATTTTAGAAACGAAATGGTTGGAAGCGCGATGTACAGGACGCTCCTGGCGAACGCGGTGCGCGAGTACAACGCGTCGCCGCAAGCGTCGACGTCTCGCCGTGCGCAACGTTCGGCGCCCGCCGAACGCGTTCGCGAGATTCTCGCCGCGCCCGAGAGCGACGACGACGCGTTGCGCGCGGCTTCGCCGAGCGACGCGAGCGATGAGACTTGGCTTCTTGAAGCCGACAAAGCGCTGAACGAGGAGTTAGCCAAGCTAGAAAAAGAGCGCGAGCGCACGGTGTGCGACGCGACGAGGAGCGCGAGATCGTTCGTCGAGCGCGAATCCGGATTCGAAGGCGTGGAGACGCGATCGCGGCGGGTGAATCACAACGCCGCGCCGGGCGCGTGTCCGGGTGATTTAAACATCCCCGACGGCGATGCCGGGTTCAGCTTAGACGCTCGAAAGTTCCTCAGCGAACTCGGCAAGGCGCTCGCGATCGAGGACGACGACAAGTTGCGACGGTACCTGGACGCCGACGGCGCGGACTTTGATTCCGACGACTCCGACGACGACTTCAATTTCCCCGACGACTCCGACGCCGACGCCGCGCGTCGCCGCGCGCGCGACTCCGACGACTTACCCGAGGACGATTTCTTCGCGTCGTCTTCCGATTCCCTCGACGCGGACTCCACCGACTTCGTCCACGTCGGCGACGACGCCCCCGACAGCGACGACGACGACGACGACGACGACGCCTTCGCCGCCCACTACGACGCCGTCCTCCGCCGACAACTCGCGTCCACCAACCTCGACGTCACGCCATCCGACGCCCCCGACGCCGACGTCTCCGCCGCCCTCGCGCGCGGGTTTCTCCGCAGCGCCTCCGCCGACGCCTCGCGCGCCGGTCCCGCCGCGAGTCTCCTCGCCGCCGCCGGCGTCCCCGCCGACGTCGCCCGCGCGCTCCACCTCCACCGCCCCGACGCCCCGTGACGATTTAATCCAATCCGTTCATGTCGCGCGTCCGTCCCGAGCGTGTATTTACACCGTCACCCAGAGGGCGTCGTAATTTTAATGCAAATTGAGATTGAAATCGCGGTTTAGGGTTTAGGGTTTACACCGTCACCCAGAAGGCGTCGTAATTTTAATGCAAATTGCGATTGAAATCGCGACGCCGCGGCGCGTCCGACGCCGCGCCGCACTCGCCGACGGCCGTCATGCCCGACGGCGACGCACGCGACGGCGCGACGGCGCGCGACGTCGCCGCGCGCGCGGCGTCGCGCGCGGAGGACGACGCGTGGGACGCGCATTTCGACGCCCTGCTCGAGTGGTCCGTCGCGGACGGCCGCGACGGCTCGTGCAACGCGCCCTGGCGCGCGACGCACGCGGGATTGAACATCGGCGCGTGGCTGCAGAACCAGCGCGCGAGGGCGCGGGCGAAAAAGATGCCGAGGGACCGGGCGGCGAAGCTGGACGCGCTGACGGCGGCGGGACGATTGTGGATCGACGCGCCGGGACGGAAGGGATGGAAGGAACAGCTCGAGAAGCTCGCGGCGTGGGCGGAAGAGACGAACGGAGGGGTTGACTATAACGCGCCGGTCGGGACGACGCACGAGGGGGCGAAGATCGGGGCGTGGTTGGCGACGCAGCGAACGCGGCGAAGAGACGGCGAGAACGCGCGGCGACCGCTCAAGCCGGAGCAAGCGGCGGCGCTGGACGCGCTCGTCCTGAGGGGCGTGCTGAGGTGCGAGAAAGCGGATCCTTGGCCGAGGAAGTGGGCGCTGGTGCTGAAGTGGGGGGAAGAGCGCGCGAACGGGGAGCACTTTAACGTGCCGTACGATTACAAGGATGGCGACGAACGCGTGGGGGTGTGGTTGAACACGCAGCGACAGCGGTTCCGCGGAGGGACGACGAAGAATTTGCCGCTCACGCCTTGGCAGACAGAGCAAATGCAAGCGATGATCGACGCCGGTAAGCTCTGGGTGCACGCCCCGGACGACGTGTGGGAGAAGAAGTTCGCGCTGCTCTTGCGATGGGGCAAAGAGAAGACGCGAGGCGTCAACTACAACGTGCCGCAGGGCGAGGAGTACGAGGGCGTCAACCTCGGCTCGTGGTTGAGCACGCAGCGCGCTCGACTGTTGCACGAGACTCTCGGGAAAAACAGACCGCTCAGCGATGACGAACGTCGAAAGTTGCAGAAACTCATCGACGACGGCAAGCTGCGACCGGCGACGCCGCGAGGCAAGAACGCGGCGAAGGGACAGGGCAAGCGCGCGCCGCGAGGCAATCTCGACGACGTCGACGCCGCGCTCAACGTCGACCTGCCGCACACGTCGAAGAGAGGACGTAAAACGTAAGAAATGCCTTAGCGCGACGTGTAAAGAAATGTTCCCATACGAAACGCCGCGTCGCGAGCGCGCCCCACACGCGAGCGCGCTCGCGAGTCGTCGCCGCGATGGATCTCTCGGAGGCGCACAAGGAATACGTCAAGCGCATGCTCGACGTCGCGAAGGGCGGCATGAAGGCCCTGGTGTGCGATCCGGTGACGGTGCGCGCGATCGACGACTCAACGACTTTGCGATTTGACGACGCATTCGACGCGACGGCGACGCGATCGAGCCACTGACGGCGAATTCGTTCGACGCAGGTGAACATATTGAGTGTGGTGATGTCACAGAGCGAAGTTCTCGCGCGTGAGGTGCGTGTGCGAGGACGTGGGCGCGCGATTTCGGAATGTTGAAAGTGACAAGTGACGCGTTCGAGCGCGCAAAGCGCGACGTCGCGTTCGAGCGCGCAAAGCGCCGATTCGAGGCGCGAGACTGATGCTCGTATATTTTGTGCGCGTTCTAGGTGTTTTTGATCGAGCAGTTGCACGAGCGCCCGCACGAGGAGATGCCGCACCTGAAGGCGGTGGTGTTCGTGAGGCCGACGAGGGAAAACGTGCGAACGCTCGGGAAACAGTTGAAACAGCGGACGTACGGAGAGTATCACGTCTTCTTTTCGAACGTGTGCCCAGAAGGATTGCTGCAGGAGCTCGCGGCGGAGGATGACGACGAGCTCGTGGTGCAGGTGCAAGAGTATTACGCGGACGCGACGGCGGTGGATCGAAACACGTTTGCGCTAGAGTTGGGAGAGTCGAATAGCGCGCTCATGAACCCGGGGCAGTGGTCTCGCAGCGTGGGGATGGCGGTAGATAGATGTGTGGAAGGAATCACGAGCGTGTTGCTGTCGCTGAAGCGTAGACCGTTCATTAGGCACCAGCGCTCGAGTGAGGCGGCGAGACGACTGGCGGCGGACGTCGCGAGAGTGGTGTACGAGCAAGAGGCGGGATTGTTTGATTTCCCTCGCGCGGATGGCGCGGCGCATTTATTAGTTCTCGATCGTTTCGACGACGCCGTCACGCCGCTGCTGTCGCAGTGGACCTATCAAGCCATGGTGCACGAGATTTTTGGCATTTCGAGCACGAACAGAGTAGATTTACGGCACGTCAAGGCGCTGAGCAAAGAGCTTCGTGAACTCGTGCTGAGCGCGCGCGAGGATGCATTTTTCGCAGAGAACATGTACGCCAACTACGGCGATTTGGGGGCGAGCGTCAAGGCTTTGGTGGATGAGTTCCAACAACAGACAAAGATGAGCAAGAAGATTGAATCCATAGACGACATGGCGCGATTCGTGGAATCGTACCCAGAGTTTAGGGCGAAGAGTGGAAATGTCTCCAAACACGTCGCGCTGATGTCCGAACTGAGCTCTGTGATATCACAGCGGCGTCTGATGGCGGCGTCGCAGGTTGAACAAGAGGTTGTGTGCGGCACGGATCGCGCCGGCGCGTTTACGCAAGTCGTCGACGCGCTACGCAATCCACAGCTTCTAGAGGAGGAGCGACTGAAACTCGTGCTGCTGTTCGCGTTGCGCTACGAAAATGAGCAAAGCCAAATCGCAGACTTGACGGAAATTCTCATGCAACAAGGCGTCAGTCGCTCGCGCATCGGACTCGTGCGCACAATTTTAAAGCACGGCGGGGAAGCCGCGCGCACGGGCGATTTGTTCGGCAACCGCTCATTCCTCGGCCGTGCGAGCAAGGTCGTCGGCAGTCTCAAAGGCGTCGAAAACGTCTACACGCAGCACCAACCGCTGTTAAGTTCGACGATTCAATCCGCCGCCAAGGGCTCGCTGAAAAATGAAGATTATCCATTCGTCGGCCCGTCGCCCAACGGCGCCGCCGCCGCCAAGCCCACCGAACTCATCGTCTTCATCATCGGTGGCATTTGCTACGAAGAGACCAAGGTATGCGAGCAGTTCAATGCCCTCAAAACCGGTGTCACCGTCGTCCTCGGCGGCTCCACCGTCTTAAACGCGCGAGCCTTCGTCGACGATTTACGAAAGCTTCAAGAAGCAGGCGGATAGCCGACATCGAGTCGCCGACGCCGAGCCGCCGACGGCGTCCCCACCACCCCCGCGAACCTCGCGAACGACACCACCACTCCAAATGAATAAAATATCGCGTCATTATCGCTCCGTTCTCGTCTGGTCCGTCTTCGCTCTCGCGCGCGACGGGCGTCGGGTCGCCTCGGGTTTGCCGGCTCGCGGTCGCCTCGGCCTCGCCTCACACCTCGTCCGCGATGTCCGACGCCGAGCCCTCGGCTCGGTCCGGACCGAGCGATGTCCGTCACGCGCGCAACCGCAGCCTCAGCGCGCCCCTGCGCATCGACATAACCGACGCCGCGATCGACCCACCGGGACAAAGCAACCGACCGGACGCGAGAAACGCCGCCGACGCGCCCGGTTCGCGCTCTCCCCTGCGCCACGCGTCGTCGTCGAGCAAGCCCGAAGCGCCCGCGATCGCGCTGCCGCGGCAGCGCGACGCCGTGCGACACTTCGCGATGGATCTCGGTGGGTCCCTGGTGAAGCTCGTGTACTTTAGCCCGAGCGGGACGGACGCGAGCGGACGCGCGGTGGCGGGAGGACGATTGCACTTTCGAAAGTTTCCCTCGGCGCATTTGAACGATTGCATGGACTTTATAGAGTTCAAAAAATTGCACGTGGGAGGGTCGGGCACGACGGAGGGCGACGGCGAGGATGGCGGCGTGACGGTGAAGGCGACGGGGGGCGGCGCGTACAAGTTTTCAAAGACGTTTCAGGATCGGTTGGGGATCACGCTGCAGAAGGAGGATGAGATGGCGTGCGCGGTGGCGGGGGCGAATTTTTTGTTGGAGACGATTCGCGACGAGGCGTTTACGTATACTGATGATGAGAAGGCATTTATATCAAAAGACGCGTTGACGCGTGAATCGTTGTTTCCGTACCTGTTGGTGAACATCGGGAGCGGGGTGAGCATCATCAAGGTTGATAAGGATGGGCACGAGCGCGTGAGTGGTAGTAATATAGGTGGGGGGACGTTTTGGGGATTGTGCCGGTTGTTGACCGGGCTCAAGGATTACGATGAAATGTTAAAGTTGAGCGCGCAGGCGGACAATGCGAAGGTGGACATGCTCGTCGGGGATATTTATGGCGGCCGCGACTACCCCAACATCGGTCTGTCTAGCGAGACTATCGCGAGTTCTTTCGGGCGAGTCGTCATGGACGAAGGAAGCTTGGAAGATTACTCGAAAGCCGACATAACGCTTTCTCTGTTGCGTATGATCTCGTACAACATCGCGCACATTTCAACCATGAACGCCGTCAAATACGGGCTCAAGCGCATCTTTTTTGGAGGTTACTTCATCCGAAACCACGCATACACGATGAACACAATTTCGTTCGCCGTCGATTTCTGGTCTAAAGGATCATTGAAAGCGAGTTTCCTGCGTCACGAGGGCTTCCTCGGCGCCCTAGGGGCATTTCTCCAAGACGTCGAGGCGCAGAAAAATCTTAGCAATGCCGCGCAGCAAGGGACGTGGATCGAGAAGTTTATCAAGTGTTCGGTGCCGCCTACAGGCATGGATCGCAAACGATCGGCCAGAACGTCGCAGACATCAAAAGGTAGTCTGACGACGCCAGCGACGCCGCCCAGGGCACGCCGCGACAGTGAAGAAGAAACGATTGGCGAAGCGATGCGAAAAGTAAGCTTCGACGGTGCCTTGAGGACGTACTCAAACGACAACTTGGCCAATGTCCGCGTGCCGCGCGTCGCTGGAGATGTCGCGTCATCGGAAGAGCACTCCTCAGGAGAAGAAACGCCGTCGGATCGGAACGATCCCACGCAGTTGCTCAACTCTGCAGGCTTACAAGTTGGTGTTTTGCACCTCGAGCCGACGTTGGAAACTTTTCCATTGCTTCGCGAAGGGCGCGATTACGACCCAAACATCTTTGACATGCTCACCAATACCACTGAACGAGATTACTGGTTGGACACGCTGGAACGCTTGCAATCTGGGCTCGTGGAGCGCGCGCTAGTGAGCGAACCATCGAGCTCTGACGCAAAAGAACGCGCAGAAAATTTTGACAACGTGTTTAAATCGCACTTGTCGCGACTTCGCGAAGAGCCGGCGGCGTACGGACGCATCGGTCTCGCGGATTTGTTCGAGATGCGCGAAGAGTGTTTGAGATTCTTTCGCTTTAACGACGTGTACGAAGACGTAAAAAAGCAAGAGAATGAGTCCGCGCTCTTGGTTCTTCCCGACTTGCTCGCTGAAATTGATAGCTTGAACGACGACGAACGGCTGTTAGCCATCGTCGAGGGCGTTTTGGCGGGTAACATTTTCGATTGGGGATCCCAAGGCACGCTCGATTTGTATCGCAACGGTACGATTTTAGAAATCTATCGCAACGCGAGAAGCACGGTGAACAGGCCGTGGGCCATCGATGACTACGACGCTCTGCGCGATCGATTGAACGCTCCGAATGCGAAGCAGTACCGCAAAGCGTTGCTCTTTTGCGATAATTCCGGCGCCGACATCATCTTGGGCATGCTTCCGTTCGCTCGCGAGCTTTTGAAGCGAGGCACGTCCGTCGTTCTCGTCGCCAACTCCCTCCCCGCCATCAACGACATCACCGCGACCGAGCTTACGGGGATATTACAAGCCACCAAGTCTCTCGACTCGCAGCTCGAAATCGCCATCGATTCCGGCGCGCTCTCCGTCGTGAGCTCGGGCTCTGGTTCGCCCTGCTTGGACTTCCGCCGTCTCTCCAACGAAGCGTGCGTCGCCGCTCGAGACGCCGATCTCATCGTCCTCGAAGGCATGGGACGCGCCATTCACACCAACTATCGCGCCCAATTTTCGTGCGACACCATCAAGCTCGCCATGATTAAAAACCAGCGTCTCGCCGAGAAGCTCTTCGGTCCGCGCGGCGAGATCTGGGACTGCGTCGTTCGCTTCGAAGCCGCGTAGCGTTGTCATTTATTCGCGCATGCGTCGCGTGCATGCCGGCGACCGACCACCCGTCCGTGTTTATCCTCGATACTCGTCAACACCCGGCGACGCGCCCTCGCCGCGGCACACGACCGCGCGTCGCGCGCGCCTCGAGCGAGGCGCCGCGAACGTCCGATGGCCGCGTCGAGCGAGCGCATCGCGCTCCTCGGCGCGCGCGCGCGCGAATCGGCGTCGACGAGCGACGATTCAACGCGAGATCGACCGTCAACACCAAAAGCTTCTCGATGGCGAAAAATCGCCCTCGGCGCGCTCGCGTGCGGCGCGCTCGTCGCGGTCGCGACGCGCGCGCGCGGACGCGGACTCGATGCGCCCGGTCTCGGTCGCGGATGGCTGTCGACGCGCGACGGCGCGATGGACGACGACGCGGGAACGACGGGCGGGGCGGGACGCGCGTTCGAAGACGCCGCCGACGGGGGGTTGATCGACTCGCAATACGAGGACGCGGACGTCCCGCGCGATGCGAGGTATGGTGATATGGGCGTGATCGAGCGCGAGGCCGCGCGGAGGACGCGACGGGGGCGTCGCGGGCGAGGTCGAGGAGGAGAAGCCGAGGGCGCGCTGGGACACACGTACATTCGCGTGTACGAAGACGGAAACGACGCGCGCGGGGGAGGCGCGTCGACGCGGAACGGCGGCGCGCAGAGATATAGGACGGTTACGGTACCGATACCCACGCGAGTGCGAGTGCCGATGGAACCGGCGAGCGTTGGACCGGCGCCGCGAGCGCAGAGACGAGGACACTCGCCGCTGCCGCCCATCGAAACCACGGGTGGTGACTTGTTCGGACTTGGAACCGGCTACTCGTATTACATCGATCCCGCCGATTGGGCGTATCCACCAAAGGTAGTCGTAGAGTTGCCCGAGGGCGTCGAGTTCGCGGACGCCGAGTTGTTCGCGCGCGGCGCGAGCGAGCATCCGCCGAACGAAGCCGGGCTCGTCATGCGAGTGAACGGACAGCGAACGAGCCCGAATACCTTGGTGAATAATTTAGACGTGCTCGAAATCGACGCACAAGCTCACAACGTTCTGAACGATGTACGCACGGTGGTATTGCGATACACGTGGCGCGATCCCGGCGCGGGCGGCGCGCGCAAGCAACGACGGGGTTTGATTAGACTGAACACCAACGGAGATGCGAGGACGGGTGAGACGCAGCCGCATAGATGGCCAATCGTCGAGCATCCGGACACTCCATCGGTGACTGCGGCGACGTCACCACGGGCGCCGTCCACGGCGACGTCACCACGGGCGCCGTCCACGGCGACGCCACCACGAGCGTCGTCCACGGCGACGTCACCACGAGCGTCGTCAATGACGCCGACGGTGAATAGAAATAGGGGACAATACATGCCCGGACCAGTGCCTCAATACGTCCCTGTTACGGTGAACGTCCCTGTTACGGTGAATAGTGGTACGACGATGACGTCAGGGCCGCCAGGGACGTATGTGCCAGTGCCGACGCCAGGGACATATGTGCCAGCGCCGAATGTGCCAGCGCCGACGCCAGGGACATATGTGCCAGCGCCGAATGTGCCAGCGCCGGATGTGCCAGCGCCGAATGTACCAGCGCCGGATGTGCCAGCGCCGAATGTACCAGCGCCGGATGTGCCAGCGCCGGATGTGCCAGCGCCGGATGTGCCAGTTCCGGCGCAAGCACCGAATGTACCAGCACCGAATGTGCCAGCGCCGACGCCGGCTTATTTTGCTCCGCCTATTGCGTGGCCACCACCACCTGCTCCGGCGATCGTGAGCATTGAGGAGGAAGATATTTTAGCCGCGAACGAATTGGTTATTCCTGTTCCACCCAATACGTTGATCGGTATACCCACTGATGGACATTTCACGGTGAGTGGCTTGCCGGACTTCGATTCCGACAACACGCCGCACCGACAATTGATCATGTTTAGCTTCGGTTGGACAGGGAATAACGGCGCCGAGGCTGAGCTCGGGGCTAGCGACAGCCAATTCGTAGACCCGCCAGTTATGGACACGTCATCGACGCCGCCGGATTGGATTAGTATTCGAGTGAACGGCCAGTTACATGCGCTGCCGTACGCCGCTCAAAATGGTGATCGCATCTTGCTGCGTGTTCGTGCGCCCAGTGAGCCAAACTCGAGTAGAATGGCACAGATGCTCATCGGAGATTTGCATCCGAGAGTTGTTCTCACTACGTTGGACATTGCCGCGCCGCCATCTCTCGAGGAGACTATGGACGCGATGGAACCGCCGGCGCCACCCATGGTGTCACCACCGCCGCCGCGAGAGTTTACATCGCCGCCGCCGCCGCGTGTTCTCACCGCCGCGCCGCCGTCGCCTCCGATGCCACCATCACCGGTTAGTGTAGTTGCTGACGACGATGCTTCGTACTACGACACGGGCACGCCGAGTTCCACACCGGCACCAGCGGCCGATGACGCGTCATACTACGACACGGGCGCGCCAACGCCGACGGATGACGACGCGTCGTATTACGACACTAGTACGCCGACGACGCCAACGCCAACGCCAACGCCGACGGATGACGACGCGTCGTACTACGACACTAGTACGCCGACGACGCCAACGCCAACGCCAGCACCGACGGATGACGACGCGTCGTATTACGACACTAGTACGCCGACGACGCCAACGCCAACGCCAGCACCGACGGATGACGACGCGTCGTATTACGACACTAGTACGCCGACGACGCCAAC
>JACLAB010013452.1_pt1 | contig 39280 bp, 25 predicted proteins | sample 8027921 | NCBI WGS metagenome assembly JACLAB01 (sample SAMN15725117, study PRJNA655200) | protist metagenome | isolation source: fluorescence activated cell sorting (FACS) single amplified genomes of... | place: USA: West Boothbay Harbor, Gulf of Maine | collected 2000-07-19 | reverse complement strand
TGACGCGTCGCCTTGGAAAGCGTTAGATTCGTTCGAGCGCGAATCGAAAGTTTTACAATCCATCGATTATGAGACGATACCGAAATACGTGGAGCACTTTGAGATTGAGAAAGGGACGAAGAGTGGAGATTTGGAGTTTGTGTTGGTGCAAAAAGTGGCGAAAGGCAAATCGTTGACGGAGTTGGTGGAAAGCGGAACGTGGCGCCCGTCCGAGCCGTTCGTGAAGAAGATGTTGGTACAACTGTTAGAAACGGTATCGTATTTAGAGACGCTCAGGCCGCCGGTGTGGCACAGAGATATTACGCCGAATAACGTCATCGTAGATATGGAGAACGAGACGATAAGTTTGGTGGATTTTGGTGCGGTCGCGGAGAGCGCCGTGTCCGGCGGAATGGAGATGACGAGAGTCGGTACTTCGGTCGGGACGTTTGGGTATGCCGGGCCTGAACAGTTACAAGGAAGAGTAGGAAAGAAGAGTGATCAATACGGAGTTGGGTCGACGATTTTGTTTGCCATGAGCGGGTGCCCGCCGAGCGCGTTCCCGAGCGAGAGATTAAAAATTGCATTCAGAGGGAGAGTGACTATCGACGATCGAGACATCGAAAGGTGTCTCGATATTCTATTAGAACCGTTGCCGGAGGACAGGTTTCGAAACGCCAAGGAGGCGTTAGAGTTGTTAGAAAGAGGCGCGCAAAGAAGAGAAGAGATGAAGAATAATAGCACTAGAAACGGTAGCACTAGCAGACAACAAGATAGGTATTACGACGACGAGTACTACCAGGAAGACGACGGGTACTACGACAACAGAGGACAATATTACGACCCGTACGATCCGTATTACGGCCGAACAACCTTCGGCGCTCCGGGGTTTAGCACGACGATATCCTCGGAACTAGAATCGAAACGACCGAATCGAAGGAAGAAACCGGCAAACACGAAAGTGCAAGTGTATCGAAACGAAGACACGAAAGAACTGGCAATTTTAATCCCTCCCGCGGGGTTCACCGGGAATAGCGCCATGTCAGGGGGCTTTGCGATAGCGTGGAACGCGTTCGTAGCCACGTGGACGGTTGGTGCCTTGGCATCTGGCGGAGCGTTCTTCGCGTTATTTTCCATCCCGTTCTGGCTCGCAGGCGGTCAAATGGGGAAGAGCTTCATCGACGAAACCTTTGAATCTGCGGAAATTTCCTTGACGGATACCGACTTTAACATCGTCACGAGGACGATCGGTAAAAAAGAATACGTGAATGATTCGGGGAGTATTGAGGACGTTTCCGGCGCGGAGGTCATCGTCGAGAGCATCACCAACGGGATTCCAAATTCAATCATTTCCATGGAAGTTGGCGCGAAGTCGTATAAGTTTGGACGCGGCTTAAAACCGGTAGAGTTAGATTTCGTGGCTGGTGAAATTAACGATTTCGTCGATAAGCGTTGACGTGATTGCACCGCTGCTGCTGCTGCTGCTACTACTGCTACTATTACAACTGATTTTACTTCTACTTCCAGGTACTACTACTGCTATATTGCTAATCTGAATCCGTATCGATGTTGTCCCATTTGGAATAATCCACCGCGCCTTTCCGTTCCTTCGCTCCTTTACCAATCTCATCCCACGGGCCGCCTTTCTTTTCAATCGCCCATTTGTAATACACTTTATTCGCGGGTAAATCGCGAGCGTCTTCTGTGGGCGAATCCACGCGGTAGTCGATGGTAATCTCGTCGCCTTTTTTGCCAACCTTTCGATTATTCGTAAATTTGTACGTCGCGACTGGTTTCTTCCTATCTCTCGCGACGTTTGCGTCATCGCCGTCGTGATTCAGAAACTGCGCAAACGTGACGCGATGAAACCCACCTTGCAATGGAAACGTCTGATTTGCCGTGGTAAACCCAAAGCGTTCTCTGATTCTATTTCGCATCGCTTCATCCAAATCGCCACTACCATTCTTACTTTTCTTGGGAGCTTCCTTCGTTAACCATCCGTGCGGGCACTGCGCCATTCGAAAGTGGCCTTGCAACAACTCGCTCAGTTGCGACACCGGTATTTCGATTGGCTTCGAATAATCGGCGGCGAGAAAAACGCCCACATCGTGAATTTGCGACGGCTGCAAACGCAACGGCGCGCACTCCTCTTCCACCAGCCAACTCAACAGTTCGTTCTCCACGGACTCGGAATCGCACGTAATCGCCACGGATCCCGGTTTCGCGGCGAGCGCGTCTTTCTTCGCGATTAAAATTTCCTCCCCCGGTTGAATATCTCTCAACGCGTAATACGTATCCGAGATGCAATCGTACTTCGCGTTCGCCAAATCCTCTTCTCCTCCTCTCACGAACTGTTCCGGTGCCAACTTCAGAAACGTCTGCGCGCTCGTCGGCACCGCTTGCTTCCGCCCGTCGCTATAAAACCGCTCCTTTAACAGTTCCAAATACACCTCTTTCACGTTGTATTCAAACTTTAACTTTTCAATCGCAACCATGCACATCCCGCCGAACGGCGCGCGTTGTTCTCTCCACGAGTGTTCAAAAATGCGCTCGTTCGCTTCGATTTTCCCTTCCGCGCGTACCCCTACCACGCCGCTTTTGTTGCTGAAACACACGGTCGTAATCTTCGTTTTCCCGCTCAAAACGAGCGTCTCTTTCGCGCGTTCAAACATCTCCCTAGATGCGGACACTGGTTTCGCCAGCGACGGTGCCAACGCGTCTAAACCAATCTCGTTTGCGTTGTTGTTGTTGCTCGAGCGCATGGGAACGAAGGTCTCCCCTTTTCTCTGCATCTCGATTTTCGTCTCCTCTAAGTGGTGCGCTAACTCTTCCAATTGGCGATTTCCTGTCGTTGGGTGGTCCATCGATTCTTCTGCGTCGTCTTTGTCTTCTCGTTCGTCGTCGTCGATGATGACGGCCATGTTTATTGTTTGTTTGTAGTACTCTTTGTTGTGGGGAAAAGCAAACGCTTTAGATGAAATTCTTCATTCCATCGAACACATTCGCGCGCGTTTTAGCACACCACTACTCTCACATTAAACACTCTAAATATGCCTCGAGGTTCGGGGAGAAAACACTCCAAAAATGCCGGGAACATGGGTTCGGAAAACCTCAACTACGCCGAACGCAAAGCGTTAGGTTTTGGCACCATCAAAGAACGCTTAGGGAAAGACACCGTGAAAGATTTCAACTGTTGCGCCTTGGGATTACACGTGTGCGCAGACCCGTACGCGACCGACGAAGGCGTTTTATACGAGCGAGAGTTTATAGTGAGGAACTTAATCGAACAGAAGAAATCGATCGAAAAGATGAAACTGAGTGTGGAGCGTTTGAAGATGCAAAGAAGCGAGGAGGAAAAGGAAAAGGAAGAGCACGCGAAAGCGAAAGAGATTAAGAAGTTTCACGCGCAAAATCACGGCGGAAGGAAGTACCAAGAGATGGACGACGTCTTCGACGATGGAGATGGAAAACAAATCGCAAAAAGATCCGAGTTTGGGTCAAAGTTCGATAAGGAACGCGCGGAGAGTTTGAACGAGTTCTGGACGAACACGGTGAGGACGAAGGAGAACGTCGCGGAAAGTAGTAGTAGCGGAATTAGCGCGAAGAAGAATAGTTTATACACGAAATGTCCTCAAACTGGGAAGAAGTTAAGAGCGAAAGACTTGACGAAAGTGAAGTGGACGAAAGCGACGGACGACGAATCCGTTTTCATTTGTCCGGTGATCATGAAGACGTTTACGAATAGCACGCCGATTGTTATTTTAAAACCAACCGGCGACGCGATTTCGAAAGAGGCGTACGATCTGGTGATTAAGAAAGAAGGCGCGTACGAAGGGAAGAAAGTAGATCCGAAGAAGGACGTGATTCATTTGCAAAGAGGAGGGACCGGGTTCGCCGCGAGCGGGACTCAGGTCGAGTCAAAGATTGAGACGATCATAGGCCAAGGATCGGGGAGAGCGGATATTCGCGGACAAAACGCATCCGCGCCAAGTCGATTTGGTTTGCGCATGTAATTAATCATCTATTTCCAAATAATATAGCTTTCTCTCATTTCTTCTTCCTCTCTGCTGCTTTTTCTTCAAAGCCTTCTTCTGTGTCATCCTCATCTAAACGCTTCTTCTTTCTCCCCGCTATCTCGATTATTTGTCAAAATCGAGTAAATAAAACGTCTTTTTTTAAAAATCCGAGAAAAAGAATTTGACCAAATCTCTGATCATCCACATTATTTTGTATCTAACAACTGTTCCCAAGATACATAAAAGTACACCCACTTATACACCGCGCGCGCAAAGATAAACCCACCACACGCGCCGCTTATAGACGCAAAAAGCAAAAACAGATTGTCTTCTTCCTCGTCGTCTTTATCGTCGTCGTTTGCATCATGGGAGGAGTAAGCAGAAGGCGTGGAGGTTTTCTTTCTTTCGCGCCTCGTTGTTTGCTGCTCCTCTGTTTCTTTGTCGTCCTCGTCTCGGGACAGCAGCAACGAGATGAAGAACAACAACGACGAGAGATGGAAGAAGATGAAGAAGTTGTTTTGGGAGTGAACAACGACGCGATACGAAAAGCTTTGCGGGAGACGTTCCCGTCTGCGGATGACTTGGAAAGAGCGACTTTCTTGGCAGGAGAGATTCAAGAGGAGTTGAACGTGACCGATGCGGACGCGTTTGACGTGCAAACGTTCGCGGACGTCGAGGCGGATGGGTTGAGAGTCGTCACCGAGAGTTTCGTGGCGACGACTTTGCCCACGTCCGAGAATAACTACTCGATGAAGTTCGTCGCGGTGAGCGAACAGTTGACGCCGAACGCCTCGTACGGGGCAGTCGTGTGTGGTTTTGCGCACCCGGAGAAGTGCATGGGGTCTCCGATGATGGGCGGAGCGTACGATTACGACGAGTACACTTGCGGGAGAGCGGATATCGACGTGGCGGAAACGTCGCACTTTTGCGAATTAATCGCCGAAGGCGATACGAACGAGGACGGAGAAATCGTATTCATCGGAACGCCGAATCTGGTCTCGTTGCAAGAGATTCGAGGGAACGAGACTTCTTTGGAAGGCGACGACGACAGCGAAGGAAGCAAAGAACCACCGTTGCTGTTACACATCGCGCTCGTGAGATTGCCGCCGACGCCCGAAGAAGACCAAAAACAAACGCCGGCGAGAAAATTGCTCCAAGGTTTGGGCGGCGGTATCGGCTTCGGTGGCGGCATCGGCGGCCTCAATCGTTTCGGCGTTGGTGGTCTCGGTGTGAGCTCACTCGGTGGCATCAACAACATCGTCGCGCAAGATCCTCTGTTTCAAAGTGGTACCGCGCACCACGTCGCGTTCGCGCAACCGGGCTTTTCAGGTCTCAGAGGTTAATAATAAAAACACAACAGCGAGTTCATCGCGAGACGCGCATCTCGTTCTTTCTCAAATTTCATCATCGCGAATAAACATAAATAAAGGTGGTCAAACATTTTTTTTGTGAATATCAAATACAAAACGCGAAAAACTCTTCTTTTCTATTCTCATCATTCGCTTCTAAATGTTCTCGCAACTTCTCTTAAATGGTCGATTTGCATTCTCTCTTTCGTCCGTTGCATCATCTGCGCAACCATTTGGACTTGTACTTTCGGATCCTCGCACGCGGCGAGCTGTTCTTTCAATCGGTCGTCTTGCATGTCCATCACCGGCAACACGTCGCCTAGATATTTCTCCAACGCTTCTCTTGTCACGCCAATCTCTTCGTCCTTATCGAATTCCTCTTGCAACACCAACCTCACTTTCGATAACGCCATTTCATTGTTGCATTCCAAATCCTCCGCCGTGAACATCCCCATGACTTCCTGCGCGAATTCGAGCACCTTCTTCGCGTACGGCGCTCGAATTTTTTGCAACTCTTTCAAAAGCACGTCGTATATCGCTCGTAAAATCAAAATAATCTCCTCGTCTTGGCCTTGCTGAATGTTCCCGTCTAGTATAACTCTCGCCGCTTCCACCACCCCGGCTGTGATTAACCCGTTCTTTGCCATCAAATCTGCTTTTTCTTGAATCTCGTCACCCGTTTCGCAATCCAAAAGTTCCACCACGATGGCGTAATCTTCCGGAGGGATATCTTCCGCTTTCTTTTCTCCTCCATCTTCTCCCCGAGAAGAACTGCTATCGCTGCTGCTCGAAAACACTTTAAGCATCTTTGTTGTCTTCTTTATCACGCTACGACTACGACTACTGCTGCTCCTAAAACAACGCGCGCTTCTCTTCGAATAATAATAATCTTTTTGATGACGCAGATTAAAAAGATTAAACGACGACGACGACGTTGTTGGTGTCATCAGCGCTGCACGCAAAGACGACGAGGATGACATTTTTTGTAACCCTCTCTGCGTATCTCTGTCTTTGTTCTCTCGATCTCTCTCACCGCAAAAAGTTTTCTTATCTTCGTGTCTCTTCCTTCTCTCTGCGGAGTAGTGTATAAACGAGAGAGCTCGTAGAGGTGATGTTGTGTGATGGTTTATCCAAAATCGTCAAAATATTTTTTTGTCAAGAGAGAGACTTGAACGCATTTCGAGGACGAATCACAAATTTTTTTTTGCGACATGGGTCTTTTCGCCGAAAAATTTTCAACTTCGCCGAAAAATTAGGGATTGCTGAGATGAGTAAATAGGTGCAAAAATGGAGTTTATTTTTGTACGAAAAAACACTTCTCGAGATAGAGATTTCTTTCACAAAAATCGGCGTCACTTAACTTACGCGCTCTATATCACATGTATAAAATCACTCTTTATTAACTTTTCGTTTCTTAGCAGGCTTGCGCACAGTCACGCCGTATCGGTTGGTGCGCGCTTGGCGTCCGTGGATCCTTTTTCGACCTCTTTTTTGCTTCCCAATCAAGTCATTTCTGAGGTCGGGAGGATCTTCCATCCCGGAGACAGTTACCGATGCGTGCATGACATGAAGGCAACATCGAGTGTTTTGATAACCTCCTATGCCTCTTTCGATCTTTCTCGTGCAAGTGCAACACCACGGAATGTCGCCGAAGCATTCCAAGATCGAGCCCTTCTCGGGTTGAGGTGTGAGTTGGAGTGGAGTTACGAGATGAAAATCAGAGGAGAGACTCTTCCAATCATCAAAGGAAAGAGAGAACGCTTTTGGATTGAAATCCGGATCTGAGGCCCAGTCCCAGTATCGAACGAACGCGTCGCGCCGCTGTTCTAATAGTTTTCGTAATTCCATTCCTTGAGAACGAACAGAACCACCTCGTCTGAGCTTGCTTGCTGCTTCATCTCGCAGGCGGGAGACGAGCGCTCGAGATGCGTAGAGGTAACCGTCTTTGTATTCATATCGATAGGCGCGTCTAGGTACGTATTTATCATCGCTACTATCGTCTTCGGGCTCGAATTCGTTGAAGTCCTGTTCATACTCGTTGTACTGCTCCCATCGTTCGAGCTGGATTTTCGCTGGTGTATCGATTGCGTAGAAAGTCTTCACCGCCGCCTTCGTCGTCTCGGCTTCAAATATTTCCCAAGCCGCTTTCGCCAAGATACCCAAATCCGAGTAGTTCTTGTATCCCATCGCATTCTTAATGTTCTTGTTTTCAGATTCCGTGCCGTTGTTCGTCATCGCATATCCAACACATGCGTAACATCGACTCCATTTTCTGTTCAACCACTCCTTCTTGTAGTACGCAACAAACTCTTCGTCTATCGCCGACCACTTCTCGAGCATTCGCTTCTCCATCTCTTTGAATAACGCGATCATACCCGAAGGAACATCCCATAGAGCATTAATATCACCGCTTAATCCGTTCTTCCAATGCTTACTGAATTTCTTCTTGATTGCTTGCTTGACGTGGAAGATGCACATCAACACGTTTGCATCGAAACCAAAAGTCTGCCCAAGTTGCTCCGAGCTGTTCTTGTACGACTCGTGAGCGTCAGCCATCACATTGCACTTGGTAAATGGAAGACAGCCAAGCTTTGCGCTGTGCTTAGCGATCTCTTCTTGTAACTTCTCCCCTACCCATGTCATGTTTGTTTCTCTCTCTGCGTTGCAAATTGCAAAAGCGACGGGGAACACTTGGCGCTGCATATCAAACGTATTAACCGTAATCACCGCATAATTGTGATTGTTCGTTCCATGAGTGCCGTCGAACGACCAATACACTTCTCCAGGTTTCACCTGCTTCCGCATGTTTCGCAAACCTTCCGGTGATGATATGAGGAAGATGAAGTCATCTTGTTGGTTGTCTTCGTCGGTTGGCCATCTCATCGCAACTGCATATGGTTTATGCTTTTGATGGAAATCAATCCCCCCAGTTTCTTCCATCCACTCGGACCACAATCTCTTCTTCGTACCGAGTTTCTCGGCGTTTGATGCGGTCTTTCTTACCTTATACATATAGTTTTTTAGCGTCTTCATATGCTGGCTGTTCTTGTGCCAACCCAACCGGATTCCAATCTGTGCAGCATTTTTTTGATTCCATATATCTTCACGTATAGACTCTCTCGTGGCATGATTCCAATCGGGCGGCAACGTTATCTTCTTCGTTACATCTTTATCATCTTTATGCTTGTTGTGTCCTGGATTTTTTACATCGACCGTGGTATGAACGTTACCGTTAGAGTCTTCTGTTCTTCCAATCTTGAAAGTACAGTTACACTCACTACTGATGGCGCATTTGAAGTAAGTGGTGTGGATACCGTAACGCGATGAATACTCTTTATCGATCCTAAACTCCCCCAAACCTTTATCATTACGTATATACGATTGTATTTCCGCGTTTGTGAGGTTCTTAGGCTCACTTTTGACACAATACCATTTTCCATCCGACGGTATCTCGGGTGTTCTGAGTAGGGTGGAGGAGGCATGAGCGCGATGGACGGATTCATCAACTTTTTTATTTTCGACTTTACTCATCCTTTTCGTGAAGAAATCGGAACATGCATTCGATATATCCATAAGGCAAGTGCCAAATGCACGAGGAATTACGTTTTGAGACATGCTATAGCGCGCGCTTTTTTCTTTAAATTAGATGAAGTAGCAAAGGGGAGCTGTTTGTTCAAGTTTTGAAATTTTGGTGGACCCCTAATTTTTCGGCGAAGTTGAAAATTTTTCGGCGAAAAGACCCATGTCGCTTTTTTTTTTTGCAAAAACGACAGACGAAAAACAACGACACATGATAAATTAATTGAGCGCAAAAAAGTTTCTCCTCTCTCTGTGAGATGCACGACTACTTTTAATAAGAGAGAATAAGAAGAAGAGAAGAAATCGAGAGAGGAAAAAGAGATGTCCTTTACGACGAATTCTTTTTTATCGTCGTCGCCCGGATCCTCTTCGTCTTCGTGTTGTCGATTATTCAGTCGTCGTTTATTACGTCGTCTTCGAGATGATGATTATGATTTTGTGCATCGCAGACGACGACATCAAAGTCGGAGTGTACGAATGGGAAAAGAAACGACAAAGTCTCCTCCTCCGCCTCCGACGAGAGAACAGCCGAAGAAGAAGAAAACAAAGAAAATAAAGAAAATAAGAGAGGTGGATTTCAGCGGGAACGCGAGGAACGATGAATTCGTCCCCGCGTTCTTCTCATCAGAAGAAGAAGAAGAAGAGATGAGGAATGTTTTTAACGAGGCGGAAACAACAACAACACCTGCGACGACGACGACGACGAGAAAAGTGAAAATGGCGAAACGACAACCGAGTTTGAATAATGACGATGAGAACATCGATAACAGTTCTTCTTCTTCTTCTTCCTCGTCGTTTACGTCGCAGTTTCGAGCGCAGTTTAAGCGAATATTCCTTCCGGACGGGTTCCCGAACACGGTTTCGAGAGACTATTTGCCTTGGCTGAAATGGCAAATGCTTTCGTTATTTTTTCGCGACGTTTTGGAAGTGCTCTCGGCGCAGTCGTTATTGGTTGCAGTCGGGATGGACGTGAATCAAGCGAACGCGGCGGCACCCGTGGCAGGGGCGGCGAAGTGGGTGTTGAAAGACGGGACCGGCGGTTTAGCGACGTTAGCGTTGGGGGCGCTGAATACGAAAAAGTTTGACGAGAATCCAAAATTCTTTTGGTCGACGGCGAATTCATTGGAAGACGTGTCTCGGGCGATGGAGTTGTTGACGCCGCTGTTTCCGTCGCATTTTTTGTTGATTGCAGGAACCGCGACGTTTGTGAGAAGTGCCGCGTTGACGGGGAGATCGTCGCTCATCAACGGGACGTTCATGACGCATTTCTCTCGAAACGAAAACGCCGGAGATATACGGACGAAATTAGAAGTACAAGGACGATGGTTACAAATCGCCGCGTTGCCGGTTGGCATCGCGCTTTTTAGAGCCGTCACGAACGGGTTAGAGTTGGATTTTGCGACGAACAGTTTAGGCCAAGAGATGAAAGGCGTGACGGTGGGCGTAGCCACGTACGGTTCCATGCTCTTCGCGCACTCGTTTTGTTGCTACATGGCGGCGAAAAGCTTGAATTTTGAGACGTTGAGTCGTAAACGCGCGTTGATTCAAGCCAAAACGTTTGTGGAATCGAACGGTAAAAACGTTTTGTCCGTCGAAGAAGTCAGCGACGTCGAAGGGGTCTGGTGGAGCAAAGAGGAAAAGTACTTAAAAGCGTGTAAATTAGGAGTCGCGCCGGACGTCGTTTCCGGCAACGATTGGGAGGCGTTTGAAAGAGTGAGAGAGAATGTTTTCGCGAACGAAAACTTTGTCGCCAACGTCGTTCGAGACCTAACGAGGACGACGAAAGAAGATAACAATAATACTGATGATGATATCATCGTCGCGTGCATGCTCACCAACGACGCGGGCGTGCGAGACGTTTTGAGCGCGTCTTTGGTTGTCTCCAAACTGATGATGACGATGAAACAACAACAACAAAATAACCTTATGTCGTTGCTCAAAGACGCGCTTTTGTTCGCCAAGGCAAACGTCGAATCGTTTGAACTCCAACTGAAAGAGACCGGATTTCGCGTGGACGTAATACAAACCGGAGACGCGCCGAGGTTTGAAATCGTTGAAAATGATGATGATATACTCTGACTTTATCCTGTGCTGTAGTAGTCATAGTAGTAGTAATAGTAATAGTAGTAGTTTAGAGTAAAAAAAAGAGTGTACAAAACAAATGCCTTACCACTTGGCCAAATCAGCAATGCTATTAATGCTGATTACAGGGGTCGAACCTGTGATCGTTTGCTCATTCGCGTTCTTCATCGAATATCGTTTTGAGTGTATCTGGCTTAGGGTTTAGTAATACATTTATAAAAAAAATCAAGTTTTTGTTAAAGTAACCCTAAACCCAAGTGTTATCCAAACTCAGCAGCCGCTTCTCCTTCATACAAAGATGACGACTGCTGCTGCTGCTCTGGCCCGCACGGCCTCGATCGCTTCTTCTTCTCATAAAGATACCGTTGTTATGAACAACAACACCAACGGAGGAGGAGGAGGACGAAAACTGCTCGCGAGAGGAACACGACTCAGAGAAAGAAGACAAAGACGGAGAAGAAGAGATGTTACGATTTCCCCGTCGTCATCCCTCTCTGCTGACTCCGCATCCTCATCATCATCATCGCAATCGGGAACAACGAACGATGAATTCATCCCGCAATCGTACTGGGTGGCGGAGTCACAAACGCAGTTCATCGCCGAAACAAAACTACCGACGGATAAAGGCTTTTACCGCTTGCGAGGCTACCGCCATCGCGGGCCGAAAACGCACGTGATTACCGAACCCACGTGCATGATTTACGGGAACGTGGAAGGCTTGGAAAACGTGCCGGTGAGAGTACACGACGCGTGCTTTACGAGCGAAGTTTTAGGGTCGTTAAAGTGCGATTGCAAACAACAGTTAGATATGGCGTTGGAATACATACGGGATAACGAGTTAGGGGTGGTGATTTACTTAGAGCAGGAAGGGAGAGGGATTGGATTGGCGAATAAGATTGCGGCGTATAAAGTGCAAGAGAGCGGCGCCGATACCGTGGACGCGAATAGAAAGTTGGGATTACCGGACGATATACGGGAGTACAGCGCGGTCAGGAATATTGTGGATGATTTGAACATCAAGAGCGTGGCGCTGATGACGAATAACCCGAGAAAGATTAACGAATTAGAAAAGGAAGGGGTAAACGTGACGTCGAGAATTCCGTGCGTGACGAAAGCGAATTTGTTTTCGGAGAAGTATTTAGAGGCGAAAGAGAGAAGGATGTCGCACGTGTTGAACGATAGTTGGAGGTATTTCGATAACGCCGGTCAAGTGTTCGAGTCGAAAGACGAGGCAGACGCGAAAGGTGATTTCTCCGATTACAGCATGACGTGGGACGAAGAAGACGAGTTAGGGAACATCGCGGCTAAAGGAATCCATTGAGAATAAAAAACGAACCGATACCGCATCATTTGTTACCGCATTTACTATCTACTACTACTACTACTACTCGGTTACTTCTACTACTAGGTACTACTAAAAAAACATCATATCATCAAAGAATTTCCAACACGGCTGACCGTAACTCGCAATTCTCGTAATCTCTCCGCATGTACTCCTCGAACGCGTCGCCGTCTTCCGGCAAATACTGGACAACTTTTACGTTGTTTGTTTTGTCTTCTCGATCGTCGAATACTTGCTCCGACCCTCCCATGTGATACTCGAACTTTTCTTGCGTGTGACCGTAATTAAACACGCAGCGAAGAAACGCCGAGTGCGAACTGACGATAATCTCTTCTTCTGTATCTGCTTTTTTCTCGACCACCCATTCGAAGAATTTCCTCGCCCTATCCGCGCACTTATACAAGGAAGCGCTCTCTCTGTGCATCGTGTGCTCTTCCTCGGATCCGCACCTCTCGATCCAATACTGCCACAAAGGATCTTCCTCGTCGTTTTCCAACCGAGAGAAATCCACGCTCGCGCCAAACTCTTCCTTCAACTCTGACGTCGTCCTCCGAATATCGCACTGATAGTTGACCGTTTCCCGCAACTCCTCTAAAGCGACGTATTTTTCCGTAATCATGTGCGACTCTTTATCGAAACATAAACGCGCGGTTTGCACGCACCTCGTCATCGGCGACGTCGCCACCGTCATCTTCTTCTTTGATGACTTTGATTCCAACAACAAAGGCTGCGCTTTCGCTAACTTCTCGCACTGCTGTATACCAAAATCCGTCAATCTCGCGTCCTTATGTTTCGGATCGTTGTATTCTCTGGAAACGTTGTGCGTCCCTTCCGCGTGGCGTAAGAAATGTAAAGTCACGTATCTCGCCTTTCTATTCATGCCGTGCTTTTCTTTCGGTCGCAACGTAAACGTTTTACTTTTCGTAGCATTCTTTTTCTCCTTCTTCCCGTTGTTCACATCGTCGTCACTCTTCTCATTAAAAGTGGTTTTGGTGGTCATCACCGCGTTGTTTTCGGATATATTTTGTGCCGCTGAAACGCTTCGCGGTAATAAAAGCGTCCTCTTCCTCGAGAGAAGGAACGCGTTTTTTCTCGAGTAGTAGTGGTAATGAGAGTAGTCGCAGTATAATAAGCGTCTGAATGATGATGATGATGATGATGATGAGAAAGACGATATCTTTAGCACCCCATGCATCTTTTCTGTGAGGGAAAGAAAAAACGACAAATCAATCGAAAAATTTGAAAGAGAAGAAAGAGCTTTTTCAGGCGAAAAGAAGCGCTTGCTTAAAAAAACACAAGAAGGAGAGCCACAAACGCTCGAAAAAGAAGACCACTAGAGAGCGAAAGGCGCGAAAAGCCCCTCACACATACTCGAACGCACATCAACATCATCGCATCATGGCACCATCTAAAAAAGGAGGCAAGAAAGAATCGAAAACGGGCGCCGCCGTGCGCGTTTTGGACGACGACGAGGAGGATAAGATTCAGGTACTGTTGTTGTTGTTGTTATTATGAGTTGTTTTTCTTCTTCTTCTTCGTCGATCCGAGAGCGATGAGATGATGATGATTTTTTTTTCGACGGCCCTTTTTTCTTTCTTTTTGCGGCGGCGTGATGCGATATGTTTTTATCCTCATCGTCATTCTTGAAAGCATTAGTATTCGTGCACTCACCACCACCACCAATGTACTCGCTCTTTAAAATATCAGGTTTCACCGGAACAACGCAAACTCGCTTTGGAACACAAATCGAACGGGAACGCCGCGTTCACGAAGAAAAAGTTTTACGAAGCGGCTTCGGAATTTACCAAAGCCATCGATCAAGACCCGTACGACCACGTGTTTTACTCGAACAGATCCGCGTGTTACGCCGCGTTGGACCAACACTCGAAAGCGTGCGCGGACGCGCGAAGATGCGTGGAATTGAAACCAGACTTTGTGAAAGGGTACTCTCGATTAGGTTTTGCCTTGTACAAGTCAGGATTCTTCCACGATTCTATCCACGCGTATACGCAAGGGCTCACGTTGGACCCGAAGAACTTGGCGTTGATGGAAGGCATGGGCGAAGCCAAGTTGGCGCAAAAGAAGAAGATTGAAGAAGCCAAGTTGGCATCGAAGATGAACAACGCGACTTTGGACGAATACGTCATCGGTATCGATTTAGGTACGACGTACTCGTGCGTTTCCGTGTGGAAGGATGGCGAGGCGCACGTCTTGTCCAACGCCGAAGGCGACAGAACGACCGCGTCGTGGGTTTCCTTCACCGAAGCCGGCAGAGTTGTCGGTGAATCCGCCAAAAGGCAAGCCGCGCAAAACCCAAAGAACACTTTGTTCAACATCAAGAGAATTATCGGGAGACAGTTCTCGGAGATTGGCGAGGATATTAAGCACATGCCGTTTGAGATCAAGGAAGGTCCGGGAGGTAAGCCGATCATCGTCGTCGAAGACCCGACCCAAAACAACGAAAAGAAGGAATTTGCCCCGGAGCAAATCTCCGCGATGGTTTTGCAAAAGATGAAAGCCACGGCCGAAGGCCAGTTGGGTTGCGTCATCAACAAGGCGGTCATCACCGTCCCGGCGTACTTTTCCGACGCGCAAAGAAGACAAACCAAGGACGCCGGCCAAATCGCCGGCTTGGAAGTTTTGAGAATCATCAACGAGCCGACCGCGGCGGCGTTGGCGTACGGTTTGGATAAGAGAGAAGGCGACGATGGTGAAATCATTAAAGATCAAACTATTTTGGTCTTTGATTTGGGTGGTGGTACCTTTGACGTTTCCTTGTTGCACTTGCAAGACGGCGTCTTTGAAGTGTTGGCGACGGCTGGCGACACCCACTTGGGCGGCGAAGATTTCGACGAATCCTTGATGGCGCACGTCCAAAAGACGTACCCGAACGCGGACTCCATCTTCAACGACGACAAGTCCAAACGCAAGTTGAGAACCGCGTGCGAAAAAGCCAAGAGAGAGTTGTCCATCACGCAATCCGCCAAGTTGGAATGCTTCGTCGGCGAACACGAGGTGAACATGACCATCTCAAGAGACGAATTCAACAAGGTGAACGAGGCGACTTTCCAAAGATGCTTGGAAGCAGTCAAGAGAGTCTTGGCCGATGCTGGCAGAGACAAATCATTGGTGAACGAAATTGTTTTGGTTGGCGGTTCCACTCGCGTCCCGAGAGTCCAAGAGATTTTGACGGAATACTTCGACGGCAAGCCGTTGAACAAATCCGTGCACCCGGACGAAGCCGTCGCGTACGGCGCCGCCGTGCAAGGTGCCATCTTGGCCGGCGTCCGCGACAAGCAAACCTCCAAGGTTTTGTTGATGGACGTTGTCCCGTTATCTTTGGGCGTCGAGTGCGAAGGCAGACACTTTGCGAAAGTCGTCAACAGAAACACCTCCATCCCGTGCAAAAAGAAGTCCGAGTTCACCACGGTGTACGACAACCAAACGGAAATCGACGTCAGAATCTTCGAGGGTGAACGCATGTCCACGGACGGCAACCACTTATTGGGCGAGTTCCAAATCACCGGCATCGAAAAAGCCGAACAAGGCGTCCCCAAAATCGACGTTACTTTCGAAGTCAACACCAACGGTTTGTTGACGGTAACCGCGAGAGATCGCGTCACCGGCTCCGAAGCGAACGTGTCTTTGCAACACGACAGAGGACGTTTGACGCCGGAAGAAATCGAAAGAATGTGCGCCGAAGCCGAAGCTATGAGAGAGGAGGACGAAATGTTGCAAAAGCAACGCGAAATCGACGGCTACATGGATTAATAATAATAAATAGAGATTAATTGATTGTTGCAGCGAGAGAGAGAGATGAAGAGAGAGGTCAGAGAGAGATTTTTATTTAGCTTTATAAAGAAGAAGAAGACAGAGAAGGGATTTTATTAATACATATTATTACACACAACGTATATACCAAGCACTGAACCGATAATGAAACACTTCTGACTTCTGCGTAAGCGCTCGACGACGACAACGAAGTCTCAGACGTTTTTTGTTCTCAAGAAGGCAACACGAGAAGCCAAAATTCGCCATAAAAAATTGCGCTTTATACGTTATACTAAAATGGCAGAAAACGCGAGCAAAGGAGGATCGGGCGGAGGATTCTTCGGCCGACTGACCTCGTTCGGCGGTGGCAACGCAGGGGTGCGTTCTTTGTATCGTTTTTGTCTTCTTTTCAAACTCTTCTTTGTGGTTTCGTTCGTAAACGTTTTGATTCGAAATCCGCTTTTTTCCCCCCGCGTTGATGCATTCTCGCGACGCGCAAAACAGCGCGAGATGGTGGTCGTTCTCTTCACATCGGGACGCGTCTGACCTCTCTCTCTCTTTTTCTCGAACAACAACTTTAACTCAAACAGAACGAACCGAGGAAGAAAGTGACCAAAGCGAAACTGGGGAACGACTCTGAATTTTACTACGACGAGACGCTCAAAGCGTGGGTGGACGGCTCCGATCCGAACGGGAAAGATGTGGCGAGACAAGCCGTCGGGAGTATCGGAGGACCGCCACCGATGATGACGATGCATAGTAGCAGTAATATCAATGGTGGTGGGAATGCGACGAATGCAAGCGTAGGAGGAGGACAGCAAGCACAGCAGCAACACGTGTCTTTTGAGAAGGGAAATCAGCAACACGAACGAGTGGATGCGTTTTCGCGAGAAAGCGACGCGCGGAATCCGAATCAGCAGCTGCAACACCAAAACTACCACCAAAACTACCACCAAAACTTTAGTAGCAGTAATAACAATGATGCGATGCAGCAGCAGCAGCAACATTCGCGCGAGGACGAGGAGCCTGCTGGGACGTCGTCTGCGTTGAATTCGAATGAACCGCCGCCGATGCCGCGAGCGAGTAGTTTCGTGGCGAGGCAAAGCGACGTTCGCAGCCGATACGTGGATGTTTTCAATCCGACGGGTGGGGATACGAGCGATGGTGGTAGTGGTGGTGGTGGCGCTCAAAGTTTATCGGGAAGTGCGGCGGATGTAGCGTCTTTTTTACCGCCGCCGATTGCCGTGGCAAAGCCGCAAAAGTTTTTCGTTCCCGGGCCGAGCGCGAAGGACGAGGACGAAGCGAAGAACGAAGGTAAATTAGAAAGCGAATCGCCGCATTACGTAGAGAATCAGCAAGTGCTCTCGCCGACGAAAAGAGAAAGTCCTCATCACAGTAGCAGCAACAACAACGATAGCAATACTTTTACTAGCGATGGTGAACATCATCATCATCATCATCATCAGGAGCAGCAACAACACCTCACTCATTTTAAACCGGGCTCGCCGGCGGTTCCAGAGAATGAAGTTTTGAATTATCCTCCGCCTGGAGAACACCATCAGAATGGAATGATATCGAATACTAGCGAACAACAACAACAACAACAACAACAACCGATGTATGACCAGTGGGGAAATCTCATAGAGCAACAGCTGCCTCCGCAACCTCCATCCGCCACGGGATCTATGCGAAGCGAGGGGCACGAATCGACGAGTCAGTTCGACGCATACATCGATCAGAATAATCAGTATCCGTCGAGTTACGATCAACCACTTCACGAACAAACGCAGCAACAACACGTTGATTACGAGGACGACGACGATTACTTGCGTCCTCCGCAACAAATGGAACAACAACAACAACAACACCAACAAAACTATTCAGAATCTCCTGGACGAAACAGCGACGGGTATGATTTTGCTCCGCCATCACCTCGAATTAGCGAGGGCGGTACCGTGAATACTACTGCCGCCAATAACAATAACGCGAATACTGCATTCATGCCGCCTTCTTCTTCGGATGGTTTCGCGCGAAACGACTACGATTTCAGCAACGAAATAATGCCGTCGGCGCCACACGACGAGAATAAAGGCAACGATGAAAACATGAACGACTACGACTACGTCGACTACAACGACGGCAACGACAACGGAAATGAAGGAGACCACGACAATGCGGGGGAAGCTCAACCGCCGTTCAACCCGGACGATTACCCGGGATGGGTATTAGACGAAGCCTCAGGCGCGTGGTATTATGCCGGCGATGGCGAGGAAGAAGGCGAATACGTCGAAGGCGAAGGCGAAGAATACGAGTACGACACGACGGGTTGGATCGAACGCGAAGTCTACGACGACGTCGCCGCGAAACTTGCAAACGCAGAGGTTACAATTAGCGATAAAAACGTCGAAATCGACGCGGTAAAGAACGAGAACGAAAATCTCAAGTTGAAGCAGGCTGACGCGGCCACGGATTTAGAGCAAGCGGAAAGAGAAGTCGCAGAGTTGAAGTTAAAGGTTGAGCAGTTACAGAACCAGCGCGACGCAGAGTTGACGGCAAAGCAGGTGGCCGAAGCCGAGGAGCGAGGGTACAAGCGGGGCTACGATGAAGCGACCAAGCACTTCGAGGAGGAGATGAACGACTTGTTGATGTGCTTGGGTCAAAGCGAAAGGGCGTGCGATCGTTTGAAGGAAAAGTTGGCCGAAACGGGCGCCGATGTCGACGCGATACTCGAAGAGTTAGAAGCCGAAGAAGACGAAGAGTTGAACAGATTGTTTGCGCAAGCAGCAAGTGTGGAAGAGAAAGCGGAAGTATCGGCGGAAGAAGAGCAAGCGACACCGCCGCAAAGTCCTACTTCTGCGAGGAAAAAGAACAACGTTCTGGGCGACCTCGAATTTCCAGACGCGCCGGATTCTCCCTTCGTTGGTGCCGATTCCACGACGGAAGATAGAGACGACGACGATAACGACGACGACGACGACAACGAAAAAACCAAGGAAGATGAAGAAGAAGAGGAGATGGAAGATGCCGAGGACAGCGCTTTTGTCATTCCAAACGCGCCGGCGGGCGTCTCGGAATCGGATGTTTCCGCGTTCTTTGCCGATTTCCATCTTCCCACGCCGCCGCGCGGGCAAGGCATTACCGACTCAAACAAACTGGAAGAAAACGAAGATATAAACAGCGGAGATCAGGAAGGGGGAGAAGAAAAGAAGCACTTAAATTTTGAAGACGCAAAGGGAGACGAGGCGGAGGAAGAAAAAGAAAACGACGGCGACGCCACAGAATCGGACAGAGAACAAGAAGAAGCTCTGACGGAAATTCAGCTGTAATTTTAGAAGCAAATAGAGATAGCCACTACATTGAAAATAGCTGCTCACAACATTCTTATTTATACACTATCACATTGTCATTAAAATGGCACTGGCTGGGCAGGATCCACCCCGTTTGATTCGCGAAACTGTTTCCTCTCTTCCTCGCTCATCTTTTCGTATTGCTCCATCGCGGTTTTCCTGTCTTGCTCCAACCTCTCCTCGACTTCCTCCGTCGTCAAATCGTAACAATACTCGTGATATGTCCTCAACGGAGAGACTTGCCCTCTTCCACCAATCTCGAGATTGGTCTCGATCGCTTTTATTCTCATCAACTTTACGCATTCCTCGTGTTTCGATTGTAACGCCCAATCCACGGGCGCCTTGGACCACAAATCTCTCACCTCTAACTTCGCCCCTCTCTCTAACAAAAACTTCACGCACGCGACTCGCCCAAACCCAGCCGCGAAATGTAACGGCGTCCTCCCCGCCGGGTCCAACGCGTTCACTTTGTCGTCGTCATCCTTTGATAAAATCAATCTCCTCATTCCGTCGAGATCTCCTGTTCTCGCCATCTCGTGCAAATCCGGTGCCTCGAACAAGCGGTGCGCCTCCTGGCCTTCCACCATCGCGCGACACTCGTTCGTTCGTAACGTTCGCATCGACCATTTTGTCATTCTGTTATTAGATTTTGTGTGTGTTTTTGCGCGCGTAATGTGTTATTCGTTTATTATAAAATGATGTCTTTTTTTTCTCGTTTGACTGAAAGCGTTTTTAAGAAATTAAGAAGAACTTTTGAGGTTTTTGCTCAGTCAGTTGGTTACATATCGGCATTAATCTATTATTAATAGTATTCGTTTTCTCAGCGTTATTGCGCGCATCTACGAAGAAGACGTGATGTTGTTTTGTGTGTCCTCGTTTGCGGCGACGACTGGTGTGACGAGTGCTACCACGAAAACGCTCTCGTCGAGGCACAGAGTAGCGACTTTAATCTCTCTTCAAAATGGAGAACGAAGCAACAACAACAGAAACAGAAGAGGAAGAAGATGTTTTTCCGTTCGCAACGAGAACGATGATTCGCCGAAAGTGTACGTCCCGTGCGGTGCGTTTGGCGGAGCGTCCTCGCCGGAAAGGAAAGCGGCGGATGTCATGCACCAGTTGTTGACGTATACAGCAACCTGGGTGGTGATTGGTCAGTTGGAATCTATAAATTGCAGACTGAACGTGCAAACGCCAGACGGAGAAAGCAAAGAGCAGAACTTGGACGGTCAAGGCGAAGTGAACCGAGTGAACAATCAGCACGAGTTTTTGTTGGATTTTCTGGAGAAAAACCCGATTCGAAACCCAGAAGAGTGGATGAGCAAGCTTTCGAAAGCAGACCAGAGTTTGGCGAACCGTATTATGATTGCGAGGCAAGGGTACGCGAACATGGATTTTGAGTGGAAGAGCGTAGAAACGCTCGCGAAGAGAGACATCGAGAACGGGAATAAAAAGCTGCAAACGGAAATGCTGGAGAGCATGATGTCGGGCGGCGATGGCGGTGATACTACTTCGTCGTCCGCGTAAGAAGCAGAGAAGAGTTTGCGATGTTTTGTATTTATTGTAATTTTAACCCAAAGGTAAAACGCTTCTAAAACGCGTAAGTGCTACGTAGCTAACTCATCTCTCTATGACTACACTCTCTATACTTTCCTGCGCGCCTCGATTTCGGCGTCGTACGTTTGCACGGCAAACTCGAGCGCGTCCGAGACGCCTCTCGGGTAATATTTTTCGATGATCTCCTGCACGCTAGGTTTTCCTCCTCCTCCTCCTTCCTCTTCGTCCTCGCCTTCGTTTCCTGTTTGATTGACTTTCTCGAACAATTTCTCTTCCCACTCTCGACCGAATTCAGAATCCTTCTCTTCAAATATAAACGAGCGTCGAACGGCTGCAAACGTCGCCAACGCCTTCTCAGCGTCTTTCTTCATCGCCCCGTTTTCGCACGCCTCGTACACCGCTTTCACGACTTGTTTCTGCACGCCTTTCTTGTCAGCTTCCCACGCGCCGCCGCCGTATTCTAAAACAAAGAGCAGCGCTTTCAGCTCTGGCAACGTTTCTGGAATACCAAACCGTTCGTCGTTTGCAGTCAACCCTAACTCTTTGCGTCTTTTCTCCACGTGGTTCACTCGCAACGCGTAAGCTTCCTCCAACATCGCCCGACCTTGCTCGACGGAACCACTTCCGGCTAACTGAATCGCCGCGTTTCGCGTGGCGAATAACCTTTCGGTGATTGGCACCGCATTCATTCGTCGCTGCGCTTTCATTTTTCTCAGCACTTCTTTATCGATCATTTCGCCCGCTTCCTCCGGGCGTCGGTTTTTCGCTTTTTCCATCGCCTCCAGAGCGGCGAAGATGTTTAATAAAACGATATCGTTCTCTTCGTCTGGAATAACTTCTCGAGCCATCAAAGCGCCGGCTTCCAATGCATCGCCGCGAAAACCGTCTAAATACATGGCACGCCAGTTTCCTTCGTCGTTGGCGCATCGACCGACTAAAGAGGTAGCCATCTGCGTGCCCCGTCGTAAAACTTCCGGTTTCGCGTCTTTGGTGACGCTGCGAAGGATTTTGACAAAAAGAGACGCGGTTAAGATTCCGGATAAAACGCGACCGTTCAATTCAGTGGTCAAACCGTCTGTTTCTGCGGGGAATACCAGAGATGGATCTAACCCGTGCATTTGCGCGAGCTCGTGTTCGGAAAGTCGATTTAAAATTGCCGTCGGGCTTTTCCTGGGATCTATCGCCTCGTCGACAAGGGCCGGGGAGTCTCCATCGCCGAGAAGGTACGGGTCGTCGTCGTCATTATCACCACCACCACCACCATCGTTAGCATCGCCGTCTTTATTTTTATTCTTGGATTCGACTTGGTCGATGAGTAACCGAATAGCGTTTTGTATTCGCGTCTCGACGTTTTCTGGATCTTCTGCAGGTAACAGCGCTCTCGAAAACGTCACTTCTCGTTCAACGAAGCTGTCGTTTTTGGTCAACTTGTTCGCTTCGAGTCCAGCAACTGCGCGTAAACCAGTCGTTCGTAATTCTCTGTCCAATCGAACTCTGACGAGTTTCATCCAGTGTTCAAATTCCAAGTCTGAAAAAGTAGGCGTCTTGGACAAAATGCCTTCGCCCATCATTTTCTTCAAAATCTGGTCGCTTTTATACGCTTTCATGGCTTCGCCGGATAACTTCGAGGCCCAGGACATTTGCAATCTCGCCAATTCTGTCGATTCGTACGTTTCCGCGACTTCGCACGTGTTTGATAACTCCACTCTGCACGAGGCCGTCACTTCGCACTTGCCGTTTTTCCTCCTCGCTTCGACTTTAATGTTCGCCTGAATGTCAAACGTTTTTTCCTTGCGCTCTTCCGATATTTTCTTTCGTCGCAATCGTTCCGCTTCTAAAGCCTCTCGTTCCAATCGCATCTTTTCCTCTCTCCGTTTCCTATCCTCCTCCAACTCTTTCCTCTTCCTCGCCGCTTCTTCTTCTTCGCGTTTTTTCAACCGCTCTTGCTCCTCGGCTTGTTTCAATCGAAACTCGGCGCGTACTTGTTCTCGTTTTCGTTCTTCCTCTTCTTCTTTTTTGCGCTCAATCTCGAGTAATCTCTGTCGCTCCTTCTCTTCCGCTTCCTCTCTTAAGCGTTCTTTTTCGTCTCTCAACTCGCGTCTCTCCAATTCCTTCGCGCGTTTCTCGTCCAATTTTTTCTGTTTCTTTTCCAAGTCGCGTCGTAAATCCCCCTCGTCGTACAATCGCATTTCCACCGAAGCGTCGTTCTCTTGACCGTCTATTCTTTTCAACTCCTTAAACGCTTTCCCTACCGTCCACTTTTCGTTTCGAATAAACGTCTCCTTCTTCTCTTTATTCGTTCGCACGGTCTTGGAAACCGCCAACGCAACCGATACCAACGCCAGCGATATCAGTTCCGTCGGGGCGTCCAACCGTCCTCTCGAACTTCTCAAATACTCCGGCGTTACTGGCGCTCTCTCAAAACTGCCGAAACACGCTCGACTGATTTCATTCCGCTTCTCTCGCACTTCCGCAATAAAATCTGAAACGTGGTCCATCGCCGTGTATTCCACTTCGATTTCTTCCTCCACTTCTTCGTACAGGAAACTTTCCGAATCTTCTTCTTTCAACTGTTCTTTTGTATTCTTATTATCGTCATCATCGGCAGCAGCAGCGGAAGAAATAGACGTCTCACTGCTGTCGCTGCTGTTTATCCTGTCCTCGTGAATAACACTACTCTCATCATCATCATCATCATCTATATCGTCGTCGCCGCTTTTTCTCCTCGCATTCAGTCTGGAACGACTTCTGCTTTTCCTCCTCCTTCTTCCTCCTTTTCCTTTGCCTCCCACGCGTCGTTCGGCTGAAAAAACGACGAAAGGACGAGCTGCTTCTCGCGCGGGGACAACGACGACGGCCATGCTTGTTTACTTGTTGTTGTTGTTGTTGTTGTACGTCGCAGAGCGCTCTCGTCGCCTCTTTTTTGTGAAGCCGTTTTTCCCTCATAAAAACTTTAAGAAAAGACGCAGAGAAACGACGATGCGTGGCGCTTCTTCGTCTCCTCCTGCGTCGTCGGGAGTGCAGACGCGAGGGCAGAAAAGACGGATGGGGGAGAGAGATTCTTTGTGGGATGTGATTGTGAATATGAACGACGACGATATAAGTTTCACACACATTCTTCCGAAATTGAATCTAACGGATGTGAAATTCTTGTATGGAGTGAATACGGAGACGAGAAAGTTGATTAAGAGATGCATTCGCACGGATGATTTGACAAAGAAGTTTAAAGTGAGACAGATGCCATCGGTATCGACTTTGGAAGTTGCGTGGGAGCATTTGCCGTGGGGCACGTATAATATCTTTGGAGAAGAGATGGACGAAAGATGGTTCTGCTCGCAAGTTGCTGAAACGAATAAACTCGAGTTGCTCAAGTGGGCGCGAGAGGAGAAAGAGTGTGATTGGGATGAAGAGACGATTAATACGGCCGTATGTTATGGTAATCTGGAAATTGTAAAGTACTGCGTTGTAAATGAGTGTCCTGTCGATGAGGACGCGTGTGAAAGTGCTGCCCGAAACGGTCATCTCGAGTGCCTCAAATACTTACACGAAGATGCCAAAGCGCCTTGGGATGAGTATACTGCCATTTGGGCGGCTGGAAAGGGTCAACTCCACATACTCGAATACCTTGTTGAGCGTAAGTATGATAAATATGACGAACGAGCGTGTATGTGGGCGGCCGAGAAAGGCCACTTGGGCTGTTTGAAGTACTTGCACGAAACCGCCAAAGCGCCGTGGAACAGTGGCGCCGTACGCTACGCTCACGAGAACAACCACCCCGAATGTGTACAATACCTCCTCGACAAAAACTGCCCATTACCAGAAGGTTGGCGATACGAAGACGGAGTATTGCACACGTCATAAACACGCATGCACACACACACACAGCTTGTAATTTAAAAAGAAGATTCAGCGCTCGCGTACCTTTTCCTTCCTCCTCTTTTTCCCTTCTTGTTCGTTTTTTTACAAGGGAAACCAACCCCCTCGCTGTACTTCATAAATTTCCTCTCTTCCTCTCTCTCTGTTTGTGACTCTGAGTATTACTACGCGCGGCGTAAAGTGTTTACATAATAACACTTTCATCGAATTCGTACGCATCGTGCCAGACTGCTTTATTGGAGAGGAGAGACAGAGATATATACAGCGTTAAAGAAACGGATTGATTACTTTTGATTTTTGGATAACGAACAGTATCGGGGATATGAATTTTAAGAGTCATCAAACCACGAACGCGAAGAACGTGGTTTTAGGAGGACGACGGATTCGTCGCTTCTCTGCAAAAACGACGACGAAGAGAACGACGACGAGAACAATCAAGGCTTTATACGGGTATAAGGGTGCAAAAATTGTCGACCCTTTGGAGCAACTGGAACGTTTATTTCCAGAGGTTCCAGAGCCGGTGTTGAAAATAGGGAAAACGGTATACGAAGTCGTTTTAGAGCCTTTATACGAGCAGTTACCATTACCGGACGTGGCCAAAGACTTTGTCGAACAATTAGCTCTGGATGAAAAAGTGAACGGGTGGACTTTATACACGAACGGGACGCCGTTTGAGGAGTTTCTTTTCGTCGCGTTTGTCGTGTTTTATTTAACCGCGCAGCCGGGGATTTTGGGGTACGCGTTCGATGAAACCGTCGCGAGAGCGATACAAACAGCCACGGCTGGGAATAAGTTTGGCAAAAGAGGTTCGAACGTAAACTTAGGCGGGAGAATCGGGGACGGGTCGTTCGGGACCGTCTATCGAGGACGATTAAATTCCAGCGAGGCGGAGAATTTGGTCTTGAAGTTTGCGAAAAATACAACCGGCGCGAGCGGGTTACAACGCGCCGAACGACACATGAACGAACGGATATCCCGAGACATTTTCGTCGCCGGCGGTTGCGCGTCTTACGTCGGATCTTATGAGGAAATTGAAGACGCGGCGGCACCGGTTTTGGTGTGGAAATTCGCCGGCGATGAAAACACGCTCGAAGATTACGTGTTGGATAGAAATTTTCCGAGCGCGTTAGAGGTGGCGCTTTTTGGGAAATCTCAAGAGGATAAAGATTACGACGCGAGGTGTTACGCCGTCGCAAAGAAAATCACGCAACAACTGTTGTGGTCGTTGAGAGGGTTACACTCCATCGGTATAGTTCACAGAGACGTGAAACCGGCGAATTTAGTCAACGAAAACGGACGATTCAAACTGATCGATTTCGGCGGCGCCGCGGATTTACGAAGCGGCGTGAACTACGAACCGGAAGTTTCCATCTTAGACCCTTCGTTCTCACCACCAGAGGATTTTATCATGCCTGAACGAACGCCGAGAGCGCCTCCGGGTGCCATCGCCGGCGCGCTTTCTGTCCTTCCGTGGACCGTCTTCCAACCGCAATTATTCGATAGCTATTCCGCCGGCCTCGTCTTACTCCAGTTGGGATGCCCGCAACTCAGAGGCAAACGCGTGTTAGAACCATCCGGGTCGTTCCAGCGACGGTTACAGGACGAAAACTACGATTTGCGCAAAGTGCGCAAAGACTTAGCCGGAAACTTAGGCTGGGACTTTTCCGCTCTCGATCGAAACGGCGGCGCCGGGTTCGATTTAGCCTGTCGACTCGTCGCCGCCAGAGGTATCACGCGAAGAGGTCGATTAGACGCCACGCAGGCGCTGTTGCACCCGTTTGTACTTTTACCTTTTTAATACTACATCTACTATTACTACTACTACTACTGCTACTACTGCTTTACTACTGCTGCTCCTTCACGATCTTCATTCGTTGACTACTCGCCTCGCGGTCCCCAACCGCCTTTCACTGTAAACAGCCACCCGTTCTTCAAACCGGTCCCGTTGCACGCGTCGCAACGCACGTACCCGCGGCCAACGCATCCACCGCAGCAATTGTCATCGTCATCACCATCCGTAAAAGTGGTCGTCGTCTTCCCTCTGCCTTGACAGCGAGCACACACGCGTCTGTTGTACCCGAAACATTCCTTGCACTTGACTGGTTTCGTAAAGTAGTCACACATCTCTTCGATGATTGGTCTTCTTCTTTGTCTTCTTCGTTTGTGATTCGTGTTGTCTTCGTTGCTTTCACCGCTCGCTCTCGACACGTTTCTCCTCAGGATTATACCACTGTTACTCCTGCTCCTATTCGCGCAGAAGATGATGATGTCTCGACGCGACAACATGAGATGAATTTTTTATTCCGCGTCAGACTTTTTTCCAATTCAATCGGATGATGCTCATGGCGTCCTCCTTCACGTCCGCCGGCGCCGCGCTGACGACGACAAACAGTCGTCGTTTCGCAAATTCGAGAACAAGAAGACGAGAAAGAAGAACAGAATTCAATCGGAGCGTCTTCGTCGGAGCGAGCTCGTTGAGGGAGAGCACAGAGAAAGCCGTTCTCGTCGTTTCGTGTTGTTCGCTTTTCTTTTCCTCCGCGCAAAGTCTCGCGTCGTCATCATCGTCTTTCGATGAGAGGTTCTCCGGATCGTTCGCGGACCCGAACCACCCGGGGTGCCCTCGAGAAATCACCAAAAACGGCGTCTTGAGAGGGTACGACCCGGTGCCGTTCGAGAAAGGCAAAGGGTGCCGAGGGAGGAAAGTTGTCACGCCCGAAGATGTGTTCGCGTACCCGGGGAAAACCATGCGGTATTGGGAAATCCAAACCAAACCGGTTGGAAAAGCGAATAATAAGGACGAGATATACATCGATTTCGACCAGAAAGACGGGAGCGGGGAGAAAGTTATCGCAAAACTGAACGAGAACGAGGAGATCGTGTTCCCGACCGGGGAGGTTTGGAAACGGAGACGAGGCGAGAGTTTCTTTCCGTGATGAATTGAGATGCACGATGAGATACGTGTAACTGTAATGGATAAAATGGAATGTAATGTGCTTCATTAGAGCACGCACCCCTCTCACTCAAAGCTTCTTTGCCCTTCGCATGAATGAACGCACAAAGATGACGAAGAATAAAAACCATCGTCGTCACTTATTCACGTCCCCGTTCCTCGTCTCTTTTCTCTTTCGCGTATTGAATTCGTTTCTTTTCCTGCGAACGTTTCACAGCGCGGACGAGCACTATCAGAGCGTGGAAATCGCGCACGAGTTTATATTCAAGTACGGCGCGAAGACCTGGGAATGGCGAGAGGACGTGAAGTTGAGGAGTTTCGTGCATCCTTTGCTCGCGTACGCGTGGCCGTACGCGCTCGTGAAGGGATTACGGCTCGACGAAGACGCGAGTTTAATAACGGGGGTGTTGGTGCGAGCGATGCCGAGAGTCGTGAACGCCGCGCAGTGCGCTTTCATCGACGTCGGGACGTACCGGTTAGCGCGCAAATGGTACAACAACGACCAGAACGTGGCGAAAAAAGCGTTCGCACTGTCGCTCGCATCGCACTGGCATTTTTATTGCGGATGTCGGTCGTTCGCGAACGTCACGGAAACCGCGTTTTGCGTCTGGGCGCTCGTGTTTTGGCCGAGCGGGTATTTCGATATGAACGCGAAGAAAAGAGGAGGTGGTAGTAATAGCGGTAAGAGTAGTAATAGCAGCGGGTTTAGAAGAAAGAGCATCCGTGGTTTAGTTTTAGCGTTCGTTTCGTGCACCGTGCGGCCGACGGCGTACGCGTTTTGGGCGTGCGTAGGAGCGCGTACGATTTTCTTCGATCGGGAGGCGTTGTCGGCGAAGCGACGAGCGAGGTTTAGCGCGGATGCCTTTTGGGTTGGAAGTCTCGTTTTATCGATAGAAGCGTGCGTGAACTATTATTATTACAACAAGAAGTGGACGTTCCCGGCGTGGAACTTTTTCGAGTTTAACGTCTTGAGAGAAGGCGCGAGTCAATACGGAACGCATTCCAACGCGTGGGTTTTCACGCAAGGTTTACCGGTTGTTTTGGGCGTTTTGTTTCCAGTCAGTCTTTACGAGTTGTTCCTCGCTTCGAATGCTCGCGGTAATTTAGAAGATACTAGTAGTGCTAATCTTCCTGATGGGGGTAAAATCATCAAAGATAACGATGGAACAAACGCGAAAAGAAGAAAACGTTTGTCGACGCCCGCGGTGGCGAAAGTTGCTTTTTTGGCAACCGTTTTCATCGTTTCCATTCCAAAGCACAAAGAGTTCCGCTTTTTATACCCGTTGATTCCAGTGTCCATTGCGGCGTCTGCGAAGTCGTGGGCGTGGTTGGAGGGCGAGCCGCCAGATAAGAAATCATCGAAGAACAACTCTAAAAATACTACGTTTCTCCTGGCTCGGTGGTTCGTGCGCCTCGGTCTCGCCGCGCAAATTCCGCTCGCGATGTATCTCTCTTTGATACATCAAAGAGGCATGGAAACCATCGTCAACAAATACGTATCCAAACTAACCGTGGAAGACGACGTGTTCGACGGTGGCGTGCACTTCTGGACCCCGTGTCACGAACACCCGTTCTACGCGAGCGTCCACAAAAATTTGACGATGCGCTATTTGGAATGCGATCCTCCAAACGCGTCGTCGGTTTCGTCGCATTTGTCCTCGGGCAATTGGCGAGCGTTCGAAAAGAACCCCTTGGCATTCGTAGAGCGTAAATACGGGAAAAGCAGCGGATTGAAATGCGACGACGACGACGTAAACGACGTAAACGACGACGCCGATGAAGATGCGAAAACGAGCGACGACGAAGCTAATAATCTCCTCCCGAGCCACGTCGTCGTCTTCCAGCGCGAGCGCGACATCCTCTGGAACTGGTTCCAATCCTTCCAGTTTGAAGAGATCGCGAACGAGTTCCACGCGCACTTGAGCGTCGATCGCCCGGGTCAAGAAAGAGCTCACTTCTTCGCTCGAAGAAAAAAGACAAGCAGGAATACCACGGGTGGCGGCGAAAGTCGGCGCTCCGAATGCGCTTCTTCGTCGAAAGTTGTTTAACGCGTCGTAAAAGTCATCATCATTTGTTCTGGCATCATTTGTCAGTCCGTTTGAATGCTGCTGCGTGTTTGTAATTGTAGAGTAATCATCGTTCGAGTCTCGGCAGTTGCCTCAACACGGCGAAAGGATTTGTGTTGTTCACATTAGTAGTATTACCACCACCACCACTCAAACCTGTCGTCGTCCCCGTCGGTTTCCCTTCCCGTTTCGCCTCCTCTGTTTCTTTCGCTTCCTCCTCTCTTCTTTTCCTCGTTCGATTCGTTTCCCATGACACCGTCTTTGTCTTCTTTCTCTTCTTCTTTGTCTTCCCGATGATAGAAGAAGAGATGTCCGTCTCGTTGATTTCCAATCCGTTCTTCTTCTTCTCCCGTTCTTCTCCCTCTTCGTCTTCCTCGTCTTCTTTCCATTGCATCCTCTCCTCGTTTATCCGTTTCATCTTTTTCTTCCTTCGTTTCAGCCACTTCATGCCTTGCGCGTGCGGGTTCGTGTTGTTGCCACCACCCATTGTTTGGTGTTGTTGTTGTTGTTAGTAGTATTCAAAGTGGGGTGTTTTATGTCTCTTCTCTTTTGTCTCTTTTTTTTCTCCTTCTCTTGTGTCTGTGTTAAAAAAATTCTGTCACGCTTGTTGTTTTTTTTGTCTCTCCTTTGTTTGTTTCTTGTCTCTTTTCTCTTGTCTTCTGTCTGTCAAAATTCGTTCGTCTTTTTGCATCAAAAAATCAAAAGCGATGAGACAGTTGAAAAATCTCTCGTACGAGTTCTTCAAAAATTTTAGCCGCCACGCATCTTTGCGCAACTTTTATAGTATTCGTCTGGTCGTTTGGTGGTGGTGGTCTTTTTATGTCCTCCGAGAAATGAGATGATCTGAAAACGAGATGATTTCGAATACTACTGCGAATACTACTACTCCTCGCACGACTACTAACAACGGCTTGAATAATGACATTTTGAGAGATGGTTCGGATGATAAAGCGAAGTACAAGAAAGCGCTGCTGAAAAAGCTTCGATGGCAAATCGTCGCTTCGCGCGAGAAGAAGAAGAAGAAAGAAGCATCGAACGACGACGAAGATGTAAAGGTGGAGAAAACGTTATTCAATTTGCGAACGCGCTTGGGAATCTCGAGAGATTCCGAGGAAGTGAAGCAGTGTTTTCGAGTCGCGAACGATTTGGATTTCGTCGGTTCATCGAAGAAGAAGAAGAAGAAGAAGGAGAAGAAAAAGAGTCTTAAACGAGGAGGAGAAGGACTGGAAGAAGGAATAACGCCTCTGAGTAAGAAGCAAAAGAAGAAAGATTTTATCGCGGACGACGGGAAGGCGACGCAGACGTTTCACCGGTTGGCTTTAAGTACGTCGGCGAAAGATGAATCGAATGATTACGACGACGACGACGAGATGATGAACAAAAATGCCGAACGGTGCGTTCGAGACGTGAATCTGCGCGTGAATAGATTCGATAGCTTTCGAACGTGTTCGGCGCAGTGGTCGCTGGCGACGATGTGCGCGAACATGGTAAAAAGGAGGAAAACTGTTTTCGTCGTTAATGATAATAACGGTTTTCGAGAGCAGTCGATGCTATTGCGAGAAAACTTAGCGAGACGGTTCAAGGAGTTGGCGGAGAAAGCGGACGCGAGAGCGTGCGCGACAAACTTATGGTTTTTAGCACAAACGAGCGGAACGATGAGTGGCGAAAAGAGCGAATCTTTTTCGGCATCCATCAAAGCCGCGATTAAAGGTTTGCGCGCGTGCGAAGAGGATAAAATTTCGAGTCAAGACGGCGCGAACGCGTTGTGGGGGATTGCCAAACTGCGCGTGAAATCGTCGCTGAAAAGCGAAGAGATTGAATCGGTGGTGGCTAAGTTAGCGGAAAGAGTAGTAGTAGCAGCAGCAGTAGCAGCAGAAATGAGTGGTAGTACGAATAGTAAAAGCAATAATAGTAAAGAGGTTTCATCCGCGATGTGGGCGTTGGCGACGATGCACGTGGACGGCATCATTTTGTCCGGGTCAAAATCTTCAAAATCATCCGATGGGTTGGACGCGACAATTTTGCGCGTCGCGAAAGTTGTTAAAAAGGCGTTTCAGAAAGAATCAAAGGACAACGCGATAAAAACGAGTTGGAGCGAATCGAGAGTCGTCGCGAATTGCGTGTGGAGTTGCGCGAAGCTCTTCGCGAATGCTCTTCTCACGAAGGATACCAGAAAAGTCTTGCGAGAAACGATTGAGATTGCGCTCGAAAATGAAAATTTGTGGCAACATTTAGAGCCGAGAGCTTTTGCGACGCTTTTGAGCGCAGCGACGACAATTCAAAACGCGTCTTCGTCTTCGTCATCATCCTCATCGTTGCGACGACGCCTCCTCTTAAAACGCGCGTTGGATTGTTTCGAAGATACCTCGACACACGGTCGGGACGTCACGCCGGCGGACGTGTGCGATTTGTGCGAATTCATAGAAGCATTTACCACGACGACGACGACGAAAAAAAAAAGTGGTGAAGATAATAAACTACTCGAAGAGGCAGACTTCGAAGACCGCGTGATGAAAATCGTGACAGATATTTCAAAAACGTGCGATTGGCGCGCGAGCGGAAGATTGCTCTCGAGCGCGGAAGCGCTAAATGTCGACGCGCGAGCAAAGAAACGCTTGCTTTCATCTGGTGTCGAAGCGATTAAAATCATGGAGCTCGATCGCTTCAACGTGGACGAGGCGACCGCGGAGACGTTGTCGAGACACATCGAAGAGCAGTTGAAATCGAAATCGACAAAACAACGGCGCGTGTTGATTGCCAACTGCGAGAGCAGAAGCGAAGGCAAATTGCGCCAGACGGTGGAGAAATTCGGTCACAGATTTGAAACGTGGCAAAGGTTCTCGTGCAACGACGATGCGGAGAATGAGAACGCCCCCTCGAAAAACGCCACGATGCGCACCAACGCGCGTCCCTGGCCGACGGTGAGCGAGAGAAAGTGCGACTACGCGTTCGTGAGAGCGTGTGCGGATAAGGAGGCGCTTCTTTTCCTCATGACTGCGGTCGCCACGCGAGTGAAAGTGGGCGGCGATGTCTTCGTTTCCGGGTCGCGAAGTGAAGGGTTTTTGAACGCCTTTGACGCTTTCAACAAGGTACGTTATTTATTTATCTTTGTTGCTAAACTCGTCTTGTCTTCTTTCGTCGTCGTCGTACTTTTTTCGTCGCATCTCGTCTCAGCGTTTAGCATATACCGCCGCGACTCGTGTTTTTGCTTTGACGTTGGAATCGAGTCTTTCTCCTTTTGAAGAAGAAGGATTCTTCCGATTGAAAAATAGAACACCAAAATGTCGCGGTTCGGCCTACAACAGACGCTACATTTGGACGCGGGATTGAGAACGTCGCATTTAAGGGCACATCCAGCCTGCGTCGTTGTCGTCTCGCGTTCATCCGTCCATTAATGAGCCTCGTTCGTAGCCGTCATCTGCGTTCGAGTTCGAAGCGGCGGATACATCCACCTCTTCTCTCCTTTTATACGATGATGACATTTTTGTTGGTTCCACCGGGGTTCGTATTAACGCTTCTTCTCCTTCTAAAAAATATAAACAGGATTTGTACGAACATCCTCGACGCGTTCCTGGACACGCGACCATAGCGCACTCGCCAAATTCCGAGGAAGCTAAAAAGAGCGAAAACGACTTCGCGTTTGCGTTCACCGCCAAAGTTCTCTCCAACGGCGACGAGAAAAACGCCTCTCTCGAGTCGTTCAAAAAAGTCGACTCGAACGTGAAACTGTTTTTCGGCGGTGGTGGTGGTTCTTCCAGTGTTGTTGAAGCGAAGGAATGGACGACGTACCCTGGATTTTTTGCTAAAGGTGGGCTGGACATCATGACTTCGTTCCTTTTGGATTCGATTCTTGAAGAAGATCCCGAAAAGTCCTCCTCTCCGAGATTAAAGAAGGGTATTTGTAGCGACAAGACAAAACGCGTCATGGACTTTTGTTGCGGCTCTGGCGTCATCGGGTACGCGTTACGCAACGCTCTCGAAAAGGAAAAGAGGAAGAAGAAGACGAAGAAGAAAGTCAAACTCACCATGCTCGACGCCGACGCCGTCGCTCTCGAAGCCGCCAAACAAAATTTCTCTTCTCTCGTTTCCGGAAACGACGACGTGAACGACGACGAGAACAACATCGAGTACCTCCTCTCCGACGGCTTCCCTCAAAAAACCACCATCAAACCGTGCGAACTCATTCTCACGAACCCGCCGGTGCATTACAACGCCAAACCTGATTTCCGCGTTTTGGGTCACATGCTCACCGAGCTCCCGAACGTTTTGAAAAAAGAAAAGAAAGGAGGCGCGTGTTTTTGCGTCTGCCAACGTTACGTCCCGCTCGAAAGCGTCGCTCAATATTATCAAACCACAAAAACAATAGACTTAAAAATTCACGCGAAAAACGACCGGTTTTGCGTTTGGAAGATTGTCTGCAAAGCAAAGTCTGACTCATGAAGAAGAAAAGACCAAGTTAACACAACGACAGCGTTAAAGCAGAAAGCTTTTTAGTTCGTTAGTAGTATTGGGAGGAAAAGAGAGACTTTTGAAGACGTTTTTGATTGAATTTAATTGTCGTATTTTTTTCCTCGTCACTTTTTTCCTTTCTAACTTGGAGTTTTGGGGATCACGGTTTTGTCTCATTGTTTCCTCGTTTACGACGTCATTCTAGGGGAGGTTAAATATCTCATCGTCTCGCAGACACCTTTACTCTGATTGTATTCTCTCTCTCGCTTTTGGGCCTTCTTTATTGCGTTTTAGGAGGATAATATACTAATTAAGAGCAGAAAAAACGTGTCTGAATTCCACGTTAACAACCCGCGGGGAAATGTCTTCCTCTTCTTTGCATTCATCTTCTTCGTCCGGGGGTGGTGCGATGGAGAATCGACGCGGGGTGAATAAGGCGAATAAAAAGACGACGACAACATCGGATGACATTCGGGAATCCATATTTTTCGACGAATCCCTCCAGTTCTTGTCGTTCAACCAAGACGGAGGCTGTTTTGCGGTCGGGACCGATTCCGGGTTCCGAATATTCAACTCGGACCCGTTCAAAGAGACGTTTAGGCGAGATTTCGACGGCGGCGGGGTTGGGATCGTGGAGATGCTGTTTCGGTGCAACATACTCGCGCTCGTTGGAGGTGGCGCGGTGCCGAAATATTCTCCGAATAAAGTGATGATTTGGGACGATCATCAGGCGCGGTGTATCGGCGAGTTGAGCTTTCGGGTTCCCGTGAGAGCGGTGAAGCTGAGGAGGGACAAGATTGTGGTGGTTTTGGAGCATAAGATTTACGTGTATAATTTCTCGGATTTGAAGATTGTGCATCAGACGGACACGTGGGGGAACCCGCACGGGATTTGTAGTTTAAGTCCGACGCAAGAAAGCTGCGTCATGGCCTGTCCTGGGTTGATTCGAGGTCAAGTGCGAGTGGAATTGTACGAACCGCAAAACGTGACCAAGTTTATTCAAGCGCACGATTCACCGTTGAGGTGCGTGGTGTTGAGTTTAGACGGGAGTTTAGTCGCCACGGCGAGCGAGAAAGGGACGTTAGTTCGAGTGTTTGATTGCCAGAGCGGGTGTTTGTTGCACGAGTTTCGCAGAGGGACCGATCGGGCGACGATTTACTCCTTGGCGTTTAGTAAAGAAAAAGAGTGGTTGGTGTGCACGAGCGATAAAGGGACGGTGCATTTGTATAGGATACCGGAAGGAAGCGTCATGGGTGGTGGTGGTGGTGGTGGTACAGGAGAGATGACACATAGTAATAGTAGCGATAACATAGCAGCACGGGATCATCACCATCACTACCACGCGAACAGTGGAAACAACACGCCGACGCATAACAACAACGGCCATCGAGCGCCGCCGCAAAGTCCGATGACGCCGAAATCGCCGTCGTCGATGTTGCAGTCGGTCATTTCCATGGGCGTCGCCGCGAACGTTTTACCAAAATATTTACAAGCGGAACGATCGTTCGCGCAGTTTCGCATGAACACCGGCGGAGGAGGGGTCACTCCTGCTGGAAACTACCACGGAGAGAGCGATCATCATCGAACGAGCGAGTTCCCGGAGCATTCGTTTGGATTTTGTAAAGCCTCGTTTTCGACGTCGAAAGACAATCGAATAGTCGTTATTTGTGCGGACGGGAATTACTACAAGTTGGAATTTGACCCGGTGAAAGGCGGGAGCATGTCCTCCGTGGATTACGGAAAGTTCGGATAGTAAAAATATTATTGTTTTATGTGAGATGTTGTGCCGCGCGTGAGTTGAAAAATGCCCGAGAAGGACATTTGATACATTGCTTGGTATCTCTATTTTTTTAAACATTAATGCGGTGCGCTCGCCCTTCTACTGCTACTCGATGCTATCCTCCTAAACTACTACTGCTAGTACTACTACTACTACTCGTGCTATTACTCTTCTTTTCTAATTTTACTACGTTCTCTTCCATGCTTTTTGTCACGTATGGATTCTTTCTTCATCATCATGAATCAAAGTTGTTCGAGCGGTCGATTGGTTGATAGACGATTTCTTCGTACGTCAAATGTTCTCTGTTTTCTCGTATGCTCTTCTCAATCCACGGCTCGGCTTCGTTCGTCCACAACCACGCGAAAGTGGCGACGAACAAAGCAAAGAAGAGAATACCGACGACGCAAACTAAAACTTTCTGATTCGTTCGTTTCTGCCTCGCGGTGATATTTTGGCGCGCGGCAAACGTAAATTTTCTTTGCGGCGGCTTCGTGTTTATCGTCGCGCCGCCGTTTTCAACATCCCCTTTCATCAAATCGTGATTACTCTCTGTCGTGGTACCGGACGACAAAACTCTCAACATCTCCAACTTCTCCTCCACTTCTCTCAACAACCCGTCCGTCTCCTCCGCTCTCGTCACGAACAGCTTCTTCAGCGGCGACGCCGCCGTCTTCTGCGGCGTCGTCTTCGTCGCGAACAACTTCCCGTTTTCGCCATCCTCCAGCTGTTTCACCATGTGCATCTCTTTCTTCTTCCATAACTTTAAGCACTTTTGAAACGCCGATACGTTCGACGCGTAGTTGTGCACTTCCGCGTGCAAAAGTCTTACAGATGTTGAAGAAGAACTCCTCCTCCTCCTCCTCGAAGTACTCCTCCTCGTGGCAAGAATCTCTCTCTTCAGCAACTCGAACAAATTCTCCATCAATCTCTCGCACTCTTTCCGTCGCGCCAATCTCTCGACGTTTCTCTGTACCGAATCATTTTCATCTCGAACGGCGGTTTCCAACTGCGAGACCGTCATCGCGAATGTAAAGTTTTCGTCTCGAATTTGGTGATGTTTTTCATCCTCATCCTCATCATTCACATCATCGTTCACACAATCATTCTTAACACCATCATCATCATCAGGTGGTGTTGTTGAAATCGTTTCTGTTAAATCCTCCGCCCACGAGACGCCTCGCCTCATCTCCTTTTCTTATAGTTGTTCTTCTTCACTAATTACAGAGAGTCTCTCGAGTTTTTTGTGATTTTTCTCTTCTTTGGCAAAAGAACGAAACGCTCGCTTTTTTACTTTCAGAAAAAAAAAAAGAACATCACGCATCACACACGCGCGCTGTTGTGTTGTGTAAAAATGTCTTCTTCTGGTGCCGCGACTGCTGCTGCGACTCTTTCGGGAGCGTTTGGAGCGAGGACGCGAGGGCAGAAAAGACGGATTGGGGAGAGAGATTCTTTTTCGTTGTGGGATTTGGTCGTGAAGTGCGACGATATTTGTTTCACACATGTGCTTCCGAGATTGAATGCGACCGATCTCAAGTTCTTGTACGGGGTGAATACAGAGACGAGAGCGTTGGTGAAGAGATCAACTCGCGCGGAAGATTTGGAAACGGGGTTTAAAGTTGAAGATATGTCGTCGATATCGACTTTGGAGTTTGTGTGGGAGAATAAATCGTTGTGGTCGGGTTGGTGGAACCAAACATGGTTCTGCTGGAAAGTTGCTCGAACGAATAAGCTCGAGTTGCTCAAGTGGGCGCGAGAGGAGAAAAAGTGTAGGTGGGATGAAAAGACGATTAATACGGCCGCACATCAAGGTAATCTGGAAATGGTAAAGTATTGCGTTGCAAATAAGTTTAGAGTTTATAAGTTTCCTATCGGTTGGAGAACGTGTGCATGTGCTGCCAAAAACGGTCATCTCGAGGTACTCAAATACTTACGCGAAGAAGTCAAAGCGACCTGGGATTCTGATACTGCCGCTTGGGCGGCTCAAAATGGTCATCTCCACGTACTCGAATATCTTGTTGAGCGTAAGTATGATCAATATGACGAACGAGCGTGTATGTGGGCGGCCGTGAACGGCCACTTAGACTGTTTGAAGCACTTGCACGAAACCGCCAAAGCGCCTTGGGACAGTGACGCCGTACGCTACGCTCACAAGAATAACCAAACCGAGTGTTTACAATACCTCCTCGACAACGACTGTCCTCTACCACCCGGTTGGCGATACGAAGGAGGAACGTTATACGACTCGGAAGAAGACTCGGAAGAGTAATCGTCGAGGGAGGAGTTCGCCGAATATCTTGTCTTATATTTAGGGTCACAGTTTCCAGTTTTGGATGACGTGTCTCCAAGCGCTCATTTTTATTCACTTTAACGCGCGCGATACATACACGCAAAGTACATATAAACGCACAAAAACGAAAATGTTTGCGAGCGCGTTACACTCCTCTCGCGCTTTGTCCTCCTTCTCCACCTCTTCCTCTTCCTCCTCTTCGTTAAAAAGATCATCCAATAACAGTAAAATCCGATTCCAATCACCGAAAATGATTAAAGCGATGGGCGTCGTCGACGACGTGATGCAGGCCATCGAACAGAACAAAAAAGACGTCTCCCGTCGCGAACGCATGAAATACGCGTCCCCACCAGGCGTGCCCCAACCGCCAATCGTCCCTGTGATCGAACCCGGGAAGTTTGGGTTCGTGGATAACGCGGAAACGATGAACTCTCGAGCGTCGATGATTGGTTGGTGGAGTCTTCTGTTGGTGGAACTCGTGGCTGGGAAAGGCTTGTTGGAACTCCTCGGGTTTACCGTCGGGAAAGGGATTAACTTTACTTTTTAATTGTAATGATAATACGAATAACTTTACGCGTCATGAAATCATCATTCTATCGTTATCATCATCATCGTTATCATTCAGAGGAGTTGAGGAGGGAAAGAAACGAAGTACGGTGCGACGCGTATTTTGTGAAATGATTAGTAGTGTTTTATAGTCTTCTTTGTGTGATGGATAAAACGCTCTCGCTAACACGCGACGCGCGGAAAATGAAATGTAGGTGTCCTCTTCTCTCTCTCTCTCTCTTTCTATATATATATATATATATATATATATATATCTCGGTCCGAGAGTTTCACTTTGTTGCTGTCT
>JACLAB010011167.1_pt1 | contig 39315 bp, 26 predicted proteins | sample 8027921 | NCBI WGS metagenome assembly JACLAB01 (sample SAMN15725117, study PRJNA655200) | protist metagenome | isolation source: fluorescence activated cell sorting (FACS) single amplified genomes of... | place: USA: West Boothbay Harbor, Gulf of Maine | collected 2000-07-19 | reverse complement strand
ACAAAAGAATATTCTTATTGTTACGTAGTATTATATTTTCTTCTTTTCTTCTCACGCAACCGGCATCGCGTGAACTTCCAAATCCGGGAAGTACGTGGCTTTGGAGTTGGAACCATTCGCTGCCGATGCCGCCGCCTCTGCCGATACCACGCTCTCGTTCTCCTCAAAGTCATAACGTGAGATTCGAGACCGCGTGACCTCGATTACATCGCCTAATTTCATTTCAAAATTGTGAACGTCGTCGATGTCGACGTTCTCGCGATTTACCCGCAACGTCCGGATGCCGACAAACTCGCTCGAAAAACCGTTTCTCACCGCCGGCATCGTCTTTTGATCGTCGAGCAAATCAACTTCCGATAATCGAGAACCGGCTTCGACTTCTTTGATGCTCATAGAACCGTCGATGACCAAAATGACGTACGTCATTTTAGGCGCCGAAGGACTACCGGCGTTTGGCGAAGAGGACAACGCGTCATTCACGTTTGCTCTCTTCATGGCATCTTCGAGAACGGTAAACTCATCGAAAGAACCGGAAACGTCCAACGGTACCATTGATTCGTTGTCACTCGACGACGCCGACGACGGAAACGGGAAGGTGTTCTCCATCGAAGGTTTCCCTGGCAAGCGTACTTTGGATTTATCTTTGACATCTTGCATACGAGAAAGGACGAAACGAGCCCATCGAATTCCACTCTCATCCACCGGAGACGACAAACAAGTATCGTTCACTTTGTACCGCCAATGCGCTGCGACGCCGAATTCGGCTTGCATGTGCATAGACACCGTTCTCACTTGGACTTCCAAATTGTTCCCGGCTTCATCTTTCACGACGGTGTGTAAAGATTGGTACCCGTTCGATTTCGGGCTCGAGACGTAGTCTTTAAAACTACCTTGAACCTTTGACATGAGTCCGTGCACTTTCGAAATGACCAACTCGCACCCATCCTTACCAGCACTGTCCGGGATAATGATTCGAATGGCGCGCACGTCGCGAACGTCTTCGAGCTTGATGTTTTTCTTTTTCATTTTTTTGTACACGGAATACAATCCTTTCTCGCGGCCAACGATTTCCATCGGCTTCAACTCTTCCATGGAAGTATCGTTTGAGATGGCGTATTCGAACGACTCCATCGCCTTCAGAATCGTTTCCTTCGAAGATACGCGCTTCAACTGCGCGCATAACTCTTCGTATTGCTCCGGGTGTAACGTCTTGAAGCAAATATCCTCCAATTCATTCTTGATGGTGGCCATACCCAATCGGTTCGCGATGGGCACAAACACGGCGAGCGTCTCTTCGGCGAGTTTACCGCGTCTCGATCTCGACACGTTCTCCTTCATCGTTCGCATAGTTTGTAAACGTTTCGCGAGTTTGATGATCACGACTCGCGAATCTGTCATAGCTAATAGCAGTTCGCGGAGAGAACGCATTTCTTCAACCTCCAAGTCACGCCCCGACGCTTGGTGTAACTTTGACACGACCGTCAATTTTCCGACATCCATCGCGAGCTTCGTAACTTCTTCGCTGATACCTTTCAACAACAAATCGTCTTTATTGAGTAAAGTTGTGGTCGTCACATCGTGCAGCAGCGCAGCCGAAATGATTCCAGCGTCAGCTCCCAATTCGCACAAAATCTTAGCCGTGCCGACACAATCCAACAACAACGGTCGGTGTCCAAAATCCGAGTGCGCTTGGACGCACACTTTGAACGCTTTTTGAACTTCTCTCGACTCGAACGATTTCGGGTATTCTTTAATCAAACCATTCAAGATAGCAGCGTTTTCTTCGTTCAATCCAAGACTCTCAATGCCGGCATCTTCTTCTTCGGAGGTACGCGCCCCTATCATTTTGCCGAGCTCCTTGGAGAGCTGCGTCGTCAACTGCGACGTGTTTCTCGAAACGACTGAAAACAAGCTCGCTTTCGAGTTTGGAGACACCGGTGGCTTTAAATGATGCGTCAAAGGCTTTGGTGGTGTTGATGATGTCGTCGTGGACGCCGCATTAGTCGTCGTCGTCGTGTCGAAACCAGCGTGCGTTTTAAAGTCTCCTTCCTCCGCCGCCGAGGAAGGCGAGAACATGCCGCTGGAATGGAGCGAATTCGATGACAAGGACGGAGATACGCGCGTAGGCGTCGACATCGGTGGTGTCTTCGCCAACTCTGACGATGAAGAGCTGTTCTTCATAGTCGTTGTCGTCTGCGCCTTCACGCCAAACCCAGAGATTCTCGTTTGCGGAACGTCTTTGGGCAAAGGCGAAGCGCCTTTCACGCTGGACGAACTTCGGAAACTCGCCGGCGACGACGATTTCCCGTACGACTCCGACATTCTGTTCTGTACGGACGAGGACATCGTCGTTGGTTTCGGCGACGACGAGAACGCGGCGGCGAAACCGGAGGTCGCGGCGGAACTCATATTTTTTTCCCTCTCTCTAAAAAAGAGAGACTTTTTACCCCTTTTTTTGTTGTACTCTCCAAGAGAATTTAAGAAGGGTGCCTTTGGTCCACTCGTTTAAACGAAGCGATTTGAACGAAGAGACGTCGCGCGTGTTCTTTGTTCGTATCTGTTGTTTCACGCAGAAGAAGAGAAACGAGGACGGTCAGAAGATATAAATACGGAAGAATACAAAGCGCGCGATATTCTTCGATCGTTTCGATCAGATCCTCGTCGCGTGTGCGCGTATTTCGCGCGAGTCAAAATTCGGAACGCCGTTTCAAATTACCGTTGAAGACGACCAAACACCACTCGTTCGTGTTGACGCGGGAAAAGAGATTCCAATTTTAGAACCGTGTTAAAAGCAACGATGATGCGAACGCACAACGTACCGAGACGCTCGCGAAAGCCGTTCAACAGATACCGCCTCGTTCGCTTTTGTGGTGAAGCGAAGCGATCTCTCTTTTTATGTTTATGTGTGTGCTCTCGTGCGCGCGCACTTGAAATTATTTCTGAAGAGATGGAAAATTTTAACGAAGCGTCGTTTTGACTGATTTTTTGAACGACACGTCGTCGTCGTCAAAAACTCACAATAAACGGATCTCATCACTTTTAAAGGGGGAGCGAAATAATACACGTGTGTAAGACACACTCTTTTTACAATCATCATAATACGCAGATTTCAAATCGCGGTACTATCATTTGCTACACTTTTCGAGCGCGCTCAACGCCATCAGTCTCAACACGTCCGTCGGGTCGTTGAGAGTGTTTCTATTTTCAGCGAGCTTCATTTTAATATTCTTCGCGGCGACTTGCCTTTTCGAGTCCTCGGTCGCGCCGTCTTTGTGCCGGTGCTCGTGTTGGTTTCTTTTGTGCAGTCTGGACGATGTGGACGATAACAACTCGTCGACGCACTTTGCAATCGTTCGCGCGGCTTCCGACGCAGCCTGTCGTCTGCTGCTCGATTCCCTGTTTTTGTTTTTAGTAGTATCGCTATTATTATTATTTCCTTGTTGTTGTTGTTGTTTCTCCGCCTCGTCTTCTTCGCCCTTCTTCTCTCCTACTTTATTTTCGAATAATAACAATCGATCGAAAGTAGACGCGTATTCATCCGGAGATAACGGCGACGTCGATCCGCTGTACGCCGAGCTCGTTATTCGTTCGACTCGGGCACCGACGTCTCTTCGCATCTCTTCTAATATTTCTTTTCGCACTTGCTCTCTCAACGCCACTCGCATCTTCGAGGGCGACAAGTTATACAACGTCTTGTCCTCTTCATCTTTTTGTTTCAAGAGTAACTTTTTCCTCCTCAACTCTTCCAACGCAAACTTCTCGGACTCTTTCGCTCTTTGCATTTCTCCTCTTTCCTTCTCTAAAGTTCTGTTCAAGTTATCGAAATCTTCGGCGGCGTTTGAGATGTGCCGCTCGACGCGTCTCAGTTGTTCCTCTAAACTCAGCGCTCTCTTTCTTAGCCTTTCGGCATTTTTCGTCGCTTTCTGTTCTTTCAATTTGCTCAAGATTAACTTGGTCGCGAATTTCCATCTTTGTTTCGCGGATACAAACGTCATCTCTCCCAAAGCTGCCATTAAATCTTCCATTTGTTCGTTTAACATTATCTTTTCCTCGCGTTCGCTTTGTAACTGTATCTCGTAGTCTCTTTGCAAAGCCACTTGTTTGGAATCAAACTGCGAGGCGATTCTATTGGATGCGTCGATAATGAACGCATCGAAGGATACGTCGACGACTGCGACTGAAGTGTTCATGTTGTTGTGAATTGTAATGCTATCATCGTCATCGTTCTCGTCTTCGTTTCTTCTCGTCTTCTCGTCTTTGTCTTCTTTGTCTTCTTCTTCTTTTCCCCCTCCTCTTCTTGAATCCTTCTTTCTGCTGCTGTTTGGTCCGTTTTGTCCTCCTTTCGGGAACGCTTTCTGTTGTTGTTGTTGCTGAGACTGCTGAGACTTCTTGCGTGCGACGCCGTTGCTGCTTTTCCTTCCCATTCTCGACGGAGAAGAAGAGGAGAAAGAATAATCACTTTTTTTGCCGCTCGTGTCTTCAAAGTCGTTTTCCGTCGTTTTTGTCGTCGTCTCTGAGTTGATGAGTTTGAGCGAAAGTTCACCCAATATCTCCCGTTCCATGCGTGTTTTTATTGATTACGCGAGAATGAAACAAAACTATTATCGGGGTGGTGGTGGTGGTTGAACCGTTGGTATTTGTGATGATAGTATCGACAAAGGCGGTAACTGTGACGAAAAGTTTTTTTTTACACACGCACGGGAGGGGGGTTCCCCTTTGAAAAAACAAAGTACGCGTAAAAACAAAAAATGAATTTACAGAAAGATGATATGATAAAGGGTAATGGCTTCTAAAATATGTATAATAAACACGCTATCGTCGCACCCAACACAAACTCCTCTCTCTCTCTCTCTACGTAGCACACGCACTCTTCCTTCTAACTCTTCCTTCTAAATAGTTAACTAAAAATATTTACAAATAGCTTAATATATATGCAGGTTATGTGTATAATAATTATCGTCGTCGTCGTCGTCGTATCTTTTTCAAATAAACTGATTGCTTTGCAATTCCAAGTGGCCTCTTTTCAGAGCGACCGGGCGATGAATTCCCGCCGTCGTGTTCGTCGGAGATATTGGAGAGGGGTGCTCCGTCATATCCTCAAAACTCACGCGGTTAGAACTCGGAAAGGCTCCTATACTCGAAGGCGATGCAACGCCGCTTCCGCGGATGTTTTTGTCTTCGGCGGTGTAAACGCCGCCCGTCTCCAAGGAGCTATTACCGTCACTCGCAGCTGATTGATCTAGAACCGGCATCGACATCATCTGTTGTTGTTGATAATGATGATATTGTCGCGGCGAATACATTCCGCCGCCGTAATACGGAAAGTATGTACCAGAGTGCGTAGAACCTTCTCTCGAAGCCGTCGGTATTTTCAAATCCAACGACGACGGCGGCATTGCAACATTTCCACCACCAATAGAAGCCGCAGCTTCAGCCGCACGACGCTCAAGCAAACTCATTCCAGCGGTATTAGTAGCAGTAGCGGCGGTCGCGTTGATGTTTTTATTCATCTCCGCCCATTGCACCTGCATCATATTTGAATTAAGATTCATGTATTGTAACGAGTACGGGACTTGATACATCAGCGGAATCGACTGCTGAGATGGGTTCATAGACGTGGCCATAGCCGCTTGCATAGCTGCCACAGCTGCGGCAGTATTTTGAACATGTTGCAACTGCATTTGCTGATAGAATGCTGCCGCTACATCTGCTTCAGAAATGTTGTTCATATTGAGTGGAGCAGAATTTGGACGAGGTTCGAGACCCTTCTTCTCTCGAGATATGTCCGAGGACGGCGGCCGAACCGAGCGTTGTACATCGCAACTTCTGCGAACTTTTCTCGGCGAACCGATGATCGATTCATCTTGACCAGCCTCGTTCTCAGTATTTCTGCCCCATTCGTAGTCGTCGCTGTTGTTGATGACGTTCTTGTTCTCGTCACCACTGACTTGTTCACCTTTACCGCCGTTTTTCTTCGTGGTGTCCAAAGCAGTTGCCGCGTCGAGCAACGCATCAAACAGTAACCCGCTGTCTTTTCCAGAACAACTGTTCGAACCTTGTCGCTTCAACGTCGGTCGCGTAGGCGTAGCCGCCGTTGCCTTTTCGATGACTCTTTCCTTTCGTTGCCACAGTCTACCAGTAGAGAACGACTTTCCCTTCTTTTTCTTCTCTTCCTCGGTGGGGGCGCTGAGAGAAAATTCGTCGTCGATTTGGACGACGTCCGCCCTTCTTTCATCAGATTCCTGAGAAGTATGCGTACTTTCAGCAATTTTCATCTCAGTATTCGTCGCCACCGTCGCAGTAGTTGACTTCTTTTTCTCCGCACCGTTATCGTCGTCGTCTTTCTCGGTACTTTTCTCTTGAAGTTGCAGCTGGTGTTTCTGCACTGCGTTTGCTGCGGCAGCCGCTTTCGCGGCTTTCGCCTGTTGGCGCGACGGCGATCGAGTATTGTTACTCTCGCCTCTTTTCTCTGCGGTCAAACCACCGTTCGAGTTAATCGCACTACCAGTAGAGTTTGGTAACAAGTGAATGTTCGAATTCGGGTCTGCGTATAGTTCGTCGCGCATTTTGAGCATCTCTTGGAGACGATTTTCAATGTCTTCCAAAATCACTTTTCGCGTCGGCGCGCCGACGACGACAAAGTTTCCTCCCCTTTCTTCTCCTTGTTGTTCTTTAAGTCCTCGGGGGGGTTCCTCTTCTTTTCCCGATACCGATGATGATGATACAACCTTCTCCTTCTCCTCTTCGAGTTGTTTAATCAGCATGTCAATCTTCTTCACCTTTCGAAACGGCCAGCGCACGATGCCAAACTCTCGGCATTTCTGTTTAAGAACCGTCACGCATAAGCCCAACTGTTTTATTTGGAGGACAGACAGAGGACAATGAGTAAGGCGATGAGTTTTGAGTGAAACGCCCCCCCCAAATCGGTCTCCGAGCAAAAAAAACAAACAGTACGTAAATGGCACCCAAATAAGTGCACCCAAAAAACCCAAGACAAAAAAAATTTCTTTCCACGTGTTTTTGTTCTTGTTGTTTTTGTTCCTTCTGACGAGGATGAGCGAGCGCGTGTCTTTTTTTACGTACCTTCTTTGCGGCGTCGTTGATTGGGAGATGAAACACCGTCCTCAAATCATCCATGGATTGGACGTTCTGCACTGTTACTTGCGTGCGATTCTGGATTGATAGAGAGTTGCATTATTTCGCAACGAGTTCGTTAGTACATAGAAAAGAAGACACACGACAAAATTGCGAAATCCAACGTTTCGTCTCTTTCGTAACGAGAGAAAGTTCTCGTTCTGGCTGACGCGATTTTTTCTGTTAAAAAGCGGACAAAAAAAATCATCTTAAAAACCGCGGTTAACGTCGAGAGAACGACGATGCGAATTGAAACGTACCGGCATGTTAACATAAATACACGACGTATTGATGTTTGATGTGAAAACAGGCGGCTCTGGTTATATCAACGGAGAAGAGCCAAATACTCCTATAGGTATAATTGAAATCTTTCAATGACACTCGTATGTTGTGAAGACGAGAACGAGGTTTGTGTCTTTTAAAGAAAGCCAAAAAGAGGAGATTTTTATGTTCGTATGTTTTTTTTGGTTTGCCCCAAAAAATACTCGAAAACCGCCTCTCTCTCTCTCTCTCTCTTAAACGACGACGCGCACCTTATCAGAAACAGAAACACGGGGAGAAGACGATAATGAACGACAAAAAGGAGGAGGAGGAGCGGGAACGTTTTCTTCGAGCGACGACGACGTCGTCAACGACTTTAAAAAAGGAGGAGGAGGAGAAAAAATACGCGACAAGAGTTTTCCTCGTGCTTCTCGCTCTTCTCTTCGCGTTGCTGTTTTTCTTCTCGCGCATCTCTCGATCAACAACGTCCTCTGATGCTGCTGCTGCGGGTCGTCCGGTGGCCGTGACAATGCAAGAGAAGGTGGAGGAAGACGAATTTATCCGCAACCCGCGATACCCTGGCTCGACGACGGAGAAGAAGAAAAAATATCACAACTCTCAATATGGGAAACACTCGTCGGTGAACCTTCTCGTGAACACGAACTCTTTTTTCGCACCAAACATACAAAAAGAAAAAGAAGAAGTGAAAAGAGAGGGACGAAAGCTTCTTCAATTTCTAGCGCCGGTGCGATATAGTCTCGTTCCTCTGTCTGACGCTATTCAGGATCTCTGTGAAGCAATCTTCGATTTATCGATAACGCCTCTGCAAGCGAGGATAGCGCCGTTTTTGAAGTTCCGCGAGACGAACGTGACGGACCCGAAAGACCCTTTGGTTCTTGATAAGGAAAAAGTGAAGGAGGCAATCATGAAAGAAACTTTGCCGTAATCGAGGAAGAAGATAAAGAAGAAGAAGAAGAAGGAAAATATGCGCATTTCTGAAAGTATATATAATATGTGTATATATATATTGAATACCTTTACATAACAAACAATTTACTACGAGTTTAGAACCGCGCGTCGTTTTCTCTCGCGAGCGAAAACGACGTTTGAAGCCCATCCGTCGCGCGCTAACAAAAAATCTAATACGTGTGAGAGTGCACGACTCTTATTCTTTCTGGACGTCAACTTTGAAGGATCCGGTAACTTTCGGGTGCAATTTCACCGAAACATCGTAAACACCAACTGTGGAGATATCGGGAACGTCGAAACCCTTTGTGTCCAACGCTTTCCCAGTTTGTTTCTCAATCGCATCCGCGCAGTCCTTCGCCGTGACAGATCCAAAGATCTTGTCGTCCTCACCGACGGTCTTCTTGACGACAAACTTACCAATCGTGCTCAACGCCGTGGCGATGGCTTGCGCCGCCGCGCGTTCCGCCTCCACCGCCGCGACCTGGTCCGCTTGCTTTTTCTTAAACTCTTGGATGAGCTCCTGCGTTGCTTTTTGCGCCTTGCCTTGCGGCTCTAAGAAGTTTCTGAAGAAACCAGAGGACACGGAAACCATCTCGCCGGCTTCACCGACGTGTTCGATCGAGTCTAACAAAACCACCGAAGTTTTCTTGGCGACTTTCTTGTTCGCCTCGACGACTAAAAATGTTCTTCCTCTGGTGGACGACGACGACGACGACGTGGTGGCCGATTGTGATTTTTTCGCTTGGAACGAAGTCGAGACCGCGACGTTCGCTCTCGCGGATAACTGAGTGGAAGCCATCGAAAACATTATCGGTGATATACGAATGAGTAAATTAAACGGTATTAAACGGTATTTATATATTCGCGAGCGTGGCAAAGAGTGGCGTTTACGAATTACGAATTAGCTTTTGTTTTTGCTTGCAAGGGCGGTGGCTTTATCCAAAAAACAAAACCTCAAAAATTTGTCAAATGTCAAAGACTGCAGAGGCTCGTAATACGCTCCTCTGCTACCTTTTTCCAAAATACTCTAAAACTCAAAACTACTATTTCTTTTGTTCCTCTCCACTTCGCATCAAAGTAAAACACAACCATCGTAACTTCTCTTTAGCTTTGACTAAAGTCACCTCTAAGTTTTTCGTGCCGTCTTTTTGTTTCACCAGCGACCACGAGGAGTCGCCAGGGACGATATCTTGGAACAACGTCTCCTCCGCGGAGACGACGGTATTCGGCTGGATTTTTGCGCACGATAAATCTATTTTGTTCTGCCCTGGACCGAATTTTAATGAGATTGAGTTCTTTTCCACGTCTCCCGGGACGTTTGCAATCAAAACCACCTCCTCTTCGTCTTGCATCCAGGTGTACGGGTAGGAAGTTTTCGTGCCTTCGACGGCGATTTCCTGGTTTAAATCAGCCTCCGTCGGCGGCGCTTGGTAGTTCTCCGTCATCATACTTCCCAATCCTCCTTCGGCGTCACCAAACGACGCCATTCCACTCTCGGTGTTTAAGCTTCCACCCATTTTACTGATTTTCTCGTGCGCGTTCCCTAAATTCTGTCTTCTTTCCGTGTTCAACTTAATCGCCTCTTCCACCCACTTGGCGTCCGAGCGCAACTCGTCCAAACTAAAATCTATTCTCTTAAAATCGCTCTTTTCGTCGTCAAATATCCTCGCCACGAACGCGTCCCCGGCCACGTGATTCGGCATGTTCACTAATTGCGTAAAGTCGCTCGCTCTTTTGTTCAAACGTAATCCTTTCGATATCCCTTTATCGTCCACGTACATGTTCACGTGAATGAAATTATTCTTCGTGCCGCCGGGGAGTAACGCCACCGGTTGGACCATTTGCATGTTCGCCGCGACTTTTAACATCTCGTCGTCGATTTTCTGCCCGGATTGCTTTTCCAACTGCTCTTTCAACTTCGCGTTCTGCTGATCTTTCGTGACCGATGTGTCTTCCATGGATTGCATCCCGCTCTCGAGAAAATGTTTCTTCAACGCGTCCAACAAACACTCCATGTCTCTCCCTGGTGGAATATCTAAGAGTTTCTCCTCGATGGGTTGCGTCTCGTCGCACGGGATGAACACGTATTTGAACGATTTATTATTATTATTATTATTCGAGACATCATCATCTTCTTCTTCTGAGATTTCAACCATTTTGACGACGATCTTCTTCTTCGTTGTCTTCTTTGTCTTACTCTTCTTCTGTGACTTCAGTCTGTCGCTACTAATGTCTCGTTTGTTTATAAAGTGTCAAGATTGTTTTCTTCAAGGAGAAAATTTCACGCATCTCACACAACAACAACAAAAATTCATCACACACACTTCATATCATCTCTCACCATCCTCTTCCTCTTCTCTGAAAACCGACGACGCAAAAAGAGGACCAAACTTATCACCAAAACCAAACAAAGGACGACGATATAAACGACAATAATGGGGGGACATTGAGAAGAAGAAGGAGGAGAAAAACGATGAAATTCTTTTCCAAATTCTTTTTCTCTTCTTCCTCTTTGATATTTTTATTCGTCGTCGTATTTCTCAACAACGAAGTTCACGCGATACGACCGGAAACGAAGAACGCCATCGACCGCTCTGGATGTGGAAACCATAAAACGTTTCTAAATTCTCGTCGCACTCGACAAATGTGGACAAACGAAGCCATCACTGGTCCGTACGCGTTGTTACATCGCTCGCCTCGAGAGAGTGATTTTTTCAACCGAGTGTTGCTAAAATGCGGGTGCAGAAAAGCAGACAAAGAGAGTGAGGAAGTTTTTCACGAAGACGACGACGATTCAGACGACGACGAGCGAAAAGAGCAGCATGAAGACGAAATTTTTGAAGAAGAGGAAACTATTTGGTGCCAAGATTTCTTACCGGCGTGGTTCGCGTATATTCGAAGGTACCAAGACATTATGCAAGAGGAAGGGAACGCGTCCAAACAAAGTCATCCAATCTTAATCGTGCGGAACGACTGGCAGAACTTGGGTTTCGGACACATGGCAAACGTTGCCGCCGGGTGGATGATGTTTGGATTGTATTCTGGACGCGCGGTATTTTTCGACAACGCGGAAAGTAAGTGGGATTTTACGGAATATTTCGAAGGGTATTTAGGAGATGGCACGAACGGCGGGATGAGTTTTAAATGGACGGAGGAGCTGCAAGAGAAATATTTCCCAGGCGTGGCGTTGAGCGAGGAGACGAGTTCGACAGTGTACGAGAAGTACGAAGAAGGAAACGGAGAGGAAATAGATTACTTTGCGAGGTTCAATCTGTGGCGAACGAGCGATGCGAATAAGTACACGAAGTGCCAATACGGACCAGACGAAGACGTCGATGTTGGCACGTGCTTTCACGGCGAGGATGCGGACAAATGCAGGTACGGCGAGTTTTTAGAAGAGCCATGTTTGACCGAGAAAGAAATGCGTTACGAGTGTCCATTTGGTTCCAGAGAGGCGTTCGGTTGCCCATCGTGTAACAAATGCATAATACACGCGTTCAAGACAAAGCATGTTATCCTCTGGGATTCATCCAGCGGATCTGGTGGTGCTCTTCCGATTGAAAGAAGAAGCGCAGACGTGATGACCCAAAAAAATCTCCCGCCTGAGATTGTCTTTTCAGACGAGTTAAGGGAAGCTTTGATGGAAACGGCAGAGAAGAGATTTGGATGGACGCACGCGAAGAGTTTTGGTTCGTATCATCATCAGAGTCTCGGGAGAGAGGAAGGCATGGTTCCGTTGCAGGCATTTGAGCAGTGTCTTCCATGCGCGATGAATTTGTTGTTGCGGCCAAAGATGGATCTACTGGCTTGGAAGCATTTGTTACGTTCGGATGTTGCGTTTGCGAATCGATTAGTTGGCTTACGAGCGAGAACTGGATACGCCGAAGATAAGATTTGTTTTCCAGAAGATATGCCTCCGATGGCCGAGTGCATAGACGAAACGTTCTTCAACGAAACGTGTTCGTCGGTAGAGTTACAAAAGTGGCACATTCGATTGCGGGCGACGACGTATAAAGGTCTTCCTGGAGAAAACGAACGGATTTTAAAGCCCTCGGAAGCGGTGGAATTCATAAAGAACCGCTTGGACGCTACAATCACGCCTGAGAGGGAATACGAGAGACTATATCGCCGCGGGTACTCGCTTTCAAAGCGTTCGCTCGAACGACGGGCAAAAATGAGGAATCCAGACGATAACTTCATGTACGTCGTCACGGACGCGCCAGCCTTGCAAAACTGGCTCGAGAAACAGTTTCCAAGTATGACCCGATTTTCTCCCGGCGTCGGCGTCGATCCTACGAATGATTTAAGAGAAGACCATGCGAGCGATGCGGACTCGCGAGCAAAGATTGCGATCGATTTCAAAGTCCAAGGATGGATCGATGTCAGTCTCACTCTTTCGCCGAGTCAGTACTACAGCGCCGCGGATGTGCAAAGTTTCGATAACTTGAGATCGTTTGGTCAGGATAAACCAAGCGGTCGGGTAGTTGAACCGCCTAAAGAAATGAAGACTAAAGAATTAATCGGTTTCGTATCGCCAAAAGAGCTCTACGTGAAGAATGTCGAGGTTTTGCGAGACAGAATTGAAAGACGAAAAGAAATGTGCGGCGGGGAGGACGATGCGGGCAGTCTCGAGTTGCGAAAGTTTCTTCCTAAGAAAAGTAGCACGGAAGATGAACGAGAAGATGAACGTAGATAGATAGATAGGCGTAGATAGATAGATAGGCATAGTGAGCGATTGTTAGTAGTTAATAGATTTATTTGTAGTACAGTCAATCAAATTAAATAGTAAAGATAGGAATATGTGTGTGTAAGTCTAAGATTCTGTTTTTATGTTTATCGTTGTTCGTCGTGATGGTTTATTCGTCAGAGCTCGCAACTACTTCGTCCGTTGGAGAACCCCCTTCGGCGGCGGCTTCCGCAGCAGCGACGCGTTCTCTGAACAATTTACCCATCTCTTCGGCCTTTTCGTAAACTAAACTCGGGTTTCTCAACATATCGCCGTGGTTCGGCTCCAATTTCTTCGTGGACAAAGACAAACGCCCGCGTTCCTTGTCCTTGGACAAAATCAACACCTTCAATTCGTCACCCGGGGACAAGACGTTTTCAACCGCAACAATTCTCTCGTGCGAAATTTGAGAGATGTGCAACAAACCACTTTGGCCACCAACATCAACGAACGCACCGTACGGCTTGACCGCCTGGACGATGCCAGTGACGACGTCCCCAACATCTAAACCTTCGCCAGAAACTAAATCAGTCGCCAATCTGTGCGACGCGACTAAGCGGTTCTTCTCTTCATCAACTTCGATAAACTTCACCGGTAAAGTTTGTCCAACCAATTCGTCTCTGTCACCCAAAGCTAAGCGAGGGCCGAGGTGGGATTGCGGGATGAAGCCTCTCAAGTTTTCAACCTCAACTAAGATACCGCCTCTGTTCACCGACAACACTTCGCTCGACAACGCCAAGTCGTCCGCTTGCGCTTGTCGGCATCTCTCCCACGCCGCTTCTAATTGGATTTTGCGCACGGACAACGTCATCGACCCTTCGCCGTCGTCGCCCTTCACAATTTCAAATTCGTACTCTTGTCCTTCGTCGAATACCGCCGCGGCGTTACGAACAGACGCCAAGGAGCACTCCACGGTTGGGCACAACGCAGGGGCTTTTCCGCCGATATCGACGTAAGCACCTTTGGTGTTCATCGCGGAGACTTTACCCATGATTTTGTCGCCAACCTGTTCATTTATTACGAAAGAAGAGAACGTGGTGGTGTGAGTACTACGCGCGATGATAGGAGTGTCGGTTTACGTCGTCGTGGTAAGAGAAAAGCAGCAGCAGCGGCGAAAGAATTATTACTAATTTTTCCTTATCCGCTGGCTTTTGCGAAAACCTGAAACGCAGCCGTCGAGAGGGAAGAAAGAGGAGGAAAAAAATCGCTCGCGCGTATAATTCATACAAACCCATGAATGCGAGAGACAGACGATGACGCGAAATTACCTTGTAATCGACTAAATAGTCACCCAACATGCCGGAAAAATCATCGTACGCGGCTTTGTTTTCCGCGGACGCGACCGGTTCGGTGATGACGGCGCGAACACCGACGGATTTACGCGACGACGATGACAAGGTTGATTTCTTGGTGGCGGTGTTCTTCGAAATCGACCTCGTCGTCGTGGACGCGAACTGCGTGGAGACTCTGTGTGCAAACGACATCGTGATGGATATAAAACGCGAGAGTTAAATTCGGATTCGATGTACAAAAAACGACTCCTCTGTTTTGAAGAGAGCGCGCGTCTGCGTGAATGTGAGGTACAATGTTTCACTCGGGGTGGTTTTTTTTATCTTTTCTTTTCTTTTGCCAAAAAAGCTCATCACGCAAGAAAGAAAGAGGATGGTCATCACCATCATCAATCAAGGCGAGACGAAGAGAAAGGTCCAAAGGGCCAAAAAGGCAAAAAAAAAAGGGGAAGGTGCAAAAGAACGACACAACAAGAGAACCGTCGTGACAAAAAAAAGAGAGAAAAAACGAATTAATAGTGATTTGTGATTACTCTCCCTTTTATAAATACTACTTTTACGACGACGACGACTTGTTGGGAGAATGACGCGTGAAGGAGCGTCATCATCAGCGCATCATCGTCATCGTTCTTCTCTTCCTGGTGGATTTCTCGGATTAAAAAATCTGATGAATTCTTCCTCGGGGGGAGTTGCACTCAAATTCGTAACGAACACTTTGAAAAACAACAACAACAACAACGAAGAAGAAGACGACGAGAAGAAGAGGAAGAAGAGGACAAAAAAGAATGGGTGTGAATTTTATACCGACGACAACGACAGGGATAAAAGAAAGAAGGAGAGAGAAAGAAGGACGAGGAAACCGATGCGATCGATCTTAACGGCGTCCATCTCTTCAAAAAGTACTTCTGCGAATGCTCATTTTAAGAAGACAACAACGAATAGTACTAATAATTCGGAGACGACGACGACGACGGCTGGTGACGATAACGATGATGATAACGATGATGAAAATCTCCCGGATCCGAATTCGTACGGATTCAAAGCGTTACAAAGACGGTTCAACGATTTATCCGCGAACAAAGTTGAAATTACCGGCGAGGATATCCGCGTCGCGTTGGAGAAGTTGAAGTTTCCAGCCTCGCGAGACTCTGTCTTGTCGTTTATGAACAAAATAACGAAGAAGCGAAAGGAACATTTCGAAGACTGCCCGACGCTCACGTTTCGCGAGTTTCAAGTCTACGCGGTAAAACGAGAACGAGAACTGTTGAAAACATTTCGGCAGTTTGATAAGCAGAATTTGGGGTACTTGACGCCGTGGCAGTTGAAGCGAGTGCTCTTCGCGCTCGGGCGATGGACGGCGACGAACAAAGAGGTGGATTCAATGGTAGAACGCATAAAACGAGGTGAAGGGGCGTTTAGTAAAGGAAAAGGTTTGTTTTCTCCGAAATCGTTACCGAAAAGTTCAGATGGGAAAGGCGGATTTGTTTCCATGGGTAAAGCGATCGATTTTGCCGAGTTTCGAGACTTTCTGTTGCTCTCTTCGGCGGCGGATTTGGGAGACGTCGTCGAGGTGTGGGGACGAAGCATGACAGATTTGAATCACTCGTTCGTGACCGTTCCAAAAGGTGCGTCTGAAAACGAAAAGAGGAAAGCGCAAGCGAAAGCGGTGTCTTTGCATTTGCTCGTCGGGGCGATTTCCGGCGGCGTATCGCGGACCGTCGTCGCTCCGTTGGAACGCGTAAAGATTGAATACATGCTCGATTCTTCGAAAATTGCCGCTGATGGTGGCGTTCTGGGTTCCTTAAAGCGCATCATCAGAACAGAAGGTGCACCCGCTCTCTTTCGCGGTAACTCTTTGAACGTTTTGAGGATCGCGCCGACCAAAGCGGTTGAGTTTTTTGTCTACGACACGTACAAAGCGAGACGCTTGAAAATGAAACAAAAAGATCAAATCGAGAACGAGAAAGAAAATAATAATAACACGAACAACAAAACCGCTGCGGGGGATTTGAGCGGAGGTGAACGCATGATCGGTGGATCCGTCGCGTCCATGTGTGGAACTGCTCTGACGCATCCAATCGATACGCTTCGTTCGCGCGTCTCCGGGACCGGCATGCGCCTCGAAGTCGCTTGGTCGGAACTCATCAAAAACGAAGGCCCGAAAGCGTTGTGGAAAGGTTTAGGCGCGAACATGATTCGAGTTGCTCCTTACGGCGCCATCAACTTCTTCGTGTACGATTATTGCAAGCAACAATACAAAAAGTTTCGCGTGCGTTTCCTCAACGAAGACGAATCGACGCTATCGCAGTCCTCAAATCCTTTACCGACGTTGTGTTTCGGCGCGCTCGCGGGAGCCGCCGCGCAGACTGGCGTCTACCCGATCGAGCTCGTACAGCGTCGAATGCAAGTTCAAGGCATGAAAACGCTCGCCCATGGTGCAAAAAATGCCACGCAGTACAAAAACGTCGTTCAAGGCATGGTGCACATCGCGCGAGCCGAAGGTATTCCCGCGCTTTACGCTGGTTTGATTCCAAACTATACGAAAATTTTCCCCTCCGCGGCGGTTTCGTTTTACGTGTACGAACTTTTGAAAGAACTGTGGGGTTTGCAGTAAAAGGGAGACAACCAGTTAACTTTCATTTTTAGGTGATGGTGTTCGACGCGCAGACGACTGATGATGTAAATACTAATAGTAGTCACTTTAAAAAATTCCTCTGTCTTCGTCTCTTCATTTTTTCGCACAAAAAAATTTTATTGCACTCGCCACAAGAAAGAAAACACAATCACACAATTGAGATGGGATTGTTTGGGAACAAGAAGAAGAAGGACGACGGGGACTCTTTAACGCAATCATTCCCGACGACGACGACGACGGAAACGACGACGCAAGGAGGATCAGGATCGGGAACAAACGGTAGTAAAATGAAATTTTACGAGAACGGCGAAGAGGACGAAGAATTGTTGAAGCAACAAGCGTTGAAGCATTTGACGAAAGGCTGCGCGATCGACGATTCGTTGAAAGAAAGCACAATAGACGTGGAGAATGATTTCGGAGGAGCCTCTTCTGAAGAGAATCAACTGGAAGCGTCTCCGATTACGGTGTACGCGACGGAATATCAAGAGTCAAACGCTATAAAGATAGCCGCGAACGAGACGTTTTGTTGCTACGGGATTCGGAACGGGTTAGTCAGAGTGTTGAGTCAAGTGAGTCAATCGCGCTCGCTTCTCAGAGGGCACGAGACGCCAATCGCGAGCATGAGTTTTTTACCGTCCACGAACGAGGAAGAGAACATTTTGGCAACCTTGAGCGAAGATGGGACGTTGCTTGTGAGAAGACTAAACGAGGACGAGAGTTCGGAAACGATCAGCGACTCGACGCTGTTGAAGTTGGACGTGTCGAGCGAAGCGGACAACGTGAGCGGAACGACCACTTCGAACGACTCTTTAATCGTGCCGAGCTTTCGCTGGTTTCCTAGAAAATCATCCAACGACAGCAAAGCGGAATTTTTGATCGCGTATGGGAACGCAATCTTCAAATCTTCCGTAGATTTAAATGAAGATGCCGGCGGCCAATCGCCGATTCCGTTTGAAGAGAACGTAGACTTGCACGGCCCGATCACTTCGATTGACGTTACAAACCAGCGACGAATCGTCGCGACGACTGAAAGGGACGTCTCAGGGTGGTATGGTATAGTAGTGTTTGAGTTAGAACCGCAAGGTTTAGGATTCACGAAGACGACTTTGTTAAAAAGGGAGTCAATGGGAAACTGCGCGGCGCGATGGATGAATGAGAACACGTTGGCCATAGCCACCACTGTAAACGCGAGTTCGGGCTGTGCTTACATCGAATGCTTGCATTACGACAAAAAAACAGAAACTCTTAAAACGACTCAATCGATTAAAATTGGATGTTCTTCCGAGTGGTTCTGGAACTCTTTTCAATTCGCCAGGGTCGGGTATAAAGATAAGCAGTGCTTTTTGTTTGCGGATTCCAAGAGAAACGTCGTATACGCTCTTTCTGTGAATGAACACGAGAGTAAATTTAATTACATTTCTCAATTTAGCGTGTCGCAACCGATTTTATCGCTTGTAGCTCTCGATGTCTCGGATGAAGACGATGATGTACAAAGCGCGCAGTTTGGTCTGTTTTGTATGCAAACCGGCGCGATTCAGCAATTGCGTTTACCGATGTTAGATTGCGTGCGATTGTTACCGAAGGGTAAAAGCCCTTCTTCGACTATTGCGGAACAAGTACAACAGGAACTCCCTTCCATTATCACCGATGCTCCTCCTCAGCGCGCTGCCTCGCCGGTTGTTTCGGGACTCTTGACCCCGGATATGTTTAAGAAATCTATGTCGCAATCGGCAAGCGCAGAGGAACTCGCACCGAGCTCTCCATCGGTGAGCGATAAACCTCCGCCTCCAATTGCGCAGCAACAGGCGAGTAAACCGGCCGCGGCGCCTGTTTCAGCGCCAAGTATTTTTGCTACTACCGCTACTACAAGTGGCGACAGTGGTAGTGATAAAGAAGTTGCAAAGTTAATCAGAGAACTAAAGAATGAACTTAAACAAGATCGAGATAAGTTGCGAAAGGAACGCGAGAAAAGAGACAATGCGGAGCGCGAACGACAAAAGCAATTAATCGCGCTGATGTCGCAAGCAACCACAAAAGATTTACCAACCGCGATATCTCAAATAGTTTCGGAGCAGTTGGGTGAAAATGCCGCCGCAGTGCAAGCTGCTCTTGCGACGAACGCGGCAGCTTCGCAACGGGCCGCCGTCGCCGCCGCAAAGGAAGCGGTGCAAACGACTCTTCAATCCGAAATTCGACAAGCTATGCAACAAGTCATGATTCCAGCGTTTGAACGCTCGACGCAAAACATGTTTAACCAAATTGCAAACACTTTCGAGCGCTCTTTAGGTGAACTAAACAACGAGTTGATGCAAATTAGAGATCAATCGGTGCAAGCAAACGCGATGCCTCTCGTCCAAGAGTTGCAAAGAACTGTGAACGAAATGAGAAGTTTACCGCAGTCCTTAGATTCTGCACTCAAATCTTCCGTTTCCAACGCATTCAGAGGTATGCAACAACAATCTGGTCCATCGCAAGGAATGTTTCAGCAGCAAATGCCGCCACAAGCTGGTGGAGGAGGAGGAGTGCGTTCACTCGCCGACTTGGAGCAAAGGAAACCGCCGCCGCAAGCGCCACAGGATCCTACTTTAGAGATCAAGAGATTGTTGAATACCGGCAATCTCGACGCTGCATTTTCATCGGCGTTAGGTACTTCCAATCTCGAAATTGTCTCGTGGTTGTGTTCTCAAGTAGCTCCAGAGCGCGTGTTTGGACAGCATCCGTGCCCGTTGTCGCCGTTCGTGCTACTTTCGCTGGCGCAACAGCTCTCTTCGGATTTGACGACGAAAGACGCGGAGAGAAAGCTCGATTGGATTCGCGACACGTGCTTGGCTATCGATCCTCAAGACCCCGCGTTGAAGTTGCACGTGCGACCGGTATTGACTGCCGTTTACGAGTCTTTGCGAAAATTAGGATCGAGTTCTCAGAACATTTCGCCCAGCGTAAAAGCCGCCGCGCGTTTGGTCGTGCACGTGGTTAACAGTCTCTTGAGCGCGTGTCCTTAAGAAGCATCTTCTGTCATAAAAAACTTTTAACTACTGGTACAACTACATCTAATCTGCTCTAAAGTCATCTACAACTACATCTAAATGATTTCTCTAAGAATATCTCTTTTTCTATTTCTATACGCCCTCAACAGTTCGATATCGCCTTCATCCATCTGTGTTTCCTCAAGTAAGTGTTTAAAGATCCTTTCAATGTTCGCGTCGTCGTCCGACGCAAATCTTTGCGAAAGAATTTCCTCCGCTCTTACTCTCACAGCGGCTATTGCCATATCGTTATCTCCAGATATCTCGTTGAGTACGAGTAACGTGGTGTTATCGACTTTCGCGTTTGGACTCAGGATAAATCGACGCCGTTCATCGTTATCATCGTCGATAAAATCTCCTTCGTCTTTCTTCTTGAGTAAACCGAGCGCTCGTTTGCATTTGTATTTCATCGCGTCCCATTTTGTATCGTTTTCATCCGCGCCGCAGAGATTTTGGTACCAGTTCAAGCACTCGTCGACATTTTCCCACATCATGACTGAATTGCACGGGTTCATGGACGGTAAGAATCCATAAAATAACAGAAAGTGCTGATCGTTTCTCTCGCCGTAGGAAAGAATCAACTCCTCGTCTTTCCCGACGTTTCTTTTCGCCTCGACGATAAACGCGCTCAAATCTTCCTTCACTCTCCAAGTCACGTTCACTTCCTCCTCCACGGACGAGTGGTTTAATAAATCGACGATTGGAATCATCACTCTCCGCGGCGCTCTCCTACCTCTCGCGTCTTCAATTCGAAACGTCCTCGAAAATACTTGACTCAACGCCCAGCCGTACTTTTCTTCTTCTTCTTCTTCTTCGCCGTGGCGGCGGCTTCGCGAAGACACTTGTTTTTCATACTTCATCAACTCCTCCTTCGCGTCGTGATCGCCCGTGGCCTCGAAAAACTTGCAAACGAGTTCGTATCGCGTGTTATTGTCGTAAAAGCAACACTTATTCGCGATGCCGATCATCTCCTTCGGCAGCGCGTTCGCGTACGCTATCTTTAGTTCTTTCTTTTCATCATCACTCAAAGTACTTCTCCTCCTTTTCACTAATATCTGTTTGGCTAAACTGGCGGCCCAATCGTCGTCTTCGTTCTCGTAATTGTCGATGAACACTCTCTCGTCTTCTTTCTTCAACGAAACGTGGAAGAGTTCCTCCTTCGCTTTAATCTCTCTCGACGCGAACAAGCCTCGAACGCGAGTCGTTTTATCGTACCCGATGGAAGCGCGAGCGTTGGAATGTTTCGTAACGAACTCGTCAAAATCTTTCTCGTCGTCTGCTTTTCCCTTCTTTAAGAGAGCACAGTAAGCAATGCGAGGAGGAACCTTTTGGCGGCGAACCTCGCGGCGAGATGAATACCAAGAAGAAGAAGTTAAAGAAGAGGAATGCGCGCGAGTGACCGCCTTTAGCCATGCCATGATGATTCTTAACGAGGAAGATGATGCAAAAAAATGTACAGTCGAAGTAAGCAAAAAATATCAAAAATTAAAAGACGCGAGTGTTGACTTGCGCTCGATAGATGGAAACCTCGCCGTCGTCGCTGTTCGTCAAAGTCATCTTCTCGTTGGCGTTGGCAAAAACGACCGATCCTTTCTCAATCCTGACGTCGTCGTTGAGTGTACCTTTCCCGTTTTTCACGAGCAAAATCGAAGGTCCTTGGCTTACCGTCAATTCCGCGGTTTCGTTTTTCGAGCACGAGATGACTTCTAACTCGAACTCGTCAAACGGAGGCGAATATCGTTTCGTGTTTTTATCGATGACATCTCCCGTGAGAACCTCTGGTTTCCCCAACTTGTACGTCAACATGTCGCATAAGATTTCCGTATCTCTCGCTTTCGGCGTCAACCCGGCTCGCACGACGTTATCGCTCGTCGCCATGACTTCCACGCATTCGCCGTCCAAGTACGCGTGCGGTTCGTTCGCCGCCATGTATACCGCCTCTCCTGGTTGCAACTTGATGTAATTCAACAAGTACGCGCACATGACGCCGACGTCGTCTGGATATTGTCCGTTCAATCTCAACGCCAACCGGTCTCTCTCGTCGTCGTCGTTTCCTCCTTTTCCTTCTTCCTCCTTTAATCGTTTCACCAGCGCTCGCACGTGCTTCGCCACCTCTTCTTTTTCCGCCAACATCACTTTCGTGAACAAATATTTCATCTGCGCTTTCTTATCTTCTTTCATGGCATCCATCTCTTCCAAACGAATCCCGGTCAGAAGTTTCAACTCCGGGCACTTCTCCAACGCTTCTTTCGGTTCGCTAATAAAACCGCTCATGGCTTCAAATTCAGTCACCGCTAACGCCATCTCCGGTTTATGATTCGCGTCTTTATACATGTGCGGTTTCTCTTCGTGTAACTTCTCCGCTAACTGTTTATCCGGATGCGCTTGGATCGAAAGCGCTTTCGCCACGGATAAAACTTTCAGCAAAAACGGTAAATCGTTCCCAAACCTTTTTAAACATTTCTCCCCGAGCGTTTCCTTCGCGTTCGCTTCCACGTGTTGCTTTAAAGAAGAAGAAGAAGAATCAGAAGAATCAGTTTCTTTAATCACGTTCAGTCCGCTCAGATGCGTCCCCATCCATAACTCCGCGTGTGGTTTCTCTTCATCAATTTTTTCCTCTCTGTTTAAAGAACCGAGTTCAGCCACCGCGCTCGGGGTTTGTCCGGAAACGCCCCAATCGTAATGCTGAATAGCGCATTTCAGTTGTACCAGTGCGCCGCGTTTCATTATAATATAATATATACTACACGACGACGACGGGGAATAAAAATGAATAAAAATTGGAGAAGAGTTTTTTTGAGTCAACGAGAAAGAACGAATAAAACGGAAAACGGCCCCCAAAAGAAAAGACACATTTACATGTGAAGAAGAAAAAGAGAAAAAGAAAGTTGACACGACAACGAATGGGTGGGAAAAAGATAATATCCGGCGCGCAGAAGAGAAAGAAGAAGAGGGAGAAAGAAAAGCTCGCCGCGGAAATGGAGCGGTTGAAGCTCGGACCGACGGAGTTATGGACCGGGTTGGTGTTGCATCACAAGGATGTGTTTGTATCGCATGTGCTTCCGAAATTGAAGACGACAGATCGGTTTTTCTTTAAGAAGGTGAATGGAGAGAGTTGGGGTGTGCTTGAGTACGCCGGGTTGAACGTATCGGAAATCGGTTGCACTGTTTATGAATGTTTATCGATTTCAACGTTGGAATTGGTGTGGAATAACATACCCTGGGGAGAGAAAAGTCAAAGTGGAAGAGTGATGGATCAAGCCTGGTTTTGCTACGAAGTAGCTACAACGAACAAACTCGAGTTGCTCAAGTGGGCGAGAGAAGTGAAACATTGCGAGTGGGATGAAAAGACGATTCTTCAGGCAGCATTTAAAGGTAATCTCGAGATGTTGAAGTACTGCTTCTCTAACGAGTGCCCGTGTGATGAAGAAAAGTCGTGTATACTAGCTGCTAAAGGAGGACACCTCGACTGTCTTCGACTTCTTTTCGACAAAGTGAAACCTTCGCGAGATACGGAAAAAGAAGTGGCAATAAAAGCGGCAGGAAAGGGTCACACAGACATCGTGAAATATCTTGTTGAAGAAAGAAAGATATCTGAGGAGGTAAAGAGCGAGTGCGTGTACACCGCTGCAAAGATTGACGGCCACCTCAATTGCCTTCAATACTTAGTCGAAGAGGCGAAAGTGCCTCTTGACAACTGGCGATACATCGCTTCGGCTCGGTACTTAAAGCACCACGACTGCCTAAACTACTTGCTCGAAAAAGGATCTCCAGAACCAACGGACGAAGAATACGATTTGTTTGTCGAGGAAGAAAAACTACGCTTCACAACTTGGATGGCGAGGATGGCGGGATTTCCGGGATTCTGATAGCGACGAAGAGAGAGAGAGAGAGACTGAGAGAGAGACTTGAGAGAAAGAGAAGCTAAAAAAAGGGCGACACAAAGAACACGTAACGCACAGAATAAATAAACAACAACACACACACACACACACAGAATACCACTTGTAGTACTTCTCTAATAAAACGAAAACGAAAGAGCGACGATATCATCAAAAAATGAAGCGAGGCGCGGCGTCGTCTGCGAATCAAGCGCTCAAATTAACCATGGACATGTTCCGCTCGAGAACGAAAACCGGGAAACGAGAGGCGAAAAATCTCTTGTTTCCCTTAGCGCAAAAGCTGACGGGCGAAGGCATCATCGAAAAACCAAAATGGTTACAGGCGATGGAACGGGTTCACCCGGCGAACACGGCGATTGGGATGAACGATTTCCTCGCCGAGAAGAAAGAGAAGATCGTCTATCCCGAGGATAAGTTAATCAGGGCGTATTATAATCGAAGGCCGTTGGCAAAGTTGGAAGCGATCGATATGCACGCAGGTGAGAGAAACGAAAAGGAAGAAACCTCTTCGTCGTCCTCTTCGAAAAAGAACAAAAATACAGGCAGACATTTCGTGAGACAGTTTGCATTGAGACAGTTGGAATACATGAACCAAAAAGCGCAACCGTTAATTAGGACGAAGCAATATCCATCCGGACGAAAATATACGGAAGCAGAAGCTAGGGAACTGGTTGAGAAAGAAGCGGAAGAAGAACGGCGTTTACTGGCGAGGAACCGAGAAGGCGATGAAAATCCATTCGTACCAACTTTGATTAGTAAAATTAAAGTCGATCCAAACCTTTTAGAGGTCATTAATAAAGAAGAGGAGAGCTATTGGATGAAGAATAAAGAGACGAAAGCGTCGAACGCGGCTTTAGGATTAGATGGTAAATCCGGCATCGTCGGTAGATTTAGTCGAGGCGCCATGCGAAAGAAACGAGAAGAAAGAGATTCGCCGTCGTCCAACACTAGCAGCGCTTCAACAACAAGTACAACAACAACAACAACATCAACATCAAAAGTAGACGTTTAGGAAATAATAATAATAAGGTTAATATTAAGAAACTATAGTATTGCTTTGTTATCAAAAGAAGGGTTTCATCCTTCCGCGTGCCACACGTTGTTCGTTTTCCGAAACACGACTTCCCGCATGATGTGAATGCTATTTCTATTCTTCTTCTTCATTTTACTATTATTATTATCTTCTCTGTCTTCCTCTTTGTCTTCGTCTACCATCATATCGAATCTAAATTCCACCGGGCCTGTTTCTTGATCCCCGGATATCCCGCGATATTTCCCCGTCTGTAAAATCTCAATCTCTCGTTTCATCCGTTTCCACCTCTCGCCGTTTTCCATCGTCCCTTTTAAACTCTCCATGAAATATACTCTATCTTCTTCCTCTAAATCGGGAGGCGCGAATACTTTCACGAACTGTTCGATCTTATCTTCTTTGCACAGTTTATCCAGAACGTCCACGTAGAGTTTGAGTTGCATGTTTTCTATTTTATACGAAGACGTTTTCCATTCCTCTTCTTCTTCGGTTTCGAGTGCTTTTTTTTCCATCTCCGAGTACATGAAATCATCATCATCATTTTCATCGATATCGTCTTCATTATTTTTCATTTCCAACGACATAGCATCGCGCGTCTTCAAAGCCAAGTTGGCTTTCTTATCATCGTTGTCGTCTTCTTCTCTCTTCTTTACCATTAGTATTAGTATTAGTATTAGTATTAGTATTAGTATTCGTTTGGTATTATTATTTATGATGCACAAACAAACAAACAACTGCAGCAGTAAAAAAGTTAGTTTTGAGAGAAAAGAGATTCGCGAGCGAAAAAAGGAAAAAAGCGGCTGTCGCATGACCTGATGACAAAAATATCTCTAAGAGAATTCTCTGCATTAGATACACACACGACACATACACACATAATACGAATAAACTATGAACGATAAAGATCAATTAAAGAGAGATTTACACAAAGCTCTGTTAAACTCAAAAGTCATCGCGTTCCCGATCGCAGTCAGACAAGCGTGGCACTCCTCCGGGACGTACGATAAACACAGTAATACCGGTGGGTCGAACGGCGCGACCATGCGATTTGCCCCAGAGAAAGACGACCCGGCGAATAACGGGTTAGGCATCGTTCGAGACATGCTTCACGAGGTGAAGAAAGTACACCCGAACATATCCGAGGCGGATTTGTATACCTACGCCGGGGCGTTGGCGGTGGAATTCGCCGGTGGGCCGCACGTGCCGTACTTGTTCGGGAGGACGGACGATTCGACGAACGCGAGGTGCCCTATGCACGGACGGTTACCGGACGCGAGTCAAGGAAAAGACCATTTGAGAGACGTGTTCCACAGAATGGGCATGAGCGATCGAGACATCGTTGCGTTGAGTGGAGCGCACACGTTAGGACGGTGTCACTTCGTTCGAAGCGGATACGATGGTCCTTGGACGCACAATCCTCTGAAGTTTGATAACGAGTATTTTCGAAACTTGGTGTCCTTGACCTGGGTACCGAGAGAGTGGGACGGAGAGATGCAATACACGGATAAAGAGACGAAAACGCTGATGATGTTACCGACAGACGTGGCGTTGATACGAGATGGAACGTTTCGCAAGTACGTGGAGTTATACGCGAAGGATCAAGAGGCGTTTTTTCGCGATTTCGCGGACGCGTATTCGCGGTTGTTGGCGTTGGGCGTCCCGCACTGCTGTCCGCACGCGCAAGCGCAGAAAGCTGGAGAGATGAAACGGAAATCGGCCAAGTTTCGCGAGAGCGCGATGCACGGTGTCGTGGAGATTAAAAAGTTAGCAGAGGGTGCGGACGTGAGAGAGGGTGATCCAGGGAGCGGGAGAACGGCGTTGCACAAAGCCGCGTATTGGGGACACGCGCACACGATTCAAACGTTGGTCGATTTGGGCGTCCCTCTCAACGCGCAAGATTCCGATGGCGATACCGCGTTACACGATGCCGCCAGGTTTGGTCACTTGGAAGTCGTGAAGCAGTTGTTGAACGCGCGAGGTGTTGATATCGGTTTAAGAAATAGACAAGGATTGGACGCTTTAGGATTGGCGAAAGAATACGGGAAACGAGACGTCGCGGACGCGTTGGAACAGTTCAAAAGGAACAGCGGCGTAAGCAGATTATAACAACCATAACGACAGCGCTCGCTGCGAAATGGGATATTAATATTGAAATGATGTCAAAGCTAATACTCTGCGTCTAAATTCGCCGATCGGTCTCGCATGAGCAACACGAATAAATTTCCTTTATCGCCTCTCGAAATTCTTAAATCCTCGTCTACGAAAGTCGTGTCTAATTTCCCTTTCGCGCTTTCCGGCGCGTTGATTTTAATCAACCCGCCGAACAATCCGAATTTCTTAAACTGTACATCCACGCTCGATTTCGTGGTTGGCGTTAACTCCGCGCTCACTTGGTTAAAAAATGGCGCGCTTTCGCTATTAAACGCTCGTAAATTCTTCGCGTCGATGGTTTGGTAAATCGGCCCAGACGGTTGAAAAATTTTCGGTTTCGTCAAGCCTAAAATCGACGCCGACGTCGTGTACATCAACTCCCATTTCCCGTTTATCTCCTCCGTTTCTAACGCGTTTTTACGTTTCTGCGTGTTTTCCACTTTTTGAGCCAGTAAGTCAATCTCTTCTTTATCCTCTTCGCTCGCGCTCGCGCCTCGCTCGACGGTTGCGATTTTGGATAAAAGCGCCTCTTTCAACTCTTCCACGTTCAATCTTTTATTACTACTACTACTCCTTGATGTTGTGACAGCAGATTTAATCGTCTCTTCGACTTCCGAGGATTTCTGTTTCGCGAATTCCAACGCGTCTTCCAAGAATCCTCCTCTTGGTATTACTGCGCTTTTCTTCTTCCTAAAAGCTTTTCTTCTAAAAGTGATGATGTTTCTCGTGTTGCTGATTGGATGACGACGACGACGATGAACAGCAGAAGCACGAGTAAAAGGAGGAGGAGGATTAGCTCGGCTTTGCATCATCATCATCATCATCATCTAAAGAAGAAGACGGAAAGATTATTTTTTTTTGTGGATTGTGGAGAAATTTTGTATTCCCTAACGAACAATCTTATATCATCGCTGTTAACGAACTATCTAACGAACGAACTAAAAACGCACTCCGACGTCTCCACGAGCGACTTACTACAGAACCCACGCTTACCACCTGGACATATATCAGAATTACCGCATTTTCTCGCACAATTAGCTCTGGGCAAACCTTTCGCATTTGCCGGCGTTTCCGGGTGTTTCTCGTCGTAACAGTACCCGGGTTTGGGCACCGGATGCCAGGCGGTCTTGGCGCACACCAATCCGGGCGCGCAGTTTTTGCATTCTTCGTCACTTTCTTGTTGTAAACACGGTTCGCCCATTTTGTGCGTCGCGTGGCGTTCTTTCAGCCACATCTCTAACCGGTCGCCTTCTTTATCGTCTCGAAACGATTGACCTTCGTTTGGCGCTTCGCCGTTGTAATAGTGATAATACACGTTGCCTTTCCACTTGCGGAAGAAACCGTAGACTTTGACTTGGTCGCAGAGCTCCGTGGCTAAGAGTAAACCGTAAAACCCGTTGGAGACGACGCCTTTGTCGGTGTACGAAATAGCCAACTCGTGGAAGTCTGGGTCAATCGCGAACAATTTTTTCTTCACGTTTATATCGTCTTCGTGTTTGACTTTAAATCTCGTCCATTCGTCCAACGCGTCCGGGGTTGTGCAATGTTGCAGAACCATTTCCTCTTTCGTCTCCCTAAAGCCCATGTGCAATCTGTTCACTAATCTGTAATCCGTTCGCGAGCCTACTTTCTTCTCGAAGCCTTTGATAGGCCCCGCGTTTAAGCGAATAATAACATCCGCGCTATCAATCTCTTCACCTAAATCGTACGCCAACAACGTCCCTCCGTTGCCGATAACCGCGCACACGTTCTTCTTTCTAAAACTATTATTATTATTATTATTACTACTACTACTTTTTCTATTGCTCCTCGTCAATAATGTCAACCGTACCTCGTCTTCTTCCGGAATGACTCTGATCAAATCTCTCTTCGCTTTACCTAACGAGTAATGCTGCAACGTATCTCTCAACTTTTTCCTCGGAAACGGAATCTCTTCGTTCATTTTCCTTCTGCGTTTGTTCATCACGAACGACCCTTTGAACGACGGCTTCTTCGAATCTTCTTCTTCTTCTTCTTCTTCTTCTTCTTCTTCTAACTGTCGTTTCTCCCCTAACTCTTTCAGTTTAGAAACCAAGTTCTCGTTCATAAACCCGAGCTGTTTGGAAGCGCCCGTACCGCTGCCGCCAATCCTGTGCTTATTATTATTACGTTTCTGATGATGGATGTTGTTGTTGTTTAGCAAAATCGACGTATTGTGTTCCTCCTCCTCCTTCTCGTTATCGTCGTCGTTATCGTCGTCGTTTTGCTGCTCATGTTGCTCATGCTGCTGCGCGTTGTTGTTGTAATCAACTTCATCATCATCATTCTCAATCGCGGGGGTGGCGACTTTGTTTCCCCGGAAAGAAGAAGACAAAGAAGAAGAAGAAGAGAGAAACGCACAAAGCAACGAGAACAAAAGAAAAGAGAAACAGCAGAGAAGGAATTTCGCTCGGTGTCGACGACGGCGGTATTCCCTTTTCGGAGGTGGTGCGCCCATTTTTATGAGTCTATTTTGCCGTCTTTGGATTATCTTGATGAAAGTGGAGAAAGACATTTTTTAATAAAATACGAATACGAGTTCACACTTCTTATTCTTCTCTACATTACAACACTACAACTGATCGTCTAAACCTCCTTTCGTGTTGTTCCTGCTCTTGACTAACTCGAAGGACTGACCGGGCGACATCGCGGTCGCACCAGCTCTGGGAGATGTGGCCATCAGTTGGACGCTGTCGCCTCGCGCGAGTTCTTCTTCGGAGAGGGAATACTCGTCACCATTTTTCTCCAGGTCGACGATGACTTGATGATGACTGGACCCGTTTGCTACTAAGGGATTTCTATCGCTATTCTTGTTATTGCCGCCGTTTTTGTCGTCGTCGTCGTCGTCGTCGTCGTCATCGTTCGAGAACTTGACGTAATTCATCTTCCCTTTCTTCTTTGAATCCGTCCCGCTCCGAGGAGAATTACCTAATATTCCTCCTCCTCCTCCTCCGGCGCCTGCCACGGGTGAATTCGGTACCGACCCGTGTCCACCACGTCCCAGGCATCGATTAAACTTTCTCTGTATCCACTCCGTGTTGTTTTCTACGAACGTTTTGATGTCGTACAAAACGTCTCTGACGTCGAACAAATCGAACAAATTATCCGTCAATTTCCTTCTCGACATGGTCGAGTTCAACCCGATGTTATAGCCGCCCACCGGTCCTATTCCCCCGTCTGCTTTATATTCATCCGCCGGGAACGCGTATAAATGCAAAAGGGCGAAGAAAAACATCTCCACGCAAATTAAAAACTCTTGAATTGCATTCGCACAATCCGCCTTGTCGTAATCCGACCACGTCGGATCGATCCAATTCACCCTAATGATGCCTCGATTGACTAAAAACGCAATCAACACGGATTGCCAGAAACTAAAGAAAATGATCGCTTTAACGCTCGCAAACTTATAGAAAGGACTAATCGGCGCTAACTCTTCTCTCGTCGCCCGGTACAACAAAACTAAGCAATACATCGCCCAGGCTGCGCTCAAATTATTCACAAACGCCAAGTACGGGTACGACACGTACGGATTCATAATCTGCCCGTCGCCGTACACCCCTTTCGCTTCGGTTAAAAACGCAATCGACGCACAAAACGGTCTCAACGTCACAAACTGTATGATCCCGTGTCTACAAAACCGCACGAACGGCTCTCCTACCCTCGGTGGTCCTAATATAACGCTTATCGGCCATAAATGGTGCTGCCTAGGTTTCCTCGCCAACGCGTGTTCTAACCCGGGCACGCAAAACTCTTGCAAATACACCATGCAATACGTGTAAAAGTTCCAAACCACGTACGCTTCGTAACACTCTCTCACTGTATCTAAATAAATAGTCGCTTTCTTATATCTCAGCGCGAACCAACAATCAATCGCGTACACCGGTACCATCGCCAATATCCGAATAACGTGCCTTTGCAATTTCGGAGCTCGATAGTTTTCCAGATGTAAAATAACTTCGTAAAACGTAATCGGAATGGAGAGCATCGCAAAAACGCCCGCGATGAACCAGGCTATGTATAACTGTTCGTAATCGTGTTTGTGCATTTGGTACGCGACGACTGGGATGGCAATCAAAATCAAAAGGTTGAGAATCACCCAGACTGTTTTTAAGATTTTCCTCAAGATTGTTCCAATGCTCCACTGATAGGAAGACGTTAACGGCGCGTTCGGGTGAATAGAAGAAGCATCCGACGATGAACCACCGGCCATTTTTACGTCGTTTACAACAACAACAACAACACGGAGCGCTTCTCTTTTTTCTTCTCTCTTCTATTTCTTCTCTTTCTTCTCTCTCTCGTTGTGCTTTGTTCGCACTTCTTTATTCGCGTGAATATTTATGAAATGAATTTAGACAGAAAGAAACGGCTAATTAGTGCAACAACAACAACAACAAGAAAATGTAAAACTACTACTACAACACTCTGAACCTCTTCATTCGTCTTTTAACTGTTGAATGCGAAAGTGATGATGAATCACATCATCAACTGGCAAACTTTTGCTTCAAATCTCTCTCGTCTATAATCGCGGTCTTCTTATCCTTCATGCTTTTACTTCTCGCTCGATTGAAATTTTCGTAGACGATATCCAACTGTTTTCGATCAACCTCTCGCATGCGCGAGAATCCGCTTTTCCGGGCTAAGCGAACGTCCTCGGCGGTAATGGACGGGACTTCGGTCGGGTTTGGGAGAGTAGGATCGAGTTTCAAAGCTTCTTCGTGCGCTTGAATCACGCGCGTGGCGGCGTTGACTGAGCAGTTGCTGAGTAAACCTTTGATGTCGGCGCCGGTGGAGCCGTTCGGCATTTCTTTCGCCGCGATGGCGCAAAGGTTTACGTCTGGGTCTGTCTTGATATTTCTGGTGAGTTTCCACATGATGTCGTATCGCTCTTTCTCCGTTGGCCAGTCTAAGAAGAGCAAGTTGTCTAAACGGCCCGGACGTAATAAAGCGGGATCCATCGTGTCCGGTCTCGACGACGTGGCGATGACGTACACTCCTCGTAACTCTTCGAATCCGTCAATTTCCGTCAACAACTGGTTGACTAATCGGTCCATGACGCCGGCGTTATCGGAGCCTCTTCGAGGACATATAGAATCAAACTCATCGAAGAATAAGCAGCACGGCGCAGCGGCGCGCGCGCGTTTGAATACTTCTCGAATGGCTTTCTCGGATTCGCCGATAAATTTGGACATGATTTCAGGACCTCGGACTTTTATGCATCGCATGCCGGATTCTGTAATCGCCGCGTGCGCGACGAACGTTTTCCCGACACCTGGAGGGCCATAAAGGAGGACATTCGTTTTCAGACGCAAAGGGCACTGCGCAAAAACTTCCGGAAACTGTCCGGGAAGAATCATGCAATCCTCGAGTAACTTTTTTACCCCTTCGTATCCACCAATGGCATTTAGACCACCTTCGATTGTATACACGGATGGATCCGTGAGATTTAAACCTTCGTCGCCGCTCGGTTTGATGTCCACTCGCGCTTTTTCGTAATCGTCTACCGTTAATGGGATGAACTCGTGATCTCCACCGTGTTTTCGCTTTTGAAACTCAGGATCTTCGTCTAAGTGTAACCGTTTGAACGCGTTTTGAATTGCGCGAGTGACGAGAATGTCTAAATCCCGTAAGTCGTATCCGATTGTTTTTCTGTCTTGCGCAATATCCTCCGCAACGTCCTCGGAGGTGGAAAAGTTCAAGCCGGCGGAAATTAACATTAAAGACTCTTTACGAGCGTCGTCTTCCATAGGTCCAATATCCTGAAACTTAATAAATACCTCTTGATCGAGCAAAGGTTTAGCCACGTTCTCTTTTTCTTGCACCGTAGCCACGAAACAAACGGTTTCCATGTTTACGCAATATTTAATCTCATCCGCGAGTAACGCCGCGATGTGATATGCGTCGTCCATTTCACCCGCATCTTCAGCCCCTTCTGGCTGTTTTTTACACACCGCGTCTAGATCTAAAAGTAAACAAATAGCTGGTGCTCGCAAATGTGCCGCTTGTAACGCGTGTCGTAACGCTTTCATCGCTTTCCGAGGGTGCGTTGGTAAATCCTTACATTTCACTTCGACGACGCTCGCGTAACAGTTTGGATCGTTCGCGATGCTCCACGCGATGCCTTTCGCCAGCGGGTCTCGATGCGATCCAATAGGTTTACCGCAAAGCATAGAGCCTCCTGGGATTTGGAAACAATTTTGTTCATTTCGCATAATTTGGGCCTCCTCCCATAACGACACTCGCACGCGTTTCAAAACTTCAATCGCGACTTTCTTGTAACTCTCTCCAGGCGCAACGTCACCGAGATGTTTATACCGCCCGTATGAAGGCATCACGGACACGCCTAAACAAGGTTCGAGTAAATTCGCGTGCTCTTTCCTCGGGTCTAAATAAACAGTCGTTTTCCCGAGTTCTACCCTTACGCGCGAGTTTTCTTTCACGAGATCGTCACGAGTGATATAAATCAGTGGAATCGCGTCTTCGGATAAATACGTCGCTTTCCCTCCAATCACGCTAATGGTCACTTCAAAACTCGCGAACGGCAAATACCCTCCGCTTCCAATCTCATCGCTCGATAACAAGATTTTAGAATCCGAACTCAAATGCATGCCATCGTTACTAGTATTACTATCATTATCATTACTAAAACCATTTCGACTGTTGCCGATATCTCCGCACTCGCCAGAACCGGTATACTTCACGTGTGCCTCGAGCCAATCGAGAAGAACATGTTTGGCACCAGAATTACACGATTCCGGTGTAATCAAACGCAAATCAGATAATGCTTCCTCCTCTTCGTCATCGCTGTCGTAATCGCTTTCGTCCGTTGCTAAGACATTTAGATGACCCAAACCGAGCGCGATGCGTTGCGGAGCGGTGAGTTTTCTCGCGAGAATTTGAGCAGCCGTCAACGGTTTCGATTTTGGAAGTAGCCCAGTGTCGTTGAATATGGGATTCTTTCTATTTCTGTCCTCGGAATCGTCCGAATCGAATCCATCTGCTTCGTCCTCGCTGCTTGTTTCGTCGTCTTCGTGAATCTTGAATTTTTTCTTTTCCTTTTTCACGACGATCGGTCGAAGTTGAATGACAACTTGCGCGAAATCATCCACTTTTAACGGTTTTGGACCTCTACTCAACACAACCGTATCGCCTTGAACGGTTCCTAGAAGATTCATGATTGCTTTCGACAACGCCACGTGGCCTGGTCGTAAGTGTTCGTGCGAGGAATATTTTATTCGCACGAGCGCAGAGCGGTCGTTGCGAAATTTTTTCTCCTCCGAATATATTTTCACGCGACACAACTGGCCTTCTCGACAGGGTAACTCTTGCTCGTTTTTATCTTTTGACACTCGAAGTAACGCGACCCCACTTAACTCGCAATTGAAATCGTCGATAGTTGCATCATTCATAGCTTTAAAATCGCGATCTACTTTCACCGCGAGTTCATCCAAAATGTGATACGTCGGACTTTGCACGCGAGCGCAAAACGGTTTCATTTTTTCTTCTTCCTTCTCGCCGTCGTCGTCGTCGTCGTCGCCGTCTCGTAGCTCATCGCCCGTTACGTCTTCCTTCGCCGGTGGTGCGACGATGAGCTCGGTGTTCGGCGCTAATCGAACGACCGACGGAAAGACTTGACTATTTTTACTATTATTTTCGCTACTTTCTACGTAAGCTTCCACTTTCGTGCATTTCAACACGACCGGTTTCCCGCCCGCTTGGACACTTGGAAAAAACGGAAACTTCATTCCATCGTACGCACTCCCAAGTTGCTTCAACAGAGACTCTTCCACCCGGTCGCTTTGTGCGAACACAACGTCCCAATCGTCTTTTCGCATGGGTGAAACGTGAACGGCGGCTGCAATCGGCGCAAAAAAGACGGGCCAAACTCGGCACAAGTCTCCGTCTTCTAAACCTAAACATCTCGCTGCCGCGATTGGGACGTCCATAAATATCTGTCCTCCCAACTCCGACGTCGAGCCTGCCCAAGAAACGTATTTAATTACCGAGAATATTTTCTCTTTCTCGTGCGCGGGAATATCGTAAGGCGCGCCCCCGTTTCGATTATTATTACTACTACCACTCGTATGCGCGCCTCTCTCGATAACTTTCACTTTCATTGGTAACGGGAACTTTGGAGCTTTTACGAGCAAACTTTCGCACGCTCTCGACGGCAAACGAATAAAAGCGGAAGTATCGTGTATGAGCCGAACGCGAAGTTCCATCACGTCTCGGATGTCTATTTTGTCTATCGAAGCGTCTATCCCGCCGCCGTCCGGATCGAGCGACGATTTCAACGCGTTCAAAAATCCTTTCATCATTTTGGTAAAACGCAGTACAGATGTAGTAACACTCTCCTTCTTCTTTTCTTCTTCGTGTTCTTCTTCTTTTTACATGCGTTTCCCGCCTTTGCCAATTTTCACCACCGGTTTCTGTTTCTTCGGTCTCGGACCTTTAATTCCGTCGCCTTTTTCCGTCCCTTCGGGTGCTTTAATCACGCGCAAAGTCCCACCTGAACTCGTCGCTCTTCTCGCAAACTCTAACTCGTTCTTCAAGTTCACCTCTCGAGTAATTTTTATGGACGCTTTCAAGTTATCCGTCAACTTGTTCGTCTTCTTAAGAAACTGGCCTTTTCGAGTTTCGATGCGTTTCCCGTGTCGGTTTTTCGCGATTTGTTTCTTTTTAAAATTCAAAGCCGCGAGTTGTTGCGACGCAGAGTTAGACGAGCTTTGTTTTTTCTTCTTAAACGACGATGATTGCGGCATTTATATATGTACACTTAACGATGATGATTTTGGTGGTAACTTTGGTGACGACTTCTTCTTCTTTACTTCTTCTTCTTGTGTCTTCTTCTGAGAAAAGAAAAGTTGCAAAGGGAAAAAAATCGTCGTCGTCGATGAATGAACTTTTTTTAATGGCGAGAGAGACAGACTTGAGTTCTTCTCTTGTTAAAAAGTTTTGACTCTGACGTTTTTTTCTTCTTTTTGTGACGGCTGCTGCTGTTCTGTTGAAATCCCCTAATAAAAATTATAGAGACGAACCAACTCTTTAGAACCACACAAACACACACACACACACTACTATTATACTACTACTACTACAAAGACGACGACGATGTTTGGAGGACACGCTGCTCTTCAACGCTCTTTTACTCCTCCTCCTCCTTTCGTAGTATTCAAAAACAACAACGCCTTTAACAGAAAACAAATGATGAGAACAAAAACGAAGACAATAATTATTGAATCTCGAATCCGTCCTGGTAGGCAAGTCGAGCAAAGAAAATTTCGCATGGAACGAGAGAAAGAGTCGATTGGGATTTACGAGTACTTGGAGACGATTGGGGTGGCAAAATCGGCAGCGTTGAGAGTTATGTCGCAAGCGACGATGCAATTTGAAGCCGAGAGAGCAAAGATGGGGATGACACTCGATGGGTCGGTGAAATTCGACGAGAACGAAGTCAGAAAAGTGGTGGAGTTTTTACAATCGAGAGATATACGAGAACAACAGTTGGGGGGATTAATCACGAATTTTCCGTCCGTGTTAGCGTACGACGTGGAAACGAGATTAGAACCACTTTTTGTGTACGTGGAGAAGGAGTTGGGGATCACCGGGACGGATTTCGCGAAGGAGGTGCAACGACGACCGAGTTTGTTGGGATTGAGAGCCGACGAAAACTTAGCGAAAATGGTCGGGTATTTAGAATCAACCGGGAGCACGCGGGAAGAGGTTGTAGAGTATTTGATGAAAACTTTATAATTAGTTAGATATGTATAGAGTGTGTGCGTGTGTATATATATGTATATGTTTTGTTCTTTCGTTGATACTCTGTATTAAAATCAATTACGCTTCTTCTTAAAATCAATCTTCGTTTTTGTCAACCGGCGCGTCGAGCTCCGCGGCGATTTCCTTCACGAGTTGGTCTCTATAGTCTTCAAAGTCGCCGTTGAATTTCGTCACCACGCCATCATCGACGACCCAGATTTCACTCGTCTCGTCGTCTAACACTTTGGAACAAATGTGCGCGTCGTGGGTGATGAGAACGACGCCACCTTCAAACGCAGTCAACGCGTCCGCCAACGCGTCGATGGATTGCATGTCCAAGTGGTTCGTCGGTTCGTCCATGAGCAAAATGTGCGGGTTCGATAACGAAATCGACGCGAAAACGACTCGAGCTTTTTGACCACCCGACAATTTCACGATCGGTTGCAAATGGTTGTGTCCAGGCAAACCAAATTTCCCCAAGATTGCGCGAATGTCGTGGTCTTTGTAACTGCCCCCGTCTGCCCTTTTGTACTTTCTTTGTAAATAACTCACCGGCGTTTCGTCCATGGCTAAAACGTCCACGAAATGTTGCGAGTACCGACCGATGCGCAAAGCGTGCGACCGTCTCGAATCCCCTTCGGTTGGGTTTAAGTCTCCGGCGAGCAAATTCATTAAGGTTGATTTCCCGGCGCCGTTTGGCCCAATAATCGCGACGCGCGTTCCCATATCGATGCCTAAATCGATATTATCCAAACTGAAACCTTCCAAACCGGGGTACCGAAACGAGCAATCTTGCAAAGAAATCAACGGCGGATTTAATTCCGTCGGCTCTGGGAAGTTGAACTCGACGTCGTAATCGTTCCATTTCGTCGGCGCTCTCGCGGTGTTCAAAGCGTCGTCCGCGTCGTCCATCATCCCTTTGTTCTTCTTCTTCTCGTTCTTTTTCATCGCATCCTTCTTCGCCTGGGCCGTGATATCTTCCTGCTTCTTCTTGTTCGATTGTTGCTTGGCTTGTTTGATTCTTTTTTCGTACTTTTCAAACTCTTTGTTCGCCTCTCTGCGTCTTTGCTCGTACATCTCTTCGAAGGATTCAAAGTTTCCTTTGTATTGATCGAGTTGGTGGTCGTGCAAATGAATGATATCCGTCGTGACGCCGTTTAAGAAATCGCGATCGTGCGAAACCACAATCAAAGTTTTCTTCCAACGCATCAAGTACTCTTCTAACCAAATGACCGCTCGTAAATCCAAGTGATTCGTCGGTTCGTCCAACAACAAACACGTCGGTTCGATGAATAAAGCTCGAGCTAAGGAAATCCGCATTCTCCAACCGCCGGAAAAGCTCTTGGTCGAATTGTGCATGGAAAATCGATCCGGGCCTTTCGTTTCGCCTTTCTTGACGACAGTAAAACCTAAACCGTGCAGAATCTTTGACGCTCTCGCCTCCGCGGTATCGTCGCCTTTCAGTTTCAGCTGGTCGTACGTCTTCGTCAACGCTTGCGACGCGTCCATCTCGGTCCCGGTCTCTTCGTCTTTGAACGTCAACTGGTTCATTTCCTTAATTAAAGCTTCATTTTTGCTCTCGTCCGCTTGCGCCATCTTCTCCATCAACTGCTCGTACTCCATTTTCTTCTGTCTCAACTCCATGAGTTCCACGTCGGCGGCAACCACGGATTCCAACGCCGTTCTCTCGTCGCCGACGACTTCTTGCTCCACCAACAAAATGTCAATAAATTCCGGCACCGGAATCTTACGCCTCGCTAATAACTTCATCAACGTCGTCTTCCCGGTCCCGTTCGGCCCAACGATCCCGTATCGTCTCCCGTGCGCGATCGTAATGTTCGTATCCGTCAACAACGGCTTCCCTCTCACGGAAACCGAGAAATTGTCAATCTTGATATCGCGCGAGTTTGCCATTTGCGCCATCGCTTGGTCATCCATAGCCGGTAATCGAACGTTAAACGCGTCGTCGTCGTCTCGCATCGCCTCTTCTTTCGCCATCGCCTCTTTCCTCGCCATCTCGATCTCTTTCTTCCTCGCTTTCGCGGCTTCCTTATCCGAAGGTCCGTCGAACGCGTTCTTGGTTAAATCTCTCTCCACCTTTTCTTCCACGTCTTCGTCGTCCGAGGAGGACGGTAAGTCCATCCCGGCTAAGTAATCGTTTTTGCTCCCACCCTTCTCCTGCATCATCATCCCAACCGGCAAGTCTCTCGACTTTTGCTTCTTCTCTTTCAAAGCAGCCTGTCCACTTTGAGATTGCTTCGACGCTTTCGCCGACTTTTCTTTGCGCTCGTCTTTTGATTTCCCATCGGCGGATGATGATTTCGCCGCTTTTCTCGCCGCTCGCTCCTCGGGAGTCTCGTCCCTCTTCTTATCCTTTTTCTTCGACGCACCTTCTCTCTTCTCCTTCTCCTTGCGCTT
>JACLAB010003831.1_pt1 | contig 39392 bp, 23 predicted proteins | sample 8027921 | NCBI WGS metagenome assembly JACLAB01 (sample SAMN15725117, study PRJNA655200) | protist metagenome | isolation source: fluorescence activated cell sorting (FACS) single amplified genomes of... | place: USA: West Boothbay Harbor, Gulf of Maine | collected 2000-07-19 | reverse complement strand
CCTCCGCACGCCAAGAGGGTAGTGGAGGCGTAAAAGCGCACAATTTTTGATGCTTCTTCTTGATGTGAGTCGTCGTCGTTTTTGCCGCCGCTCGAAACGGCAACGGCGCCAACGCATCGTCTCTCCGTGTTAGAGGAGGAGGAGGAAGAAGTCATCAAATCTACGCAAGCGTGATGTTCGTAAAACGTCACATTTGGATGCTTTCTCGTCGCTTCCACCAACGCTCTCTCAACCTCTTTCCCCGTCATATCGTCGCAGTGCACAATCCTCGGTTTCCCGTGTCCTCCTTCGCGGCACAAGTGTAACCCTTGATACGCTCCCGTTTGAATATTTTGTTCTTCTTCTTTTTCTTTTTCTTTATTCTTCTCCTCCAGCTCCTCCGCCTTGGTAAACCTCGTCCCAATCTCCAACAACTTTTCAATCGCAGACTTCCCGTCCGCGCACAACGCTCTCACCGCTTTCTCGTCGCACAAATAATCCCCAGCCACGACGGTATCGTTCACGTGTTCATCGATCGTATCTAAATGCGAAATAACCGCGCTAATCCCGCCTTGCGCGTACGCCGTCGACGCTTCGTGCGCGACGGATTTCGTCACCACGGCGACTTTCCCGTGCTCCGCCGCTTCCAACGCGTACGATAACCCGGCGATGCCAGAGCCAATCACCTGTCACATAATGAGGAGTTTCGAGAGAAACAGAGAGAGAAGATTTGTGAGTTATGAAAGAGTGACGATGCAAAAAGAAATGAACACTCAGTCGTCGTCTCTTTCGTCTTCTTCTTCTCCTTCGCGGAAGAATCAGATCAGAGAGGAAAAAACGCTTTAGTGAGACGATAACGCAGAGAAGACGAAGATTTGCTACGCGAAGACAGGTGCGCGTGTACTCCTCGACGACGACGGGTAAAGAAGAACGGACGGTGTTTTGTCGTCCTCTGCTTAAAGTTCTTCTTCTTCTTTTCGTCGTCGTCGTCGTACACCTCTCTTCTAAAAGACGCGCAGTAAATACTCCGCTTACTCTAAAACGTACCAAGAAATCCGTCTCGACGATCGTCGCCGCCGATCTGTTGTCGTCCTCGCGGTCTTTGGACGTCATCGTCCTCTTTCGAGTCTTCTTCGTGATCTTTTCTGTCTCGCCGTTGTCGTCGTCCTCGTCCATCGACCTGGGTTCGAGCACGCACGGTTCAAGAATCGCTCTCAAAGGCTCGCGCCCTTTTTTACGACGACGAGGACTTCTGTTCGTACTTTCGGGAGACGAAGACGACGACGACGAAGACGACGAACACGAGGCGATTACGCTTCTTCCCAAACGGGATGAAGAATGCTTCGTCGCAATCGAAGCTTTTTTCTTTCGAGAAGATAAAGAGGAAGAACTCGAGCACGCCGACGAGTGAGAGGACAACACGCGAAGCGCATTTATTGCTGCCATCGCCGTGATTCTCACACTCTGCGTGATGCTCTATAAACTCTCTCTGCTGCTACTAATAATAATACACTAACGTGTTGCTAAGAAGCGAGAGAGAGCTTAGTGACGGGAATTCTGTCAAAACTCTCTCTTCTCTTTTTGTGTTTTTATAAGAGAGCAAGTCAATAAAGAGAGAGAGCTCCTTCCTCTGCCCAAAAAAGTTCGACTAATCTTTCTCTTCTGTCTGTGTGTGCTCTCAGAAATGAATAGCACAGAAGCTCCTCGTTTTAGACAAAAAAAAAAGCGTTACGAGAAAAAGTCTCTCGTTAAGAATAAAGTCTCCAATCAAAATCTCTCTCTTTCGGGTTTCGTGTGTGCGCGAGGATGAGGAGGAACACTACTTCTGCGATTTCGTCGTCTTTGCGTAATAAAGCGATTCTTCTTTTTCCTCGCTTTGACAACGGGTGGGGGTTATTGAGTGGAGGAAAAACGAGTTTTGTCGTTGCCTCGTCGTTTACGTCGTCGTTGAAATCATCATCGTTCGCGAATTATTATTCTCATCATCATCATCATCATCATCATCATCATCGTCGGTCTGTTGTTGTTGCGAAGAAGAGATTTACGACGACGACGACGACAACGAGAAGAGGAGGCTTTGATGAACAGTGGTTACGAGAAAGGTGGACGGTGGCATACGCGGTGGCCGTTCGAGACGCTTTTCAGGCGAAGACGTCTAAATGCGAAGAGGAGCCGGCGCTGAGAGCGGTTTTGGAAGTGAAAGAGGCGTTGGAAAAAGAAACGAAGAAAGAAGAGATGAAGTTTAAAGCGATTACGTTTGCGCTGTCGTCTCTCGCCAGTCGAGAGATGTTGATGGCGGAACTGAATATCGCGCAGAACGAGGACGAAGTGACGAGAGTGTTGAACTTGGCGAAGAGACTGGCGGATGCGGGAGCGTCGTCTGCGCACTTCGCGAGGGCGTTGGCGTTTGAGGTGTTGAAAGCGAACGTTCCGGCGCGAGCGGTGGAAAAATCATTAATCGGAGAGAAGTTGATGCGGCCGGAGGTACGGAGGTACGAGAACGATATTTTGTGGTCGATTACGGTTCCGAGCGAAAAGATAGTCTTAAGCAGGGAAGAGATTCGGAACGAAATGCATCGGAAAGGTTACGTAGTTATCGACGGCGTGCTCGGCGAGAAAAACTCAAAGATTTGCGAAGAAGCGGCGATGAAATTTTACGAAAGCGATCCGGGAACAAAAAAATTCAAATCGGGAGAGCTCGCGTATGAGGAGAAAAACGACGCAACGACGCAAAAGAAAGAAGGAAAGTATCGCGACGACGAAATCGCTTGGTTGACTGGAGACGAACGCCCGGTAGCTTTGGGCGCGCTCAGTCAATTTCTTCGCGACACGCTCGGTGACATTCTCTGCAACGTCTTCAACGAAAAGAAGGATGGAAGTAATAAACATCTTCTTCTCTCTCCGACAGATTACCATTCAAATGTCATGCTCTCCGTCTATTCGTCCAATCGTGGCGGTTTCGTGAAGCATTTAGATCACGACGACGCGAGCGACCCTCGTAAAATTAGCGCGGTGTACTATCTCAACTCTCAATGGAACGAAAACGAAAATCACGGCGCTTTACTCTTGTACCCGGAAGGAGGAGAGGATTCGACCCCCGTTCGCGTGAACCCGATTCGAGACCGGTTAGTGCTCTTTTGGTCCGATACGATGTACCACGCGGTTGAACCGAGCGAGAGAAGAAAACGCTTCGCTTGTTCCTTTTGGTACTTGTAGCGTATAGTCGTTTCGTCGCATAGAGTCGTCGTGTATAGTCGTAGAATGTAGAAAGGAGTCTCTTCGTCGCATAGAGTCGTAGAAAGTAGAAAGGAGTCTCTAGAAATAGCAAAAGCGCACGCGGCGCTTCTTCAAAGCGAGTCATAAATATCGTCTCCATTCCTCGTATTCGTCGTATTATTTTCTTTCTTTCTTTCTTTCTTTGTTGTGTTTTCTTTCTTTCTTTGTTGTGTGAAAAACCTCACACAAAGCCGCCGCTCTCGAGAACGAAAAATGCGCGCGACTTCTTTGCTCTCGCTGCTCAGACGAGGACGAGGAACGACAGGGGGACGACCGTTAGTACCGTTTTTAATAAAACGTGCGAATAACGCTGCCTTCTTCTTTCGTGGTGATGATGATACTACCGATAAAGTGAACGCGAGGAAGACGATCGATTTTCGATCCAATTTCTCCTCCTCGAGCGGGATGCGTTTTGCGGCGAAGAATGACAACGAGAACGACGACGAGAATCCTATGAATACTCCTAAGAATACTACCGCCATCAAAGAAAACGCAGCCGACGAGGAAGCTTTACCGTCGCCTTTACAGCGCGCACCGATGAAGAAGAACCAGTTAAACAAGCAAACGTCTTCTTCTTCTTCTGTTTTATCGGATCAACTCGGGAATCTGAAACTCCACCCATCGGTGACTCGAGAAGGGAAAGAAAAATCCGAGGAAATATTCTACGCTTTGAAGAAGAACGCGAAAGGGTCGACGAAAAGGTTCCAAGCGTTTCTGAAAATTTTAAGAGGCGGGATAACCGTGGAAGAGGCGTTGATTCAGTGCAAACTGTCGCCGAAGAAGAAAGTGGCGAACGAGTTGTACCAGATTATTAATTCGGCAAAGTTTAACGCGATAGTCGGTCTCGGGAGAGAACCGGAGGACGGGTACGTGGACGCGAATTGCGTGATTTCGAAAGCGACGGCGACGAAAGGACAGTATTTGAAAAGGATGTACGTGAAAGCGAAAGGGCAGGCTGGGACTATGCACCGAGCGAGAACACATATTCGAGTGGAAGTGAAAGAACAGGAGGCGGGGAAGAGGATGCGGGTGTTTGACCCAAACGACGAGGAAAGGGCGAAGGTTGGACAGGAAGGGAAGAACGCGCCGCCGTTTGAACCGCCGTGGATCACGCGGAGGAAATTGGGCGAGAAGCGGTACAGGATGGCAAAAGAAGGCGGGATCCTTTAGCATTTAGTAGTAGTTGTAGTAGTAGTAATAGTAGTAGTACAGGTACCGGTAGTAGTAGTTATACACAACGCTTTAAGAGCCTATTATAACTTTAGTTTCGTTTGTTCTACGTCGAAGAAGAACTCTCGTCTATTTACTCAGCAGCGCCGCTTTCCTGGCTTTCATAAACGAACTCCCTCCGTTCAACTCTCTCAGAATAACCGTCGCTCTTTTCTCCGCCACCTCCTCGATCGCGCTCTCGTGCGCAATCATCTCCAAGTTCTCCTTGACCGATTTAAACGCCTTCCCGGTATCCATCCCCATCATCGACATCTGCCTCATCTGTTGCGTGTCGTTCAACGTGTTGTTCCCTAGAACTAGACCGAACACCCCACCGAGGCCGAAAAAATTCAAAAAGTACCACGACAAAGACGACACGTACGTCACGTCTAAACTCTGCAAATCTATCCCGCGTTGTAACATCGATCGAAACCTTTGCGTCAACGGAAACGGCACTTTCCCGACCACGAACCCAGTGAAGAAGAAATTCACCCACGCCATGGTGAGCATGTTCGGAACGATCATGTTCAAATTCTTCGTCAACATTTCGCTCAACATCGACGGATCCGAGAGCATTTGTTGCTGCACGTTGCTCTTCTTGCTCTCTTGACTGAACACGCCGACGGTTTCGTTGCAGAAATACTCTCTCCGTTTCTCGAATCCTTTCTCGCTTAAATACCCACAGTTTTGCGCAATCCTCGTCGCTCTCACGACCGCTTGCGCTTCTTTTAACCCGTCGTGGTCGATTTTCTTCCCCGACGATGATCCTTGCCCGAAGATTTTCGAAACGTTGTGCCGAATGACCCCGACGAAGAACATCGCGATCGTGATGGGAAGCAACACGTACAGTCGGATTTGCGGGTCCAAATGGAGCAACGCGTCGTGTGATGTTAACGCTCCCGTTGCTCCTGCTCCTGGTACTCCTCCTGATAAAGATGACGACGACATTGCTCTCGAACTCTCTCCGTAGTAATACTCGTTCGTGTGTATCTAACTCATGAGGAAAAATGGAAGTCACGTCTCTCGTTTTTCCCCAGACTTTTCTCAAGTGAAGAAGACGAGGATAATAACGAGATGATATCGATTTTGCACGACGACTTTGTTGTTGCAAAAAGAAGACACAGAAGAATATTTGCCACTTTCCTCGCTCGTTTTTAGTAAAGCTTCTTCGTCCTCGTCGTCGTCATCGGTATCAACAACAACAACGACGACGACAACACATTCTTGAACGAAATGATGAAGAACGACGAGAAAGACGAGAGGAAAAACTTCTTCCTCTCCGAAAACTTCTCCGCGTTGGACGCGCTGAATTCAGATGATACGCACGATGATGATGACGATGATTACGAGTACCCAATTTTTGATCACATCGGCAAGTGTCGCTTCATGTTACCGCGCACGCATCCGGATTTTTTGGATTCAGAGATGAAAAATCAACTCCCGAGGCAAAGCGAGGAAAGCAAACGAAAACAGGAAGCATTGAAAGCGCGAGCGATGCGACTGAGAGACGCGGAGAAAAAATTCGCGCAGAGAGAGCACGCGGTTGAAGTCATCGCCAGTCGGTTTAAAGGAGGAGGACCGTTGTCCTTACTTTACCGAGCGTTACACGAAAAGAAGCGGGTGAAAATAGTGACCAGGAACGAGCGAGGCGTGAGAGGGTGCATGGAGTGTAACATATCGGCGTTTGATAAGTACTTTAATTTTGTGGCGCACGATATCGAGGAGAGGTATTCGGTGCGGGTGAGGAAGGAGAAGGAATACGTAAACGGTAAAGGGGAGACGAAAACGAGGAGGAGAAGAGTCATCGAACAGAGAGAGAGGAAAGTGAGTCAGATGTTTTTGCGAGGAGAGAGCGTGGTGCTCGTCGCGCTGGCGGAAGACGAAGAATACAAAGAAGAGGAAGAAGAAGATATAGACGCCGAAGACGATGAAGGAATAGCCGATGGCGAGGAGGAAGACGTAGCCTTGGGATAGAAATAGTTCTCGTCATTGTAACACTACAACCTAGGATTAAACACAATAGATAGCGCTAAGAAAGAATAAAATTCACTTCAAATGTTCGCTCACACGTTACTATCGTTACTTTTCCCACCCCCCATTCTCGTTTTCGTGAAATACTTCATGGAACTCCGTCGTTCTGCATACTTATACTTTCGCGTACTCGAATGACTATTCGTGTCACTGCCACCGTCGTCAGCCTCCTCCTCTTCATTCTTTCCCTGCTCTTCCTCTTCGCGCTCGGATTTATCCAACGCGTTTGCTATTTTATCGTACTCCGAGGGTTTGTATTTGGACACGCACACGAGAACGTACGTCGTGACGTGCGCGTAAGTTTTCACAAACTGCGTGAAGGTATACAAGCTCGGCGACGTGAGCGATTGTCTCCCCGACTTCGCTTCTTCTTCGTCCAACGCTCTCTCGAGCACATCCGAACGTAACTTAGCTCTCACGGCGCCATCGGTCATCGCGTTGAACAAAACCACGCACTCTTCGCTGTTGTGATTTTCAATCAGCGCCGTTTCGCTCATCGACGTGAGCGCTACGTTTAGTTGTTTCTGAACATCATCGATTAAATGTCGGTACTTTCGTACCAACTCCGTCGCCGCCGATCCAGATTCCAACGGAAATAACATCGCAATCATCGCGTTGTATAACCGACTCAACCCCTGCGCTAACACCCGGTATTCTTGCCCGTTGAAGGTTTTCCCAATTTCTACTTCAGCGGCCGATATCAACCCTCCCACGCGACTCAATCGACTCATCGCGGATTGCTGCTTTTGACTGAGCGAGTCCTTCTCCAAGCGTTCGAATAACGCGTCGTCGATACCGTCTCCGTCGTCGTCCGTATGCATGCTACCCTCGAACGAAAAATTCAAATAGACGTCAACGATGATACCCAACACGTCTCTAATTTCCTTCGCGGCTTCCGCCGCGTCCATCCTCGCTGCATCCGCGGCGTAAATCGGCGTCACCGTCCTCGCCACCGCTAAAGCAATAACCACCGCCATCACTACCGACAATACCCGCTCCAACGCGTTAATCACCGGTTCCTCCTTATAAAACCCTCCAACCCCGCACACGACAAACGTCAACTCGCACACGACGAACATGTACTCGTACTTCGCGCCAAACTTTTTCTTATAACATCTGCATACTAAGCTCACCAATGCGACGCTCGACGCGAGTATCGCACCAGATGCAACTTCACACAAATTAGTATCTTTTTTCCGAATTTCGTGCACCGAGACAATCATCGGCACCACGAGCGCGCCGCCGAGAACTGTACCCAGAATCCTTAAATAACTCTTTCGCATCATGCTTCCAATGTTCGAATCTATGAGAAAAAGGAGAGAGATATTCACCCACAAGGTGAACCCTTTATACCCGTCGTCCGAGTGGCCGGCGAAGGCGTGCATGATTGTCCCGAATAATAGCGCCACCGTCGCTTGCAGAGGTGGGCCGCGCGCGTGCGCTTTCGTGATCGAAAGGATTGAAAGAAAAGGATGATTCATTTTCTTCGACGGCGGGTTCATCATCTAACTAACTCACGGGGGTCTTCAATTCAAAGCAAGAGTCGTGGTACTCACAGAGTGGTAGAGTAGTGCTCTCGTCACAGCAGACAAGAAAACCCCACAAAATATGATTTCACGCGCTCAAAATGTTTTCGGAGGTACGTTCGTTTTCACTCTTTCTCTGTGAGTGTACGTGTAAGTGCGCAAGTTGTAAATGCAATGTGCGCTTTAAAAATGGAGTTCTTCTGGGGGAAAATTCCTTCAAAAAACGACACGTAAAATACCTCACATAGGTGTTACTCTGTGAGAAGAAGAGATTTATCAGAGCGATGAGATTCGCGCACGGGTGGCCGATCGAGAGAGACTCTCCTTTACTCTCTTTTTCCTCTTCTTTGTGTTCTTCTTCTTCTGCTTCTGAAGACGACCCCGAGGACGAACACGAACGACGACTTTTAGTAGATGATGATGAAACCAACGAGAAGCGTCGACGAAAAGCAACGACAACGACGACAACAACAACATCGGAAGAGGAAGAAGAGCAAAGGAGAAGACGACAAAAAGCGAGAAAAGAAAAGAGGGAGAGTAAAAAGAAGAATATATACATCGTGTCGACATCTCTGGACCAAACCTCGCGGATGCTCGCGATCGTGACCTCGATCGGAGGCATCGAGTTGTGGGATTCCGGGCAAAATAGGACGTTGCTTTGCGCGAAGATGAAATCTTCTTCTGCTGCTGCTGCTTCGGAGTACGTGTGCGCGGAGTGGAAACCGAATTATTACGAAGAGAACCACGGCGTAAAGGACGACGACGACGACGACGAGTCGATGTCGGCGTCGCACAAAGAGAGGACTTTGCTCGTGTTGACGCGAGCTGGGAACGTGCTGGTGTTTTTGGTCAGCGTAGGGAACGTGGAGGAGTTCGGTAGGAGTAGCGAGAATAATACTAGTAATAACAATTCAAACAACGCAGGAGGAGGAGGAGGAGGAGGAGGCGGTTCGGAACAGAGATGCGGCACGATGCGGTCGGCGAGTTGCGTGTTGAAGAGGGCGATTAAGGTTAAAGTTGTTTCCAATCCTTCTTCGTCGTCGCCTTCGCACGATAGTAATAATAATAATTTAGCGCCGGAAGAAGAAGGTTTGGAGACATCATCCGCATCCGCATCGTCTGTTGCGACGACTTTTGCGTGCGCGAAAGATGGCCAAGGCGTTTTCTTCGGAACGAGTCGAGGCGGATTGGCGTACGCGGGCGTTTTTCCGAAAGGCAAACTTTACGCGACGACGCATTCTTCCGATTTGGTTTTGAAAGAAATATTGGTAGCGAACGATGTCTGCGCCGCGCTCGCGCCGAAACATCATCGGAGAAGGACGAGCAGAATGAGTTACAGTCACGGTTTGGGTCATACTTCAGGCGACGAAGAGTACGAAGATGAGGACGACGAAAAACGAGCGGATTTCGAATTCGACGATAGATATTCCGACGAAGACGAAGAGGAATACATTCGAAGTATAAGTCCGAGAGAAGCAAGAAAAATAGCAACGGTAAATACCGAAGAAGAAGAAGAGGAAGAAGAAGAAAAAGAAGAGCGGCAACGCGATGCCGTGGTAAGTATACGAACGACTGCGGCGTATCGCGAGGAAACTTCGTGCGTGGTGGCGCTCGCGAGCGGGCGATGCGCAGTTGTCGCGTTTTCGCGAGAGGAAGAAAAAGAAACCACCACGGAAGTAATCTCGTGGTTAGGAGACGGAAATTGTTCCGCAATTGCCGCGCATAGCACAGATAACGTTCAAAGAATAGCCGTAGGAACTGGCACAGGGGACGTGGATATTTTTTCGATAGTCACGTCACTCGCGGCTGCCTCAGCGAGGAGAAAGAAAAAAATTCGATTCGAGCGAAGGTTTAGGCATAGTAAAGAAGAAGAACGAGGGGATAGCGCCGTCTGCTCATTAGTTTGGACGAAATCTGGAGACGCGTTGGCGGTTGCGAATAGTGGCAAAGGCATGCCCTTGAGCGTGTGGTCTCGGGTAGGTACGAAATTGTATGCGCACGAATCGTCGTCATTGCTGGAGGAAGACGCTTCCACGAAATTCAACGCTAGATGTTTGTGTTGGAACGGTAACGCCTCGAGCTTCTACTCGGAGTTTTCTCTCTTCGACGTCGCGACTGTTACATCGTCATCATCATCTTCTTCTTTGAAAAGGAGTACGTTTCGGGAAATCTCGTTCGTCATTTCGCCACCGGATGCAAACGTGAGAGTACACCCTCGCAACAGTCGCATGTCGCGACAAAGATACACGTCTTTATCGAGAGAAGAACAGTTAGCGGCTTCGACGAAACCAACATCCGGCGTTCTTCTCGGCGCCGATCGCATCGTTTTCGTGGAAGACGATGACTCGGACGACTCGGATAAAGATGACGAGACGACCGCTGCGACACATTACGGAGAAGACGACGAGAGCGACGACGAATACGGCACCTCGACTCGCGACGGCGAACTTGTCGACGAGAATCAATACGATTCCAAAGCTGATCTTTTTGATAACTTTTCTTCGTCTTCGTCATCTTTAGATGTTATCGAAAAGCGCCGATTCAATGATGGCACGAATGGTATCACCGATGTCGCAAACAAGGCCGTGCTCTCTCCGTCTTCGAGACATCTTCAAAATAAACTCAAGAAACAAAAGCGACGAGAATATCGCGAAAAACTCAAGCGCAGGAAAGAGAAGCGAGAACGCGACGCTCGAATCTCTTCGAAGCCTCCGAAACCGCTTCGTTGTCGACACGAGCTACTTCCATCGGAATATATCGCGACGAGGTTTCCGGCTCGCAAAATCGCCATTTCGCCGGATGGATTAGACATTGCCGTCGCTGGATCGAGAGGATTCGTGACGTATTCGCTGACGAGGAAAAAATGGCGCATGTTTCGCGACGTCTCGAAAGAGAAAAGAATTCGCGTCACAAAAATGGCTTGGCTTACGCTGAGAGGAGATGCGTCCGGGGAGAACAAAGTAAATGAAGGCGTCGCGTTCAATGCGTTAGCTGTCGCGTGTTCTCGAACGGACGATCCGACAAAGCATGAACTGCGCGTATACGCGGCGGCGACGCAACCACTGGACGAGCAGTGTGAAATCGTAAAACCGCATTCACTCGGGGCTATTGCTCCGGTGGCGTTGGACGCGTGCGGCTCGCACGTCTTAGTCATATCACCACCGTGTGAGATTGCTTTGTTTGAAGTCCGTGTGAACGGTTTTGGAGGCGTGAACAGCAGTGAGATGACTTCAATCGGCGGGAGTTTCGTCTCTTCTCTTTTCGGCGGGTCGTTCTCGACGAGCGCGAAGAATACCGCAGCAGCTGCTATTAAAGCCGAACTTCGCGTCGCGAGAGACGTTTCCGGTCGACGCAGGGTTGCTAGTGGAGATGAATCGTTAGCCTCACCAATTGCCGCTGCTTTGTGGGTATCGAATCACGCCTACGAAAGTCCGAGAGCGATGCCGGCGCCTTCCATGTGCGCTTTGTTGCGACCGTGCGGGACCTTGAGCGTGTTGAAACTCTCCGGCCAAAACGCCGGGAAAGAAGTCAAAATTAAAACAAGTTCTTCCCAAAACAACGACAACAGCAACAAAGTCAGTACTAACATAACCGAGCGTTTCTGGTTAGCCGCGCGCTCGACGGATTTCACGGGGAACGGCGTTTTGCCCGAAGTCGACAACGCGTGGTGGACGTTTGGCGAGAACGGATTGGAGGCGAGACACGAAGATTGGGACGATTTATTTATGACCGTTCAAGAAGAAAACGACGACGATGACGAACACGATGATGATGATAATGACGGCTTCGATGCGCACGAATTCGACGAAGAGTATTCCGATTCGTTCCCGATATCTATAAACTTGGAACAGTTTCGAGCGATTTGTGCTACCAGACGTCTCCATCACGAACGTAGTTTTGGCGCCAGTGGCGGCAGGATAGACGTCAGCTCGGTTCAAAAATCCATATTACCGTTATTATTGAAGAAATCTCTCGCGAGGAGAGACGTTGGTGCGGCGAGAATATTAGCCAAGGAAGCGAGAAAACGTTCGAGACGATTGTTTTCGTACGCTTTGGAATGGTTGATTCACGACGCTCTCGAGCAAATACAAGGTGATGATTTCGACAACGAAGACGAAGACGAGGGCAACGAAGTCAGCGATGATGGCAACGATGAGGTATATTATAAATCTGTTAGCTATGACATTACCAAAAGAGAACTTCTCAAGCGATCGTTAAATCTCGCTCGCGAGTTTGAGGAGTTCCCAGACGTCGTCGTTTCTGTCGCGCGCAAAACCGATCAAGACATCTGGCCAAAACTGTTCAAATCGTGCGGCGTAAAAGCGTCTACTTTACTGAAAGCTGCCATCGACAGAGGTCGGTTACGCGTCGCTAGTCGCGGCTTAGTCGTCAGTTGCTACATGGACGGCGAAGAGAGTGGACGCGAATTAGCGTACGATATTTTAGACGCCGCGTTCGTCTTGAAAGACTTCGCGTTGATTGGAGAAGTCGTTCGGTTTTTATCGATTGGTTTTGATATGCTGGACAAAATCGATGCTACTAACGATGATGATGACGAGTTCGAGGAGGAGGAAAGAGGTGGTGGCTTCTTTTCCATGCTATTCGGAGGTGGTGGTGGTCAAAATGAAGATGGTACGAACAACGCCAACGGACTCACGCGAAGAGAAAAGAAGGAAGAGATTGAAATGCTAAGGAGAGAGCGGCTGATTTTAGAAAAAGCGTTGGAGCACAAACTCGATGAGATTGTTTTTGACGTCGACGCGCGTTCGTTGGGGGCATTTTACCGTCGCGTACCGAAAGAAGCGTTTGACGTGTACGACTATTTCGTGCGAGAGGCGGACGGCAAGTGTTCCTTTAACGTCGACGACGACGAGTATAACCAAGATTTTGACGATAAAACAAGCGTTTTATCTTCTCCACCAACGTCGCCGACGTACAGCGAAAGCAGCAGGAAGAGTCCCAGAGGGACAAGGAGGAGAAAGAAGAAAGAAGTGAAAACGAAAGCGCTCGGGTTCAGCGGCGCTTTGAAAAGAGCCGTGGACACTGCTTTATCCCAGAGACGATTGGGAGGAGGAGGAGGATCAATGTCGACGGGATCATCGTCTTCTCTTTTTGATAACAGAGATAACGACGACGATAACGACGAACGCTACGCGTTAGAGGTTGTCAAACGCTCGAAAAATCTCGAGTGGACGCTCGTCCTCGCCACTTTAGCCAGGGACAAGAAAACGCTTCTGGAACTCATCGACTTGAAAACATCCGACGTCATGTACAACGCCTGGAGGCAAGCCGTGGAATCTTGCATAGAAGACGACGCGGACAAAAACAACAATACCTCCGGTGGTAAACACTACTTTCGACGAGAGGACCAAAGAGAGGAAGACTCCTCTTCTTCCGAAGACGAAGACGGCGTCGGAAGCGAGAACGAAGAAGCGCGAAAGCACTCTTTAAAGTCTTACAAAAGAGCTTTCTTCGCGCAATTACTCGCGGACGTGCACACCGAGTCCATGAGGGAGCAGAAAAAGAAGCGCGGGTCGCAGTTAAACATCGTCATTCCAGACGCGCCCGAGTTCTAATTTACTACCACGGATTTGTTCCTTTTTTAGTATGTCTCTATGTACCACCACCAAGCACCAACAAAAGCAAAATTTTCTTCTTTCAACAAAAAACTGCCTTTTTTTCATTTCTTTTCGTAATTCATTTTTTTCACAAAGCCGCGTCTCTCTCTGCTTTGCACTTGCACACGTCAAAAAGTACGCGCGCGAATCGCTCTTTCTAGATATCTCAGAGAGAGAGCGCACGCTGCTAAAAGAACAGCGAATACGGAGAGTTTTTCTTTATCACTGTCTCTCTTTTTGTGAGTAACGTGTGCTGCCCTCGACGAGAAGTACTCATATAATACTCTTTCTTTTTGTTTCTCGTGTTGTTCAAGAGCGACATCATTCGATTTGGGCCGCGTGTTCTGTGATTTGCGAGGATTTCCAATCTCATCATCGCGAGCAGAGGAGAGAGTCTCTAGATAGAAACAAACGAAATTACTCTCAAAATGACAAAAAGGGGAAAAACCTCTCGCGGCGGTCGTTCTCGAACGACGACGACAGTTAGTCGTGGTGATGAGAGTCGTCGCAAAGGTTCGTCTTCTCTCGTAAAAGCCGTCGGTGGAATGCTCGCGTTGCACTCATTCTCGTCGTCGGTTTTTGTGCGCGCGTTCGACTTTAAATCGGAAAAGAACCAAGCGTCGTACGAGATGGAGGAAGAGAAGTTCGGCCCGTACGCGTTTCCGAACCATCACAAGATTCCGAACGAACGCGGGCCGTTCGGGGAATCCTCGAGTTTTAAAGAAGCCGTGCAAGCGTGCTTGGAGGAATCTCCAGTGCACGGGTTGTGTTACGACCAAAAATACGGCGCGATGAAAGATTGGGACGTCTCGGAAATAACCGATTTTAGTTGGGCCTTCAGCGGGTACACGCACGTGATCGAGAACAACGGGGAGCCGACTGGACGAGCGAACTTTAACGCGGATATTTCCAACTGGAGACCGACGAAGGCGAAAAGAATGGATCACATGTTTTATTACGCCGTCGATTTCAACCAAGACATCTCCAAGTGGGGGTGGCGAGGCGGGATGGCGCACAAGCAACCACAACCCGGGATGTTTCAAGGCGCTATTGAGTTTCAAAGACGGTTTAACTGTCCGGACGCGATCGAAGGGCCGGTGCATCAGTGCCGAGAAAACGAAGGGTGGAAGCCGCAGGAGAGCTACATGAGGAAGGATGGCAGTTTGAGCGGCGATTTTCGCAAGTCGTCGGAGGGCGGCGACGGGGGCCTTTCTAAGCCGCGCCCGTTGTCCGGCGAGTTGGGCCACACCGAAATCTCGGACGAAGACGTGGAAGCGTTTTTGAAAGCCGAGGACAAAGGTATTCCGCTGTCCGAAATCTTGAAGATAAAGAAGTCTTTCGGAGGATCGTCCTCCTCAGGTAAGAGTTCTTCCTCGTCTCGAGAACAAGAAGAACTCGACGAAGAGAACGACGACGAGTTGAATCAAGAAATTGAAAGCTTGAAGTCCAAGGCGAAGAAGTACGTCACGTCTTCGAAATCGTTCGATCCGTCGTACGAGCCGCGGTACGAAACACCGAGCAAGTACAACCAAAACAAAGTGACCTCGAACAGTTTCAGTTCGTACGCGTCTTCGTTGGACGGCGTTGGTCTCGGTGAATCCGAGGGGACGACGCGCAAAGGCAGCGAGGATGTGGAAACGGTGAAAAACTCCAAATTCGAAGCGGAGAAGATGTTGTTGATGAAACAGTTATCCGATCTCGAGAACAAGAACAAGGATTTGGAGAGCAAGACCAAGGGCAGCAGTTCGTCTTCCGACGACGACGGAGAGGAAGAAGAAGATGTCTTGAAGACAGTCTTGGACAAGAAGCGCGCCGCTTCGTCCTCTTCATCTTCTCCTTCCTCGTCCTCCTCGTCCTCGAATGCGGACGAAAAGAAGAGTGGTGATAGCTCGGAGTTTGAATTGCTCAAAGCCATGAAGGCGAAACTTGATAGCGAAGTTCAAACGTTGAAATCTGAAATCTTTGACGTCAAAGACAGTCAACAAGACGAGGACAACTCTCTCAATGAAGACGGTCACAAGTATTTGGAGGAAGACAAAATTCGCAACGCCATCGGTAAGTGTTTGCAAGAAGCCGCCGTGGACGGCAAATGCACCAAGTATGGCGAAGAGTCCGGTTACGGCGAGATGCCGGATTGGGATGTTTCGCACATCACAAACATGGAAAAGCTCTTCTACAAGAAGTGGCACTTCAACGCTGATCTCTCGAAATGGGATACTTCGCACGTCACGAACATGAAGAAAATGTTCTACTACGCGTTTGAGTTTTCTCAAGACTTGTCCGATTGGCAAGGTGAAGCGGCGGAGAACGAGCAAGACAACATGTTTAACGGCGCCTCGAGATTCCAAGCAAACTTTGTTTGCAAAGACAAAGAGACTGGGCCGGTGAAAACGTGCATCTCGCTCGCCGCGAGCAAAGGTGAAGTCGAAAAGAAGGAAGAGGATACCACCAAGGAAGAACCCGAACAAGACGAGGAAGAAGAAAAAGAAGACAAGGTACCGGTGAAAACGTTGGTGTCCGAGGACGAGGAGGAAGAAGCTGCCGAAGAAGCGGAAGCGGAGATGCACAAGCACGACTTGGTGAAGCTCACCGACAAAACTTTGCACTCTGCCATCTCCAAGTGTTTGAAAGAGGATCCAGTCACTGGCAATTGCGACAAGTTTGCCGCGAGCTCTGGCTACGGCGTCATGTCGCACTGGGACACTTCTGAGGTCACGGACATGAAGAAGGCTTTTTACAAGCGCGAAGACTTTGACGGCGATATTTCTCAGTGGGATACCGGATCGGTTACGAACATGATGTACATGTTCTTCGGTGCGAAAAACTTTGACCATTTCATCGGCTCTTGGGATGTTTCCAACGTTGCGGACATGTCTTACATGTTTTATGATGCCAAAAGCTATAACAAAAACATGGATAAGTGGGACGTCGGGAAAGTCGTTTCAATGCAAAAGATGTTCTTCAACGCGAAAAGCTTCGATAAGCCGATTCACTTGACGTGGCAAGGTACCGCGGCGTCGACCAAGCAATTACACTTGCTCAAAGACGCCAAGGCGTTCAACGAGAAGTATTCCTGCGAAGATGAAACGGACGGTCCGTTGACTTCGTGCTCTGAGATTGGCGCCGCCGCCGGGAAGAAGACGGGATCTTCCAAGAAGGTTTCTAAGGAAGAAGAAACTTCCGCCCCGCACGCGGACAAGAACGTGGAAACGAAGGAGTACGACATTCAAGCGTTTGGCAAGTCCATGACGGCGAAATTGGAGTACGACGACGAGACTGGACAAGTGAAGGGTTGGATCATCGATGAAAACGCGGGCAAGGAAGCCATGCTCGGACAGCGCAAGCGAGGCACTTGGAGATTTTTCAAAGCCGCCGACCTTGGCATGGCTGCCTCGGGAGCCGAAAGCAACTTTAGAAGTTCGATCGTCTACCCATTGGCCGGTGCCTTTATCGTTTTTGCGGCCGTAGCTGCCTACCGCAAACAACAACAACGACAAGAAAAGTTGTTGGTAGCTGAAACGAAAGAAGACGATTTGGAGTCGCAAGGCGTCGCGAGTTCGGCGCGAAGAGGATCCAAGTACGGAACCTTGGCGTAAAAGAGAAAACTTTAACAAGATCAAATGACTATATAAACGACCATTTTCTTTGTAATTCTTAATTAACATTATTAAAACGAATATATTCGAACATATATACGTGCTCTTCCTACGCTCTTTTTCGTAATAGAGCTTTAATCCGTCGACTTACATGCCGATACCAGACTCGTGGACTCGATGACGATTTCTTCGATCATTCCCCTCCTATTCCCATACCGATGGACTCGGTGACGATTTGTTTAATCATCTCCTTCTTCTCCTTCATGGGACAATTAAATCTCTCCTCCAACTCTTTACGAATCTTCTTGATGGATATCTCGTCCAAGTCTGCGCTTTGCAACATCGCGACGATAGCTTCTCTGATTTGCTGCTCCGTCGGTTGCGGATTCCCTACGACACTAGCGCTGACGTTGTTGTCCGTCGAAGGTATCGCTGCTGAAGGCGTAGGTTCCCTCTTCTCTGGCTCAGCTGCTACTGCTACTACTTCCTCCTCGCGTTTCTTCTCTGGCTCAGCTGGCTCTTCCGACGGCGCTTTCCTCGCCTTCTTCGCCGGCATCTTCTCTTCCTCCTCCTCTTCTTCTTCTTCTTCCTCCTCCTCTTCTTCTTCCTCCTCCTCTTCTTCTTCTTCTTCTTCCTCTTCTTCCTCCTCTTCCTCTTCTTCCTCGTCGTCGCGCTCAACCTTCTCGCCGGTCAACTTTTCAATCTTTTGCAACGCCGCTTCCAACTTCTTCTTCAAATCCGCGTTTTGTTTCTTCAACTTGGCGACTTCATTCGAGACTGCTTTCGCTGGCTTGGCGGCTTTAGTCGCCGCTTTCTTCTTCTTCGCCTCCGTTTTCTTTCTCTTCTTCGTCGCCTTCGCGGCAACCTTCGCCTTCTTCTTCTCCTTCAACTCCACTTTACTCTGTCTCCCTTCCGTCGCCGCCGGTTTCTCCAAAAACTTCAAGATTCGTTCGATTTGCGCCTCCTTGGAGCCTTCCGCGCCGCTCCCTCTCGGCAAATCGAACATGTCCATGATTTGAAATCGCGGCTTTTGGAAGATTTTCTCCAACGCGACGACTTTCTTCTCTCGGTCTTTCACTTCGTCCTCGTAGACGAAACCAGAAAAGTCCAGAATATCTCGTTTCCGCGAGATTTCTTTCCCTGGCGTCTTGTACAAGAGCCGGTGGACGAGAACGAGGAGCTCGTCGTCTCTGTTTTCGCGAAAAGAAAGAGGAAGAGAAAGAGAAACAAAGAAAAAGAGGTCAGTTTAAAGTTAAAATTATCTTCCGTTGTTGTTATTTTCGCACGTACCGCTTCATCTTGTCCATCGCGAACTTCACGTTTTCAATCTCCCTCAATTTCACTCCTTTCCCGACCTGCTCTTTCTTCCTCTCCTCTCCTTTTTTCGTTGGGGATTGCAACACCGTCGCGGATAAAAACTCCGTCTTCTTCCTCTCGCGTTTCCCGGTTTTCAGTTCCGGTTCCTTGGCGGAGTTGTGCGAGGCTAACTCTTTCGCGATCGACTTCTTCGTCGTCGTCGTTGTGGTGGTGGTGGTGGTCGTCGAAGATGGTTTCGTCGGTTCCGGAATTATTGTTGGAAGAGCAATTGGTGGTGCGGTAGGTTTTTCCTCCTCCTTCTCTGCTCTCACTTCTGGTTCTCGTCGTTGCTCCGGCAACTTTTCGGCGGCAGCATCATCGGGCGCAGAAACCGTATTATGAGTGGCTTCGGTATTCTCCTCCATCGTGTGCTCTCTTCTTTATTATATGTGTGTACCTAGTAGTGAGTTTTGTGTTTGAAAAACTTGTTTTCCAAAAGTGTCGAGTGTTTCGAATTTCTTTTAGGGTTTGAAAATTTTGAAAAGACCAGCCCTTTACTTTTTCTTCTGAAATTCTTCATTTCTGTCTTCGGTTGTTGTTTGTGTTGTTGGTGAAAAATGATGAAACCATCATCATCATCATCGAAGACGTTCAGAGTCGCTTTTAGCGCATCATCCCTCGCCGCCGCCGCTGGTGGTGGTGCTGCCGGAGCGAATTCAAACGGTGGTGGTGGTGGTAGTAATGGTGGTGGTTTTTTCCGGCAGATGAAAGAAATGTACGACGCGTACGCGAACCAATCGAAACAACTCGAGGAGATTCGTCGAGCGACGAACGTGTTGGAAAAACGGAGAGACGAGTTTGCTCGTTTGAAAGTGGAAAACGAGAAAAAGAGGGAACAATCGGTGGAGCTTTTGAAAGAAACCGTGGAGGGTTTACGGGTGCAATTCGAAACCTTGGAGAAGGAGAAAAGAGAGGTTGGGAAGGTGGTGGATGCGATCGGGAAAGGCGCGGAGAAGAAATTGAGAGAGAAATTGGAGAAAGAGGAGCATGCATTGGAGCAACGCGTGGATGAGATGTTAGAGAAAGAAGGGTTGTTTTTCGGAGGAGGAGAAGAGGAGGAGAAAAAGAAGAAACCTCCTCCTCGGTAGGAGATGGGGAGAGTACTCGTATGTGATGCGTAAACGCTCAGTATGCAGTAGTATTAGATTTGAAAATCTTAGCGAAGCGGATTCTCAACGGTTGAGAACGAGAGGCGAACGCGGGTTTTCATCGTCGTCGGCGTCGGCGAGAGTTCTTGGTTTCTTCGACGCGTGGAATGAGTGATCGTCTTCTCTGTCGTCTTCATTATCTTGCGACTCGAAATGATGATTGAGCGGTTGCAAGACTCTTCGAGCTCCGCCGGATTTCAAGAGCAGCGATGTATTTGTAGTAGTTGTTGTGGCTTTCACAGGAGTTGGCGTTGATGCTGTTGTAGTTGTATGTGTAGTAGTTGTAGCAGTAGCCACCATGGCGTTGTCGCTTTTGTTGTTGCTGTCTTTCATCTCTTCGAGTTTCCGAGTGAGATCTTTCACTTTGAGCTGCAACGCGGCGGCGGCTTTGAATTCGCTCGCGGCAGCCGCTTTGGATGCGGCAACTTTCATTTCGCACGTTGACGTGACCAGACGTTCTTTCTCTTCGAACGAGCGTTCTAACTCCGCGCGTTTAGCATCGAACGAAGCCTCTAAATTTGCCCGCTCCTTTGTGACGCGTTCCGTTTCCTCTTCTAAAGCTTTCAATTCGAGCGCGAGTTTCTCCTTGGCTACATTTTCCGCCGTTTGGACGCGTTCGTCCGTAGTCTCTCGCAACGTTTGCATCTCTAATTCCATCCTCTTCAAAGTATCAAACATGGTCTCTTTCTCCGCTTTCACAGCTTCTATCGCTAACGTTGTCTCTTCGTCCAATTTTACCTTCATCGCCGCAATCTCATCCGCCGATGCCTTTCTCGCTTTCGCAATCTCCTCCTCCATGGATTTTTGCATTTGAATCTTCTCTTGCATCATCTCCTCTTTCTGACGACCAAATTCCATCTCAGACGCTTTTAACTTATTCTCCGTCTCTGAAGCGAGGTCGTTTTGCTTCCCTAAAGCGTTCTGTAAACTGCTCTCGGAGTCTCTCAAAGCCGATTTCAATTTCTCCGCTTCCGCTTCCAAGACTTGCAACTTCTCTTTGAACGCGTCCAGCTCCTTGCCCTTCTCCAACATCTGGTCTTGCATTGTTTGGCTCGCTTCTCTTAACGTTTGACACTCCGTTTCCATCTCGTCTCTCTTCTTCGTCTCCTCCTCTAATCGTGCAAACATCTCCTCCATGACTTGTTTGTTTTCCGCAAACGTAGATTCCACTCGGACTTTTTCCTTTACCGCGTCGTCGGTGATTTTCTGCGATTCGATATACGCGCGCTCGGCTTCGCTTTTCGCATTCTCGGCTCGAAATTGGTTTGCTTCTGCGTCTACCGCGCGAAGTTCCGCGAGTTCGACTTTGCTTTCAACCTCTCGCAAGTTTTCCAAGAGGGCGATTTTCTCCTTCTCGAACCAGAGCTTCTGCTCCAACGCGGTCGAAGCGAGTTCGCTTTGTTCTACATTAACTGCGCGCATGCAATTTAATTCTTCCACCATTCTCGCGTATTCTCCTTTGGTATTTGATGAAGATGCTTCGGCTTCGGCTCTTTCTAATCCCTCGGTAACTCGCGCGAGTTCCATGCGCAATTTGACAACTTCCGGAGGGACGCTGACAATTTTGCGCAACTCCAATAACTCGCGGTCGACGTCGTCTTTGTCTATTCCGTGTTTTTTCAACGACGCTTCGCGAAGCTTTAGAACCATCTGCGTAGAGCTGATGTTTTGTTCTAAACGTTCGACGAGTTCGTTGAGATCATTTACTTTCGATTCGAGGTGCGCTTGTTTGGCGACGGCATCTCGTTGCCACACCAGATTCGCACGATTCGTCTCCAAAATATTCTTTTCCAAAGCCGACGCGCGTTTCATGCCATTTAAGACCAGTTCGGCAATTTTTGAAGAGGCTGTGCTAGTGCTGTTCTCGCCCCCTTCTTCCATGCGCGCGTCTTCGCCCAACGCCGCTGCTAAAAATGCCGATGAAGATGACGTTTTCGTCGTCGTCGTCGTTGCTACTATTTCATCAATCATCGCCCTCAATCGCGTCACTTCCGCGTCCATAGCGGTCGCATTGTTGTTCGTATTATTGTTATTACTATTAGCTTTACTTTTGTAGGGCGTATTCCCAAAGTTCATGTGATTGTGAAACGCGCGTTCGTTTACTTGCGCTCTCACTTTGACCAACTTTGCTCTATTCGCAAACTTCAACGTCGACGCCGTCTCGTCCGCGTTAATTAACGCCGGCGATACGCACGCAATCACCGCACATTTCGCGTTCCCGCCCAAGGCGTCTTTTAACAACCACGTCAACTTGGAATCTCGAAACGCCACGTGCCTATCTCTCCCGTTGGCCACATCTACGAGTGATTTTATCACGTTCCCAAGCGCAGATAACGACTTATTAATCGCAGACGCTTCTTTTAATCTCGCCCCAGTCGCCTCGGTTGCTTTTTGTCTCTCCGAACCAGCTAAATCGACTAAGTGTAACGTCCGTTTTTTCTCCTTGGTCGTGCGCCCTCTGGTCGTCGAAGTTAGCGTCACCGAAAACACCGAGTGCGAACGAGACGAGTTTCTATTCATCTCCGTTTCGCCAACTCTTCGCCTCGCCGAGCCTCTCAAAAACGCCTCGTACGTCTCTTCCGCGGAATTCACCTTAACTTTCGTCAAATTCTCCACGAACGTACCTTTCTTTGGATCTTCGCGTATCGCCAACTCCCCTCCGCTAAACGACCCAAACGACGGAATCGATCCGGTATTATTCCCGCTATCCTCCACCATCATCCCGTCCATCGCGATACAATCCCCATTACCATCAGCACTACTCAACAAATCTGTCAGCTGCTCGTTATAAATCTCCAAATACGCGCACGTCACTTCGTGCGTCACGTCTTCATCATCGCTCGCGGTATTTTTCGTAAACTCGAATATCCTTCGCAACGCTCGCGGGATCAATCCAACGTCGTTACTCTTATTATTTTCCGCGTCATCCTCTCCCTCGTTTTCGATCGCATCTCCAAACCCTTGCATGGTGTACGTCTTCCCCGCCCCTGTTTGCCCGTACGCAATCACGCACCCGTGAAAACCTTCCAAAAATTTCTCCACCACCGATTCGCCAATGGTTGAAAAAATCGCCCTTTGCGAGGACTGTTCGTTGCGCACGAAATCAAATTTAAACGTCCCTTGCGCGTTGTTCGTTTTCCCTTTTAATTCGATCACGTTCGATATCTCGTCCGCAAACACGCACTTCGTCGTTTGATTGTTAGAATTGTTCTCGCGATGGTCGAACGGCCGGACGCGGACGAGGACTTTGATGTTGTCCGTCGTGTTTTCCTTCATCTTGTTCTTTGTTTTTCCCCTTCGCTCTCGTGTGAAAGATTATGATGATGATTTTTAAAGAGAGAGAGAGAGAGAGAGCGTGGTGGTGGTGGTGGTGGTGGTTAATGCGAGTCTTCAACACTCTCCTCCAAGTCGTAGTTATGAAATTGTTGTCGTCCTCAAAGTCGCGCGTTTTTGCGCGCGTGCGTGTGTGTTGTGTATATCTACCGATGAGAGTAGAAATTTATGAAGAAAGGGGACTTTAAATTTTTCAACTGTGTTTTAACAAAATCAGTTTCGACTGGGGGAGGTACACGAAAATACGCGAAAGCGCACTCTTTATCTCTCTCTGCGACTATATATACTACAACGACAACAACGCTTTAGCGGCGAAAAGTAGATTGGCGATTGCGCACAGGCGCGCGGTGTCGGTAAACCGCTTCGTTTGCTTCTCGGACGGTATACATTCCTCCGTTTTGTTGAAAAGCTTCTCTGTATTTTTTTTCTCGTCCCCGTCTTTGTTCTTCTTGTCTTTTTTGTCGCCGGAAGAAGAACTCGTCGAATCGGATGGCGGTGGAGCTCGATATCCGCCATCCTTGTATATGGCGTAAAGCGCCCACGCAAAAACTAAAGGTGTCGCCGCGTCGCCTCGGTAGAAAGAAGAGTACGCGCCAACGCTCGTCGCGAGAACCGCGGTTCCGATAGCAAAGACGACTTGCGCGCTCGCCGACCCGATTTTGGCCAACACCGTGTTCGCGTTGATTCCGCACGCGCACAAAATCCACGCAAAGTGCGTTCGGATCGGGACCGAAACAAACCCGCTCTCTGCGAGCGCAAACCTTCCGTTCACCTCAAACACTCTCTCCTTCGAAGACCACAACGCTAAAGCTTCGACCCCTAACACGAAGGCGTTAATCCAATGCCTCCTCGGTTTCTCCGTCCACTCTCGAAAAGTAAAGCACCAAACGGATTGCAAAACGTTCGCCAACGCGAAATATCCAGTCGCATTCGCCGCGAACTGTTCGTCCTTCGTGTTGGTAAAAAACATCGACCTCACCGCGAAGACGAATTCGCTTGTGAAAATAAACCCCCAGATGGCAAACGCGTACCCGGCCGGAGTGAACAACGACCGATATTTCGACGTTCGTCGAATAGTATTCTTTTTAGTCGCAAAAGCGTCGTTCTTCTTTTCATCATCGACATCAGCATCGGCATCCTCCTTGTTTTTCTTCTTCTCTTCTTCCTGAGCTTCTTTCATCTCTTTCGCCATTTGGTCGTCTATCCTCCCCGGAATGGACACGCACAGAACGTTGAGCACGTGGGATGTGAAATTCACCACTCGCCAAACCGCTAAAGTTTTCCCAAAGAAAACGAATGTTTTTGGTGGTTGTTGTCGTCGTCGTCGAAACCCTCTTCCTTCCCTCTTAAAAGACAAGTACGGGTCGATGACTCGTTTCGTGACCTGGTACGCTCCTAAACATCCCGTCGCGATGAGCGAGACCAAAGCGTCCGCCAATAATGGTAGTTTCATACGAAGAGATGGATATCTTTCTCGTTTTTGTCACGAATTTTTGTTGGTTTTTTTACCAAGGCGTTTGAAAAAATTCGGTCAATTAATACTACTCAAAAAAAATCTGACTCATCATCACTCGAGAAGGGATCGGTTACGATTTCCCTCAGAGAAAACTCCAAAGAGTGAAAGTTCTTTTCAGACAGTTCTTTGAAGCGCGCACTTCGCGTAAAAAAGAAGCAGAAAGAGATACCATGTTTGCCTCCTCTTCCTCCTCTGTCTTTGTCCAGTCGTGTCGTTCGTCTTCCGCGAGGAACAACAACAGAACAAAAAGTAACGCGAAATTGCGATCGAATTCTTCTCTGTCGTCGTCGCCTTCAACAACGAAGAAGTCGTTATGCAAAAGGGCTGCGACAGTCGTCACTCACGCCTCGTCCGAGTCAAAAGTGAGCTCGAAACACCTCCCGGGGAAAATTATTCTCCAAGGGGAAAACAATTTGGAAGTCACGCCGGCGATTCGCGCGTACGTGGAAGAAAAGTTGGCCAAAGCAGTAGCCAACGCCGATCCGAGGGATGTGCGGGAAATCGATTGCAGAGTGGCGTCGAGAGGCGGCGCGGATCACGCGACGAAAGGGGCGCACGTGTGCACGACGAAAGCGACGGTGTTAACCAGAGCCGGGCAGATTGAAGTCGTCGAGGAGCACGAGGATTTATACGCGAGCATTGATAAAGTCGCGGACGGTTTGAAGAGACAGTTGAGAAAGTTTACCGAAAAGCGCGAAGGGAACGCGAGAGGGAAGAAAGAGGAAATATTGATGGCGGCGGGGTCGCAAGACGACGACGAGGACGAGGTACCGCCGGCGGCTTGATCGAACACTTGCTAATACTAATAAAGGGTGTAGTACATAATAAAGCGTTTTTAATACTACCGTAATATAATACAAACGCGCGTTGATTTGATTTTAACAACTATATGCGCTGCCATTCTCTGCCAAAATAACTCTCACTTGACCACGTCGCTGATTTTCGGAAACGCGTCTGTTTTACTCAAAACAACCACCCGATTCTTGTGCGAGACGTACCCTTTGACGAATTTGCGGTGGATGAGTTCGGAAACACCGCATTCGATTTCATCTAAATCGTATTCCGTGTTGTTATTGTTATTGTTATTGTTATTATTATTATGTCCGTGTTGATTTTTCATCGCCGCGGCTATTTTGCACGCCCTTGAAAGCATCTCCAACTTCACCTGGTTCGCTTTCTCGGGCTCGAATTCTTTCTGAATTTCGCTCGCTTTCTTGAACAGCGTTCGTAAGCAATAAAGGCGTAGCTTTTCAAACATCAAATACGTGCCCTCCCTCACGAATCTCGCTTTCCTTCTCTCCAACGCTTGTTCCAACACCCCCAACTTCCCCATCTTTACCGCCTCGCACACCTCCTCGTACGGTTTCAAAGCGTCTTTATATTTCACGAACAACTTTTTACTCGGCACGAAACCTAAACTCAGCATCACGGGAACTAAATACTTCAAACACGCGGTTTTATTCTTCGAAGAGCCTCTCGGACACCTCTCGAACGCGTACTTCAAATGTTCGCTCGCGCCTTCGTAATCGTCGTCAAACACCGCCAATCTTCCCACGTAAAAATGATACGTCACTTTTTCTGAGCTCGGAAACGACTCTTCGAACGGTAGAAACGTCGGCAGATTCACCGCGTTGATTAAATTCTTACATAAATGCAACGCGTTCAGCTCGAAATAAATCTTGAACAGTTCGTTGACGATTTTCAACTGCGCCAACTTCTTCTCCCGCGTCGACGTTTGAGACGAACATCGATAGGCTTGCATGAGTTGCGCCCCGCACGTTTCCAACCTCGTCGCTTTTTTCCCAACTTTTCTCGAGTGATTGTCCGCTTTTTCCGCGCACAATCGAGAATCTCTCGTCATTCGCTTCATCGCTTTTATCGTCCAAATCACATCTTCCGGTTCTTCTCTCGCTTTGAAATCTTTGATAAAAACCGCCATCGCTTCGTTGTGATAATCGTAACACTTCTCGAACGAGCTCTGTTTTAACTCCAGCGACGATAACACCAGTTTCTCCCACACATCGTCGAACGGTTTCGGCAGTTGATTTTGGTACCGTCGCGTGCACTGTTTCACTTCGTTTTCGTTCAACGACAAAGAAGTCGTCGTCGTTGGTTTTCCATTGAAGCAATCTTTCAAAATACAATCCACGCTGGCCAGTCTCGCCAACGCCTCGCCGTCGCGCGCGTGCATCGCGGCGATGAACTTTTCAACGTGCGCGTCCAACGCGTTGCGAGTGTTCTTCATCGTATTGTGCGCAGAACAACTCTCGCGGAAGAAAGAGTTGCACAGAGTGACGAATTTTTCCAAAATCTCTCGAGATTTTTGTCCTTTTGCCGCCCTCGAGTCTCGCCAGAAAAACACACAAAAAAGAATAAATACTACGATGATGTTTACTTCCATGGCGAACACGACGAGTTGTTCTCTCAACGGACGACTTTTAGGTGAGGACGATGATATCTTTCTTTTCTCTTCTTTTTTACCCCGCTTTTCGAAAGCGATGTCTTTTCGGTTCTTCTTCGTTTACACGTCGCTTCAAAAGGATCCGATGAACTTTATCATCAGAGAGCCGTCGAAGGTGTTTTGGAGTCCACACTAAACTACAAATCTTTCTTTCTTTCTTTCTTTCTTTCTTAACGCGATACCTCTTCTCTCTTCTTTTTGAAAAACAGGATTACAAACGAAAGTCTCCAAATCCTCCTCTTCTAAAGTTTCGCGTGTAGGCTCGCGCGCGCACGCGGTGGTCGCATCCTCGAAGAAGGACGGTTCGATGATGATGGGAAAAACGTGTTCGAAAACAACACCTTCGAATTTATTGGTAAAAAGAGGCGAGCGACAGAAAGCGCGGAACACGCCGGCGGGGAAAGAAACGAACGCGCCGTTGGGAGTGTTCGTCTTAGAGTACGACGCGTCCAACGAGGACATCGAAAAGACGAGAAACTGGAAACCGATCATTAAGATTGCGGTTTCCGGAGCGGCTGGGATGATTTCGAACCATCTGTTGTTCAAAATCGCCTCCGGCGAAGTGTTCGGCCCGGACCAACCGGTGGCGTTGCGATTGCTCGGTTCCGAGAGATCTCAAGTGGCATTGGAAGGCGTGGCGATGGAATTGGAGGATTGCTTGTTTCCGTTGCTGAGAGAAGTGGATCTTGGCATCGATGCGAAGAAAGTGTTTGAAGATGCGGATTGGGCGTTGTTGATTGGCGCGAAACCGAGAGGTCCCGGGATGGAGAGAGGCGATTTGCTGGAGATGAACGGCGGCCTTTTCGCCGAACAAGGTAAGGCGTTGAATGAAGTTGCGAAGAAAACGTGTAAGGTGATGGTGGTTGGTAACCCGTGCAACACGAACGCGCTGATTTGCATGGCGAACGCGCCGAATTTAGATAGGAGAAATTTCCACGCTTTGACCAGATTGGACGAGAACAGAGCCAAGTGTCAATTGGCGTTGAAAGCGGGCGTGTTTTACGAAACCGTCTCGAACGTGACGATTTGGGGCAACCACTCCACGACGCAAGTTCCGGACTTTGTGAACGCTAAAATCGGCGGCGAAAGGTGCACGGACGTGATCGACGATCAAACGTGGTTGGAGAACGATTTCACGCCGGCGATTCAAACGAGAGGTGGATTGTTGATCAAGAAATGGGGTCGATCTTCCGCGGCGTCGACGGCGGTGAGCATCGCAGACGCGATGAAAGCTTTGGTAACGCCGACGAAAGAAGGCGATTGGTTTTCATCCGCGGTTATTACCGACGGTAACCCGTACGGCATCGAAGAAGGATTAGTCTTCTCCATGCCGTGTAGAAGTAAAGGTGACGGGTCCTACGAAATCGTCGAAGGGTTGAAAATTAACGATTGGTTAAGAGAGAGAATCAAGAAGTCCGAGGAAGAGTTGAGCAACGAGAGAAGTTGCGTGTCGCACTTGATGGGCGTTGAAGGTGCGTCGTGCGTGATCTTGGAAGATACGCTCTTGCCGGGTGAAATGTAAACAGAGATGACGAGGAAAATCTACTTTAGAACAAAAATAAACCGAGAGGAAGCGCACGACCGCCCGTTGTTGTTCCAGAAGCGCGGAAGCGCTGTCATTCATAATAGACCCTATACAATTACTTTAGCGAATAGTTAGGTACGGAACGACATCGCACTGAGGTGGTAACGACGATTCTTGGGATGGTCAAATTAATTTTTCAATGATATTAAATACTGATTTTATATAATGAACGCGTTTAATATCTCGCGCACTCGCTCGATCGAGTTTACGTCCAACGCTTCCCTTCCACCTCGGGCTTTCTCGCGACAAACACGCCCCACGCAAAGACACCTTTTTCGTTTTGAATTGCCGCTCTTTCCGTTAAGCTTCCGTGCCAGTTGTCCAAATACTGATCGGTGATGCCTTTCGATTTCATCTCTTCTCTATTATCGTCGATTTGTTTAACCATGTCTCGGAAATATCTCTCCAAATGGTTGCTTCCGTCCCACCAGTTGACGTACGTGAAGCCGCTATCTTTCACGTCTTGAATGTATTGACTCGGGCGACCCATAAACGTCGTCGCGTTTCGGTCCGTGAATGCTTTCAGTGCCTTCTCGTCCGCTCCATCCGCGCCGCAAATGTCCGAGAAAACAAACGCCCCGCCTGGTTTCAAGCATCTATACAAATCTTTAAATAACGCCAACTTATCGCCGGCGTGGCATAAAACTTCGCACGACCAAATCGCGTCAAACTTACCGGTCCACTCTTCCGGTAACGGGTCGTTGATGTTCCCAACGACCGCATCGACTAAATGATCCAACTTCAACTCCTTCGCTTTGGCCAAGTTCATGGCGTTTTGCCCGGGACCGATGTTTATCCCAGTCACTTTGCACCCAAACTTTTTCGCCATGGCGTGCGACCCGCCGCCGTGCCCCGACCCAACATCTAAAACGTGCATATCCTTCGTGATTTCTTTCGCCATGTCCAATTGCGTCATCATCCATTCGGTCGTTCTGTTCGCGGACTCTTTCACCCCGTCCGTGGGGTCTCGATAAATACCAAAGTGAATATCGTTTCCGCCGCCGCCCATCACGTACGTATAAAAAATACGCGTCTGCTCTTCGTCGTATTGCTCGAGCACTTTCGACGCGACTTCTTCCTTCGTGAATTGTTTGTCCACAAAATCAGCCTGTTATTAAATCGTAAGAACATGATGTGGTGAGTATTTTGCCGATTGAAAAAAATGTTCCTCTCTCATTTTAGTGTTCTTTCCTCTTTGGTCTTTCCCTTTCTTGTTAGAGAAAAAGCAATCGAAACAAACAACCCGCGAAACAACGAACGCGCTTCCCGAGTTGAGAGAGAGAGAGAGAGAGAAAGAGATTTATTAAACGAAGAAGAGAAACGGAGCGCGATTTAGCACTCTCTCGTCGAAAAAAAGAAGAGCGATGCGTCGTCTCGTTTCCACCTCTTCTTCTTAAACGTCTTCGTCGTTATCCCCGTCAGAGAGGCGTGTCGCTTCGGAAAACAAAAATCAATCGATCCAATCGTATCTCTTCTCCCGAAGAAGAAGAAGAAGAAAAAGAAAGAGGGAAAAAGAATTTGCGAAAAAACGAAAGAGAGAGGAATAAAGACCCTCCTCACCATGTTGATGCGTGTGTGTGCGTGTTGTTTTTATTACTTTGCCCGCGCTTAAATGTGCGATTGCAATTTGTGTGGATGAGATATGTTGTTGTTGTTTTAAGACAAAGTTTTATCCAAAAAGTGGGTCGTCCCTTCGAGAAAAACGAAAACTTCAAAAAAAAAAACATCAAACAACCAACAACCGTTGCAGATAGACGCACACAAATCATCATCATCATCAGTCGATGTACATGGATATACACTACGCTTAATATGAACGAGGAAGAGATCGAGCAACTGGCGCGAGAGAACTTCTCGAGAAGGATACGAGCGATCGCGATGGAATCTATTTTATTGGAAAAAACGAAGGTGGAGAAGAAGAAGACGAAGAAGGAAGGAAAGGAGGACGACGATTGGAAGAGTTTGAGAAAAAATGCAGATGATGATGATGACGATGATGACTTTCAAGATGACGAAAAAACGAAGAATGCGTTCATGAACGCGAGGAAAGAGATGGCGAGAGGGTTTGGGATATCCGCGAGAGCGTTTCAGAGCGCGGCGGAGATGTTAAGTCAGGAGGACAGAGCAGTGAACGCAGCACCATCACAAAAAGAAGAAGAGACTAAAAATGTAGAGGAAAACGACGCCCCAGAAGTCGACGACGACGAGCGGCGAAAGAGGATGGCGATGATGGAGGAGATTGCCAAACGCGTGTGCATGGAAAACGAGAAGAAGGTGAGAGCGCGAGAAAGGCTGGCGGTGGTGGATACCATTTTGGAGGTTTTGAAAGACGCGGAGGGCGAGAGGTGACGGTATTCTTTTTACGCGTTCCTTTGGGCGAGCGCGTCCGCCGGCATCGTCGGAAAACTTAAAAGCAAGCGCGCGCGCGCTTTTTTATCGCTGTATTATTATTACTAATTGAATAAAGGCTACGAACTACGTTTCTATTCCTCCTCTTCCTCCTCCTCCTCCTCCTCCTCCTCCTTCCCGAACAATCGAAATCCAATCGGGTGTCTAAACTCGCCGCTCCCGAAACATCTCGCGCACCACATAACGCCGCTCCCTCTGCAGTGTCCGCACCAACTCGGAAACCACGATTTCAAATCCTCCTGTTCGCTCATTTCTAATCGCTCGTTTTCGTTTACCCACCCGAACCCAAAGCATTGCGTGCACGCGACTTTCGCTTCTCCCTCGCACACTTCGCACATTTTTTTCTTCTTTCTCTCCTTCTTTTCTTCCCCCAACTGATGTGTATACTTTTCGAATCTCGATTTCCGTTCCGTCCAACTCTCCACTCGCTGCGGCGTCACAAACGTCGTCGTCTTCTTTTCCTCCTCCTTTTCTCCGTCTTCTCTCTTCTTCTCGTTTTTCATCAAAAGAGTATCGTCATCGACAGAATCATCAAAACTCGCTGCTCGGGTGGTAACTGTTTTCGTTTTCCTTTGCTCCTCGAAATCATCATCATCATCATCCTCATCAAATCTCCTTAAAGATAAAGACTTCCTCTTCGATATCGAGGACCTCGGCAAAAAAGAAAAAGAAGCGGCGGACGTCGTCGTTCGTCTTCTTCTCGACGACCTTAAAATTCCTTCTTCTTCTTCTCGAGCAATGATGGCCGAACGATGATGATGATGATGCGCGTTATTCAAAGAAAAAAGACGCATGTGCATAAAAAATTTTTGTGAGGGAGGAACGTCAAAAAAAATATTCCTATTTTTACTTTACAACTCTTTTTGTGAAACGCGCCGAATACTTGTGACCTTTATCGCGCATTTTCAATCGCGCTGATTAAACTTCGCTCGGAGTTTAAAAAAGACAATTTCTGGTCGCGGACGAAATTTTAGCCCGATCGAAAAACCGATAAATACTAGGCTTCTTGATTCATTTGCAAGACAAATTAGGTGATCTCCCAAAAAAGGCATATAAAAAGGTCACAAAATTAGATACATTTTTTAAACGAATATGCTTCGACAACAACGGGCTGCTAAAGAAGCGGCGAGACGAGTTCTCGGAAGCGGCGCGTTCGAGTCTTCGTCGTGTTCTTTTTCTTCTTCTTCTTCTTCTCATTTTGGGAGAGTTTTATTCGCGGCGAAGGAGTTCACTTCTTCTTCTTCTTCATCTTTAGCATCAACATCATCGACGAAAGCATCCGTTTGTTGTTCGAAACGGCGCGGGAGAAGTTTTAGCAGTCGTTTTAGTAGTAGTCGAAGAAGAGAATATTCAAACAACCTACCAACGAAAGAGAAACAACAACAAGAAGAAGAGAAAGAACAAAATCACGTGGTAAAATTCCAGGAGAAATGGGAAGAGCTGATGAACCAACACCCAAGCGTTGCTTTGAATCCGTGCAACTCGGAATTACACCCGGCGGTGGTGGTCGGCGCGGCGAAAGTCGACGAGACGAAACCGAAAAGGTCGTTGCAAGAAGCGTACGACCCATTCGCGTCTTGTTTCGTCTGCTCGAAAAATGGACAATTGAAGTTGGAAACGAGACGCACGAGCGATAGGAAGATTTTACGGAGCGAGTTGGCGAGAGGATTGCCGGAAACGTACGAGGAGTTACCGGGGATCATCGCGCCCGGGATGATCACGTCGGTGATGGCGTGCAGTGGAAGTTGGCACGGGTCCATCGCGTTGATGGATAAAGCGGTGTTAGCAAGGCCGCCTTTGATGATGCTGGAAAAAATTATCGATTTTACCGCCACCGACGTGTTGGCGCCGAACGAAAAGTGTTCGGTGCACTCGGAAATCGTCAGTTTAGACGAGCCGAATTTCGCGACGGTGAAGATGGAAATGACCATTGGTGGTCACGAAAAAGACGACGAGGAGAGTAACAGTACTAGCGGTAACAAGAGCAGGAGTAACTACACTTCCAAAAAAACCGTCTGCGCTCGAGCGATTATGCGCTTCAAGAAAATCGGCGCCGTGAGAAGCATCTCGTGAACAACAACAAACAACAGCGTTCCGTGAGAGAGAATAAAGTACGCTCGAAAAAGAATCGCTTATTATTTAACGCTTAATAAAAAACACTGCATTGCACAGAAGATAAAACGCATTTATTACACAGAGATGATCAAAGCGCTTCGTCCACCTCTTGATATTTTATGCACTCCTTTGCCGAAATCGTCCTTCGAGAAAAAATTTCCCATCAAAACAGCAGCCCCACAAGAAAAGGGTAAGCGCCGTCAAAGAAAAATCAATCGATAAACACACGTCTGTACTAATACCAATCTCTTCTTCTCTTAGGAAGATATATATTTATACACAGAGAGAGACAGAGTCGCGCTCGTTTGCACGGAAGGGAGCGTCGTAATAAGAGAGTGAAAGAAGCTCTTCTTTCTCTTTCGTTCGTCGTCTCGGGTTGATTGGATTGCACACGGGGAATCATCGGAATTGGAAAGCCCAAATTTAACACAATTCGCGCAAGTTTTACTCGTATTATATAAAGTTTAGGAGCAGAGATGATGCGTGGAACGATGACAACAACAACGCCTTCGGTGTCTTCTTTAAAACCCTCGCTTTCGAGCCGATCTTCGTTCGCGAGAGGCGCTCAAAACGCGAAACAGCTTCGTGATGGTGGCGTCGTGGGGAGGAATGTGATGGCGAAAAACAGGAGCAAAGGTCGTCGATTGGTGGTGAGATCCGAGGTGGAGTCGCACGAGACGATGAAGCGAGAAAATTCGGACGCGCTCGGGGAGATTTTGAGGAAAAGCTCGACGTTGAAGAAAGTGATGGCGGCGAATAGAGGGGAGATTGCGGTGAGAGTCTTTCGAGCGGGGACGGAGCTCGGGATGCGAACGACGGCGATTTTTAGCGAAGCCGACAGGTTAGCTGCGCATCGATATAAAGCGGACGAGTCGTATTTGGTTGGTGAAGGGAAGGAACCAGTCGCGGCCTACTTAGATTACGAGTCAATCATTGACGTCGCGAAGGAGAACGGCGTAGACGCTATTCACCCGGGCTACGGGTTGTTGAGTGAAAACGAAAATTTTGCGAGACGTTGCGAGGAGGAAGGGATCGCTTTTGTCGGTCCGAGAGCGGAAACGCTAGGACAAATGGGTGATAAAGTCGTGTGCAAAGCGCAAGCGAAAGCGTGCGGGTTACCGTTGGTTCCAGGTACTGAGTACGCCACGGACGACGTGGAAACCGCGGTTGAATTCGCGAAAGAGTTTGGAATGCCTTTGATGCTGAAAGCTGCCATGGGAGGCGGTGGTCGCGGTATGCGAGTCGTGAAACAGCAATCGGAGGTGGCGCAAGCGTTCGCGAGAGCGTCATCGGAAGCGAAAACCGCGTTTGGCGATGGACGCATGTTCATCGAAAGGTACGTCGAGGCGCCGAGACACATCGAAGTTCAAATTATGGCTGACGGCGTCGGGAACGTCATTCACTTGGGCGAACGCGATTGCTCCGTCCAAAGAAGACACCAAAAAGTCGTTGAAATGGCACCGGCACCGTGCTTGGACGAGGAATTACGAAAGCGATTACACGACGATGCGGTGAAATTGGCGAAACACGTCAACTATCGCAACGCTGGGACGGTCGAGTTCATGGTGGACAACCAAAATAGACATTACTTTTTGGAAGTGAACCCAAGAGTCCAAGTCGAACACACGGTGACTGAGGAAGTCACCGGAGTGGATATTGTCCAAACACAAATCTTAATCGCGGGTGGAAAAACCTTACCTGAACTCGGGTTCAAGTCGCAAGACGACGTACAAATTCGCGGGTTCGCCATGCAGTGCAGAATCACCACGGAAGATCCGGCGATGGGATTCTCTCCTGATTTCGGTAGAATCGAAGTGTATCGTCCACCTGGTGGCTTAGGTGTCCGCATCGACGGCGAAGTTGTCGTAGGCTCGAGAATTTCTCCGTTTTACGATTCGTTGCTCGTGAAGTTGACGTGCACGTCGCAATCTTTCGAAGGCGCTGTGCAAAAAATGTACAGGTCCTTGGCTGAATTTCGCATTCGTGGCGTAAAAACGAACGTGCCCTTCTTACAAAACGTGTTCCAATCGAAAGCTTTTTTGAGCGGGAAGGTCACCACGAACTTTATCGACGAGACGCCTGAATTGTTCGATATGATTTCCAACGTGGACGATACGCAAAAGTTGCTCTCGTATTTAGGAGAAATCGCGGTCAACGGGGCAAAACACCCCGGCGCAGTTGGTCCGCCGCCGATTGGTGCCGAACCGAGCCCGCCAAAGCCGTCGAAGAAAACAGCCGAACTCGCCAGTCAACAATCGTTCAAGAAAATTATCGACGAACAAGGACCGGCGGCGTTTGCGAAAGCGGTTCGCGATCACAAAGGGTTGCTCATCATGGACACGACTTGGAGAGATGCGCACCAAAGTTTGCTCGCTACGAGAGTCAGAACAAGAGATTTGTACCAATGCGCGGACGCCACGGCGTCAGCGTTGGATGGTGCGTACTCTTTAGAAATGTGGGGTGGCGCTACATTTGACGTATCGCTTCGCTTTTTGCGCGACTGCCCGTGGAGACGATTGGAGCTTTTAAGAGAAAAGGTACCAAACATTCCGTTCCAAATGTTATTGAGAGGTGCGAATGCGGTCGGTTATACCTCCTACGCTGACAACGTCGTCCAGGAATTTACCACCGAGGCTAGAAAATCCGGTATCGATATCTTTCGCGTGTTTGATTCGTTGAACTACGTGGATAACTTGAAATTCGGCATCGATTGCGTGCGAAACGCCGATGGGGTCGTCGAAGGTACCATTTGCTACTCTGGTGATGTTTCTGATCCGTCGAAAAAGAAGTACACGTTGGATTATTACGTCGATTTGACCGAACAACTCGTCAATCACGGGATTGACATTTTGGCAATTAAAGACATGGCGGGTTTGTTAAAGCCACGCGCGGCGACCATGTTGGTCTCCGCCTTGAGAGCAAAGTTCCCAGCCTTACCGATTCACGTTCACACGCACGATACCGCATCCACTGGCGTCGCGTCCATGCTTGCCGCGGCAGAGGCTGGAGCAGACGTCGTCGACGTGTGCACGGACGCCATGGCTGGCTTAACTTCGCAGCCGGCCATCGGCGCCGTTTTGAACTCCATTAAAGGCTCGGAAACTTTAGATAATCCAATGAACTTGAAAGAAATCTTGAAACTCAACACGTACTGGGAACAAGCGAGAGCGTTGTATTCCCCGTACGAATCTGGCATCAAAGCAGGGTCGGCGGACGTGTACATTCACGAAATGCCCGGCGGGCAATACACCAACTTGAAATTCCAAGCGTTTGCGAATGGTTTAGGCGAAGAGTGGGACAACATCAAGGAATCCTACGCGACTGCGAACCAATGTTTAGGCGACATCGTCAAAGTGACGCCGTCCTCGAAAGTCGTCGGCGACATGGCACAGTTTCTCGTCGCGAACAAAATCCCGGACGAGAAAACCTTGCTCGAACAAGCCGAGTCGTTGTCTTTTCCAACCTCCGTCGTCGAGTACTTCCAAGGCTACTTGGGCCAACCGGTTGGTGGTTTCCCCGAACCGTTGCGCGCAAAAGTCTTGAGAGGCAAGGGTATCATCGAAGGTCGTCCCGGATGCACGTTACCGCCGGTTGATTTCAAACAATTACGCGCCGAGTTGCAAGAAAAGCACCGCGGCCGACGCGACGTCTCCCACAAAGACGCCTTATCTTCCGCAATGTACCCGAAAGTCTTCGACGAATACGTCATCTCTCGCGACATCATGGGTCCGGTTTCCTTGCTTCCAACTAAAGCCTTCTTAAAAGGTTTGGAAATTGACGAAGAGATTGAAGTCAAAGCTCGCCGCGGTTCCTCGGCGTCCATCAAGCTCAAAGCCGTCGGCGAACTCCTCCCGAACGGCAAACGCGAAGTCTTCTTCGAAGTCAACGGTATCCCGCGCGTAGTAGACATCCTTGACTTGAAAGTCTTAGAGAATGAAAACAAAAAAGGCGGCATGTCTGCCGTGCGCGAACGCGCCGACCCGATGGATTTAGGCTCCGTCGGCGCCCCGATGGCGGGCGAAGTCGTCGACATTTTGGTCAAAGACGGCGCCGAAATCAAAGCCGGAGAAGCTTTAGTCGTCATTTCTGCGATGAAGATGGAAACGACCGTCTCTGCGCCGTGCAATGGGAAGTTGAAGCACATCGCGGTTGGAAAAGGCGATTCGTGCACCGCCGGCGATTTGCTTTGCGCCATCGAACCGTAGAAGTAGCAGCGCAGAGAATACGAAGAAGAAAGCATCTTCAACACATAACGTCATCGCCCGCCGTAAAAAGAGAGAAAGAAAGAAACGTCCAAAGTCTCGCTTTTAAACATCAACTCATACACACTATTTAATAATAAATACTACTAATACTCATGAAACGAACTCCTCCGTAAAACAACACTCTCTGTGTAGTAAGAATCGGTTTTTAAAGAGTGAATTCAACACAAAATATTTCCCTTTATATCGATGCATGCGCTCCCGACTCGCTCGATACCTTTCTTCGACGAGCACTGGTAGCATTCTTTCATCATCGCATCAACGAAAAGAGAACAAAATCTTTTCGTCGTCCTCCGCGTTCTTCCTCTCGACAAATACGACGAGGACGAGAGGAGGAGGAGAAGAATCGAAGATGGCGCACAAGAAGCGAAGAAAAGCGCCGCCAGATGAAAATGGAAAACCGACGACGGCGGATATCTACGCCGCGTGCGTGGAAATCCGAAACCCGAACGGTAAACAACCGTCAAAGTTTAGTCACGTAGATATTACCCCGTATTCGGACATTCGAATTGAATCGAACGTTCCTTCCTCGGAACATAAACCTCGATGGACGAAAGAGACGAAACCGAAAGGTTTCGAGTACTTGAAACAGTTATTCGAGGACAGAGGCGAAGGCGTGAGGGAGGAGAAAGTGAAACGAAGTTTTTGGGTAGCACCGATGGTGGACGCGTCCGATCACGCGTTTCGAATTCTTTGCAAGCGATACGGCGCGGATGGTAGCTACACGCCGATGATTCACTCGAAGATATTCATGGAGTCGGCGACGTTTCGGAAAGAATATTTCAGCACGCACGCGACGGAGGAGTGCAGACCTTTGTTGGCGCAATTTTGCGCGAACGATCCAACCACCTTGTTAAAAGCCGCGAGAGTTATACAACCGTTCTGCGACGGCGTGGATATTAACTTTGGGTGTCCGCAGAGAATTGCAAAGAGAGGAAATTATGGCGCGTTTTTAATGGACGATTGGCCGCTGGTAGAGAAGTTGATTAAAGAGTTGGACGAAAATTTAGACGTGCCGGTGACGGCAAAGATACGGGTGTACGATGATTTAGAGAAGAGCGTAGAGTACGCGAAAATGGTTGAAAAGGCTGGAGCGCAGATTATTGCCGTGCATGGCAGAACGAGAGAGCAGAAGAGGTTGGCGGAGTATAAGTGTAATTGGTGAGTTGTTGTTTTTCTCGGGTTTTTTTCTTTCGCGCTCGTAAGCGTTGATTTTATTATGTTTGCATCGACTCGCAATATACGACTACCATATGTTCTGGTGATGATAATATCCCAATACCAAGATCTGTTCTGAAGTCCAGTGATAGACACAACTACATGCACCACTATCTGAAGAACATGCGTATGTGTATTATTTTTTTACTCAAGCTTCTTTGTGGGAAACTTCTTCTTCTACCTTCAAAAATGCTGACCATCACCTCGCTCGCGCTCAAACAGGGACTTCATCAAAGCTATTAAAGAGGCAGTATCAGTTCCGGTATTAGCCAACGGCGGCGTTCGAAGCTACCAAGAGTTGCAAGAGTGTCTCGAGTACACGGGCGTGGACGGATACCTCTCTGCGGAGCCGCTTCTCGGCAATCCGACGTTATTTTCCAACCCACCGTTCGCTCCGAATCCGTCCGAGGGCCAACCGCCCTACCCGCTCGAAAACGACCATTCTTTTCAAGTATTTTTAGAATACATAGACATTTGTCGTAAGCATCCAACCGCGCCAAAGATTGTTTTTGGTCACTTACACGGAATCGTCGGTCACTGGATGCACGAGTTTCACGATTTACGCGACGACTTGAACGAAAACAGACGCAAGTACGCCGACTTAGACGCGTTAGCCGAGTGGGTAGAAAGATTACGAGCACGCGCGAAAGAAATACGTGAGAAGGAAGGTCGAAATTACCCTATACGTAAGATGAGTCAAAAGCAAGTCGATAGGCAAAAGAAGCGCGAAATCGCAGATGCTATCGCCGCGCAA
>JACLAB010012407.1_pt1 | contig 39491 bp, 34 predicted proteins | sample 8027921 | NCBI WGS metagenome assembly JACLAB01 (sample SAMN15725117, study PRJNA655200) | protist metagenome | isolation source: fluorescence activated cell sorting (FACS) single amplified genomes of... | place: USA: West Boothbay Harbor, Gulf of Maine | collected 2000-07-19 | reverse complement strand
CGGCGCTGGCTCCCGTCCGTATTAAACTTTAGCCGAGCACAAGTCTCGAATAGCGAGTGAAATGTGTGTGTGTGTGTGTGAAACGTATTGCAGCGTGATTGCCGTGTCATTGATTGAAATCTATCTCAACGTTTATGTCAATAAGACGATTTGAGATTCACAACATGACACCTCCTTCGCGCCTTTGAATGTTTCCTCGCACACGCCTTTAACGATTTCGCTCGCTCACTTCGTCTATTCGCTCGGACCAATCCTATACGTTACAAAATATGTTACTAAAATAAATTCCCCTTGTGAACGCGCGTGTTCAGGAGCACGCAGAACAATTACTCTCTCCTTTCTATGCCCCAAACGCGGGCGATGTATTCGTCGCGCTGAGAAATCGAGCGGTACAGTCTATACCTATTCGCGTTGCGCTTGTAGTAGTCTTGATGATAATTTTCCGCCGGCCAAAACGTCATATCGGACGCGTCAACGATGCTCACCTTAATGGGACCGTCTCCAAACCGTTTCTCTGTCTCGAGCGCCTTCTTCGACGCCTCCGCCGCCGCCATCTGCCGCGCATTCGCCGCCCAAATCACTGGCCGGTATTGCGCGCCACTGTCTACAAACTGCCCGTCGTCCCGCGTCGCATCCACCTGACGCCAATACACTCGTAATAAATCCTCATACGACACTTGCGACGCGTCGTACAGCACTCGAACGCTCTCGACGTGCCCAGTTGAGCCCGAACCGACGTCCCGATAACGCGGGCGGTCGACGTCGCCGCCAATATAGCCACTCGTCGTCGCCTTCACCCCACGCACCGCGTCGAACGGGGCCTCCATGCACCAAAAGCACCCACCTGCAAACATGGCGACCTCATACCCTGGTTCGATGGGTGGCAGCGGCGCAAATTCGCTATCCTCACCCGAAAAGAAGCCCAAGTCTTGAAAGGCATCGAGCCACAAAGGTACCGTGAGCGCGACGCCGCCACCGCGAATGAGGTCACGGCGCGTGACGTTGGCGACCGTCGCCGCCGCGCGTTTATTGCGCGCAATCCCGGCGGGGTTCGCGACAGCGATGGCTGGGGGTCGGGTGAGCGCGGTTCGCATGACGACGAATGAGCGCGCTACAGAGTGAGGGAAGCTTAAACTTAGTGTGTGTCTACTTTACATCTATGAATTCGTTCGCGCGAGACGCAGTTCGCGTGTGAACAAAAGAAGTCTACTTGGCCTTGACCGCGGCCTGGTTTTCCGCATTCCGACGCTTGCGTACGTCGTAGTTGTATATGCGGCTCATGTTGACTTCAACGATGGTCATGTTGTCCTTCAACACCGCCAAATCTCTCGCATTCGCCTCCAATCCACTCTCACACGCGTGCACGTTCGTTTCTAATAACTCCTTGGCTTCGTCCAACGGGTACTCCAACATCACATTCGCTCCGAGCCACAAATACACGCTCTCAGGAGACGTCACGCTTGCGTCGGCAAACGTCGCCTCGGTCAACTGATACTTGACCAACGTTTCCTCCGCCGCGTTCTCCCCATCTCGCTTCTCGCACAACATCTCCACCGCCTCTAACGATCGCTGCACATCCGGAAGCTTGGTGGAATACCTAATCCGCTGCTCTTGTAAATCGCGTTCGATGAGTTTATATCGCGAGTACTTGCGTTGAAGCTCGCTCAACGCGTCCTCGACAGTCTTCCCGCTCATGTACGCGTCGACATCCTCAATAAACTACACCCAGAGCGTTCAAGTGCGCGCGCAAATGCGACGATGCGTACGGTCAGTGTCCCATCATTCGATGACAACGTCGCGCGCGTCACAGGTGCCACGACCACCGCGAAGCGCGCGGTCAAACCTTCATTCATCAATCCACTAATCAATCGCCGAAACGCGCACGCGTCGCGCGAGTTTCACCCGCTCGCGCGCGACGCGCGCGCTCGCGCGTGCACCTACCTTGGCCTTCTGCACGCCCGTGTCCACCATGGCGGCGGATGCAGACATGTCGCGCTCGATCGCGTCGCGCGCGTCGGTGTGTGCCGCAGCCGTGCCGTCATACGCGGACGCCGACTCGCGCGCGCGCGACGCCTCGCCGACGCGTCGCACACGGCGTATATGTCATCGCTGACGCACCACGCGTGCGGCGGTGCGTCGTCATCGTCTGCGACGGCGTCGCGACGGGCGATTGCGTTCAAATCAAACGGTGACAGACGCCAGCGCGCGCGCGCGTCGCGGGCGGTCGTGTCGCCCGCGCGCGAGACGTCGGGCGCGCGACGCGCGGTGCGTGGTCGCGGTGCGGGATCGGTATTCGTGTGCGCGGCGGCGACGATGGATGATGCGTCGACGGCGCCGGTGTGCGCGAGAGGAGGCGCGGCTGGCGCGGCGTGGAGCGACGGCGTCGCGGCTCCGCTCGGACCGTCTTTAAGCGACGATGGTCGTGGGATCAACTTTGCGACGTATAGCGAAGCGGCGAGTGAAATGTCGTTGTGTATATTTCAGGATGGCGATGATTTTGCGCGCATCAAGTATGAGATTCCAATGACGCGGACGGGGAACGTGTGGCACGTGCGTGTGGACGAGGGCGCGGCTCGACGCGGGACAAAGTACGGGTATCGCGTGAATGGTCACGGTGGGTGGGATACGGGCGCGCGATGGTACCCAGAACGTGTGATGATGGATCCGTACGCGCCGCTCGTGGAGGCGCGGCGGAAGGTGTTTGGGAAAGGGCCGAAACACATGACGCACGGCGAGGCGAACGATCCCGAAATGTTGAGCGGGTACGATTTTGAATCGTCGCCTTTTGATTGGCAAGGCGTCGAGGCGCCGAAGATTGCGGAAAAGGATATGATTGTGTACGAAATGACTGTTCGCGCATTCACTGCGGATGCGTCGTCGGGTTTGGGGGATGACGAGCGTGGATCGTACGCGGGCGTCGCCGCCAAGGTGGAGCATTTGAAGGCGCTCGGCGTCAACGTCGTGGAGTTGTTACCGGTTTTCGAATTCGACGAGATGGAGTTTCAACGGTTGAAAAACCCGCGAGACCACATGGTGAATACGTGGGGGTACAGCACGATGAGCTTCTTTGCACCGATGACGCGTTTTGGTCGTCGAGGATGCGACGCCTCGAGCGCCGCGCGCGAATTCAAGGAAATGGTCAAGGCGTTGCACGCGGCGGGCATTCAAGTCATCTTGGATGTCGTATACAATCACACCGGGGAGATGAACGATGAATTACCAAATCTCGTCTCGATGCGTGGCATCGACAATAAGACGTATTACATGACAAACACGGAGCAGTACGAGCAAATGTTGAATTACACTGGATGCGGAAACACGGTGAACGCAAACCATCCATACGTGTCTAAATTTATTTTGGATTCTTTAAAGCATTGGGTACGCGAGTATCACGTCGACGGATTCCGCTTTGACCTCGCGTCGGCGTTATGCAGAGATGAGAAGGGCACACCGCTCGCTTCGCCGCCTGTGATTCGCGCCATCGCAAAGGATCCCGAATTGTCGCACGTCAAGCTCATCGCCGAGCCGTGGGATTGCGGTGGGTTGTACCAAGTCGGGAGTTTTCCCAACTGGGATCGTTGGTCCGAGTGGAATGGTTCGTACCGAGATGTCATGCGACGATTCATCAAGGGTGATGAAGGATGTAAGAGTGATTTTGCGCGGCGCATTTCGGGCTCGTCGGATTTGTACCACGTCAACAAGCGCAAACCGTATCACTCCATCAACTTTATCACCGCTCACGATGGGTTTACGCTCCGCGACTTGGTGAGCTACAACGAAAAACATAACATGGCAAATGGCGAGTCCAATAATGACGGGTCGAATGACAACCTGTCGTGGAACTGCGGCGCCGAGGGCGTCACGAACGACGCCGCAGTCAACGGTTTGCGTTGGCGGCAGATGAAAAACTTTCAAGTTGCGTTGATGATCTCTCAAGGTACTCCCATGATGCTCATGGGTGATGAATACGGTCACACGCGTGGCGGGAACAATAACACGTACGGTCACGATAACGAATTGAATAATTTCCAGTGGAGCGAACTTGACAAGCAAAAGAAGCACTTTTTCCGATTTAGTTCTGAGATGATCAAGCTTCGTCGATCGCACCCTTTGCTCGGGCGTGAAGAATTCCTTTCGGACCATGACGTGACTTGGCACGAAGATCGATGGGATGACCCGACTTCGAAGTTTTTGGCGTTCACTTTGCACGACAGAGGCCTTGGCGGAGGTGATTTGTACATCGCGTTCAACGCGCACGAATTCTACGTCGATGCGGCGCTACCGTCGCCACCTCACGGCAAAGCGTGGTATCGAATTGTCGATACTAATCTTCCATCACCTGAAGATTTCATCGCCGAAGGTAAACCTGGAGTCGAGCAAAGATACAACGTCGCCCCACGCGGCAGTATCATCCTTTTGGCAAAGTAAATACACAGATGTGTAAACAATCGCGGTATCAAGCCGTACTTGCAGCACGCGCGCGCGCAATCAAATAGTCTATACGTATTGATATATCTATAGTTCTAATTTTTCCACAAAGTCTACAATCATCGACGCCGCGTCTTCAACCGCGCGAGAATCATTCACCACGCTAAAATGCCCTGCTCCGGGTAAAATTTTCAAACACGGCTTCACGCTACCGCTCTCGGCGCCGTCCATACCTTCATTGGATAACTTTTCACTCACTAATCGTTCCATCGTGGATTGACTGGTGAAATCGTCATTCGCCGGATGAATGAACAACTTTGGCTTGCGGCTCGCCTTGAGCGCGTCAAACGAGTCGCGCATCAAAATCTTCGCTCCTATACCCATAAACCCGCACGAATAGCTCCCTCGTGGGTACCCAATCGCAATGAACGACGCAATACTTTCGTCTCCATCCAGAGCGTACGAACAAATCGTCGAGCCGTAGGAATATCCAATTAAATGAACGCGCGATTCAGTCGTAGCGCCAAAGCACTGGCGCGCCAACCGCGCGCCGGCGACTATATCCGCGCCTTCCTCGGGTGAGCCGCGCCACGACGAGTGCCCAAGAGAACCAGACGTGCCACGAAGCGCGACGGACACAGAACCATAGCCCTTACGCGCGAGCGAGCGCGCGAGCGGCGTCATCATCTCTCGAGAGCCTCCGAGTTTGGGGTGCGCGTGCGCGAGCACAAACCAGTCCCGGGCGCGCGACGTCGACGACACCGACTCTGACGTCGTCGCGTGTGGATGATCGTGTTCTATGACGGCGCATTCGATGCGCGTGCCATCGTCAGCGGTGATGTAGTGCAGCCGTTCGCGCATCGCGGCGCGCTCTGACGGTGTGGAAACGAAAAACAAAACGGTTGGTTGGAAAAGTGCAACTCTTTCTTTGATGAAATAACAACTCGTGTGCATCAACGCGCGCGTGAGTTCGCGCTCATTCGCGCGCGATGCAATATATGTAAATAATTGTACTCAATGCTTCTTCGCGCCGGTGACGGCGGCGTCGTAGGCGGCGGCGACGGCGGCGAAATCTGAATTCGCGTGTCCGAGCGCTTTCGCGCGGACGTATTGCGCGTTTGTCGCCGCCGTAATAGGTGCCGCGAAATCCAATTCATCTGCCAACGCTAACGCTAAACGAAGATCCTTTTGCTGCAAATACACTTGGAAATTTGGCGAAAAGTCCTTCGCCACCATGAGCTTCCCTTTCGCCGTCGTTAGCGGCGACCCCATGGCGGAATGCGACAACATTTCGAGCACCATGTTCTGGTCTAAGCCAGCGCGCCCCGACAGGCTCACCATCTCCCCCAACGCACCGACGACGTTACCCATCATCACCTGAAGCATTAACTTTGCGCGTGCGGCGTGCGTGGGCGTATCACCGACGAACCACGTCTTCGATCCCATGACGCCCATCGACGCCGCCGCGGCGTCGTACGCCGCCTTTGAACCACCAGCGATAAACAACAACTCACCCTTCGCCGCATCGCGCCATCCACCGCTCACGGGTGCAGATAAAAACTCACCACCACCCGCGGCGATCACCTCACGCGATGCTTCCCCGCTCGCGCCATCCACCGTGGAGCAATCGACGTAGCACGCCGCTTCGCGTCGTCCGCCGCCGTCGTTTCGTCGCTCCAAACCACGTGCAAACGCCGTCACCACCGCCGCCGACGCCCGCGGATCGCTCAACATCGCAAACGTCACGTCACACGCTTCACCAACATCGCTCGCGCACGTCGCCACGCTCACGCGACCGCCATTCTTCGCGAACGCGTCATCACACGATGCAAACGCATCGCGCACGCGCTGCGCTTTATCCGCCGACCTGTTCCAGAGCATCACGTGCGCGCCGGCGCGCGCGAGCGTGCGCGCCATGGCGGCGCCCATGATGCCCGCGCCGAGGAATCCAATCGGCGCCGCCGCGGCTGTCATCCGTGCGCGTGAAAAGTGACGCCGACCGCAGAGTGCGTCGATGATGATGGTCGCGGCGCGGCGTTGTCGCGCGACGACGTCGACGACGACGGCGAGGACGTGGACGCGACGCAGGGCGTGTCGTGCGGCGCCCGCGGCGCGTCGGCGCGGCGGCGTTCGTTCGCGCGCGAGTGCGGTAGACGACGACACGGATGGCGCCGCCGCATCGTCGTCGTCGGTGCCAGTTTTCCCCTACCTCCAAACAGCATCCACGCCGTCGACCATGTTCACCGAGCACGCGTGGGGCGAGAGCGTGGAGTTGCAATCGAGTTTATTGCGCGCCATGCGCATTCAGTGGACGCACGGCTTTACGTCGACGCCGAAGGGCTATCCAAAGTGCACGCACGGGTTTGGCGAGATTCTCGCCGGCATGCAAGCTGCGGCGTGCGACGCGATATTTGATGTATTGCCTGGAGATAGCGTGATGGATCCGTTTATGGGTGGAGGCACGACGTTGATTGTGGGACAGACGAAAGGGAGACGCGCGATTGGCGTGGATGTGTCGCCGTTGAGTTGTTTCGTATCGACGCATAGAAATTGGCGGGCGTCTTCGGCGTCTTTAGACGCGCTTTCGGCGCTCGTGAGCGATGCGGCGGATATGGCGAAGACTGGGGAGTTTTCTGCGCCGCCAGTGGCGGTGTCGAGTGATGACGATGGGGTGGTGGCGAGCGAGGATTCGGGGGTGCCGAAACCGTGGCGGCCGATGCGAGACGCGTTACGAGCGCGCTTGGCCAAAGTTTCAGCTTCAGAGGTCGACGCCCGGGTCTTCGAAGCAGCTTGGTTTTGTTTAAGCGTCGCCGTGCAGCGCACGCAAAAGTCGAGTAATAAGCGCAGACCGAAAGGCAAGGGTAAGAGTGGGGGAAGTGGGAACATCGTGAGCGACAACGCCGACAAATTTGTGAAAATTACGGATGAATACGTCAAGCGAGTGCTCGAATTTCAAGCAGTGTGCAATCAACACGACCCCGCCGCGCCCGAGGCGTCGATTCATAATATGGATATTCGTTTGTTCAATTTAAAAGATGAAGACAAGGTTGATGCCGTGCTGACGTCGTGCGTCTACCCTGGCGTGTACGATTATCAAAGCTTTGCGCGGAAAGTGCGCGCGGGATCGGGAGCGGTAGTGACGAGCTCTGATGCCGAGGCTCAGCCGTTGTCGTCGACATTTCTCACGACTACGGTTCCAGGTGACCGTCATTGGCCCAAAGAGTGGCTCGAAGGCGAGATTGGCTCGCGCAAGGCGTTGAGAAGCGATCCGTATTCATTCAAAGAGACGTGGCAACGGGATACCGACGCTTGGGTCGCCGTCGTCGCTGATTGCTTGAAGAGCGGCGGTCGGGCTGCAATCATGGTTGGCGATGGCGCAAACATTAACACTCGAACATCAATCATCGAAGCCGGCGCGAAGAGCGGCTTGATTGAGCTCGCGGGATGTACGATGAAGCACGTCGGCGGCACTTTGAGCGACGGCTCGGTATACAATCAAGCTCGCACCGAGCACTTAATTCTGCTCCAAAAGCCATAGCGCGAGCAACCACACATATTTGCATGCATCATCATCGCGCGTTGCTCCATCACATGTGTACCTTGTTTATAAAATCAACTCGTTGTTAGAAATCATCGCGAAATAACTCTCGCCTCCTCACAACGTCCCACGTTCACGATCTCGCACGTCCCCGTCGAATCGCATGACCACTCGCGGCTGTGCGCTCCACGCGCGGTTCGCACCGTCACCGCCGTCGTCGCGATGCGCGCATAGGCAGCCATGCGCGACGACACGGGCGACGACGACGACGACGACGGCGTCGGCACCGCGCGCGCATTCAACAATGCATCGCCGACACCGCGGCGAAACCATACGCCGCCGCGCGGACACGCCGTCGTCATCCCGCGACCGCGGCGTATCCGATGACGTAGTATCCATAGATTCCATAGAACCAGACCTCGCGAAGGCATCGTCGACGGGTGCGGGAGATGTCGCGCACGATGATGAATCCTCGCTCGAGACGGGATCGCGCGGGACGTCGGCGTCGGCGTCTTCGAGCGACGTTGAAGACGTCCCAGATGCCGGATGGTGGCCCAGTGGTGGGTTTCCGGGCCTCCTCGATGGATTCCGAGCTATCCCACGCGGGGCGCATTCGAGGTGGAATTCTCCGCCGACGCCCTTGCGCGAGCTCGACGAGACGCAAGTGCCCAAGCACATTGCGATAATCATGGATGGCAACGCTCGTTGGGCCGAGAAGCGTCGATTACCGCGTACGATTGGACATGAACGCGGGGTAAACGCACTGAGACAAGTGGTGAGATGTTGTGGGGCGTGGGGCGTGCGCACGCTCACGGTGTTTGCGTTTAGTCATGAAAATTGGGGGCGCAACGCGAGCGAAGTCGACGAGCTCATGGCGTTGCTCGAAACCGCCATGCGAGACGAGCTCCCTTTACTCGTCGAAGAAGGCGTTCGAGTGGAAGTCATCGGCGATCTTAACCGCGTCAATGAAGGATTACGCGACGCCGTCGATCGTGCGATGACAGCGACGAAAGACAACGACAAGATGCGTCTCGTCGTCGCCCTCTCCTACGGCGGCAGGCAGGACATCGTCGAAGCCGCCAAGCAAATCGCGCGCGAGGTCGCCGCCGGAAAACTCTCCGTCGACGACGTCAACGAGCACACATTCAGCTCCTATCTCTCCACATACGACAAAACCTTAGCATCACGCGATATCCATTTCGCACAAGCGCCGGATTTACTCATCCGAACCAGCGAGCAACGGCTGAGCAACTTTTTATTGTGGGAGCTCGCGTACACCGAGCTCTACTTTGCGAACACGATGTGGCCCGAATTCGGCGAAGCCGAGCTCAGGCGCGCGCTTCACGCCTACGCCAAGCGCGATCGTCGCTACGGCGGTCGTTCATAAACCATCATCTCACACACAGCGTAGTCGTTTATTAATACCCATTCGGCGCGCCAATTCCACCCAATCCATTCGTTTCGTTTCATTTTTCCCGCCATCTTTTGCCCAGCGTTTTCCCCGACCCATGGCGCGATCGGCGCCCGACGATCGACGTCACAGTCGCGCCCGTCGCCTGGTCGTCGCACGCGACTCGCGCGAGCTCATCGACGAACGGTGTCACACACGACACGAATTTAACCACCCCGCTTTCGCACGCATCGTCGCCGTATCCCGCGCGCGTCGCGTCGCGAGCGAGCGAGCATGAGCGCGACCGAGCTGAGCGCCCTGACGGGGCACGGCGTGGATGATTGCAAAACCGTGCTCGCGGAGTGCGGAGGCGATGTCGAACGCGCGGTGGATGCGTTGTTGAATAGTGCGTAAAAATATGTGCGATGCGATGCGTTCGTCGCGGCGTGTGCGTTGGCGTCGAGCGCGGCGGCGGCGGGTGATCGCCGGATCGCCGCGGATCGCGGCGCGATCTGGTCAACGCGCCGCCGGCGGTGTTGGGGGGGGGACTCGTGGCCTGGTTATGATTGGTCGATGAGACCTGACCGAATGGGAGATGATTACTCGGAATCGCGCGACTGACCTCGTCGGCGTTGTTTCGCTCGCGTCGCAGTGGATAAGTTTGAGACGGTGGATAAGAAGGCCAAGAAGAAGGCGAACAGTGGTGCTGATGCGAATGATGGCGTCGGTGCGAATGGTGGGCGTAAGTTTGAAAAGAAGTTTGACGGGACAAAGTTTAATAACAACAAGGAGAATGGCGCACACGGGCGAGGAAATAAGAAGTACGGCGCTTCGATGCCGGCGCCGCGCGCTGGGGAACGAGGAGATAGACGACAGGACCGAGGGAAGACGGCTGCGGCACCGGCAGCGCCGGTGATGGTGTCTGCGCCGGTGGCAAAGTTGGAGCCCGTGCCGAACCCGGCGCCGATTCGTCCGGGGGGCAAGACGCTCGCGGATTTAGTGCGCGGTGAGCCGGCGGCGGCGGCGGCTCCGGCGCGTCCGCAAGGCGCGGGTGCCGCGAAAGGTGGCGTTCCGCGTCCGCAAGGTGGGGCTGGTAAGCCCGCGCCAAAGGTGAACGGTGTGAACGCGGGTGTTTCGGAGCCGAGCTTCAACGGCGCGGCGACGAGTGAGCCGGTGAACTGGGCCAAGAAGGTTGCCGGCGCGCAAGCTCCGGCGGCGCAAGCTCCGGTGGCGCAAGCTCCGGTGGTGCAGCAACAACAACAGCGCCCGCCGCAACCGCCGCAACAACCCCCTCAGCAAGCTCGCCAAGCGGCGCCGCAGCCGACATCCACCGATAGCTTTGGATTTGGCTTTGACGCCTCGGCGCAAGCGTCCGCCGTGCCCCGCCCGCAGCAAGCGATGGAGCAACAGGCGCAAGACTTGGGACTTCAGTTTGGTAACTTTTCGACCGCTGGTGGTGATTTCGGCTTTGGATTTGATTCGTCCTCGCAACAATCCGCGGCGGGCTGGGGTATGCAACAACAACAGCAGCAGCAGCGTCAACCGGCGGCGCAAGCGAAGAGACAACCTACTAGTAGAAACTCTAGCGTGGCGTCCAAGCTCCCGGATGCGAATTCGCTCAACGGAAGCGCCACGACGAGTGGACCGGATGGTCAACCCGTCATGCCTGCATATTTTGGCGGCATGATGCCCAACGCGTATGCCAACTACATGATGCCGCCGGCGGTGCCGATGGCGGGTGGCTACGCCGGATACGAAGGGTACCAAGCGGCGCCGGCGCAAACGACTACCGCGCAAGAGGGCGCATACGCGGACTACTACAAGCAACAAGCTGCAGCGCAAAACGCTCAAGCTCAAGCTGCGACTGGTGGTGCGTCGGGTGATAAGAGCGCCAGCGCGCAGCAAATGCAAGCGTACGCCAACATGCCCAACGCGTACGGCCACCCCATGTACTCCTACCCTTACGCCATGCCCCACCAACCGGCTTACCCGTACGCGGTGCAATCCCATTACCCTTACCCCCCCGCCGCTGGTGTCTACCCGGGTCAAGCGCCGTCCAAGCAATCCGCGGGCAACGCCCCGCCTGGATACAAGGCGCAAGACGCCTCGGCGCAACAGTACGCGCAAGGCGGTCAAAACGTCGGCGGTCGGGACTCGCAAGCGGCGCAATACGCCGAAATGCAACAAGGATATTACACCCAATACGCGTCGCAATACGCTGCAAACGGGTACAGACAGTAATCGTTCTTAGAGGCGGCGATACCCACCGGCCAATACCCACCGACACAGAGACACACACACACACACGATACATTGTTTGTAAACGTCAGTCGTCGGTTCGTTCGCGTTGAAAACTATGCGCGCAAACGACGGACCGACACCGACGTGGTTTTAATATGATTCAAAGAATTGTAGGCTGAATATTACATCACGCGCGAATAGAAAATAATATGTTGAGGAAAAATGTCCGTACCTTTGAAGAATCGCGTGCCGCTGCTGCGTTAATTTAGTTGCCAGTGATCAAAGCCAAGGCGAAGACGACCATGGCCACCTTGCCGTTGACGGCTTCGGCGCTGGACGTCCAGAGCGTCGGGAGCTTCTCGTCCGGGTACGACGCATTCTCGTCCGGAATAGCGCCACGCAAAGTGGTCTTACCGAGGGTGAACGGCGCCAACGTCGCGGCGGTGGTGAAGCCAATGATTAATAACATGTTGAAAAAGCCACCGACGGAGAAGACTTGTTCGGCGACAGAGTGCCCACCGAATTTACCAAAGAGCGCGAAAACCGCACCCAACATCGCGGCACGACCGTTAACGACTTCCGGAATCTTATATTTGGCATTGAAACCAAACAATTCCGAAATGTTCATCGACGCAAAGTCGAGAACATCGTCACCATCCGCGCCGCCCGCAGCCGCCGCCGCGCTGCCGATCGCCGCCGACATATCCGCCTCGATAACTCCAGCCTTGTTCACTCGCGACGCGAACATCTTCCCAAACTTATCCGTCACGGTAATTTCTTCACCCTTCGCCTCGATCGTGTACACCTTACCGTCAATGTTACGCGTCGTCTTACCATCCAAGTTGTTACGCAAGTTGGGCGCGGTCACCGCCATCGGCTTCCACCCGCCCTCGGCGCGCGTCACCATCGTCGCCGCACGACGCGCCTTGGAAGACGTCTTCGCCACGCGCAACGACGCCGTGGAAGAAATCGCGCATTTCGCGCTCGTAGACATGGAGAACATGATCAGTGGGCGTGGGCGTGAGTGTTTCTGTGCGCGAAAGGCGAACGCGTTTTGGGTGACGTCAGTGCTTCTTCATGGCGTGGATTAGTGCGACGCACGCGCGCATCCACGCGTTTTAGGCGCGCGAGTGCGCCCGAGGTGGTGTCACGCGATCGCATCGACGGGTTCGAGTGGGAAACGCGTGCGTCGAGGACGTACCGTGCGGCAGATGCGGCGTAGAATGGCGTTCGGCTCGTCGGGTTTTGCACTTTTTTGGAGCGCTGTGTGTCGCCGCGCGCCCCGCACACGCGCGCGCGCACGAGCGAGGCGGGAAGAGTCGAGGGAAAGACGACGAGGGGTATGGTGCGTCGGGGCGCGCGCGAAATGCGCGCGGTGTTGGCGCGATGCGCGCGCGAGAGCGCGTTTGGTGTCGGGCGAGCCGTGTCTGGGACGGGGACGCCGGTGAATGTGTTGACGTTTTCGACGTCAGCGGGCGGTGGTGGTGCGTCGGGCGCGCCCGTGCGCGATGGGTCGAAGCGTTCGATGATGAGCACGCTCGCGTACGGTGCGCTCGGGACCGTGGCGGCGGGTGCGGCGTTGCGTTTCGTGGACGCGCCGTGGGCGGAGGATGTGGAATTCGCGGCGTACGGCGCCGTTACTCCGCTTCTTCGCACGCTCGATGCTGAAACGTCGCATAACGTGGGAATTTTTGCGCTTTCGAATGGCTTAGCGCCGCGCATGCGCGGGAAGGATGATCCGAGATTGAATGTCGAGGCGTTTGGGATGACGTTTTCAAATCCGCTCGGCTTAGCCGCCGGGTTCGACAAGGATGCCAAAGCGTTTAAAGCGCTCCTAGGCATGGGATTTGGGTTTGTTGAGATTGGGTCGGTGACACCTAAACCACAGCCTGGGAACCCGCAACCGCGAGCGTTCCGTTTGCCCGAGCACGGAGCGGTGATAAATCGCTACGGGTTCAACTCGGAGGGACACGAGAGCGCAAAGTCGCGGTTGGAGGCGTATCGCACGTCTGATGAATCGCGCACAAACGTCGGATTGCTCGGAGTGAATCTCGGTAAGAATAAACTTACACCAGAAGAACAAGCGGCGGACGATTACGTGCTCGGGGTGGAGAATATCGGGGAGTTTGGGGATTACATCGTGGTGAACATTTCGAGTCCAAATACTCCGGGATTGAGAAATTTGCAAGGACGCAAGCATCTCAGTTCGTTATTGCGGAAAGTTTTGAAGGCGCGTGATGCGAACGAGAGAACGGCGAAAAAGCCCGTGTTGGTGAAAATCGCCCCAGACTTGACGGATTCGGCGTTGAAGGATATCGCATCCGTGGTCAAGAGCGAACGCGTTGACGGCGTCATCGTGAGCAACACCACGATTGCGCGTCCAGATGCCATCAAGGCGCACAAACACGGCGATGAAGCCGGTGGTTTGAGTGGTAAACCTTTGATGGAGCCGAGTACCAAAGTTTTGCACGATCTGTACGCTCTCACAGGTGGCAAGATTACTCTCGTTGGATGCGGAGGCGTGGCGAGCGGTGAGGACGCGTACAATAAAATCCGAGCTGGTGCGAGCTTGGTGCAACTGTATACCGCATTCGCGTACGAAGGACCGCCGCTCGTACCGAAAATAAAGCGCGAACTCGCCGCGTGCTTGGAACGCGATGGGTTTAAGAGTGTACAAGAAGCCATCGGCGCGGCTCATCGACGCAAGTGAGGAGAATGGTGTACGCAAGCGGCCGCACTTTAGAACTCGCGCGCAACGCACAGCGACAATCAAACCATGTAAAAGAAAAATCAATTTAGTTGACAAAAATGGAATCTCTAAAGCTACACCCCGCTAGTTGACGCCAACGTGGCTAATTTTCGGAATCAACGACAGCGGTCAAATCCTGAACAGCGCTCAGGCTATTCTTTCCTTCCCCGACGGTGAACTTTACAAGGGCAAGAAATTGCGTCTCAGTCAAAGACGCACACGCTAATAATTCTTCGGCACTACTTTCCGTGCACCCATCGTAGTCGCTCTCTTGCTTGTAAAGCAAGTGACCTGAAATTTCAAATACGGCGGGGTTGACGCCCGTGGCGATGACGGATTCCGGAATCTTGTTGTGCGCGATGCGTCTCGAGAATACTTGAGGAATCAAAAATACTCGAGCTCCGTGATCTGCAATCAATATGTTGAATGGGATATTAGCTCCTTGCAATTTCACACAGCAATCACCCACGAGTGTCGCAAGTTCTTCGAAAGAATCGCCAACTTCAAAGCACAAGCATCGCACTGGGTAGCCATTCACGCGATACACGGTGCAATCACCATGCGTGCCCGGAGCGATTTCTACCGTAGGCGCGCGTTCGATGGGAAACGCTTCCATGAGATAGTACGCTTGAAAGTGCAAATGGTTGATTGTGGCATACGCACCGAGAGAGTTGTAGCCGACTCGGAAATACGGATTGCGAGACTCCGATGCCATGTAGAGCGCCGGAAGCAAAACATCTGGCGTTATTTGTTGCGGCAACTTATCAGTCACGCGCGGGCAAAGCAGCACGTGTCCGTACTCGATTGGCGACACGTTAATCAACACCACCGTGGGGCTCTCACCGACGCATGCCGACGGTTCAAATATAGAGCGACTGACGTTTTCATCTGCCTGTCCCGCGAGAGCGGTGAAGGAAAACAAAACTTCCTTCAAATCAGCCTTGGTAAAGTTGAATTTGTTTGCATCGAAGTCCTGACACACCTTGTCGATTGAAAATTCTGTCGGTCGCTTGTTCGTCGCGCGTCCTATATTGAACTGTGCCACGTATTGTTTGTTACCCGCAATCACCTTCGTGCTCACCGCCGTGACGTCGTAGCGGAAAAGTCCACCTGCAAAGCGGTCTTCCCATGCGGAAATTAAAATCCGGTCGAACTCACTTGCGTCAGTGACGTATCCAGATAAACCCCACGAGTCGTCGTCGTCATCATCATCTTCAGTGTTCTCTGACGACTCGTAACCATCAATATCGGGTACGACTAAATCTTGAAACGACCCAAATGACCGCACGCGTTTAAACACTGCCGCCGCTTCGTGCTTCAAATAACTAATCTTTGGCAGTTTTCGTTCACCGCCAACTATTGATGCCACTTTAGCGAAATCCTTATCGCTATCTTGACCATCCAACTGATGGAGCGAGCACACGACGCTCGGCTTTTGCGGCCGAGACCCGCTCATCGTCGCCGTATCGCCCATCGCAGCGTTCAAATTCAATCAACAAAACTCAATCAACACGTTCAATACGTAGTATATGCCCAAGAACGCGAAAAAGATCAACCCCTTCTGTATTGTCAACCTCCTTCCGTCGTCTTCAAGCGTCCTCCTCTTGTAAAAGTTGCGCGCTTTATTCCGTCGGCCCGCCACCCGTGAGTTGCGTCACGTCGTTTGGCTCCGCCCCTTCCTTCGCTGCGCCACCTCTGCCAGCGTCCGCGTGTCTCTCAACAACGAATCCTACCCGCAGCACCTCTGCACACTCAATTCGTCCTCGCCAAACGCTTTGCATTTATACGGTACGTCGTTCAATCGTCAACTCTATCCTGCTGAAGAATATTTTTTCACAAGTGCACGAAAAGTTCGACTTTTCGCCCCGTTCTCACGCGTGTGCGCGCGTCGTTCGCCACCAAACTCGCCGCACACGAATGCACGAAAATCCTCTCCACCAAACGCGCGCCTTCACGGCGTTATCACGGCGTCGATGCGTGCGTGCGTCGGCGTTATATGCGCGCGCGTCCGGATGCGTGCCCTCGTGTCCCACGTCACGCCCAAGACCTCTCTCGCGTCGTGAATCGATCCACAACCGGGTTCAACGGTGCGCGCGAGCGATGCAAACGCTGCACGATATTCACCGTGCGTCGCTCGAGCGTCGTGCGATGCGATGCGCGCGCGTGTGCGGCGCGCGCCGTCGGGCGTCGCGCGGTCGTGCGTGACTGATACATTAGTGGCGCCAAAAAGTGCTTTTCCAGTGCGCGGCGTGCGTTCGCGCGTCAACTGTCGACGCTTCGCGCGCGCGCGATGTCGCTCGACGTCTTGGACGTTCGCGTCGTAAACGTGCGCGATGACACGCGCGATGGCGACGGCGACGGCGGCGATGGGGCGCGGCGCGAGCTCGAAGCGCGTGGGTTTTTCGGGACAAACATTGCGCACTGGTGTGGGTTGGCGAGCGGTGGTGAAGTGCGCGCGCGCGTGCGCGTCGCGCGCGATGATGGCGAATGCGCGATGGATGCCATGCGGTTTGAAGCGCAGTTTGTGTGCGATATCGCGTCGGCGCGAGAGGTGGTGCGGTTGGTGACGAAGGATGGTTTGGTCGCGCCGACGCGAAGCGAACGCGTCGTTGGGGTCGAGGATGATAATGACGACGCCGATGGTGGTGTTTGTTATGATTTGATATGTGCGTTCGATGGTATTGATGTGTCTGATGTGCCCACGCATACGACGATGAATGTCGGGGCGTTTGAGGTTGTCGTGCGAGACGGTGAAGGCGCGGAGCGAGCGCGAGCGGCGGCGCTCGCGCGCGTAGAGCAGGATGACGCCGGCGTGCTTCGGCGATTCGTTTTGCCGTCCAAAGCAGTGTTTGAATGACGACACATGGCATGTTAGTTTGTGCATCGCTCGTCTCGCTCGAGCTGACGCGACGTTGGCGTCAATATTGGCGAGTGGTAACAATGACGCGAGATGTTGACCGCTTTGGCTATTTCTGGCGCGCGTATCGGGACGCCACGCCTGGTCGCGCCCGACACGTCGACGCGCGTGAAAACGTCGTCATGTGGACCGAGAATAACACGCACAAACAAGGCACACGCGTGCGTGTGCAGCACGACTCTAAACGCGTGCCGAAGATGCGTGCGAGACGAGCCTGGCGCATATTCATGTACGCGTCTTTGCCGTCGATCGCGTGATTTTGGTATTGACCGACGTTTTCATCGCCCCGTAGTTCGACTTTCGTCGCCGTGAGCACGATCTTGCTCGTTATATATGAGTGGACTTCTCGTGACCACGTCGCTACGGGCATCAACGCCGTACCGACGCATGGAAGAGGGTTGAAATCGAGCGGTGGATGCGCGGTGACGCACTCGTCCTGGATTCGAGACGGCGGATGGACGCTGTACGTCGTCGGTATTTTATACATGTTTCTCGGTATCGCCATCGTGTGCGACGACTACTTCGTTGCATCGTTGGAAAAAATTTGTGATAAGCTCAATTTGAGCGAAGACGTTGCCGGGGCGACGTTCATGGCTGCGGGGTCATCCGCGCCCGAGCTCTTTTCCTCGGGCATGAGTTTAATTTCACCCGACGCCACGAATGAAATTGGCATCAGCGCCATCGTCGGTTCCGCCGTGTTCAACATATTATTCATCGTTGGCGCGACGGTCATATGCGCTGGTCAGACACTCGAGCTCGATTGGCGACCGGTGACGCGTGATTGCGGATTTTACGCTCTGGCAATTTTAACTGTTTTGTTAATTTTCTACGACGGCGAAGTACGATGGTACGAAGGGCTTATTTCTGTTCTACTTTACGGAACGTACGTGACGTTTATGTGTTACAACGCAAAAATCATGGCATGGATGGGCGACAAGTCGAGCGTAAAACCGCTGGCGGTTGAGAAGAGGATTGAAATTGTTGAAACGCCACCACCTACGCCGATGCTTCGCCGCGCCGATACCCGGCGACAATCCCGACGCCCAGTACGAGAGGAAGTTCAAGATACTCTAGATGCCTTTGAATGGCCAGAGTCGCCATCAGCCATACCGCTCCACGTGCTTAGCCTTCCATGGCGCTATGCGTTTTATTACACCATCCCCGATTGTTCTGTGTTTGGCAGCGAACATCGTTATGGCGTGGCGTTTTGCATGTCAATCATGTGGATTAGCGGCATTTCGTATTGCATGGTATCCTGGGCCGCGCGCGTCGGGTGTATCATTGGCATTCCCGAAGTAGTCATGGGCACGCTTGTCGTTGCCGCTGGTACATCCATCCCTGACGCCCTGGGCTCAATCGCCGTCGCAAAGGCTGGCGAAGGTGATATGGCTGTCGCGAACGCGGTTGGAAGCAACGTATTTGACATTTGGCTAGGCCTCGGTTTACCTTGGCTCATCATCTTGCCTTCTCAGCCAAACGGACGAATTCTCATCGAGACCGCGCAGCTGTTACCATCCGTGGGTATCCTCTTTGGGGTGTTGTTGATTTACTACTTCTCATTGTACTGGAACTCTTGGAGACTCACGCGACGAACGGGCGCGGCGTTTCTCCTCGTGTATGTTTTATTCGCGGGGTACTGCGTGCTCTTCGTCTGGCTCCAAGACATTTATGATTTGTCGTGATTGCAAAATAATATACACAAGTATCTACCGGTACGATGCATTTAACCAAGCATATGTTGTGTAAGCTGAATTTGTCGAAGACGCTCAATCTCATCGGATGGTATATCTTCAAATTGTGCGTGGTCCAAGTACCATTCGCGTCGATCGATCATCTCTAGTTCACCCCAGCGATAGAAGGGCGTAGCCATTTTTGAAACGATCATTTGTAAAACATCTTGTGGTAAATCAGGCAATCGCGCCTCGGCGTCCAAACGACCTAACCTTGCGCAACGCAGGAACTCGCGTGCGGCGTGACGGAACATTGGCGGAAAACAGGAAAAATTCTTGCAGTCCTTTCTCAAGCCGGTAGGTAATGTGTATCTCAGCATATCATGAGGTTTAGAGACATAAATGTAATCCGCACAGCACTCTGTGGTTAACGAGCCTGGACAAGGCATGCCCTTTTGCACAGACAACCCGGTGATGTATTCATTCTTAGTGCCTTCTCGAAAAGTCTGTATGTTGAACGCTTTCCACATCGTATGAAATTCCCCCTTGTGATTGATGTCGCCAAATGCCAAATCAAGCAGATTGTTTGCAGTTTGAATTGGATCAGGATTCTTTGAGTAGCCTTCCATGAGCGCCAGGTGAAGCGAACTGCGTTGGAGTCGCATGTTGATTAACGCTTGACATTGTTCTCTTATGAACTCGCGCGAGGGACGTGGTCGACTGTCCTTAACCACCTCTAACGCATTAACGAGCTCGTTGTGGTAATCTTCCGCCTGCGCGACGTCAAACATATGGAACCGTCCGCCGCGTTCGCCGTAAATCATGATAGATGGATTTGAGATGGACCACATCACCGGCAAACACGCATTTCTGTGTGAGTGTATGTGGGCAATGGAACGGAAGTGAAACGGAAATGCACTATCACGCACTGCGAGCCAAACCATCACTGCGTTATCACTATCTGATGTCGCAGCGAGATATCGTCCATCTGGTGACCACGCCAGGTACTGACTCGCTCCAGGTGCGTCGCTCGCCCCAGTAAATTTTAATGAGATTGTCTTACCTTGAACTACTCCTTGTGCGTTGACATCCACCCGACCGTGAGTACCCATCGACAACACTTTGACAGTGATCTGGCGATTATCACCGGCACATGCAACCATCGTCCCACAAGGGCTCGCCACAGCACAATTCACCGAATCATTTGTTAATCTTGGAATGATGAAATCTTTCACAAGCTTGTGGCTTTTGACCCGAACATTTTCTTCGTCCATGCCTGCCTCTAAACGACACACGTACACGCATTTGTCATTTGATGAAATCAATATTTTGAGCTCTTTTGGTTGATTTGCCTCTATTTGAAGCCGAGCAAAACGAATACAATTCGCTTGCTCGGCAAGTTCCAACGAATCAGCCTGCATGTGTTGGTACGTTCTATCGTAGTGCGGCGCGCCGATATTCGCCTGACACAATTCGGTGAACTCCCACATTTTGGGGAAATATGGTTCGGGGCGTTTTTCGTCGTATGTGCCTTTACGCACTGCACTGTCGTACTTCATCTTTTGAGGGTACCAAGTGTGAAAGAACGCTGAGCTGCGCTCATCTTCCACCCGAAGAATGGTGCTGCCGCCGTCGTGCATACCGTTCAAAACCTGAATCACTGTTTCCTCAGTTTGCTCGAGCTTAAAAATTGCCACATTTGTCAGCTCTCCATACCCCGTGGACATTCCGCACACCGCCACCATGGATGTTTCTTCATCGTATGCTACACTATACACACTAAACGGCAAGCGCTGTTTAGTCATCCCTACACATTTCCCATTCTTGTATAAAGAGACGTCATTGCGTCCCGTCACAAGGAACGTCTGCGACCATTTTATTCGCTCCTCTTCATCAATCTCAACGCCTTCGTCGGTGGCTTCATAGTGCGCACATGCAAAAGCGCACACAGAATCCGCACCTTGGTTGTGGTTCTTACCAGACTGGACGTTAAGCCACTCCTTGAAATTCTGTACCTTTGCACTCTCGATGAAAAATGGTCCATCTTCGTCAATCCATTCAAAGAGCGAGTCTTCGCGTTGTTCAGTGTCTTCGTCGCTTTGCATTTCGCTCAACAAAGACAAGTCATCTGAATCGGTACCTTCGTCGTCCGTAAAATCTTCATCCAAAAATTCTTCATCCGATTCATGGCCAAAGATTATGCCAAGTCCATCCTCGGTTTCTACCACGGGAGATTGGAGGTAATGTACTAGATATTGATATCTCGGCAAATTTTCAATGCCACCCGACCGCACGTCGTGTAACATCTGTTCAAAAACGTCACCCAAATCACCCAAACCCATAAGTTGCGCCCGCTCTCGCATTCTATCCGTGATCACCGTAGCGTGACGCTCACCGTCCACGTGTGTTGCGGCGACCCCTTGTAACAGGTCTTCTATCACTCCAATAAAATCACGTCGATGCTCCGTGTCTGCGTCTACGTCTACGCCTCCGTCGCCCTCCTCTACGGCGCGCTCGCGTTGTCTCACGAGTTCTCTCTCCCTAGACTCCGATCGTCTCAACCGACGCTGTGCCTCGAGCAATTGAGTTTCCTCGTCATCATCCTCGTCCTCGTCGTCCTCGTCCTCGTCGTCGTCCTCGTCGTCGGTGAAAAAGTCTTCCTCCTCCACCACCATGCGCTCTTCGCCACGGTACAGCACCTGCGGCACGCCCTCGTCGTCCTCGTCCTCCTCGTCGCCCTCGTCCTCGTCCTCCTCGTCCTCCTCGTCGCGATGGATGTCATCTCCGTCGTGCTCCATCGCGTGCCCGGCGCCCGCACGCGAGCGGCGCGGAGGCATGACGAACCAATCGCCACACACTGACGCACTCGTCGTCGTCTTCCTCGTCGTCGTCGTCCTTGTCGCCATGCTCGCATCGCACGACCTCGTGCACGAACTCGCGCGCGACATCGCCGCCGTCGCCGACGCCAGCGCGTCGCCGCCGTGCGTGGAATACACCGCCGCGTTGACGTCGACGGTGGATGTGTTGTTGGCGCGATTAGATGAATGCGAACGCGCGGTGAATCGCGCGCACGCCGACGCGGATGCGTCGAGAGAAGAGCTGAGTGAGGCGCTGGTGAAAACGATTGATTCGTGCAATAAGGATTACGCGTTCGTGGATTCGATTGAGGATGCGTTGGTGTCGATTGAGCGCGCGTTGGCGTCGTTGGAGCGCGAGTTGAGCGCGTGCGAAGGCGCTCGAGCGGGCGAAGCGCGGGAAAAGGCGTACGAAGCGGTGCGAGCGAGTATGTCTGGTGTATTTGGGAAGGTGAGCGCGATCACGGAGACGTGGAGTTTGGCGCGTGCGGTGAGTGGTGGAGGCGGCGAAGGCGGAGGCGCGCAACCGGCGTCGCCGACGTCGCCTAAAGAGTATTACTTTGGCGATGACGACGAGGGAGATAAGGATGCGACGACGGCTTCGGTGCCCATGAGTGGGATGTTGACCGCGAAAGCTAGCGCGTTGACCGAGGGCGCGCGAGGGTTCGTTGGTTCGTTGGGTGAGCGGTTTAATCGTCTGCGAACGTCTTCGTCTGCAAACGTCGCCGCGACGGATTCAGAGGAAAAGATTCCCGCCGCCGAGCCTTCGACGCCGTGATTAAAGATGAGGACACTGAAAATGAGGCGCGCGCACGCTGCTCAGCTACCAATATGGATTGTAATTATTGTACATAGACTATTCGCTATTCCCCGAGGAGCTCAAACCAAATCAAACGAAGACGCCGCTCACTTCCCCGCGTACGCCTCCGCAAACGGGTCAAATAAACCCGTTCGCGTGCGCTCAGTGAACCGCAAAAAGTTCTTGCGCTGTTTCACGCTCAAGCCAATCTTCTTCAACTCCTCCGTGCGCATGCGCAAACAGCTCTCCCAATCCCCCAACGCTGTCGCGTGCTTGGTGTCGATCTTTAACGTTTCGAGAAAGGTGACGACGCGAGCATCGATGGCGGCGGCGTCGGATGCAAACGTGCGCGTCGAACTCTGCGCTAAGGTTGTCGCGATTCGGCGAAACATCGTCTCGTTCGTCACGCAGCGGCGTCGTGCTCTGACGCGCGTGTGCGCGTCTGTGTCCCGAGGTATCGCGCGGCTTCCAGCCTTCCAACGACGCCGTCGCGTTCCCAGCACGAACGAACACAGCGCGTGACTGACATGTAAAAAATTATATATTCGTAGTTTACAACTGTGAAGACGCGCGGCGTGCCGCGCGCCATTTCTAACTATGTACTTTTCGCTCGCGAACCTAGTTGAAGTGTCTTGCGGCGTTCAGCCAAACGCTCGCTCTATTTGTTCTGGTGACGATCGCGGCGCCTGCGCTTACGATGTTTGTGCTTATTCATCGCCTTTTTGCGCTTCCGTTTCACGCTCGCCATATCGAAAAACCCACCTTGACGCGATACGGCGCGAATCGTTCGCGTCGCGCGCTCGAGCTCGTACTCGGCTTCGCGTTCGACGCGACGCAACCGCGCAATCAACCCTCGCACGGTGAGCCCCACGGGCGAGCTTTGCGCGCACGCCCGATCAAGCGCATTCACAACTTCCGCCTCATACTCCGCCGTCGTCGCATTCGCCGCGCTCGGCACCGCCGACGTCCCGCCCCGCGCGAACGTCGTCGAAGACTTTGGCGTCCACTCCGCGCGCGTCGAAAACGTCACCCGTCGCATCGCCGTCACCACCGACGACACCGACGCCGACGACGCCGCCGCCGACGACGCCGACGCCGACGCGCTCACATCCACGCCCCCCCGCGCGCCAACCCACGCCGACGTCGACGCACACGCCCGACACCGGCGCCCGATCGTCGATGCGATCGCGCGCCGCATCGCACACGTCGCGCACGCACCGCACCGCGCCGCGTCCCGGTCGCGTGCGCCCGCGAACGCCCGCGCGCGTCGATCCGCACGTCGTCGATCCAAGCGCTCGGCACCGCGCGTAGAGGTCCAACGCCGCGCGCGTCGACGTGTGTTGCGCCGCCGACGACGACGTGGCGCGCACAAAACAACACGCACACACACATGTATACTGTTTACCCATACGACACACAAAAACCTCCACGGGTTTCGAGCCTGTCGCGGTCGCGCCACTGTGCGACGCGCCTTCACGCGCCGTCGTCGTCGTCGTCGTCGTCGTCGCCGTCGTCGACCTCGGTACGCACGCACGCCTCGGCGCGTCGGCTTCGGGTCCGCCAAAGCGACAGACGCGTCGTCGTCGTCGTCGTCGTCGTCGTTCGTCGAGTGTTTGAAAATGATGATGTCATCGGCGTCGTCGCCGCGCGTCGCCGGTGCGCGGGCGTCGTCGTACGCGTCGGGTAAATCGCAATCGGTGGCGTCGTTTGCGTCGCGCGCGCACGCCGCGCGCAGGGTCGATCGCACGACGCGGTCGTGTGGGATCATCGGCATCGTGACCCAGGGCGACGGCACGAACCCCGTGGCGGCTGAGCTCTACGAAGGGTTATTAATGCTGCAACACCGCGGTCAGGACAGCGCGGGTATGGTGACGTACGACGGTTCGAGGTTTAAGGAGAAAAAAGATAACGGCTTGGTGAAGGATGTGTTCGATAAGCGCACGATGAAGTATTTGGATGGACACATTGGGATCGGGCACGTGCGGTATCCGACGGCGGGTGGGTTGAGCGCGACGGAGGCGCAACCGTTTTTTGTGAATCAACCGCTTGGGATTTATTTAATTCATAACGGGAATTTGACGAATGCGGATGAATTGAGACGTGATTCGTTGAATAATCGTCACCTTCGTACTGGGAGCGATTCAGAGGTTTTGTTGAATGTGTTCGCCGAGGATTTGTCGAGGGAAATCGCCGCCAACCCGAACAAGGATTCCGATAAGCAACTGTTCGATGCGGTGACGGTGACGATGGGGAAGACCAGAGGGGCGTATTCTATTATTACATTGATTAATGGTCAAGGGATGTTTGCGTTCCGTGATCCGCATGGCATTCGCCCGCTCGTGTTGGGACAACGCCAAAACGAAAAGGGCGAAGACGAGTGGTGCGTGGCGAGCGAGGACGCCGCGTTCGGTCCGCTTGGCTTCTCCACCGTGCGCGACGTCAACCCTGGCGAAGCGATTTTGATCACCGACGAAGGAAAGATGATTTCCCGACAGTGCATGAAGGGTTCCATCTCTCCGTGCATTTTTGAGTACATTTACTTGGCGCGTCCAGACTCTCAAATCAACGGCATCTCTGTGTACGAGTTCCAGCTCGAACTCGGTCGCCGATTGGCCAAGCGCATCGCTGAGCGTGGCTGGGAGATCGACACCATTGTGCCCGTCCCAGATGGCTCTCGACCGAGTGCGATTGAAGTCGCGTCCGCGTTGGATTTGCCGTACCGCGAGGGCTTGGTGAAAAACCGCTACGTCGGTCGTACGTTCATCATGCCGGACCAGCGCACGCGCGAACTCTCTGTTCGTCGTAAGCTCAATGCCATGCGATCAGTGTTCAACGGCAAGCGTGTGTTACTCATCGATGATTCTATCGTTCGTGGTACGACGATGAACCAAATCGTCCAAATGTGCCGCTCCGCCGGCGCCGCCAAGGTGTACTTGGCGTCTGCGGCGCCGCCTGTGCGTTTCCCGAACGTGTACGGCGTCGATATGCCGTCTCGCAAGGAATTTGTTGCCGACGAAAAGACTGAGGAAGAGATTTGCCAGACTCTTGGCGCGGATGGCTTAATTTACCAAACCGTCGAGGATTTGTTGCAAGCGGGCATGGGCATGAATGCTCAAATTCCGCGATTTGATGCTTCGTGCTTTGACGGTGATTACTGCACTGGCGACATCGACGAAGCCTACCTCGAAGCGCTCGAGGCGATGGGTCGTGGTAAGGGCAAAGAGGGCGCCTCAAAGCCCACCCCAGCGCGTTAATCGCTACATGAAACAAACGTTACTTGTTTTCGATACCGCTCGACTCAAACAAACTCTAGTTTTACACTTGTAAAGGAATTGACATTAACAACAACACACATGCGCGCGCTAGAACAAAATGTTTTTCCATGTTTTACGCTGATCGAACGAGATTCATCGTCTTGATCTTTTCCAAACACTCCTCCGCGCCAGACGTCTTGTATTCTCCGCCTTGCTCCATGGCCAAGTGCTCGACGACGCCGTCTCGTACTACCATCGCATATCGCCGACTCCGCACCCCCAAACCTTGTTCAATCAAATCTAAATCAACCCCAATCGATTTCGCCATCGTCGCCGACCCATCCGCTAACATCATCACCTTGGCGCGTCTCGCGCCCGCGCTCTCGCCCCACGCATTCATGACAAACGCGTCGTTCACGCTCACGCACATCACCGCATCCGCACCATTCGCGCGCATCTCATCCGCATACTTGATGTACCCGGGTAAATGCTTTGTCGAACACGTGGGCGTAAACGCACCGGGCACGGCAAAGAGCACGCACGTCCGACCTCGGGTGAGCTCGCCGAGCGTCTGCGTCTGCAACGCGCCTTCATCATCAAAGTACCTCAGCGCCACGTCCGTAGGCAGCCGTTCGCCCTGCGTGATCGCTGGACGAAGCGAACCAAACATGCGCGATGCGTCGCCGCGTCTCGTCGTCGTCGCACGGTACGACGCGCGTGCGCGTGACGCCAAAGACACGGCACCATGTTTGGCGGCGGCGGCGCTCGCGAAAGCCTTTGGTTGCGTCTTACACGCCGACGTCGACGTCGCGGCGCACGCCGACGTGGTGGAAACCACGATCCGTGCGCTCATCGTCCTCGTCGTCGTCGCGATGATGAACGCCCGCACCCGCACGTGACGAAGAAGAGCGTCGTTGAATGGCGCGTCAACGTCATTCGATCGCACGCACGAGCCATGCGCCGGGGACAAGCGTTGGGAGTGATGGGATTCGCCGTGCTCGCGCACGCGGGCCACCGTGCGATGTGTGCGAACGCGTCGATGCGCGATTCGGGCGCGACGACTCTCGCGGCGTCGGTGCAGGTGACGATCGCGTTGGAGCTCCTCTTGGCGTTTGCGTTGTGCGCTGGCGCCGCGGTGCGCGCGACGCCCGCGTTGCGTGCGATGCGACAAGAGAAACAGACGCAAACCAAGGCGTTCGATGTGCACGTGAGCGATTTTGATTGGTATAACCATCGTGGGCGCGCGGTGGCGGCGTTTGCAAAGGATTAATCGGTGCATTAATTTCAACGCCGACGCGCAAACGGCGACTAAAACGACGACATGAATGGCAACGTCGCGGTCGTCGCGCGCGGTCGCGACTCGATGATTGTTGGCATGATGAGCGACTGCCACCACGGACCGACGGCACCGCCAAAGACGGTTGAATATGGCCGTTCCCAAAGCACCACGTCGGCGTCGAGCGCGACGGATGGAAATCCCGACGACGGCACCGAAACGCATCGGGTATCTCGAGGCACGGTGACTTTATCGCAGTTGCGCGCGAACGCAATGACGTAGAATAAATCTGCAGTCGAAGTGTCGACGTTAGGGAGCCAGCGTCGAGCGCTTCGGGCGTATTCATCGTCGTTCACGCTCAAGACGGCGAGGAGTCTCGACGGCGCGTACAGCGCGACATTTGAATAGTACGCGTTGCCTGTCGCCGCGTGATTTACGCCGACGGCGTACACGAGCGCGTTGTCGTCATTCAGCTGGAACGTTGCAGCACGGATGTAATTTGTGTCACGGTTATCTCCGCCGCAGTTTATTCGGAGCTGGACGCACGCCGCGCTGTTGTCGGCGGCAAACATTTGTGGCGCCGAAGCCGTGGCGACTTGTTGTCGACCCGTCGACGTGACGTAAGACTGCACCGCGCGTACCAATTGGTTAAATAACGGTCGCAACGGAATTTCGCTCTCTGTCTGTCTCGCAATGAGGGGCGCAGGCGCGAAGGCGTTTGGCGTGCGCATGGTTTGAGGCGTCACTCGCAGCGCGACGAGCGGCGGATTTCGCGCGTACGCTCGCCACGCGTCGCGGTTTTTCGGCACCGCAGCGCGGAAAAGCATCGTGTACGTCACCGTAGTTGCCGCCGCAATCGGTGGTTGCATGCCAAATATATTCTTGCCAATCCCGGGTGCGACGGCGTCGAGCGCGCGCACAACTCCGGCGACGGTGTCCTTATTCGCCCCCATGATGAAGGCAAACGTAGCGTTCCACGCCGCCGTTGGCGCTCGCGCGGCGACGCCGGCAGGAATGTTATTCCACACATCCGTATTCAGTCGCGAAAACGCACCGATATTAGCGTTATAACCAGTAGAAAACGAGTCACCCATGGATGCAAACGCGGTGAAACGTCCGGTGTTCGGCGTGAACACGTCATATATGTAAGGCGTCAAAGCAAAGTAACGCATTTCCTCAGGCGTGCGACCGAGTATCAGGACGACTTCGTCCTGCGCCAAATCCCACTCGCACGACATCGGCAACACCCCGCGCGCGCCATCATCGACAACTACAACGTCATCTCGCGCCAATTCAATATTCGGCGCGTCGTACCTCGGCGTCGACGGGTGCGGCGGCGCCGCGCGCGCGCGCGCCGCCGCCTCATCCCGCCCACGCGCCACGACCCCTCGCTCGCGCGCTCGCCCACCCTCATGTTGCGCAAACCTCGGACACCCATACGTCGAACTCGGATTCGCGTTCCCGCAATCCACGCACGTCTCGTCGAGCGCGTCGAAATCAAAAAACCACACATCCCCCGCCGTCGATCCCAACCCTTCGCGCGCGAGCCCCCGCACCAGAGCCTCCACCGACGGCACCGCCACCGCCACCGCCACCGCGCGCGCGACGAGCACCACCACCATCATCGTCGTCGTCCTCGTCATCCTCGTCGTCATCGTCGTCGTCGTCGTCGTCGTCGTGTGACGTCCTCCTCCTCGTCGCCCAACGGCGATGTGAACCGTCACATGGCGTTATGAACCATTCAAAACGGTACCTCGCACAACGCCCCCCTAGAATATGCCCCCATGTTCTCGACCACGAATAAAAAAGTGCGTTTGCTGACGCGACGTCGAACAACAAGGGAATATCCATCGACGACGACCAGCAGACGACAGACGACGACGCACGAGTGTGCGCGTGATTGTGTCAACCGCGTCGGTGTTCACCGCATCATCGTCACGCGTGCGTGTGCGACGACGCTGGACAGAGTCAGCTATACACGATTCGTTGGGGTGCCGATTGGGGTGCACGAAATATTCCCTCTGACGCGCGTGACGACGACGATGATGTCGTCGATGTGCGCCGCGCCGGTGCGTCACGGTGCGGTGGTGCCGGTGATGATGACGACGACGACGCATGTTCCGGCGACGCACGCGCATCACGCGCGAGTGGCGGTGCGTCACGGTGCGGTGGCGACGCGGTCGCCGATGCCATCCATGGGGGACTTGGAGTTTGACTTGTTGTTTGAAGACGACGAGGACGAGGAGGAGGAGGACTGGGATCACGGTGCGGAGGATGATGAGGGGTGTGCGATGACGCTGGGTGGGAAGAATATGGATGTTGAGTCGATGCTCATTCGTAATCTCCGGGCGTTGTGTGCACCGCGGGGGGAGGAGGCGACGGCGGCGCTCGAGGCGTTGCGAGAGGCGACGCGAGGAATATCCCACGGCGATTCGAGAGCGTTTAAGGATGACTCTCGCGCTGAACACGTGCGAAAAAGCGGGCTCGAGAAGCTCGAAAGTGCGTTACAAGAAAAATATCCAATGATGTTTGCGCACGTACAACGGTCGAAGACATCGTGTGCGACACGCGGGGCGGAATCTTTGAGGAAATTGACGCACCACTACCTGTGGCTGCCGCCGAGCGCGCGCGCTCCGGCGGTGTCGTTGTCGGAAAACTTGAGCGCGATGCACGGAGGACGGTATCGATCGATGGATGAACGTGTGATTATTGAGCCGAACTTGAGATCGCACTTCGTCGTCGGTCGCGCCACCGAGGCGTACAAACGCTTTGTTGAAGAAGTCCCCGAGTGCTTTGTGGGATCGCACGCGCAGCTGGGCGAAATCGTGAGTTTCATGTGCGCGCAAATGACTGCATCTTTCCGCGACGTTGGTTTGGATATTCCGCCATGGCGGCAACCAGCGGCATTGACGAGCAAATGGGCGTGTCAGAGTGTGAGTTCGGCGACATCGTCGCCGTCAAATTCGCCAGTGACCCCGTTTTCGTTTAACAAAAATTCTTTCGTCGACGCCTTCATGGCAAAGGCGGCACCTTGAGTGACGACTACGTTTCATACGAGAGGTGATTTAGTATCTTAGTTTTATTAGTTGGTGTGTTGTAAATTTGCTCATCACGAGAGAGTGCTATCGAAAAAATAAAAAAGTATAAATCATTTGTTTTGTTTTCAATTTCAATCGAACAAATCGTAGTGGTTTGGATGCGTTTAATCGAGCGAGTCCGCCGCCGCGTCGTCCATGGCTTCGTCCTTGGATTCTTCATCTTCAACGGGCTCATCGCCATCGGCCGGTGGCGCCGCATCCGCACCTTCGCCGTCGTCCATGGGTTCCGGAGTGGGCTCTTCAACCTTGGGCTTGGGCTTCGGGCGGTTCATGATTGGCGTGGCAAAGCGTTCCAACGTCGAGCGCTTCTTCTCTATGTCGGCGCTCAACAAAACCGCAGATTGCGTCTTCGGCGTCGCCTCTTGCATGGTAATCTTTTCTTCCAACCATGCCAACGCATCGTTGCATTCCTTGGCAACCTTGTCCAAGTCAGCGGTGTCGATGTGCTCGTGCGCCTCGTCCGCGCACATCTCTAAGAACTTACCCGCCGTCGCCTTGAGCGACGCAATCGCTTCCGGTCGTTCGAGCTCTTCTCTAGCGCGTGTCGCGATGGGTTCACCAATCGCTTCGAGTTCCGCGAGCTTGGCGTTGTACACGCCCTTGGTCTCGTCCTCGCCGTCTTCGTACAACCAGTCTTCGGTGGCGTTCAAGAGAGAAGCGAAGCTCTCGCGAGTGGCGTCGTCGACGTACTCGCGGAGTTGATCTTCAATCTTGGAGCGCATGCTATAAACGTACGCCTCGACCGCATTCTTACGCTCCTTGGTCTCTTCCATAACCTTGTCTTGGAGTGCCATGTCGTATTCCTCGTTGACATATCTTTCGAGGACATCCGCTGGCAAGCCGCCGACAAAGCTCTTCACGGGCACATCCGTCTTCTTCACCTTCTTCGTCACCTTCTTCTCCTCCTTGGGTTCTTCCTTGGGCGCATCAGTCTCCATGCCTTCCGCGGCATCAGCTGCAGGCGTTGCGGCATCTTCCGCCGCCGCGGCATCGTCCTTCATCTCGACTTCCGGAGGCGCTTCTTCCTCAATTTCCTCGACGGTTTGGGCCGATTCAACAGACACCAAACCATTCAAGTTGAGGCGCACCTTCACCTTGAGCTTTTGCTTTTCCCCATCCTTAGCCTTCTCGAACGGCCCAACCTCAAACGCACCAACACCCGGTTCGGTGTCCGCAGATAAGAGTTCACCTTGGCAGTAGCTCGCTTGAAGACCAAACGTGTCATTCTTGAAGAATGTCATGAGCTTGGTGCTCGGCACCAAGTTGTTGCGTTCAAAGAGTTCCATTTGCTTGGCGCTTCCATCATCGCTCGTCCACGCCATGGTAATAGGGAACGGGTAAGAATCTTGAATTTCGAACTCGCGAACGCGGAAGAGCGGGGAGAGCATGGCACCTTGAAGTGCGCAACCCCGCGCGACGCACTCGGACGCGTTCATGGTGCGGCCCGGCACCTTGCCAAAGAAGCTTTCGAGCTTGGTCGAAATCGCCGGGATGCGCGAGGCGTTACCGACGAGCTCGATCGCCGAGATGTCCTCAACAGTGAGGCCAGCTTCGCGAACGGCGGTCTCAATCGGATTCATCAACTTGGCGATGGTCTCCGCGGCGAGCTCCTCCATGGTTTCTCGCGTCATGCTCGATTGCACGTCGACGTCATCCATGATGCATTCAATGTTAAGCGGTGCAATAGGATTCGCCGACAAAATCTTCTTCATCTTTTCAATCGCAAGCTTCAAGCGAAGAGAACCACGCGGGTTGGAACGAATATCAATCTTTTTCGACGCCGCGAATTCGTCGCAAAAATGTTCAAACATCACATTGTCAAAGTTGCGACCGCCCAAGTTGCGATCAAAACCCGTAGAAAGAATCTTCAAACCCTTCTTCGTGAATTGAGCGACGCACACTTGCATAGCGCTGTGACCAACATCAACGAAGCACACGTTCGTGGGCTCATCGGTGAATTCAGACGTCTTGAAAATACCGTACGCGAGCGCCGTCGCCGTGGTTTCGTGCAACAAGCGCAACACGTTCAACCCAGTAATCTTCGCCGCATCCAACATCGCCCGACGTTGCGCGTCGGTGGCGAACACTGGAATAGAAATCACACAATCCGTCACCTTGGTACCGTTATCGTTCTCCGCGATACGCTTCAAATCTGCCAAAATCATCGCAACGCAACGTTCAGGCGTAAACTCATACGTCTTCCCCAAGTATTGCACGCTCACGATGATTTCCCCATTCGGACCACGAGACACTGGGAACAAAAATCCCTTGATATCCTCTTGCACCTCGGCATCATCAAACTTCTTGCCAATCAACCGCTTCAATTGCGTCACCGTGTTCTTCGGCTGCATGTTAATCTTATCCGCCGCCGCGCACCCGATGAATCTCTGCTCGAGAAGAAGAGAAACGCAAGATGACCGTCGCTTTGGTCAGTCCACGAAAAAACATACAATCACTCGTTCGTTCGCCAGCGCCACACACGCATCAACGACGACGACGACATAAACATCACAATACACATCCACCACCACGCACGCCTCACACGCATCCCCATCCGATTCGCCCGCTCGACTCGAGTCCCGTCGTCTTCTTCTTCATCTTCATCTCATCTTCATCAACGCGTACGCGCACACACGTTGAACACACAACACGCACCTGTTTCTCCCCAAAATTCAACATCGACGGCGTCTCACGTTTACTCTCATCATTCAACACCACATCAATCCCTTTCCTGCGCGCCAACGCCACGCGCGAGTTGGCGTTCCCAAAGTCGATCCCGACCACGCTCATGACGGCTCACGCGCGGATCTCGCCTCGCGCACGTCGACGGAAAGAATGCGCGCAGACGTGCCGTGCGACCTCGTCGTGCCTTGACGTTCGAGGTATACGTCGTTTCGTACGACGCCCAATGTGGTGTGTCGCGTATATCGTATGCGATTATGACGCGCGCGCCGTCAAAGTCATCCGTCATCCGTCATCTTCTTTTCCTTTCTTCCGTCGACGTTTTGACGTCGTGGGGTACACACACGAGCATCGGTACGGGGTACACACATCGGTTCGCGTAACCGTCAGTCGTCAGTCGTCAGTGGTCGTCGCGCGTGGGATGGCGATCGACGACGACGCGATCGATGCGTGCGTGGCGTGGTTTTGGTGCGCGTTCATCGCGTGTTCGATGTGCGCCGCGACGCGCGCGCGCGGGGTGGTGCCGGGGGGGGTGCGACGCGCGATCGCGGTCGTGGCGCAGCGAGGGAAAGATGGCGATGGCGTTGGGGTAGACGACGACGACGACGGTGGACGAGGAGGACGAGGACGCGACCGGGGGGTGATGTCGGTGGTGATGTCGGTGATGATGACGCGCGTGCCGCATCGGTGGTTTCAACACTTTTATGTCGTCGGGGTGTGCGCGAACGCGTGGACGCTGTCGAGCGCGGCGAAGCGCGCGGGCGGGCGGGACGAAGACGCGTACGTGGTGTATGCGTTGGTGTTGTTTCAAGTGCATTTGTGTCGACGATTATATGAGAGTGTGTTTGTGTCGGTGTATAGTTCGTGCGCGCGCATGCACGTCGCGGCGTATGTGTTGGGGTTGGCGTATTACGCGTGCGCGTCGCGGAGCTGGGCGAGCGCGCTGGGCGACGGCGTCGGCGCGGTGACGCCTGTTGTGCCTCAGCTCGCGAGTGCGGCGCTCGCGGTGTGTGGCACGGTGTTATTTATCATTGGCAACGTCAATCAACACCGATGTCACGTGATATTGGCGAATTTACGTCGGGGAAAGCGCTCGCGAGACGCGCCTTCGGTGCGCTCGTACGCCATTCCGCGCGGCGGCTGGTTTGAACGGTTCTCCTGCGCGCACTACACCGCAGAAATCGTGCTGTACGTTGGATTACTCCTCATCGTAGTGCCATCACACGTGTACATCACCACTCGCGGCGACGACGTCGACGCATTTAGAAATATCCGCGCGCCAATCCTCCTCGTATGCGCCGTCGTCGCGAATTTAGCCGTCGCCGCGCGCGCGCACCACGAATGGTACCTCGCCAACTTCCCATCCACCTACCCGCGTCATCGCACCGCGTTGTTTCCATCGTTCAAATTCGCGTCGTGAATTCACGTTCGCGTCGCACGTCGCGAGTCATTAGCATGTAAGAAGTGAACGACGACACCGTGTATAATTACTTGCGCGCCTATCCAACTACGCGCGTAATCTACATTTTTCGCGCGCGTTTAGAACGTGCGCGCGCGGCGCGAATAAGCTCAACGTCTCGCGAGACGTGAACTGCACCTGGAGCGCTGACTTCGTTTGCCACGTCTGCGCGTGCGACGACTTGCACTGCTCGTTCGCCAGGGGCGTCGGCGCTCGCGCCTGGCGCGCCAAAGTAGACGCGTTCGAGCTCGGCAAAGTCGATGCACCTCGCGTAGTGTAAGTATATTGGCTTTACACAGGCGCGTACCTTAGCCGTGAACGATTGTTTCGTCCAATCCCAACTCGAAGGAAGAAAATCTCCGTCGCCGTTCTCGCCCGCGTCGCGAGCCTTCATCGCGTCCGCCACATCTTTCCCGCACGCAACAATGTACTCGTGCGTGAGCCCCACTTCCGGAGGCACTCGCGCGCAACGAAACACCGTGCGCGTGATGAGTTCTGGTCTCTTCTTTCGCGACCAGTCCTCGCGACGCCCGAGCATCGTCGCGCGCGCCGCGTGTACTGACGCCAGCGTACTGTCCGCGCGCGCGCGACTGCAGTGCGGTCTGTAGGAACTCAAAACGTCACCGCGAAATCACCTTGGAAAAGCCTTTCGCCCGTTTGGGGTCTGGTCGAGAGGCGTGTGTGCCTGATCGTGATTGGCCAAACGACCCCCTCATGAAACTGCCAGGGTTTTTTTTGGCGTGGGGGTTCAATCGCGCCAGCGACGATGGGCGCGCCGTCCGTCGTCGTCGTCGTCATAACGCCACACGGTGTGCGCGCGACGACGACGAGGATGTTTACTACGACCGCCCCGTCGCGCCTCTCGCCTCGCGCGACGGTGGGAAAGCACGACGCGAGAGGCGCGCGGCGCGGGACGGCGCGCGTGGGGCGCGCGCGCCGGGGGGTGATCGTGACCAACGTCGCGACGCCGTCGAAAGGGTCGAGCGATGCCCCGAAGCGATCTAAAGTGGAGATCATCAAGGAGAATAGTGACTACTTGCGACACCCGTTGATTGCGGAGCTCGCGACGGAGGCGTCGTTTATTTCGGAAGATGCGGCGCAATTGTACAAGTTTCACGGCGGGTACCAACAGGATGACCGGGAGAAGCGGGCGTTTGGTGAAGGCAAGTTTTATCAGTTTATGATGCGAACGAAACAACCGGCGGGGAAAGTTCCGAACAAGTTGTACTTGACTATGGATGATTTGGCGAACACGCACGGAAACGGGACGTTGCGATTGACGACGCGCCAGACGTATCAATTGCACGGCATCTTAAAGTCGGATTTGAAGGCGACGTTTAGTACGGTGATTCGTAACATGGGTTCGACGTTGGGTGCGTGCGGGGATATCAACCGTAACGTCACCGCTTCGCCTGCGCCGTACGCGAACAAGCCGGAGTACGCCATCGCGCAAGACTTGGCGAGTGATATTGCGGATTTATTGGCGCCGCAGTCTGGGGCGTACTATGACGTCTGGCTCGATGGCGAGCAGATCATGACTGCGGAAAAGCCCGAAGTCACCGCGGCACGCATGGAGAACCGCAACGGGACGAACTTTGAGGGGTCCCCCGAACCTATTTACGGCACTTTGTTTTTGCCGCGCAAGTTTAAGATTGGCGTCACCGTCGAAGGCGACAATCACATTGACGTTTTGACGAACGATATCGGTATCGTTGTCGTCATGCGCGATGGTAAACATGTCGGTTACAACATCTACGTCGGTGGTGGCATGGGCCGCTCGCACCGCAACGAAGAAACGTTCCCGCGCGCGGCGACGTTGTTGGGCTTTTGCGCTCCGCGCGATATTTTGTACGCCGTGAAAGCCATCGTGTGCACGCAGCGTGACTATGGCCGTCGAGACGACCGCAAACAAAGTAGATTAAAGTACTTGGTGCATGCATGGGGTATGGAACGATTCAAGACTGTCACCGAACAGTACTATGGTAAGAAGTTTGAAGAGGGCAAGGAGCTCGCTCCGTTTGAGTTCCCGACGTATTTGGGTTGGAATGAGCAAGGCGACGGCAAGTTGTGGTACGGCGTACACGTCCAAAACGGTCGTCTCCGCGGTGAAATGAAGAAGGCTCTCCGCAACGTCATCGAGCGTTACGAGCTTCCCGTTCGCTTGACGGCGCAACAAGATTTGTTGCTCACCGACGTCGATCCTTCCTGGAAGGCTGACATCATGAACACGTTAAAGGCGGCGGGTGTGAAGGATGCTGAAGAAGTCGATGCTCTCGAGCGCCTCTCTATGGCGTGCCCGGCGTTGCCGTTGTGCGGCTTAGCCATCACTGAAGCCGAGCGAGGTTTGCCCGAAATCAACGCGCGCTTGCGCACCGTCATGACCAAGGTTGGCTTAGCCGCGTCGGATGACCTCATGATCCGCATGACGGGTTGCCCTAACGGCTGCGCTCGCCCCTACATGGCTGAGCTCGGTTTCGTTGGTGACGGTCCGGCGAGCTACCAAATCTGGCTCGGCGGCACGCGCGCGTGCACTGGCGTGTCGCAAGCGTACGAAGACCGCGTCAAGGTTGACGACATCGAAACCTTCATGGAACCCATCTTTGCGATGTGGGCGCAACAGCGCAAATCTGGTGAATACTTTGGTGACTTCATCAACCGCGTTGGCTTTGAAGCGCTTCGTGCATTCGGAAAGTCGTACGTGCCTAGCGCCGTCGTCGCTCCGGCGGCGGCTGTCGCGCCGGTTGCCTCGGTTGACACTGCCGGTCGCTTACCGCGCGTCATGGTTGAACGCAGCGCATTTGAAGCGCTCCAAGCGTACGCCGAGAAGCACAACACTACTTTGACGCAAGCCACGACGGATGCCATCATGAAGATGGTCGCCGCGGACAAGTAAGTCGCAGCCGCGCGCTCGTTTATCCCTGTATTACCACCACCACCACCCAATGGTCTCGGCTAATCTTTTGTCGATCACACGCGCACGCGCGCGTGTGATTACACCTACATTTACACCTACCACATTAACGTTGCAATTTAACACTTAATACAGCGTGCCCTTTGTTCTCGACGTCCACCGCGCTTCTGAGCTTCACTTTTTGACTGTGGACGACGTCACCGCCATCGTCGTCACTCGTTCACGCGCCCCGACTCGAACTCATACGCGATGATGTCTCGCGCGACGATGCCCAACGCAACGCCGCGGTACGCCCCGACTGTGGCGGCGCACCGTCGCCAGTCGCCTTCAACGCTGCGTTCTCGCGCGTCGTCGTCGTCGTCGTCGTCTTCAGCGGCTGCGAGCGCACCAACCGCACCCGAGGACATCGCGGCGTGGCGCGCGGCCGTCGACGTCGTCAAGGATATATTGGGCGATGACGACGACCGCGCCGATACTGTCGTCGCCCAAGCGTTCGGGTGGCGCGCGCAAGGATACTGGCGGAATACCAAGGTGTGCGAGGTGCCAAACATGGAGCGGATAGAGGCGTCGTTGGCCTACTTGGCATCCGTCGGCGTGACGCGTGAAAACATCGGAGCGATCGTGAGTAAGCAGCCTGAGATTTTCGCGTGCGATGTTGAACAATTGGAAGCGGCGACGACGCACATTGAGAAGAACTTTTTCATGAAGAGAAACACGAGCGGATTTGTGAAATTCGTCGTGCGCGTGCCGATGGCGTTGGGATGCAACGTAGACTGCGCGGGCGAAGGCCGTGCGTGTGAAGGCGAGTGCAATAGATGCTGGGCGCGCACGTAGTATGTTCTCTGTCGCGCTTCAGTTGTCATTTAGAGCGTGCTTCTCGCCGACATATTCATTGTAATCACGAGTTGTTTTTTTAAAAGCGTCAATTATATTACACATTCGCAATCAAACATCATCGCCAAAGACATATCAGAGTTTCCAGCTCTTGCGCAAATACTTTACTACACCGCCGACGTATGCCCCACGCGCGTTTTCGTCCCACGCCGCTGGGAGTCGCGACGTGATTGACTGTTCGAGTTTTTGAAGACGAGTCGCGCCGTCGCGCCAGTGTTCTGTGAGCGCAACCGGAGTGACGTTCGTATCAATAGGAGCGAGTGCGTTATCGTTACTGTCACTCATTTCGCTCGATCGAAATCTATCAGCGAGCACCTTGAGTTCAGACACTACGTGACCTGGCACGTCAACGCATCCCGCCTTGTCCACTTTTAATTCATACGGTTCGGCGTCGTAGTCGCCGCGCGTCACCGCGTGAAACCATCGCACATCACTGGACGCCGTTTCATTGCGCATGTCGTATGGACCAACAATAGCGCCGACAAATGGCGCCGACATCGATGATCCACCATCGTCAAACATCATTTGATAATTGACTTGGTTTTCAATATCACGTACGGATGGATGCGTGGCAAACACTGGATGGCTATGGTACCAACCAACGATGCGTTCATCATTCGCCGTAAGAGTCTCCACAATATCTGGCACACTTTCAGGATCAAGTTCTACTTCTACTCCAGCGTGATCTTGTTTCAATTGTCGCGCAGGCAGCGCGCGAGTGACTCGCAACGTCTTTGTCTCCGCGTCAAAGCTACCACCGAGAAAACCGATGATTTCATCCTTGCACAAGTGCGAATGAAAATCAATCACCAGCTCTACTGCCGCCGTGGTGGTAACCTTGAACGGTTGTTGACGCGAACCACGATACTGTTCACACGGAACCATTTGCAAATCGCCCTGTCTCTCGCCTTCGTTATCGAAAACATTCACCTTGGTCGCGTTCCGCGACGCCCGCTTCTCGCGTGGAATCACGGCGTCCGCGCGTACGCCCGCCACTTTGAAGGCCACATCGTCGGCATCTCTCTTCTTCCTCTTTTTCGGCGTCGATGGCCCGGTAGCCTTTGCCACTTTCTTTTCTCGTGGCACCTTTACTGGCTTTTCTGGTACTTCTTCCGGCGGCAGTTGCTTCTTCAAATCGTTCAACTTGACGTCGCCAAATCGCACCCAGTCCCAGCCATTATCATTCTTTCTCTCGGGATTCACCAAGCGCACAACCGCTAATCGAAACTCGGTCACGGTGTTGAACTCCAAAGGCTTTTCCTCGCCATCTTTACGCCACACCACCGTGCCGTCCTCCTTCAAATCAGCCAGCGTCTCCTTTTTATTATGC
>JACLAB010011166.1_pt1 | contig 39496 bp, 19 predicted proteins | sample 8027921 | NCBI WGS metagenome assembly JACLAB01 (sample SAMN15725117, study PRJNA655200) | protist metagenome | isolation source: fluorescence activated cell sorting (FACS) single amplified genomes of... | place: USA: West Boothbay Harbor, Gulf of Maine | collected 2000-07-19 | reverse complement strand
TGAACGTCCCGGATGCGTACATCGTCTCCGCGTCCACGGCGGCGAGCGACGAAGATTTGGGCGAGACGTTTACGAAGATGTTGGACGAGAACAAAATCGACACTCGACAAGCTACGCAGATGTTTGTTTTAGCGCAGAGAAGATTGAAAAGCGAGAGCGGGTGGAAAGCGTACGTGGATTTTTTACCGAGGAGGATGGATTTAGTGCCAATGTTTTGGACGGAACGAGAGATTGAGAGAGGATTGAAAGGGACGGTGTTGTACGAGATGGTGAAGACGCAGAAGGCGAGATTGAAGGAAGAATACGAAACTGTAGTGAAGGACGCGTTCGATGCGAACGTGTTGCCAAAACTGAAAGAGATCATACCGTCCTCGTCTTCGAGTGTTTTTGTGAGTTTGTTCGGGGGAAACGCCAACGATACTTCTCCTCTTTCTTTCGAGGAATTTTTGTGGGCGAAGGCTTTGTTTTGGACGCGAGCGCTGACCATTCCTATCGAAAACGGTCGAGTCATTGTCGAAGCGTTAGTCCCTCTGGTGGATGCGTGTAATCACTCCACGAAGAAACCAAACGCGCGGTATCAACTCTCGAACGATTTGAAATCCGTGGAGTTACGCGTGCCTTCCAAAATTGAAGACAATATGACCAGCGAAGACGAGATTAAAATAACCTACGGCGTTGAAAATTTAGAGCGAGCTTTTTTCACGTACGGATTCGTCGACGAGGACGTGATGAGCACGATTTTACCGTTCGTTTGGAGCGACGACGAAGATACGAAAACGTACTCGAGTTGCTTAGATTTGAAACGGTTACCGAAAATCGTTCAGTTAGATTTGGAAAACGCTAAAAAAGGTGCGAGCGCGTTCTCCGGCGATCCCGAGGTGAGAGAGGCGTTGCGGATTTTAGGCATGCAAGGCGAACAGTTGGCGATGGAGCTGAGAGCGTTATTAGGGGTGAAAGAAACGTTAGCGTTAACACCTGCGGAGAGAATTTCTAAGCAAGAACGCGCGAATCAACGGAAAAAAGGAAGATTGTTTTCTTCGTTTGGGAGGAGTAAAAAAAATACCGTCGACGCGGATGAAATCGTCACCGACCATCGACGTTTACAAAATAGAGGATTGAAACGTGCCATTGAAACGGCTTTGAAACATTTAGATGAAACCGACGAATCGGAAGAAAAAATAGGCAAAGGAGAAGAAAACAACAAGGAAAAAGGAGATCCGACGACGTCCGCGCGACGAATGGAAGAGGCGAAACGGTACCGAAAGAAAGTCAGAGAGATTTTACAATCCTACTTAGAGGCGTCGTCGAAGCATTGGAAGCTGTAGTAGCGCACCAGGTAAAAGAGTACTCGTATCGTATAAATATTTTATATAAAAAATTAAAGCTCATCCTTCTTCTCCTCCTCCTTTTCCGCATTCTTCTTTCTCTTCTTCTCATCTTCTTCATAAAACTGCATCTCTTTTGCTAACATTTCGTCGTATTTCTCGTCGCCCCAAGCGGCTCGGGTCAACGCGGCTAAAAGAGATTTCTCGCGACGCGTCCGGAAATCTATCTTCTTGCTATTTCCCTCTTCTTCCTCGTCGTCTTCGATATCGCTCATCGATACGTCCTGTCCTAACTCCCAGACGAATATCCCTTCACACACGTCTTCAAACAATCGGCACATCTCCACTTTCTTCCTGATTAAATCTTTGCCGTTGAACCACACCTCGACGCCGTCTTTCGATTTTGCCACGTTCGTTTCGTCCTTCAATTCGTACTCATTATCTCGCAGTACGTCCCCGTACGGCCGCCACTCCGGAGCCGTCGATGCATCTTCCGGTATCGACCTGCCGTAAAACGGCACACCGAGCCGCATAATCTTCCCCCCCGTGAACGAATCCTGCGCGTAATTCAACGTCTGCGTCGCAAACTTCAAATTCGCGTGCCCGTCTCGATCGTCCAAATCGTACGCCATCGCGTGTAAACCATCCGCGAACTCCGAACATTCCAACATCTCCAATATCTGCTCCTGGTTTTCATTCGGGTAATACGCAATGCTTATCTTCTTCGTCCTGTCGTGCTCCCGAAAATCCTTCTTCAACGCTTTCGCGAACTTTCCCAGATTCCGCCACTCCGTCTCGTCGTTCGGGTACGACCAGTTCAAATCGATCCCGTCAAAGATATCCTCGTACTGTTCGTACAAGAAACTGGACACCGATTTCACGAATTCCTTTCGCATCGCTTTCGTGCTCGTCGCTTTTGCAAAACCGTTCGTTCGTGACGATCCGCCTATCGCGACGTGTATTTCGCACTCGAACCGTTTCTTGGCATTTTTCAGCCTTTCGAGATTCAACGCCGACGGCAATCTGTCCAGCTTCTCCAACCGTCCAAATTCGTCCACCTCGATGGAGAAGAGAACAATCGCATCTGTCCGCGCGCACAACGCGGAAATGATGCTTTCGGAGGTCGTTTCGTTCGCGATTCGCCAGTCTGGGAGGTACCCGAGCACTTTGATTGGATTCTTCTTCTTCGTCGTCGGGGAAGAATCTCCGTTCGCGAACGCGTTGTGTGCAAAGACTCCAAAGACGACGAAGAAAAAGAGAGAAGAAAGGACTCTTCTTCGAGTGCTCCTCCCGCGTACACAAAGCCGCCTTCTTTGCTGATGATGATGATACTCGCGATGATCATACTCCACCCCCATCGTCGCGCGTTCGTCCTTCTGACAAGTCTTTTCTCTCTCTCGAGTGACGACTCCGGAGCACACGCTCGAGCCACTCATTTAGGGTCTCATATAAACCCTAAACTTTAAGAAAGCTGAAAAAAAGAGAGGAACGCGTCGGTCTTTTTTCTCGCACTTTTGAAGCGCTTTGGGTGTGTCTTTTCTACACACACTACTAAGCGCGTGAGAAGAGAGGACGAGACTTTGAGAGAGCGAGAGAAAGAACAAAAAGCAGACGAGCGAGCGAGAGAGAGAGCTTTTAAACTACTGCTCTCTTTGTTTTGTTTTCGTTTTATTATAGTACTCACAAAACGCACACGTAGAGCGTCACTCTCTTTGTTGTGTTGTTGCATTCTTTTACTCGAGATATAATTGGAAAGAACGATGACGTTGATGCGTTGCGCCGCCGCGACCGCGAACACGCGCACGAACGGCACAAAGATGACGATGAACCAACAAAACGGGAGAGGGTTACTCGCCTCGAAAGATTCTCGAACGCGGATAAAAGTGGTGAGGAAAGGCGCAGAAAAAGCGTGCGTTGGTATTCGATGCAATGCGAGTAAAAACCCTTCCGATGGTGGCAAAAAAGGAGGCAAAAGTGGTATCGCGGGTGAAAAATTAAGAGGCGGGAAAAGAGCTTTGCAAAACAAAGCAGTCTCCGAACCACCTTCGTCTCAAGGACGCCAATCTGATCTCACGCCTGCGTTTATCTCCCCGTCGCAGTTCACCGAGATGCAGTTGTCGACGTCGCAGATGAAAAATTTGGCCTCGCAACGCCCGACGGATCAAACCTTTGTATCGCAATTCGCCGCCGACGAACCGAGGAAAGGCGCGGATATTTTGGTCGAAGCGTTGGAAAGAGAAGGCGTGGATTGCGTGTTTGCGTATCCAGGCGGCGCGTCGATGGAAATTCACCAAGCGTTGACGCGTTCGACGACTGGGATCAGGAACGTGTTGTGCAGACACGAACAAGGCGAGGTCTTCGCCGCGGAAGGGTACGGAAAGGCCACGGGGAAAATTGGCGTGTGCATCGCGACGAGTGGACCGGGCGCGACAAATTTAGTCACCGGGTTAGCGGACGCGTTGTTGGATTCGGTGCCGATGGTTGCGATTACCGGTCAAGTACCGAGAGCGATGATTGGTACGGACGCGTTCCAAGAGACGCCGATCGTGGAGATTACGAGGCAGATTACGAAACATAACTATTTGGTGATGAACGTGGAGGAGATTCCGAGGATTATTCGCGAGGCGTTTTTCTTAGCCGCGAGCGGAAGACCCGGACCGGTTTTAGTGGACATCCCGAAAGACGTGCAGCAACAAATGAGCGTGCCGTATTGGTCGCCGAAAGTGAGTTTGAACGGGTACTTGTCTCGATTGCCGATTCCGCCGAGTTCGCCGCAAATCGACCAAGTCATGGAGATGATCAAGAATGCGAAGAAGCCGGTGATTTATTCCGGTGGCGGTTGCTTGGATGCCTCCGACGAACTGACACAGTTTGCAAAACAGGCTGGGATTCCGATTTGCTCGACATTGATGGGTTTAGGCGCGTTCCCGGAGAGCGACGATTTGAGTTTGCGCATGTTGGGTATGCACGGCGCGGTGTACGCGAACTACGCCATCGATAACGCCGATTTAATGTTGGCCTTTGGCGTTAGGTTCGACGATCGCGTGACTGGTAAATTAGACGCTTTTGCCTCTCGCGCGTCCATCGTGCACGTGGACATTGACCCGGCTGAAATCGGCAAGAACAAAAAACCGCACTGTTCCATCTTTTCAAACATCAAACCGGCGTTGAGATTGTTGAACGAGAAAATGAGCAGAGAGACAAACTTACCGGACTTTTCCGCCTGGCGAAACGAATGCAACGAACAAAAGAAGTTGCACCCATTCCCGATGCCAAACTTGCAAAACGACGAGATTTCACCGCAAGCGGCTATTCAGTTGTTGTACGAAGTGACCAACGGCGAGGCGGTGATTTCCACCGGCGTCGGTCAGCATCAAATGTGGGCCGCGCAGCACTATTTGTTCGACGAACCGAGAAATTGGTTATCGAGCGGTGGTTTAGGTTCCATGGGCTTTGGTTTACCCGCAGCTATTGGTGCCGCCGCCGCGAGACCGGATAAAGTTGTCGTCGATATCGACGGCGACGGGTCCTTCGTCATGAACATTCAAGAGTTGGCGACGTTGCACGCCGAGCAGTTGCCGGTCAAATGCTTCATTTTGAACAACCAATATTTAGGCATGGTCGTACAATGGGAGGACCGATTTTATAAATCGAATAGAGGACACACGTACTTAGGATCTCCAGACCACGAAGAGTACCACGAAACGAAAGACGAGTCGATGATTTTCCCAGACTTTGTGACCATCGCAAAAGGATTCCGCGTCCCCGCGGAGAGAGTGACGAAAATGAGCGAATTGAAAGGCGCGATTGAACGCATGGTGAACACGCCGGGGCCGTACTTGTTGGACATCATGGTGCCTCACCAAGAGCACGTGTTACCGATGGTTCCAGGTGGGGGTTCGTTTAAGGACACGATCACCTCCGGCGACGGGCGAACGGCCTCGGATTTAGGCAAGAAGATGGACGGTCTGTAGACGCGATTGAAAGAGAGAGAGAGATAGAGGCGGCAACGCCTTTGACGCTCTCGCCGTTTTTGATCAACTTAACGACGCCTTGTGTAAAAATTATATTTTCTTCATTACTACTTACTGGTACATTTCATCTACATCACATAAAAATACAAAAGCGTTTGCTTGCTATCGATCAATCAATCTATATCGATCGTTATTCTATTTGCGGACTAATTCTATATGCACATGTTTATATTTCTCTATTGTTGCGCGTCTTGTTCTCGCGGTTCGTTCTCGGGGGCCGGCTCTTCCTCCTCCGGCTCCGACTGTAAAAGTGGTTTCGTCGACACTTGAGAATCCATCAAGCCGGCGATTAATCCGTCCTCTTTCTTTTCCTCGCCTCGTTCTTTTGCTTTTTCTTCTTCAGAAGAAGAAGAAATAGAAGGATGCGCCTCTCTGCTTCCGCTCAACAAAGGCGACATTTTTTCCACGAATATCTTCGCCTCCTCCCTCTCCTTGGCGTCTAAAATCTTCCTCTGTCCGTGAACGAAGGACAAAATCCCGTTCCACCCGAACCCGACGATGTTCATGAACGGAATCGTCAAGTGCCTCGGAACGACCCAGAAGTTGAACATTTGCGCGGGTACCCAGACGATCCACAAAGCGCGCATGGTTTCAAACACCGTATCGTTCCATAACGTTTTCAAAGTCCCGTAAAACTCTCCCGCGCTGGTTTTGTTTTCCGACCACATCTTAATCGCCAAGAACGTTGGAAAGTATACAAAAGGCGCGACGAAGAGTTGATCTGCGGCAACGATTGCCCCAGTCGCGCCTGGGATCCCCATCTTTGGTTTCATCACCCCGTACAGCGGTTTCAACATGTGATTGTACAAAGAGTACTGAAACGCGCCTACGTACGCCACGCCGAGCGCGAAGAAACACCCAACCCTCTGATAATCCAAATGCGTGTTCCCTTCCACGAATATTTGGACGAACGCGTCTGAACTGACGCATTTAAACACACTCGTCGCCAAGGCGGCTAAAAAAGGCTTCTCTAAAAACACTTTCTCGTACAAACACATCCAATATTCCTTGTACCATCTCAACGTCGCCGGATGAAACAAAACGTTCGGAAATTTCACCCCGGCGTGACGTAAAGAACTAATCGGGTTCGGTGGTTTCTTATACGCTCTGGCCACCGCATCTATGGTCGCGTAATCGATCACTTGCTCGGTTTTTTGCCAGTACGGGTTAAAGAAATACGACGACGGCGCCGAGGAACCGCCTCCCTCTACTCCCGCTTCCGCTTCCGTCGTCGGATGATTTTGTTGATTCAAACGTTGTTGTTGGGTCCTTCTGCTCAATTTACTATTACTGCTACTAAAAGACGACCAGTACTCGTTCAAAGTCTTCCTCGCGTTTTCGATCCGACCAAACGCGCTGGTAGGAGTAGTACTACTACTACTCGTACTCGTCTGTTGTGCTCCGTAAAAATCCTTCTTATTCGAGCGAATTTGTTGTTTTGCAACCACGTCTTCTCCTCTGTGTACTCCTCCTCGTTTCATCCGTTCGACGACGAGTTTCCTCGCGTCTTTGAGAACCTCCGAGGCTGTTCGTTTCGTGCTCATGAATAATCTTCTCGTCGTGGAATCTTTCCCGTGGGGGAGCCGCCAACGAGTAATCCGAGCAAGAAGAAGACGAGATAAGAGATGCACAAACGACGACCGCAAAGAAGATGAACGCAAAGATGGGCTGTATAGCGCAGGTGTGCGTGTCGTGCGAATAACGGAGAAAGAAAGTAAACCTTGTTTCGTATAAAAAATGGTGGTGTTAATGGTGTCTTATCGCGCTTAAATTCTCGTTTTTTGTGACGTCTACCACTTGGAAAATGTGAGAAAATACGCGAAAGCGACATTAATGATGCGGCGAGAAGAAGATCTCTTTAGCTCTCTCTCTTTTTCTCTCGCTGTAACACTACTACTTTACTCCTCTGTCATCACAGGTCTAGTTGTTGCCCTCTTGTTCTGTTTATTTCTGTTTTGAAAACGCGCGGACGTGGAAGCTCAGGGTGACCTTCCTATGCGGCGGTTCTTCGTGTACTCCTACTCCTTCTCCTCCTCCTCTTTCTGCGCTCGCTGAAGCGCTTGTTTTTGCCACGGTGTTGTTCGAGTTCCAATAGTTGCGCGCGGCATTTAAGGACGCATCTGTTTGGTGGAACCCGGACGCGCCCATTTTTAGGAGGAGTTGAACGTCTTGCGAAGACATCGGAACGGCGCGTTCGATGATTTCGCTACTACTATTACTATAACTACGACTACTACTTTCAATTGGCGCTAAGGACGTCAATTCTTTGAGTTGCTTTTCGACGCGTTCGGATTTGTTGTCTTCGATGTTGAGACAAATAACCCCGCGTTCTTTCGCCTCGTTCGAGCGCAACTCCTGTAAATGCAAAGGCGACGGAGAGACGACGAGGAACGTGCCTTTTTCTTTCATCGTTCTTTCGATTTCTTTTCCGTTTCGAGGCGCAAAGACGCTCAAAGAAATGTCGACGCTGTCGTCTTCCATCGGCACGTCGTTCGCGTCCGCAACGGCAAAGAAGAATTCCGCCCCGTTTACTTTTTCTTCTAAAATTCTTTCATCTTCATTAGCAGTAGTAGTTATCATCATTCGTTTCGCGGCGACTCTCACCGCTTCTTTACTCGCGTCGATGCCGATAAATCTAAATCGAACGTTCCGTTTCCTCGCTCTTTCGCGCAGCGATACGACTTCATCGTTTTCCCCAAACACCAACCACCTCGAAATCTTCTCCAACCAGTACCCGTCGCCGCACCCGATGTCTGCAATCGTAACAAAAACCACTTCTTCCGCCTCTTCTTCTTCTTTCCTCTTATTGTTCTTCATCTCGAGCGCTTGTTCCGCTCGCGCGCGTTTCTTCGCCTCCAATTTTTTCCGTCGAGGACCAACTTTAAAGCCACTATTAGTATTCCCATCCTCGGGATGATGTTGCGTTTTCTCGCTCTTCTCGCTGTTGCTACTCTTTATACCATTGCTCTTCTCATCGTCAGCGTTTTCCTCCTTTTCTTCGCTTTCAAGGCATCGAGACACCGCCTCCAGCACTTCTCGTTTCAGTTTCTCTTCGAAGAGAAAATCAAACGTTTTAGAGTCGAGAAACTGTTTCCGGCTTTGTACCATCTCTCGAGTATCTCCTGTTACTGTTCTTGTCGTCAGTAAGTGCGCGAATCCTTCTCTCGCGATATCTATCGAGTGCTCGTTTGGGCAGCGTAATGCCATCGAGTGCTTCGTCAACGGTTTTGCGCACGTGGGACATTTGAACGGCGAAAAGGAGGAGGAATGAGAAGCGTACGAAAAGCATTTCACCTCGTTTCTTTTACTACTGTTGTTTCTTCCTTTTTTCCTCTGAGAAGCGATTGTTGTCGGGAGGAGGAAAGAAGAAGACGACAGTAACATCTTAGTAACGTCTTATTCTCTGAGGAGAAAAGGGAGTTACGAAGGGGAGAAATACAGACTCATTATTAAAGAGTAAGAACGAAGCACTTACGAGTAAGAAATACGCACTCATCGAGCTAAATTTGAGTAAGAAATACAGACCTACACCCTAAACTCTTAGTACGTACTTCTTACTCTCTTCTGCCTGCTTGTGAAAATGCATCAGATTTTTTTCCCGCCAAAATCTCTCCTCATTAAAAGCAGATACAAACGTAATTTACTGCGCGCGAATAATAAACTCTCGCCTTTCACGACGAACGCCTCCTCTCTCTTTCTCGAATTATTCAAAACTCGACCTTTACGGCAGAGAAGAGTCAGAAGAGAGATGAAGAAAAAGAAGCTTTCAGAGAAGGAAAACGATGAAGAAGAAAAAGATGAATCTAAAATCGATTCATTTTTGCATCCAATCGATGCGTCGTTGACACATCTCGCCTCGAAAATCGAACGAGTCTGCTTCCCGTCTTTACGAGCGAGAGAGATTCTAGGCGAAGAAAAAGAAGCGAGCGATGGCGTGGTGCGTTTTTATTTATACATATTCTCTCTCTCTTTCGAAGAACGTTTCATTAAGCGCTACTTTTATTTCTTTTCTCTCTCTCTGAATTGATCTCTCTAACGAACTCTCTCTCTGATATATAGACGAAAAACCTGTGGCATTGCGTCATCGCGTACGTCGTACTCACATCTCACGCACACACAAACGAGTACTTCGTGAAGAAAAATTTAGGGGACGTTTTGATTCATTTTCGCGTGAACGCGGCGGATTTCTTCACCGCGTGTCGGACCTTCGCGTGCGTGTGCGCCAAACCGCTGAGGAAGATTTTGAGGGAGGAAACGAAACATCCTCTTTTGAAAGGAGATGAAAGGGACGAGGACGAGGACGAGAGCGAAGAAGGAGATGAAAACGCGAGGAAGAGACAGAAAACCGAGGACAAGAAGGACGACGAGGATACAAAAACGAAGAAAGCGCCGACGAGAAAAACGAAATCTCCGAAACTCAACGCGGATGATTCCGAGGACTTGGAAATTGCCGAAATGAAACGATTGGAGCAATTTTTAGGCATGGATAATTTGCGAGCGTCGTTCGCGTTTAGCAAAGTCATCGCGACAAAGTTCGAGCAGTTTTGTAAGACGCACTTTCGCGTGGACGAAACGTTGGGACGAGCGTATTGTCGGTTCGCGTGGAACGCGTTTTCGTTGACGAAAGTGAAATTAGGTACGAGCTTGTTCGAAGACGAGGATAACGAGGAGGACGGCGACGACAAGAAAGCGAAAGAGAAACCAAAGCTGATGTTGTCCTCGAGACATAAAAAGAGGAAAGGCACGTACGCGGAAAAGAAAGAGACGATTAAAAAAGAAGAGGCCGAAAGAAGAGAGAGCAACAACAAAAAAGTCTTGTCCCATACCACACACGCGGGAGGAGTACCGAATTTGTACGAGCAGTTTCACCTTCTCGTCGCGATTCAAGCGTTCGCGTTAACCAATGCCCCGGAAACGTGTTTAAGAACGAGCTTGGAAAACATGCTCTCGATGACGGAAAAGGATCCGGAAACCGGCGAGCCTTTGGCGCTGGAATCTTTGTGTCGATCGAGCAAGACGAAGCTCGCGAGCTGTCAGAAAATGTTGAAGAACATCGAAAAGTTGCACGAATCTATTTTGAAAGAGAAGAACACGTTGAGAAAGAAGTATTTCGAGAAGAATAAGAAGAATAAGACGGCGATGGAGAACGTCAAGTTAGCTTCGGATATCTTTGAACGCGAGTACGTGGAAGCGGTGAGAGAGAAATTCGGATGTCGCGCAATCAACGAGAAATTGTACGTGCCGTTCCTTTTAGCGGAAGAAGAAATAGATGAGGAGAAGCAACGAGAGAAAAATCTTCCCGCGCCGTTTGATGTGCTCAAAGGCGATTTGCGAGAACAACCGATTGGTTTTGCGCGACTGCGAGCCGCAACGCCGATGCACAAGAAGGATAAAAGTTTCACGTTTCGAACCGGATCCGCGGTGGAAGCAGCTGTAGCAGTAGCTACTGCTGCTACTACTACCGCTGCTGCGACGAATACTACTAACAACATCGGGGGGACTTTTATTCCGCCTACGCCGCAATCGCCGTACGCCGGGTTCAATAAAACTGTCGCCGGCGTGGCGGTTGATTATAACAACGTTCAAAACACGCCGATTTCAAACGTCATGTACGGCGTCGAATGGATCGATCGAATCGTTTCGCCATCATCAAACAACGTTGATAACACGCAGCAAAACGACGAGACTTTACGTTTACTCCGCGAATGCATCCGAACAAAGAACAACGACAAAGATAAACTCCAAGACGCGTACGCGCGCGCCGAGCGTATGATTACCAAGTGCAACACGCTCACTCGCGAAGATGCGTTCACAAATCTCAACGCCGCTGCGAAGCGAGGCAACGTTTCGAAATCACTCGATAACATCGTCGACAACAGGGCGACGGATGCCTTGGCCGTGTTCAAATACTTCTTTCGAGCGATTTTGAGAGACGAAATCAATCGCATGGAGGCGACGACGACGATGACGACGACGAACGCAAACACCATCTCTGATTCGACGAAGCGTGCGATATCGATGCTCGTGGACTCGAAACGATTCGTCGAAGTAGTCGTCGCCTTATCCGTCGAGGTAGTTTCCGTCGCGCGAAACGGAGTCCATTTGAGCACGAGTAGTGGAATCTACGACGTCGGTCCAAGTTTCACCGGGAATGGCGGTAATCGCGCGATTACGTTGCGCTTTCCAGCTATTCCCAACGCGATTGGTTTAAACGCGTTTGATGTTTTGAACGGCATCGAGCCGTTCGTGAGATCGAGACCGGAAATGCCGCGAGAAATTAGAGCGTACTTTGGTCGAATCGAAGAGTCTATGTTAGAAAAGTTAAGCTGGAAAAAAGATTCGAGTTTGTATCCACTTTTGCGCGTGGCGACGACGAAGAGCGGCGCGAAGAAGAAGAACATCGGAGAGACCGCTGCGATTGCTGCCGCTGCTGCTGCTGCTGCTGCAAAGAGCGAAGATAATATTACGAACAACAACAACAACAACGACAACAACGACATCCACTCAAACAGCGCCAATCAAATCGCCGCCGCACTTCTCGGTGGCACGTTAGCATCCGGGCAAAAAGTCACCAAACCGCTCTCAAAACACCACACAGCGCGATCGTTAACGCATATGCAACAATTCGATCGCAATGTTCTCGGGAAAGGAGGAGGAGGAAGAGGAGGAGACTCGAATGATGACTCTCCGATTGATGAAGAGAAGAAGAAGGCGTTAGATGTGGCACAAATGGCACATACCGCGTTGCGTTCGCCGCCTCGAACGACGACTATTATTGGTAGTGGCCATATGAGCGCATTTTCCCCTTTGAAAACAAGCGCGTTTACGGCGTTTTCAACTCCGGCGAGACGAGCGTCCGATAACGCGAACATGGGATCATCGTCCTCAGACGTAGAGCGAATCAGTGGGATTGCGCACGCGCAACAGCAGCAGTATAATCGAGCGGTTTCCTCGCCCGGCGTTGGTGCGAAAATACCGTTACCGTTACCAGACAAGTACGCCGTAGACGACGACGACGACGATGATTTCGAAATCGACGACGAAAAGCGTCGCGCGAAAGCCTCCTTGGACGTTTTTTTCGCCAAAGTCCTCCGATTAGCCGCCGTGCGTTTAGCTGATATTTGTGCCCGGCTCCACGTCAACCAAGAAGTCACCCGACGCGCGTTCCAAATCTGCGAATTCGTCGTGTTTGAAAAAACCTCTCTGCTGTACAATCGACATCTCGATCAAATCATCTTGGCGTCCATCTACGGCGCGTGCAAAATCGCATCCAGCGAACAAGATCGAAACGTGAAATTCAAAGACATCGTGTATCGATACCACAAACAACCGCAATGCGTGGAAGAGGTGTTTTGGAGCTGCCCATTAACGGTGACCAATCCCGGGTTGGAAGTCGTCAGTCGCGGCGATATCATCGCGTTTTACAACAAGCAGTTTGTCCCGAACGTCAGGCCGTTCATGTTGCAGTTACGAAAAGGAGGAGGAGGAGGAGCAGGAGGAGGAAATTCTGACGACGCGCTCACGACAAAATCGCAAAAGACGACGACGACGACAACAACGACGACAAAAATGACGTCGACGCCGAAACGACCAAAAGCAGCAGGGACGACGATGACTGCCATTCAAAGCACGCCGAACCGATCTCGAGTTCACTTCGATTCGGAAGCGTTGCTCAAATCCCCCATACGGGAGGTGAAAGGAACCGCAGGCGCCGGGAACGTGTACGTCTCGCCAATGCGTCCGGAGACGAGAGAAAAAGCCTTCGTACACTCAAACAACAGGGGAGGCGTCCACGACGATGAGAATACCAACGCCGCTCTTCTTCATCACACGTTCGCTTCGCCGGCGAGAAGAACCGCAGGCGGGGGCAGAAAATCTCCGTCGGATACCAAAACCGGGAACATAATCGCGCTCGTCGGTCAAAGCGACTTTCACGAAATCAACGAAACTTTGAGCCAAAAGAGCAAACAAGACTAGTAACATTTCGAGCTGCTCTCTCATCCGTCTCTTTCCTTCCTTCCTGTTAGTGTTATTATCATTATTGTTATTATTGTATTATCGTAAATACGTGTTGCACTGTTGCTTTTCGCCTCAGAAATTCTACGGAACACTTCTCCAAGAAGAAGAAGACAAAGAACATAATGAATGAAGCTTTAAACGTTCGAATTTCAGCAACGAAAACGTTACATTCCGTTTCTTCTTCTCCTCTGCCTTTTTCCTCGCACGTCCATCTCGTGTCCGTAAAGGACAGCCCGACGGCGTTTCTCTTCGCGCATTTCGTGCACGAATGCCTCAAAATCCAACGCAACGACACGAACGAAGACGAGGAAAACTCTGACGATGATGAGAACAACAAAGACGAGGATACGAAGAACGAGAGGAACGCGACGAAAACAACAAAAACGAGCAGCTCGAGGACATCGAAAAGAAAAAGAGCTGCAATAGTGTTCGTGGAAACGATGAAACCGTTCGAAACTTCAATCAGTCCGCACTTGAGGAGGAAAAAAGCTGAATTTTTGTACCAAAAAAAGGAAAAATTTGGGATCGAATCCATCGATTGTTGGTCGACACCAATGGCGTTTAATCTCAACGATGACGATGATAAAGAAGAAGACGAAAAGGAGGAGAATGTGTTTACGGTGAATGGCGCGCGTTCGAGTGCAACGTCGAGTTTAGATGGTTTGTATGATTTGATCGCGAAGAAGGTATCGGGGACGGTCGGCGACGATACTATCGGAAGAACGATGGAAGAGTGTAGCAGAAATGGTGGTGCGAGTATTTTTATCGACTCGTTGGACGTGTTAGCGGCGAGAACGAGCGAGAAAGCGGTCGTGCGGTTCCTCGTGCGGTTGAGAGCGATGGAGAATGTGGCTTTAGTGACGGGGTGCCAGGCGGCGGAGGACGTCGAGGATGGATTCTTAGACGAGGACGACAGAGAGCGCGGGACGATGCAATTACTGATTGAAAACTTAGCCGACGTGACGTTGACGACGTCCAAGTTACCTTCCGAAGGTGGTAATAAAGGTGAGTTGGTCAAGGTTGTCACGAGACATCGAACGGTGGATTCCAAGTATTTAGACTGGGACGGGAGCGTCGTGGATGGAAATAGAACTTTATTGGACGAAGAGAATGGTGGCAGTCGACGACCGGGCGGAAAGTTTTCGCACGTCACTGCTGGCGTTAGTAGTGGTAGAAATTTTGACGACGACGACGACGACGAGTTGACGTTCTCTTTAACGACTGAGTGCGTGGCGACGATTTCAGAGCTCGGCGCGAAATGCGAGCGATATAGTTTCAGCTTGTAAGTAGAGAGTATAGAAGAGTTTTTAGCTCATAATACACACATACTACGTAGTTATTTCAACTTAAAGAGAAGTTTAATACTCATGTATTAGAATTTACAAATGCTTATTAATCAAGTTTAATACTATTCTGTGTATATATTATCTATTCGTCGAGGTCCATGGGAATCGCCAAGGCGTCGTTATCTCGTCGGTCGTTTTCTTCTTCCGATTTTGAAGAAAGCGAATCTCTTTTGGCGGCAACATCTCTATCCTCTTCATCGTCGTCGTCTTCGTTGTCGTCATCATCATCGCCGTCATCCAAATCTTCCTCCAAGTTAATCGACCCGCTCTTAATCGCTGGATCGTTTTCTATTAAATCCTTATCCGCCTCTTCGTCGTAAAATACACCTTTGTTTGCCTCGAGAGACATCGAAAACCGGCTCGTCTTCTCCTCTTCAACCTTCGCCTGCCCGTCTTTCTCGCGTGCAGTAGAAGGCGGCAGGGCATCGCCGTTCCCGTCTTCTTCTAAAGAGTCTCGTTCGTCGTGTTGATCTAACATCTTCCTCGCCGCTTCGTTCGCCGCGTCGAGCGCATCGAGCTCGGCTTCCGCATCCGCCAGTCGTTTCTTCAACGCTCTCGATTCCTCGTCGTCTTCTTCCTCCTCTTCTTCCTCCTCCTCTGGAATCTCCTCTTGCGTGATTTTCAACTCCATCGCGGCCTTTTGTTCCGCTTCCATGATCAAATCCTCCTTCGCTTTCGACGCTTTTCTCGCCTCTTCTTCTCTCTCTTCTTCGAGCTCCAACTCCGCCATGCGAGCGGCTTCGTTCGCTTCCTTTTCGGCTTCTTGATCGTCGTCGTCGTCGTGGTTAGTATTATGAATCGCTTCGGAGTTCCTTCGCGTATTTTCCTCGAGCTCGTCGTCTCTTTCGTCTTCCTCGTCTTCGTCGTCCGTGTCCGGCGCCAGTCGGATGTGCTTCCCTCTGACTTGTTCGTTTTGTTCTTCCTCTTGGTGTTGTTGTTGTTGCTGTCCGTCGTCGTCGTCGTTTTCATCGACGAGTACTGTTGGATTCTTTCGAGGTCGTCCACGCTTCTTCTTCCCGCTCCCGTTGTTGTTCATGTTGTTGTTGTTGTTGTTGTTGTAATTCGGCGTCGCGCGACCGTTTCGTCCGTAATACTCTTTCGGGGTCTTGGCGAACGTTTTTATCCTGCGACCGTGTTGATCAAACTCGACGCCATCGACGTCCCAGATTTCCTCATCTTCGGCGTCGGAATCGTGCAAAGGAGCGCCGTTTCTGGCGGTCATCAACTGATCCAACGAGTCTCGTCGTTCGGCGCCGACTTTGTTGAACTGTTCCGTCGGTCTCAATTTGAGCACCCTGAATGTTTCCGACGGGCCTCCGGGCGTTTTTCTTGGCCACATTTTGTTTCGGGTTTGCCGTTGCGTGGCTTTGATGGTCGGTAACGATCCATGGACGCGCTCGTACACCTTCTTCTCGCCTCGCCAATACTCCAACGGTTTTTGTCTTTGGCGCGAACTTTTGCGCACCTTTTGTGAGCCGCCTGTTAAATCTTCGACGACGATGGTTTGTAAACCGCCAAAGGCTAAAGATTTTCTTCTGGCCATTTCTTCGCGCAAGCGTTTGTGCGCTTCACCTCTAGGTTTGCGAATAGGGAATCCTTCCTCATCGAACGCGCGGTCGTCAGCGAATTGGCCGCCTACTAAATCTTCTTGGTCAAAGTCGTCGTCGCCGGCTTCGAATCCTCCGCCAAACTCGTCGTCGTCGTTGTTCAAGTTTTCGTTCAACATTCCCACCGGTTGCACTTGCGGTTGCGACTGACCGCCTGCTGCCCCCATGTGCGAGACGCCTTGCCAATCCGGACTGTCTTGATGCAAAATAGCTTCGTCTTCTCGTCCCGGGATGTTGAACATGTTCACCAGCGCTTCCGCAGCCATCGGCGTGTTGGTCACCTCCCCGCCGCTCCCCATGCTGCTCTTGCGTAACATTTCTCGTCGTTTCTCTAATTCCATTTGCTCTCTCTTCAGTCTCTCCTCTTCGATAGCTTCGGCTAACACTCCGCCTTCTTGCATGTGCTGCTCGCGAAGCAATCGTAACTGCGAATTCATCTCCATCGAAACTTTTCTCTGTTGTTGTCCTTTCGCGTGCGGACTCTTCGGTCGAAACATCGGTTGCGCCGTCCTGTTCCCGTTAAAATCGTACCCGGCAAATCCTTCGTTCTCGGCGAACGACCCGGCTCGATCGCCGTCTCTCGATGCCGCCGCCGAGTGTTCGCCCTCACCAGTAAAATTCGTCCCGTCCAACTCCTCGACCACCATCGCCGTTCGTCTTTTCTTCGCTCCTCCATCCGGAAGCGCTGCTCTCCCCAAACTCTCCGCGGGCGCTTTCATCACCAACACGAACGGTCTCGGTTTCACTTGTCGCCCGGTGCCTTTTCGTTTCCGTAACCGTTCCATTCGCGAAGATGACATCGACGAATGTTGGGTTAGATTTTGATGTCGCCTTCTTTGCGCTCCCGCTTGGTCCGTTTGATTCCCCCAAGAGGTCCCAAAGGGTAACTTATTCCCTTGGCCATTAGTATTCGACGATGTTTCTTGTGCTTTCTGTTGCGCCGCTCGTTTCCTCGCCGCTCGCAGTTGCGCTAATCTCGCGCCTCCTTCCACCACCGGTGGGCGTCCGGATTGGAAAGACACTCGTCTTTGTTGTTCGTTCATGTTTTCCATCTGTTGGTGTTGGTGTTGGTTTTGTCTGTACACGAGAGACCGGGAGGTGGATTTTAACGCGGATTTGATTTGCGTCGTTTGTCCATTATTGTTGATGTTATTGTTCATCGGTTGTGCGCCCAGAGGTACCCTGATGATGCGTTTAAAGAGAACGAGAGAGAGAAGATGCGATAGTTTCCCCAAAGCGTGAGTAATAATACAGAGAGAAGCAACAGAGAGGAAAGGAACGAATGGAAAAATTCAAATTTTGAAACGGATCGATTGAAAAGAATGTGAATTGTTCCTATGTTTACCTTGAAACGACGCCCAGAGGAGGATTTGGAGGAGGGAAAGGGACGACGGTATCATCGTTCCTCTCCATGTTGAACTCAGTCTTTTAACGCGCAAAACGAAGAGATGTGGTAGAGTATTTCGTGCGGTTTTTACTCAATTATACTGACGAGACATTTGAATTTTGAGGGGGAACTTAGACACCAATATTTAGGGTTTTTGAATTTTTGCAGCATTGGGTTCAGTTCGAAAGCGTAGTGATACCACATACGTGTGTCGTGTTTATCAGTAGATAATATATATATATATAAATAATTAAAACGTGTAGATGTGTGTAACTCTTCTCTTTTCCTTCTTCTTTTCCGAGGAGGTTGTTCCTTCCTCCTCCTCGGTTTTAGTACAACTTTGTTTGCCGACTTTGACGCGCGGTTAGTCAGATTTTTTATTATTACTTGCGGGTCCACGGATCGAATCCATCACCATCCGAGGATGACGCGCCGCCCATGGCCATTTGCGTTTCGTCGTCGTCGGGGTACCCAGAAGCGATGTCTTCCTCGCCAAACCCGATTCGCGCCACGTCGTCGCTATCCTTGTTATTAAAATCAATCACGGACAACTTTTCCAACGCGTCCTCCGCGGAGGTGCGGTATTGCGTGCTCTTCGCCATCGAGCGCTTCTTCGCCTCTTCCATTTGTCTTTGCTCCTCCTCCAACTTGTACTGTCTCTCCTTGGCAACCTTTTCGATTTCCATCTGTCTTTGGTGCGCTTCCAACACTTTCTGTTCTCTCTCCGTCTCCGCCGCTTCCGCTTGCGCTTCCGCCTTTGCCAACTTCTTCTCTTCGATTTCGCGCTCGGTTCTCGCCTCTTCGTATTCCTTCGCCAATGAAACTTCCAGCGCCGCGGCGCGTTGCTTGGCCGTGTGGGACTTCTTCTTCGTCTCTTCCAACGCCGACGAAGCGGCTTCTTTCGCGGCTTCGACTGATTTCATCGCGTGTTGCACGTGCAAGTTGAAATCTTCCTTGGTTTTCCCAAGCATGTCAAACTCGTCTTCGACTTTACGTCCGGCTAATCGAGAAATGTCTTTTGCGTTTTGCACTTTTCTCTTGGCAACTTCTTGAACTTCTTGGATCTTCTTTTGCGCGAGTTCGGTGATGTCGTCGACTTTTTGGGCGGCGATTTTCGCAACTTCTTGCGAGTGCTCGTAGTTCGCTTCCGCTTCCGCTCTTCTCGCCGCGGCTTGCTTGACTTTCATGGCGGCTTGTTGCGCCGCTTCTTTCGCACGTTCCATGGCTTTACCGCCGTCGCCGAGCGTCGGTTTGCACGTCGTCGCGATGTGTTTCAACTCGACGAGTTTCTTCAATCGCGCGGCGTTGACAAACTCTTCCTTGGATTTGCGTCCCAAGGTGGAAAACAACTCTTTTCTGGTGATGTCCGGCGATTGGTTCGCCGCTCTCCCGATGGCTTCCTCCAACGCTTTCGTGTTGATGGTTTGCTGCTGCTCGCCCATGGACGCTTCACCTTTGGAACCACCCATATTTCTCTTGAGCGTTTCTTGCGCCAAGTGTTCGACTTTCGTGACGTCGTAGTACTTATCCGCGGCGCCGTTCTCAATCTCCAAAGCTTCTTCGTCCGTTTCGCTCATATCAGAAGAAGTCTCGCCTCGTTGGATCTCCAACGCGGATTTCTTCTTGGATTTGGAGCCGTCGCCTTTGTAGACTTTCTCAATCGCTTCGCGTTCCAACGCTTTTTCGCCGTCTTGCGCGAGCTTTAACACCTTATCGGTTCGAGTTTGTTCTTCGGTTTGTTGTTCATGTTCTTCTTCTTTCATTTGTTCTTCTTCTCCTTCGTCGCCTTCGTTTTCGTCGTCGACTTCTTCATCGACGTGAACGCCCATGGATTTGCCCAATCCGGCGGCAACGTTTAAGTCTCCCTTCTTCGTCGTCGACTTCTTCTTATTCTTCTTCGACAACATCTTCGTTTGCTGCGGTAAACCCAACTGCGGCATTTGTCCCGGCTTGACCGGATCTTGACTCGATTGTTCGCCGCCAACCATTTTTTGCAACAAAGCGAACACCCCGGTGTGCTTGATCTCTTCCTCGGCGACTTCAACCAACTCTTTCTCTTCGGATGCGTTTGGCAACGCTTCTTCCAACAACATGCGTCGAGCGCCTTTGGAGGCGTAAGTAGACTTGTCGTCGTCTTTATCGCCGCTGCTGCTCTTGCGTTCGTACAAACGTTCTCTCTGGTTGTTGTTGTTGTTGTTGTCTCTAGAAGAAGAAGAAGAAGAAGAAGAAGAGGAGGAAGAGACGGATCGTCGCTCGTCTCTTTCCGTCTCTCTCTCCACGAACTCCTCGTCGTCGGCGTCCGAGCGAAACTTTTCCCTGTACCCGGAAAAATTCTTGCTTGGACGTCGATGGTCCTCGTCCTCAGAAGCGCTGCTGCGGCTGCTGCTTTTCTGATCCGAAGACGACGATTGCTTCTTCCTCGATGATTGGGGTCGGTGCTTTTCCTCTTCTTCGTCCTCTTCGTCGATATCGTCTTTGGCCAAAGTTTTCGTCAACTTCTTCTCGAACCTCGCGTCCTCTCGCTCTTCCACCGTTCGCTCCCCGTCCGAAGAAGAATCCTCCTTTGCCTCCTCCAAATCATCCTCTTCTTCGTTCGCGAATTTCTTCGTCTCCTTCATCCGTTTTTGCATGTCGTTGAACTCTCGCAAAAACGTATCCGTGTTTTTCGAGGAATCGATTTCTAAATCTTCATCGTCGTCCTCTTGATCCTCCTTCTTTCCTCCGTTCGCATTCTTTAATTTGGATAAAAACGCGTTCGCTTTGGCGTATTTCTTATCGTCTCCTTCTTCTCTCTCGCCCATTTCCGACGCTTTTTCTCCCGGTAACAAGGAATACGTCTTCTCGTAGTCACTCAGGGCGGATTTCCCGCACGTGTCCACGATCAAACTTTTCATGACATCGATTTGATCGGAAACGCCCAATAAAGACATCGGAGAGCCAGATTTGAACGCCGCGTCGATGTTATACGCTCCGCCGTTCTTTTTACTCGACGAAGAAGCGCTCAAAGCGAACGCGCCGAGAGATAACGCGCAGATGAATCCAACGCTTTTCGTCGAGGATGATGAAGATGAAATCTTCCCGCGGCTCGTCTTTAATGGTAATGTTGCCGTCTTTTCTTCCTCTAATAAAGAGAGACGTTCGCCAGTATTCTCCTCTCTTTTCAACAGATGACCCATCGTGCCAATGGTGTTCATGATGATGTATGTGCTTTTATAGTGTGTGTTCTCTCTCGCGAAAGGCGACCTTGATCTCTCTAAAGTAAAGTGATAGCCGCGTTTCGTTTCCCAAGAGAGAAAGTTTTGACGGAAAACACTTGAGAGAAGAAAAAAAGGAGTTTTGGGGGTTTAGGGTTTAAATTATTTACGAAAAAATGTGAAAAAAATGCAGAAAATGTTCCTCCCCCTCTTTTCCTCTTTTTTCGTCAATCGTCGACCCGTCAAATAAAAAAAAACGGCCACTTTCTCCAACGAGGAAAAACAATATTTAAGATCTCACTCATGAGACGAGAGAAAAAAGAAGACAAAGAAGAAGACAAAGAAGACAAAGAAAAAACCGAAAGGGGGCGAAACGCGCTCAAAAGAAAAGTAATTCGGAAGTTTTTCTTCCGCTTTTAGTACTACGCGTCGCGTGATGACGACGTTGTTGTGGGATTTGATCGTGAAGTGCGACGATATTTGTTTGACTCATATTTTACCGAGATTGAATCAAACTGATATCAAATTCTTGTACGAGGTGAATAGTGAGACGAGAAAGTTGGTGAAGAGATCATCTCGCGCGGGTGATTTGAAAGAGACGTTTAAAGTTGAAGAGATGTCGTCGATATCGACTTTGGAGATTGTGTGGGAGCATAAATCGTTGTGGTGGCTAGGATGGGACGAAACAACTTTCTGCTCTCGAGTTGCTCACACGAATAAACTCGAGTTGCTCAAGTGGGCGCGAGAGGAGAAAAAGTGTGAGTGGGATGAATGGACGATTAATGCGGCCGCAAAACGAGGTAATCTGGAAATGGTAAAGTATTGCGTGGCAAATGAGTGTCCTATCAAAGTGTTTGCGTGTGCAAATGCTGCCTTCAACGGTCATCTCGAGGTACTCAAATACTTACGCGAAACAGCGAAAGCGCCTTGGGCTGAGGGTACTGCCTCTTTGGCGGCTGCAAATGGTCATCTCCACATACTCGAATATCTTGTTGAGCGTAAGTATTATGAATATACCGCATATGCGTGCGAGCGTGCAGCCGAGAACGGCCACTTGAACTGTTTGCAGTACTTACACGAAACCGCCAAAGCGCCTTGGAACTTTCGGGCCGTACGCTACGCTCAGAAGAACAACCACCCCGAGTGTTTACAATACCTCCTCGACAACGACTGCCCTTTACCACACGGTTGGCGATACGAACATGGAGAGCTGCACACATCGTAATAATCATCATCTACATCATATTAAACACACATACATTTTACATGCTTAATACACATGCACTTTTTAAAGATATTTTTCTCTCACGAGATGTAAAAAGGGTGCGAAAAGACTTCTTAAAAACAGACGCGCGCTTAGCGCGCGCGTTCACCCGCGTTCGCGCTCGAAAAGAAAGAGACGCAGTGCACGCGGACAACCCTTTTTTGCTTTCGATGACGTAGTCACAGAGAAGGGATTTTATGATGAGTAGTCCTGATTCTCTCAGCGAGATGATACATTGGATAACGGAAGACGTAACGAACGACACCTCCATCGCTTTGTACGCGTTCGAAGAAGAACGAGTACAACAACAACAACAACAACATCAGGAGGCATCGAAAAAGAACAACAACGACACGAGCAACCACAAAACGAGCCTCTCGTTTTCTTCGTGTTCGTTCAAACTGGAACAAAAATACACGAGGTTTGAAATGCAATTGGCGGTTTTGTTCACCAGTCAGAACATTCACCAAACGCTGAAAGTTAAGCGGAAAGCACAAAACGAGGAGTCAATCGAAAGAAGAAAAGAAAGATGCGCGATATTCATGGACAGTTCCTCGAAATATTTCGTCGTGACAATTCTGGCACTTTTTTTACTCGAGATCGAGTTTACGTGCGTGGAGACGAGCGAAGAGGTACGAGCGCTCGTATTCGACGAGCGGTGGAATCCGTGCACTTTCGCCGTCGCGTTCGAGCGGGACAGAACGTTTTTGGAAGAAACGATGGGGATGCTGACATCAGAGGATGATGCGAAGAAGGCAGGAGGAGGAAAAGAGTTCGTGATACTGACCGAAAAATCGTCGGCGTTGCGCGAGCCGCTCGACGACGCGAGGATGATGTCGTCCTCGAAAGGTTGTCACGTTGGGGCGAGAGACGCGTTCGTGAGGAAAGCGATGGAGGATTTGAATTTATTTTCATCTTCCTCCGCAAAAAATAATAATAACAACGCGGCGGCGACGGCGTACGTGTGCTTTACCTCGGGTACGACGGGCCGACCGAAAGGCGTGAAAACAACGAGAGAGAACATCGAAGCGTACGCGAGGGCGAAAGTGAAGAATGAAAAATTAGACGCGTCGAGTATCGTCGCGTTGGTCAGCGCGCACGTGTTTGATCCGTGCATAGGAGATATCGCGAGCGCTATAGTTGGTAAGTCAGCGATAGCGACGTTTTCTTCCAGAGCGGCGTTGATGCGAGGAGGGAACGCGTTGAGAAACGCACTCGTTGCGAGCCGAGCGACGCACGTGTGTTGCACGCCGTCCTTTTGGGAGTTTGGCGGCATGTTGGACGACGACGACGACGACAACGGTTTACTCCTTCCAAAGCACCTCAAATTCGTCTCGCTCGGTGGCGAAAAAATGTCGAAATCGATCAAAGATTCCTTCAGAGAGAGTGGAATTACTTTACTCAACGTCTACGGCGTCACGGAGGCTACGGTGTACCAAACGAGTAAGAAAATTTCAACTTCCTCGTCAGAAGAAGAAGTAATGAGATACAAAGGCGCGACGAACATTGGCACACCTCTAGACGAGTCTTTCGCTTCCCTCGTCATCGTCGATAGAAGAAACGAGGACAACGATGATGAATACGACGACCAGGAAGTTGCCGAGGATAACACCGTCGGCGAGATTGCCATTTACGGCCGAGGCGTTCCTCCTGAAGGCTATCTCGAAAGCAACGCACCTCCTCGCGGAAGAAACGCGTTTCGCGATATTCAATTCAGAGCAGGGATCAAAAGTGCGAACAACGATGACGACGTCAAAAGAAGAAGATGTTACATGACGGGCGATCTCGGATATTTTGATTCAAAAACGAACGAATATTACCTTCTCGGACGAATCGAATCCGATCGCCAGGTAAAAATTCGCGGCCATCGCATCGAATTGGAAGGCGTGGAGAGCCTTCTGCGCGAGCGGTGCGAAAAGTGCGCGCTGATGCCTAACGTGATCGAGCGGTCGATTTTGTGTTTCGTGGACGAAAATATCAGTACGAGTAGTAGTAGCAGCAGTAGCGATAATAACGAGAATGACGCGGCGAAAGAAATAGTCGCGTTTATAAAGCTCATTGGAGAGAATGACGACAATGTCGATGAAGAAGAAAACAGGCGCGCGAGGCGGATGGACGTACTTTTGGCGATTGATTTAAACTGTTGCGCGCCGTGGTTGTCTCTCTCGGGGAACAACGCCGCGATGGTACCGAGAAAATTCGTCTTTCTCGAGAAAGACGAAGACGCGTCGATTCCACTGTCCGCGACGGGTAAACGCGATTTTCGCGCGTTTTACGAGCGACATCGAAGTAAAGAACGAGTCGCAGTCAAACTCGCTTGTTCACCCTATTCTGAACGAGACGAAACGGCGAAGAAAAAAGACGAGCTGGAAACGCTCGTTGCGAAATGTTGGGCGGATGCGCTGTCGTGCGGCGTGAACTTTGAGAACATAAAAAAGAACGATTCTTTCGTGCGCCTCGGCGGTAACTCCATGTCCGCGCTCATCGCGTGTCGTAAAGTGCGAGAGGCGATGAGAAAGAGGAGGAGTTTCCTCGGCGAGAACGACGAGAACGACGACGAAAATGGTTACGAAAATGAGGAGGAAAAAGAACCAGGGGTGAAGAAATCCGAAGCCGGAGCGCTCTTGGCGCCGGAGAATATCGACAACAACGACGAGGAGCAAGAAAATAGTACCGTCCGACGTTTATGCGGCGCATTCCTGGGCGTCGATGGCGAAGGTCCGCTCGCGCCGTGCGAACTTTTAAGGCGTCCAGCACTCGCGAGCTATTGCGCGTTCCTCAGGGCGAATTTCGTTGGTCTGAATTCAAAATTGGCATCGAAATCATCCGCTAAAGAAAAGAGGGAAGAAGAAGAAGAAGACAAAAGAGAAGAAGAAAAAGACAAAGAGATACATCCAGACGTGCTCGCTGCAAAAGCTGCCGTGTATCGGGCGTGCGCGAGAGGCACGGACGTGTCGCTCGTTTGCGCGCTCGTCGCGCCATTCGTAAACGACGCAGAGCTTCTTCGCGAGATTCTCGGAAACGCCGCGGCGCTTTCGACGACAAACGAGAAGAGAGGCAAAGACGGTGATGAAAACCTTACCGCGTTACACGTCCTCACGTCTCGAGCAAACATAAACGAAGACTATTTGTCGGAAGAAAAAGTTCTTCCGCTCGTCGAACTTCTCGTTTGCGAGTATAAAGCAGACGCGCTCGCGCAAACGCGAAGCGGGAAAACGACGCCGATTCACATCGCCGCCGCGAGAGGATGTCCGAAGATTTTAAAGATTTTATACCAATCTCTCGATAGTTTTGTCGCCGAGGACGATGCCGGCACAAACGAAAAGAAGAAGAAAAAGCGGCTGTTTTTCATGAAAGACGCGGACGAGCAAACGTGCTTACATTTAGCCTCGAGATCGGGGAATCGCGAGGCGGTGAGGGCAGTCTTGGACATTTTGTTTGATGGTGACGATGACCAATTCTCGAGATTTTCCGCAAGTGTGGTACACGCCACGGACGCCTGGAACCGCACGGGGCAAGATTGGGCGTTTCTTTTGGGGTTTCACGACGCGCTCGAGGTGTTTTCGACGTTTTCACTCTCAGCGTCATCATCATCGTCTCGCGAACTCGGCGAAAACGAGAGGGACGTTCTTCTTCCTCTTCTTCCCGTGGAACGAGACTTGATTTCGCTTCCCTCCAAATCCTCCTCCTCCTCCGAGCCGTCGTCGTCGAATACTCGAAAGATGGATGTTTCCAGCGAATATTTGGAGACGCTTTTCACGCACTTGAAGAAGAAGAATGACAAAAACACGATTGAAAACCGACTTCGCGCGGCGTCTGGTTTGCGAGACTCTTTGTGCGCGAACGCGAGGAACCGCCAGTTGGCGTTCGAGAGAAACGTGGCGACAGTTTTAATCGAGACGTTGGTTTCGTTAGTCTCCGAAGAGCCAACAAACAAAAGGATGGAAGAAGAAACGCTTCTTCTTCACGTGATTTTTTGCATTCGAAACGCGGCTGGATACGGCCCGGCTCGGAAACAATTCCTCACAGAGCTCGACGCGCTTCCCGCCTTAGCCTCCGTCGTGAACGGAAGACGAAAAGAAAAACACCCGCGCGAAGAAGTAGAAGGAAGAGAAAGCGAAGAAGACAACATCTCGTGGCAAGCGTTATCGGCGATGATTGTTCTTTGTCGAGCGAAGGAGACGAAAGAGGGATTACTCGCGTCGATGGAAATGTTGAAGGAGCTCGGGTATGAAGACGTGTGTGGTCCTATTTTCGAGCGAACGAATATGAAAATTTTGAAAACCGCGGCGTTATCGGCGGCGGCGGCGAAAAGAGAGACGAGAAAAAAATAGACGCGCGAGAGCATACGCGGCGCCGCTATACATTTGTTGCAGAGGAGTTACATCATCTTTAGTATTTAGTAGTATACGTAGGAAAATCAATATATATAAACAGTTTCGAAGATCTTCTACACTATCTGTGTTTTAACTGTGTAGGCAGTAAGAACATAATAATAATATAACTTAATGAAGGACATTCTCGCGTCGATTACTGTAATCGTCCTTGTAACTTGGCAAAGCACGCTTGCGGGTCCGCGGCGCACTCCTCCGCCTCCTTCGCCAACTTTTCCGCCTCCGCCTTCAACGTGTCCGCCTCATCTTGCACCTTCGCGGCCGTCTCCTTGGCCGCAGAAGATACGTCATCCTTCGCTTGTTCCGCCGCTTCTTCGGCGTTTTGCTCCGCCTCTTCCGCTTTCTCTTGCGCTTCTTCCGCATCGCCCTTCACCTTAGCGACGAGCTTGTTCCAGCACTCCGGAATGTCTTTGAAGCACTCTTGGATGTCGTCGGTAATGCTGCCACCCAACAACGCCGCTTGTGGAGGCGCTTCCGGTTTGCAGGTCTCCCAGGACGGGTCCGCGGTGCACTTCGTAAACTTCGCTTGCACTTGAGCCGCCATTTCTTTGGATTTGGCAACCATGTCGTCCGTGACGCCAGTGGTGGTATCTTTCGCTTGCTCAGCCATCAAGGCAACCTTGGCAGAGGCCGCTGCGGCGTCCGCCTTGGCGGCATCGACTAACGAGGCCAAACAGTCTTGCGCCTCAGACTGCGGGTCGCAGGAGGATTTCACCTTTTCCGCCGCCGCTTGGGCTTCGGATTTGGCGGCATCGAACGCGGCTTGTTCCGCTTCGCAACCTAACGAAGACGACGGGATGGTGATTCCATCGCCGAGCTCTTCGAAGCACGATTTCATGGCGGACACAGACGCGGTGCACTCTTTCAATTTGTTTCCGTTCTTCTCCGCGTCGGCTTTCGCGTCTTCGACCGCTTTCGTGGTGCACTCCGGAACGTCGCTGGTGCACTCGGAAAAGTTCTCAGAGAGCTCCGTGGCGCCTTCCTCGACTTCTTTTTGCATCAACGCGGCTTTCGCTTTGGCCAATTCGAAATCGGCTTCCATCTTCGTCTTCATCTTCTCGCCGCACGCGGCAAAGTCACCGGCGCAGGCTTGCAACTCTGCGCCGGCGGCTTCGGCGTCGGCTTTGAACTTGGCGACGGTCGATTCCAACTCTTCTCTACGCTTCGAAACCATATCTTCTGCACCCAAGGAGAAGGTATCCTCGACGTCGTTGCCCATCTGTTCGAAGCAGGACGGCAAGTCCATGGCGCAGGATTGCATCTTGTCGCCGGCAGCTTTGGCGTCAGCCTGCGCTTTCTCGACTGACGCAGTCACGCACTCCTTGATGGCGTCGGCGTCGCCGATGCAGTGTTGAAAGTGCACGCTGTTCGCCGTCGCGTCTTCTTGCATTTGTTTCGTCATCAATTCCGCTTTCATTTGCAACGCTTCCGCGTCCGATTGCATCTTGGCTTGCATTTTAGCACCGCACGCGACGACATCGCCGACGCAGGATTTAAATTCAGCTCCGGCGGCATCAGCTTTCGCTTGCGCGTCCGCGAAGGCAGATTCCAGTTGCTCTCCGGCGTCTGCGGTACCTAAAGAGAAAGTATCGGTAACATCGCTGCCCATTTCGGAGAAGCACGATTGCATCGAGTCGATCGAGGAAGTGCAAGATTGCAACTTCGCCCACGAAGCGTCAGATTTCGCTTTCGCGGCTTCCAAGTCAGCCGAGATGCACTCCTTGACGGCGTCGACGTCGCCGACGCACTCTTGAAAGTGTTCGGAAGACGCCGTGGTACCTTCTTGGACTTGCTTCGCCATCAAAGCCGCTTTCGCTTGCAACATTTTGGCGTCCGCGGTCATCTTCGCCTTCATCTTCTCGCCGCACGTTTCAAAGTCATCGGCGCAGGCTTGCAACTCCGCACCGGTGGCTTCGGCGTCGGCTTTGAACTTAGCAACGTCCGCTTCCAATTCCGCGGAGGTTTTGGCCATCAAATCGCTGTCCTCCGGTTTGTCGTCGCAGCCGAGCAAACCCAACGTGTCCTTCGCGTCAGACGTGGCTTTCTCGATGCACGCTTGACCGTCAGCGACGCACGCTTCGACGTCGCCCTTCGCCGCTTCGGCATCCGCTTGCGCTTGCTCAACCTTCGCGTTCGCGCAGGCGGCAATCGCGTCGGAAGAACCGGTGCACTCGGAAAACTCAGCCATACCAGCGGTGACGCCGTTGGTCACCGCGGCTTTCATCATTTCCGCCTTGGCTTTCGCCATCGCGGCGTCCGCTTCCAACTTGGCTTTGGCCTTGGCCTCGGTGTCCGTGGCGCACGTAGCAACGTCAGACGCGCACGCTTGCCAGTCCGCACCGGCCGCTTCGGTTTTCGCCTTGGCGTCTTCAAACGCGGCTTGGATGTCCATAAAGACGTCGTTGGTGCCGAGTTGCGACTTGGCGCCCGGCGCCGGCAACGCGGAGACGCACGCCGCCGGATCGGTTTCCGTCAAGCAAGTGAAGCAATCCGACGCGGAAGTTGCGCACTTTTTCAAATCAGAAGTCGTCTTTTCAATGTCCGATTGTGCTTTCGCTTGCGCTTGCTGGAAGCAGTCTTGGACGTCCGACGCGCACACTTGAATGTCCGTGCCGGTTTGCTTGGCGGCGGCTTCAACGTCTTGCGCGGCTTGCGCGGCGTCGTCTTGCGCTTTCTTCGCGCACGCGGCGACGTCGCCGACGCACTCTTGCGCCGGTTCGACCGCATCTTTCGCCGCTTGCGCGGCTTTGGCTTCCCACAATTGCGCCTTGACCTTGGCCAACGCCACGTCCGCTTGCATCTTGTCGACTGCTTTTCCCCAGCACGTTTCCACGTCTTCCGTGCACGCTTGCGCGTCCGTCGCCGCTTGTTCGGCTTCTGCTTGCGCTTTCGCCACGGCGGTTTGCAAATCTTCAATCGTGTGCTTGACGCCGTCTTGAATGGACTTCGAGGCGTCCGTTGCGGCGTCGGTAACCGTCGCCCCGGCGCCTTCAACCGCATCCGTGACGTCCCCGACGACATCCTCCGTCGATCCGAGTTCGCCGACGTGCGTCGCCGCTTTCAACTTATCCATCGCTTCCGTCATTGCCGTCACGCCTTGTACCATCGCGTTCGCGTCTCGGCCCAAATCCGTCATCGTATCCGCGAATTCGTCCAAGGATTCCGTGATCTCCGCTCCCGCTTCTTCCACGCAATCGGATTTTTCCTTGCAGTTTTCCGCTTCCGAGCGAATCTTTGCCGCTTCTTTATATTCGTTTATTCCACGCATTTACACATAATAAACAACAACATAATAAACAACAACAACAGCAGAGAACGTTTAAACGTGTGATGATGATAATCATGAGATTAAGAGAGAGAGAGAAGCATAAGCGGTGAGTTTTGCGAATAGCAAAGCAAGGTCCAAAAAACCCTAAATCAAGAAAAGGGTGTTACATCGAACCCCAAAAGTGGAGGAAACGAAGACGACGAAACGACGATAAATGTGATGTTCAGAGGACAAAAATCGACCCGCCAAACGCGCAAAGTGCACCGCACAAACACAAAGAACACCCCTCGATCATCCTTTCGCGCTTCTTCTCCTTTCGCGCACTTTAAAAAGAAAAGAAAAGATTGGAGATTTTGATCCACCAAAGCGCGGCTCAAATCCTTCCTTTAAAGAAGAATGGACTAAAACGAAAAGAACTTTACTAACGCACCAGCTTTGGCATCGTCCAACGCGTCCCCGAGTCTAATCGCAGAACTGCTCAATCCGCCAGAGATCCTGTTCGAACCGGAGGCGATGGCAAACGCCGCGCCGGAGGCGAGCAACGTCGCGACTCCTATTCTCTTGAAATTGGAACCTTTTGTTCCATTTGATGATTTCGAGAGCAAAGGAGCGTCTTCTTTTCCATTCATGGAACTGTTGTTTACGGTACCGTAGACCTTCATCTTGTGAGTAAAGTGAGAGTGAGTGTAACAGAGAACGGTAAACAATGTGTGAGAGTTACGCGATGCGAGTAAAAGATGAGTTCTTTAACTTCTTCGTCTCGATTGTTGATGTGTTCTTTTGAGGAATAAACGGAAGCCCGCGGGGTCTCTGCTGAGGGGGGTTGGTGTTGTTTAGGGTTTTATTAGAAAGCTCTCTTCTTTCGAGAGCGAAGACGGATGCGACGACGGATGATGCTCTCTCTCTCTCTCTCTCTCTAGATAACAATAATATATAACAGAGTAATTTTTAAACTTGCGCGCGGGATTGTAACAAGACGAGTTTTAAGCGAGTTTCGCCATCGTTCTCGACGACGACGCACCCCTCAACGTCTTGCGCTTTCCCGCCGGCGGCGTACTCTACGTCGACGGCTAAAGCGCAGAGTTTTTGCAACAAGTCGTCTCGAAACGTCGCGTTCCAGATCAAATCGCACGCGCTGTATTCTGCCGGTTTGAATGAAGTTTCGGAGGTTGGAATGGAGTCGTATAAACCGGCGCCGGCGAAATCTTCTAAATCTTCGCCGTTGGAATCCGAGCGAGCGATGTAGGCCCCGTTCGGAGGCGAATAATACGCCACCGGTTTCGACGGTTGCGACGTGATTTCCAAAACTTGTTTCGTTTTTTTGCACACTCGGAAACCTAACGCGCGTCCGGGGTCGTTTCCAACCAACGCTTCGCCTAAACCGACGCAGATTTCGCCGCACATGATATCCGTATCTTCCTCGCTCGACGTGGGGTCTTTCGAGTGCAAGACAAAGGCGTACTCGGCGTCGCACAATTCCATGTTCAAAACCGCCACGGATAATTCAGTTTCTTTAATACCAACCGCTAAGCGAGAATTGAACGCGCGCTCGGTCCATTTGGACGCCCAGACGCCGCAAATGGATGCCCACAGGTCGTCCACGGAGACTTTATTAGTAGACGATTTTGACGTTTGTTCAATCGCCGCTTCCAACTCTTTCGCGAAATCGTCCGGTAACTCTAATCCCTCGCTCACAACTCTTCTCGCCATCGCTAACGCTTTCCTTCGCAATTCCACGTCGTTCGATTTCGCCGTCGCGGATGCAATTTTCAAGCACGCGTCTAAATTCGCTTTCGTTTCTGGATCTTTCTTCAGCGCCTTCTCAAACGCGCCAAACGGCAAAGCGAAAGAAGCCGGGACGATGACGTTCGCTTTTTCAGCCACTTTCGCCGAGGCGGCTAACGATTGCGATTTCCCACCAACAACGCCCACGGCGTAGGCGTCCGGGAAAACGACCAATTTCCTCGTCGCTTTCGTTTTCGGCACGGAGACGGATTTCTTCTCGCCGCCAGAGGACGTCGCAGTATTACTCGTCGACAACAAAGTCTTCGCTTCGCTTTCTTCAACGTTCGTAAACTCAACCGAGTTACCGTCTAAACTTTTCGCAACTGCCACGTACTTAAAATCCTGAGCAATTAACGCGTTCCAAATGTCGTCGTTTTGTACGGACGCTAAGAACGCGCCGGTATTTCTCGCGCGAATCGCGACGTGCGATAACACGTCCACCGGCGTCTTCGTGATGACGCACGAGACGCCTTTCGGGATATCCTCTAAACCGCCGAGCTTTTCGGAAAAGAAAACGACGGGTAACCCGTCGTCTTTGGTCGTAAAATCTTCGCCTTGCGCGTCTTCCAAGTTTTGGAGGATGACTTTACCCGCGCACTTCGCCAACGCGTCCGGCGACTCGCCGTTGCTCGAAACCAACCACGGCGACTTGTTTTTACACGCGTTTCGAGCGTCGTTGAACGCGGCGTTCGATAATCCGGCGGCAACGAATAACGCGTGACCTCGAACCATCTCTTCTCCAAAGTTCATCAAATACGCGTCGGAAACCGACCCTTTGGCGACCGAGGCGATGGCTTTGGCGGTTTTGTTCGAAACCGCGCACAAAGCGTCCATGTCTTTCGCAATCGCGCACGTGACGTTATCCAACGCGGCTTTCATCGTCAACGCCCACGATTCGGACCATCTCGGGCCACACTCTTCACCTTGCGCGCGTCGTAAATAGTCCAACGATTTTTGCATGTTTTCGGATTCGCCAGTCAACGCGACGTTTTCAATCGCGAGCTCTAACAAAGACAACTTGGAATCTTGGTCCAAGGACGTGAAATCGATTTGTTCGACCTTCGTTCGAAAGAACTTCTCCAACGCCGCGTCGAGCATGACTACGTCGCGGTCCGGTTCCCCGTCGTGTTTCCAGCAGCTCAGCATGCACTTTCTGACCTCGACGATTTTCCCCGGGATCCAATGCGCGTCTCTGTTACCGAGAATGTCCCAGACGCCGTTTCGCGCTTCGTCGGAAATTTTACCTTGCGCGAACCCCATGGCCGTGTCGACGTCCGCACCCCCGTGCGTCGTTTTCAAAATCCATAAATAGTGTTTAAACGAGTCAATCATGTGCGGTAAGTGACAGGCTGGTCCGGAAATGCCTTCGGTTCTCCAACCGGCTTTCATGCCGGCTAAATCTTCTCTCGTCAATTTCGCATTCTCCCACAAGTGCGTCCAGAAATCGTCCCAGTTCCCGGTGTGTAAAAAGTGTAAATACGCTTCGCAAATCTTGATATCGTCCGGCGTCGTGTTTGAGTGTAACTTTTGGTGCCACTGGGCGATGAATCGATCTTCGATGCCCGGTCGGTGGCCTTCTTTAATGCCGTGTTCTCTCATGATGTTCAAAATGCCCAAACGAATATCGTCGCCGTTGCCGCCACCTCTGGCGACGAACTGCATGGCCATTCTCGCGTATTGTCGAGAAGTGCCGTCCGGGTGTTTCGCCGCGACCGATGCCAAGCGACTGGCGATGACTTTTTGCAAGTGCGCCATATCTTTCCCTTGGTAGTTGTGCCCTTCGTACCACGGCAATTGCTTGGTGGAGGATAACCTCAACCACGCCAAAACGATGCCTAAACCTTTATCGTTGCACTCTTTCGCGTCCTCTAACACGTCGTTTAAAAGGCATATGCGACTGAACAAGTTTCGGTTATCGGAGCCTTCAAAGTCGCAGACTTTCTTCAACACCGAAGCGCTCGGGTCGTCGCCAAAGATGTCGTTGGAAGCGTCGTCGTCCGATCCTCCGGACGGCGGCGCTCTCACGACGAGCTTCGGGTCTTGCGTCAACGCTTTCATGTCCCCTTCTTCCGCGTGCAACCACTCCTCGCCTCTCGTCAAAATCCCCACAATTTCCGTCACTTCTTTCACGTCTTCTTTCTTCGCGGTAAACTCGAGCTTCCCGTTTCCATCGAACGGCGTTCGACTGGCGATCCCGTCCCCAAACTCGCTCGTATTCGCCGGTTTTATCGCATCCGGCGCCATGATCCACGCGTTCGGATCCTCCGACGTCGTCGTCTTCGTCGCCCAGTGTAAGACCATATTTTCAACACCTTCACCATCGTTACCTTCCACATCATCCTTCTTCGCCAGCGAAAATGTCACCGAAACGTACACGTCTCCGCTTCCATTCTCTTTAATGAACTCTTTGGATTCGATTTCCATCCGGTGACTTCCACTCGGGTTGAAAACCGACCGACGTTCGAACAGCAGCACTTCCTCTTCTTCGCCGGAAGAACTCCCCGCACCTCGTCCATGTTTTCCTACATTTTTCTTCGTTCTCGTTTTCACTCGCACCTCGGATAAATTTTCAATCACATTCGCACTCGTTGTTGTTGCGCCACGAGTACTACTCGCGCTGGCTTTTCTTCTCGTCGTCGTTTTCGTCGTCGTCGCTCTTTTTCTCCCAGCAGTCAAAGATGACGACGGTTTCGAAGATGATTTCTTCTCCGACGAGGATGATGATGTCTTCGCGCCTTCATCATCACCAGCGGCGGATGCTTTGGGACTCGAGATGGAAACTTTTCGATGATGATTAGTCGTTTTGTTCGCGGTAAAACAGACGCCTCCAAATCCAGTTTTCCTCGGTAAAATCGAAGAAATAAACAGAGACGACATTGATCTTTCCTGGGAAAAGGTGTTGTCGTTCTTTTGTGCGGCAGTACTAACAGCAGCAAAGCGAAAGCGCGTCACTATGTGACGGAGATGGACTAATCTTTGTGGACTCATTTGGTGAACACAACAAATAGGGTTTAACACCCTAAGTTTGATTCGTGTGTTTGTTCGGTATCTCAACGATGAATGTACGACGCGTATGTGTATACTTTAGAACTACAAATGAGCTAATGTTGAGTGCGCATGTGGTACTTTAAAGTATTAGCGTGACGATACCTCTTCTCGCACACATCGCATTCGTACGGTTTCTCGTTCGTGTGAATACGCACGTGCGTTTTCAAATGACTAGATTGAGTAAAACGCTTCTCGCACACGACACATTCGTACGGTTTCTCTTTCGTGTGAATACGCTTGTGGTATTTCAAACCATTAGAATGACGAAAACGCTTCTCGCACACATCACATTCGTACGGTTTCTCTTTCGTGTGAGTACGCATGTGATTTTTCAAATTACCAGCTAGAGTAAAACGCTTCTCGCACACATCGCATTCATACGGCTTCTCCTTCGTATGTGTACGCACGTGTCTGGTCAAATCGGATGGTTTTGCAAAAACCTTCTCGCAAACATCGCACTCGTGTCCTCTCTTTCTCTTCGCTCCTTTCCTAACAGTCATCTCTTCTTCTTCTCCCTCTTCTTCTTCTTCTTCTTCTTCTTTTTGTATCTGATGATGATTTCCCTCGACTTCTTCAGGAATCCTCAAACACAACACCAAAGGTTCTTCTCTCCTACCCGTCGACGCCTTCAAAACCGTCCTCGCGTTCACCGCTCGTTTTGGGTGTGGATTCTTTCGTCTCATCACTTGTTGTTCTTAGTAGTAGTAGTAGTACTGCAACGTAAGAACAGATCAAAAGCGAGAGAGAGGAGGAAAAAAAAAATTGAGACGTTTTGCAGGAATTCAATTAAAATTTTCTCATTTTTCTTCATTTATTAAAGGCAATATAGAGACATGTGTAAACGATGCCGCTCTTTCTTTTCGTTGGGGAACTCCGAAGACTTTGATACGAGGAGGAAGGAAGAGGCGTTTAAGAAGCGGGAGGAGGAAAATTTTTCGTCTGAAGTGTTTCCTTGGTCTTCTTTTGATGACGAAGATGATGATGATTCGGACGATGATTCCGACGCGATGATGGTAAAAAGAAAAGTTCTGGTCGTGCTCGGAGGCGGCATCGCGGGCGCGAAATGCGCGGAAGAGTTACTCCGACTGACCGAGGATGTTCCTTTGCATCGTTACGAGATCGTGTTGATCGAAAAGTCAAAAGTTTTGAAGGGTTTCGATGAAGAAACGGGGATGATGACCAGAACAACGGTTTTTTCCTCTCAACGAGAACAAAGAAGGAGATTGCACGTTTTACGAGGAGAAGCGATCAAAATCGACGGCGAGAAACAAACGGTTACGGTGAGAAGAGTGGTGGATAATGAGGATGATGAGGACGATATTAATGGCGAGAACAACAGCACCAAAGTTAAAGTTCGAGAGATTCATTTCGATCAGATTTGTTTCGCCGTCGGCGCGAGGCCGAAACGGTTGTTGGAAACGATATCGACTGATGATGATGATGATGATGAAAACGACGATACTATCGTTAAGTACGTGCGAGATACGGAGTCGGCGGAGGTTTTAAGCGACGCTTTGCGAGAGGCTTTTAAAAGAAGCAAAAACGGTAGTGGTAGTAGATGCGGCGAGGAGGAGGAGAAAAAGGAAAAATCGAATACGAATACGACGAGAATAGTGGTTTCTGGGAACGGCGCGGTGGCGTTGGAGATTATCAACGCGCTGGACGAGTCATTTTTGCAAATGGTGATGTCGTTTGTTAAGGCAGAGCTGGAACGCGCGGGTGGTGGTAAGAACCACCATTACCACCGCCGCCGACGGATGATGATAGAAGCCTTGAAGCGAATGCAAGTCGTGTGGGTGGTGAAACACGAATCTATCGGAGACGCTTTATTCGATCGCGACGCGAGCGCGTTCTTATTGGAGCACAGACGGGCGAGACGAGAAACGGCTCGACGTAAAATTCTTGGCGAAATAGAAGAAGCGCGGGTGAAGAGGGTGAATAAAAACGACAACGGCGACAACCACAGCCGCCAGCGAGGAGAAAAAGAGGAAACGACGACGAGCATTAAAAAGGAAAACGACGCAACGACTGAAAAACAGTTCACGTTTGACGAGAAGATTTCATATCCGCGACGTCGCGGTGCGTTTGGCGCGACGTTGCGCGCGAAGACGTCCTCGGCTGGTCCCGATTGGTTCAAACGCATCAACGCGTCTTTGCATTTTGATGACATTTTTGATGACGAGAAAGATGCGATAAAAGTAAAAATGAAAAGAAAAGAAGGAGAAGTAGTAGAAATAGATAACGAAGACGACGACAGAGATAACGTCGAAGAGAAAGAAAACAACCAAAACGAGGATTTAGACGCGTGCTTAACATCCGTAGTGAACGTTCTGTTCGAGACGGACTGGTTGTCGATTGAAACGAACTGCGAAATCAAAGACGTCGTCCCTTTCGTCGAGAATGGGTGTAAAAATGCCACCGTGCACTTGACGAACAATACATCAGTCTCTGACGTCGTCGTGGTTGCCGCGTGCGTTGGGGTCGAATCAAATGGTTGCGATTTGTTCGGAGACGAAGCTACCGCGAAGGAAACGTTTGGATTCGTTAAAAGCGACGGGAACAACAACATGTTTATCACCGATGGCATGCGCGTCACGGAAACGTTCGAGCTCGAGTTATCAAACAAACCAAACGTATTCTTCGCAGCCGGAGACTGCGCGCTTTGCGAACGGCGAAACGAAGACAAATCGACAAATTGGTTCCAAATGCGTTCGTGGTCGCAAGCCGCGCAAAGCGGCGCGCAGTGTGCGAGATCGATGTTACGAGTGGACGGCTACGAGTACGGATTAGGTTTCAATTTTGAGCTGTTCACGCACTCGACGACTTTTTTCGGCTTAAAAGTCGTCTTGTTGGGAAGCTTCAATTTGCAAAAATTTCTCCCGGAGGCGGACGAGAAGGACGTGAGAATACTCTCGCGAAAGTTTATCGACGACGACGACGCTAGTGGGACGAGCAACGACGCAGCGGGTAAAAACAAAGTAGATGTTTTCTCCTCTTCCTTGTGCTCGAATTCATCGTTTATTCGCGTGGTCACTTACAAAGGCAAAGTCGTCGGCGCCGTTCTCGTCGGCGAAACAAACTTGGAAGAAACGTTCGAGAACTTAATCCAAGACAAAATCGACGTCTCGCACCTCGAGAGCGACTTGTTAGACCCAGACGTGGACATCGAAGACTACTTTGATTAGAAAATGTAGCAGTAGTATAAGTAGTATAAGGAGTAATAGGAGCAGCAGTACCGCGTACCAGACTATTTGATGATGACTCTCTACCCGCGGCGTTTGATTACAAGGCTATAATAAACAAATCACACGACAACATATACGCAAACACACACACACACACACACACACTCCTAAACGAAACTATTATATCTCTTGTTCTCAGTGAGGTTTCGGCACGAACCCGTCCACCGCGAAATTCCTCGTCGCCGCCGGTATCTTCACCCGAATCCCGTCGATCTCCTCCTTCGCTATAATTTGGCACCCCAATCGACTCGTTTCGGTCAAACCGAACGCTAAATCGAGCATATCATTTTCATCGTCGCACGCCTCCGGAAGCTTATCGAACACGTTCTGATCTTCGACGACGACGTGACAGGTCGAGCACGCCAACGACCCTTCGCAGGCGCCTTCGAGCTCGACGTCGTTGTCGTGCGCCGCTTCCATGAGAGATTTCCCGATTTCCGCGTTCACGGTGATTTCCTCGCCCGTTTTCTCCGTGAACGTGACTTTAATCGTGTTCTTTTTTGTCTCTGTTTCGTCTTTACTACTGCTTTCGCTCTTCGCGCTGCTACTCCTAAAACTCCTCCTACTCAAACTCAAATCTTCATCCATCCAAAAGGTCTTCTTTGTCGGGGTGGTTGTGGTCGTACACCCGACCGAAGAAGAGGGCGACATCATAAACGATGAATAATACGAATAAAAGCATCTATTAAACTGTGAGGAGGAGGAAACTGCTCGTCTTAGCGCAGACACAGAACGCATCATTTTTGGATAAATTGGATGACGACAGACAAACTTTTGCGCGGGTTTATGTTTCTCTGTTTATTCTGTGTGTTGTTCTCTCGCGTGGTGCAAAAAATACGAGTTGTTGTTGTTGTTGTTGTTGTTGTTGTTGTTGTTCAAATCTAACTCTCTCTAAAATACGAGTTGTTGTTGTTGTTGTTCAAATCTAACTCTCTCTCTCTCTTATTGCCTCAGGTTTGTGTCTGAGTAGTAAATGGTATTAAAAGTGCTCCTTTTGTGCGATACTAATGTGGATACGTTGGAAAAAAACGAGAGAAATGCATCCTCACAACTCAAGAGTAACAGAACGTGTAAAGATTATGAGGTGGAAGAATCCACATCCGAAACGCGCGGAAAACGCGAGGACGGTTTTGAAGGGTGATTTATTTCTGGAGGAGGAGAGGGGAGGAGAAGAGGAACAACCCATGGCGGTGTTGTGTTTGAAGATACCTGTTGAGGATGATGATGTCGTTGGTGATGATGTCGAGATACAAAATGAGATACGAAAAGAAAAGACTACTGAGACGAAGAGAGGAGGGAAGAGAAAGAGAAAGCAACAACACGAGTGCGGTGTTTGTGAGAAGGTGTGTGTGAGCGCGTCCGAATTGGCCAGACACGTGCGTACGCACACGAAAGAGAAACCGTTTGAATGTGATGTTTGCGAGAAGCGTTTTAGTCAAGCTGGTCATTTGACACAGCACAAGCGTATTCACACGAACGAGAAACCGTATGAATGTGATGTGTGCGAGAAGCGTTTTAGTGATTCTGGTAATTTGACACAGCACTTGCGTATTCACACGAACGATAAACCGTATGAGTGT
>JACLAB010003516.1_pt1 | contig 39540 bp, 29 predicted proteins | sample 8027921 | NCBI WGS metagenome assembly JACLAB01 (sample SAMN15725117, study PRJNA655200) | protist metagenome | isolation source: fluorescence activated cell sorting (FACS) single amplified genomes of... | place: USA: West Boothbay Harbor, Gulf of Maine | collected 2000-07-19 | reverse complement strand
CGCGATACCGCGGATGGTAACTGGAAGCGTCGATCCGCCGCGCTCGACAAGTTGAAATCTATTCTCGACTCAGCGCCGAGTAACATCGAAGTCTTTGGACTCGACGCGCTTTTTTCAGCTTTGCGAGCGAGATTTACGGACTCTAACGCCAACTTAGCATCTCAAGCGTTACAGCTTGCCGGACAATTCGCGTTGAAGTGTGGGGAAAACGTCGAGAAAGTTGGACGATTGGTGTTGAGCGATTGCGCGAAACACGTCGGCGACTCCAAGAGATTTGTCAGAGAAGCTGCGTTTTCTTTGATCTCCGATTGGGGCGTCGCCGTTGGTGAAGCTGTAGTTTTAGAACAGTTTGCAAATAAATTCGTCGAGCTCGCGACTTCCTCGTCGAATTCTTCTTCCGTTGGCACTTTGTGTGCGGATGGTAAACGCGAGGCTATGGACTTTTGCCGCGAAACGATAGAGGCTATTGAAAAGAACGCCGCCACGGCCAAAGCGGCGGACGATATCGCGCTTCTCTTACAACCTGCCATGGCGTTTGCCGCGGTTGGCTTTAAGGACAAATCGAGCGACGTTCGCGTAGCAGCTTCGAATCTCTTTGAAACTGCCATGAAAATGGAACGCACGATAGATGCGGCGAGTAGTTCTAGTAATAGCACGACCAGCAGTAGTATAAAGAAGAAGCGCACGGTGACTCGCGAAGACGCGCTGAAAGCCATTGAGAAATTACCGCACGGTTTGTGTTCGGCTATTGACGCGAGAATTAACAAGGAATTTCCCATTGATTTTACCAGCAATGGTGCTATTACTACATCGAGCGCGATGAAGAAACCGGCAGCGCTCAATATCCCGGAAAATTATAAAAATCTGGGCACCGTCGAGAAAGTATTCGTGCCTCCGTCCGCCCAGAAGCCGACGGAAAAGTTCGCCGAAAGAAAAAGTATTTTGGACGACGACAACATGGACGTGGACAATCTCGAGGTTATGTTTGATAATGCGGTCAAAGAAAACGTCTCTCGAAGTTCCAGTGGAGACTTTTTTCAAATGTGTGACTTGAAACAACTCAACGTTGACGGCGGGAAGGACCTCGAACCGCCAGTCACGCCACCGGCGAGACCTTCTATTTGGGACCAAGCGCTCGCGAGAGCCACGGCAGACGAAGACGACGAGTGTGTGGAAGGTTTAAAAGCGTTGTGTCACGAAATGAACGCGCACGCCATGTCGGACGCGTTTAAACACGAGATTTCTGGAACTATCGGACCTTTACTCATGTTTTTATCTGACGAGCTGCCGATTTTCTTTGAAAACGCGGTGAAAGCGAAGAAAAAATGCGAGAAGCACAAAAAGAGTAAAACGAACAAGAAGATCGAGGAAGAGCGAGAGGAGTACGAAACGTTACTGCGTGGCTGTAAGTACGCGTTGATGACTATGCACGCGGTCTTGAAAGAGTCCATCTTAGCGAACGGCGCTTCGGAAGCAACGACCAGAAACGTCCTCGCCTCTGTGCTCTCGCAGTTGGTTTTGGCCATGGATAATAGTTCAAGCATATCTTCTTTTGAATCAACTACAACTGTTTTGGAATCTTCGGATTATTTGAATGCGCTCAACGCGCTCGCAGAGAAAGCCATGGAAAACTTTTCCAAGACGAATTCTATGGTCAGTTTGATCAAGTTGTTATCCGGGGAAGGCGTCCCGGATTTCTCTTCGTTGGGCGACGCTAACGCGGCGACAACGACTACAACTGCGCATCATCTGAGCAAGAAGAACGCTAATGCCGAAAATACCGAAGCAAAAGTAGCTTTGTTTGAAACTTTAGTCGCGAAATGTCTCGTCAAACTCGCGTTTCAGCTCGAAGAGCTCGTGGAATCCGGCATCAACGTCGCCTCAATTTTCTCCGCGGTGCACGAATTTTACTCCTTCAAAGGCGAAGAGTTCATTCTCGAGGGTGAACGCGACGACGAGTACGGGAACAAGAACATTCGAATCGTTCGCGCGGTGGTTCACGAGGTGTGCAAACTCATCGGTCCGTCCGCGGAAAAGTACGCCAAGTTAGCTTTGACTGGTATGAACGTAAAAATACCAGAGTTGGAGAGCGAGTCGGATCAACTTCCTTCGTTGTTGCGACAGGTTCGCGCGAGTTTGAAAATCCTTTCCGGAGAGGATGAAATCGAATCGAAAGTTCGAGAGGAACTGTCGGGCATTTTCGCAAAAATCGGCGACAAGGACACGACCGTCCAAGGTCTCGAACAACTGTACGATTTCACCAAGTGCGAGGAGAAAATTTCTCGAGTCGACGTGAACGAACACTTGCGACAGACGAGTTCGGCGTTCCAAGCGTACGTGAACAGAGGTTTGGCGAAAGTTGAGAACAGTCGAAAGAAGAAGCTGTTGTCTGTTTCGTCTTCTACTCCTTCCGCCGCTATCTCTGAAAAGGAAAACGGTGGAAGCTCTTTTGCTTTTCGCGCGACGCCGAGGAACTTTGGGAGCAGTTTCGCTTCACAAGGTAAAAGTACCGGCGGTTCCGCTTCGAAAGGATTCAAGCTTTCCCCGAGAGACGTGAACATCGCAGCAGCTACAACAACAACAGCTCCTGCTGCTGAGAAATCACCGGTTGCGAAAGCGAAATCTGCGGCGGAAGAGTTTCGGGAGCGCATGAATGCGTTGACGAAGCGTAAAGCAACGAACTAAATAAACGTCGCTCCCCGCTCGAACCTCTTTCTTCGCGCCCGTCTCGTATGTATGTATACCATGTTCGCAAAATGTTTCAGTAAGAAGTTTGATTATTATTACAATACGCAAAAAAAGAATCTTCCGAGAATAAGCGCGCTTATATATCGGTCCTCCTCGTTTCTCTCTCTCTCTCTCTTAATTCTTTCTGTTTTTAATGTAATCGGCTAAGCCAATGAGCGGCGCGGCTTTCTTTTGATCGTACACCGATAACTGTTCCTTCGCGCTCTTAATTAACTCATCTGCTATCCTCTGCGACTCCTCCAATCCTAATAAACTCGGGTACGTCGCCTTACCAACCGCGACGTCTTTACCAGCCGTTTTGCCTAACTCCTCGCTCGTCGCCGTGCAATCCAAAATATCATCCACAACTTGAAACGCCAATCCAATATCGTACGCGTACTTCCCCAATCGCTCGATATCCTCTTCGGTTCCGCCACCCAAAATCGCTCCGGAAACCACCGCCGTCTCCAACAACGCCCCAGTCTTGTGCGCGTGAATATACTTCAGCGTTTCCAAACTGACCGGTTTCCCTTCCATCGCCAAACCTTCGCTTTCGATGTCCACAACTTGGCCACCAACGAGTCCTTCCGACCCGACGCACTTCCCAACATCCGCTATCACGCGTAAAATCTTCTCCGCCGGAACCCCTTTTGTCTCTCTCGCAATGTACTCGAACGCGTGCGACAACAACGCGTCGCCGGCTAAAATAGCCATCTCTTCCCCGTACACTTTATGATTCGTCGGCACGCCTCTTCGAAAATCGTCGTTATCCATCATCGGTAAATCGTCGTGGATCAAACTCATCGTGTGGATCATCTCCAGCGCGCACGCCGTTGGCATGACCACTTCTTGTGCGCCTCCAACCATCTCGCACGCCGCGATTGCTAAACACGGACGAATTCTTTTCCCACCGGCGAGTAAAGAATATCTCATGGATTCGTGCAAACGTTCTGGATAAATGGTTGGGACGGAATCGGACAACGCTTGCTCGATCGCCGCGTTCTTTTCTTTCACGTACTTGGCGAAATCAATCTCCGCGTTCGTGTCCGCGACGGCCATCGCCTCGATTCGAAACGTTCTTTTTTCCCTTCGCTTTCCCGTGGCTCTCGAGGAGGAGGAGGAGGAGGAGGAAGAAAACCCAACGAGCGACGACGAGACGTTTCTTTTCGAGGAAGAGGAGGCAGAGGAAGAGGACATCGAAATTCGCGAAGAAAAGGAACTAAAAAACGTCATCGACGACGTCGACGCGACCGTGAAAACGCTCATTTTACGCGCGCACGTGTCAAAGTTTAACTAAAACCACTCGATTTTGTATTTGCGAAATCGAGAATCTCGACTTCTTCTTCTTCGCGCGTCGTGCCTTTGTCGTCTGTTGAGCGCGTTTGGATGAAATGATTTCTTTTCTTGTTGGTGTTGTTTGGATAAAAAAAAAAGAATGTTCAAAAGAAGAGATCTTTTCTTGATGTAAACCCTAGACCCTAAATTCAAAATGTGTCTCTCATTTTTTAAAAGGTGTTGTTCTTTTACACACACGAAAACACCTCTCTGTTCTAACACGAACGATCCTCGCGGGAAACAGACGACGATGACGACGACGACGTCGATGATGATGACGACGACGAGTAATACTACTACCACGATGGGGCGAACGACTTTGAGAGGAACAACAAAGAAGGTTTTTCCTTCTTCTTTTTCGAGAACGAAGAAGAACTCCTCCTCTGTATCCTCGGGGAAGATGATGATGATGATGATGTTTGTTAAATCAACGAGAAGAAGCGGAAGAAGACGAGGAGGAAGCGCGTCGTCGTCTTCCTCTTCTTCCGCGATTGTCTTCTCAGCTGTGGCACCGGCGTCTTCGTCGAAAAAAAAGAAGAAAAACGTTCTGGTCATCGGCTCCGGTGGTCGCGAGCACGCGTTAATCTATCGTTTGCTCCAGTCTGAAACGTGCGAGAAAGTGTTCGCGTTACCGGGGAACGCCGGTATCGCGACGGAGCCGACCGTGACATCCATCGCGGACGTTTCTGAATCGAATCACGCGGATGTGGTGAAATTTTGCAAATCGAACGCTATCGATTTAGTCGTCGTTGGGCCGGAAGCGCCGCTGGTGGACGGGTTAGCGGACAGTTTGAGAGCGGAAAATATCAACGTGTTTGGACCGTCGAAGAAAGCGGCGCAGTTGGAAGGGTCCAAGGAGTTCATGAAGAACTTGTGTAGGAAGTATAACATTCCGACAGCCACGTACGAGGTTTTTAGCGACGCGGAAAAGGCGAAGGAGTATGTGAGAACGGTGACGGGAGCGCCGATTGTGATTAAAACGTCTGGTTTGGCTGCCGGGAAAGGCGTGATTATGGCTGAAACCGTCGAGGAGGCGGAAAAAGCCATCGACGAGCTGATGTTGAATAAACAGTTTGGCGATGCCGGCGATACGATCGTAATCGAGGAGACTTTGTTTGGCGAGGAGGCGTCGTTTTTTGCCGTCGTCGGGGGCGACGTTGCGGTTCCGTTAGCGTCGGCGCAAGACCACAAAAGAGTTGGCGACGGCGATACCGGATTGAACACCGGTGGTATGGGCGCGTATTCGCCAGCTCCAGTGGTCACGAAAGAGATTGAAGAGGACGTGATGAAGAATATCATCGAGCCAACGGTGAGAGGAATGCGTGAAGAAGGGTGCGAGTATAATGGCGTCATCTTTGCCGGGTTGATGATTGACGAGAAAACGAAAAAAGTAAAACTGTTGGAACACAACGTGCGCTTTGGCGATCCCGAGTGCCAAACGTTAATGGCGAGAATGGAAAGCGATTTGTGCCAGCTTTTATACGCCGCAGCGACGAATAATATCACCGACGACGACGTGAAGAGCGTGAAATGGAGCAAAGAACCAGCTGTTAATGTTGTTTTAGCGGCGAAAGGGTACCCGGGAAGTTACTCGAAAGGCGACGAGATTAAAAATTTACAAGGCGCGGAAGAATCGACGGCAAAAACGAAAATCTTTCACGCCGGAACGGCGAGTGGAGAGAACGGGGAGATATTAGCGAACGGTGGTCGAGTTTTGGGGATAACTGCGATGGGTACGTCCGTGAAAGAGGCGACGAAGAACGCGTACGTGGCCATCGATAAAATCGATTGGCCGAACGGTTTCTGTCGAAGCGACATCGCCTATCGAGCAATCGAAAGAGAAGAAGGACGAGGCAAGTGATCATTAGAATAAGAATAATATACGTACTTAATTTATATTTATTTATAACTCTCGGGACGGTCCACGTTTACAACTCTTCGTGCGCCTCTTCGAACTCCTTGGCTTTCTTCTTCGCTTCCCTCTCCGCAGCTTTTTCTTCCTTGGACTTAATTTTCGGCAAATCAAACGGAAGTTTTGCGTTCGCTTGAATAAATCTCGTGAAGCCGCCAACCGTTCTCTTCTCCTCTTCGTCCCATGGAACTCTTACACCTTTCTCCCCGGCGGGAAAGAAATAAATCGCCGGGAAACCTTTCGCATCCTTTACTAAAGGATGCTCGTTCGCGGTACCGTCCATATCGCAAATTTTCACCGTCGGCACGTCTTTGAACCTCTTGGCGAGTTTCTTGATTGTCGGCGCGAGTTCTTTGCAGTGCCCGCACCACGGCGCGTACACTTCGAGAAAGACATCCGTTTCGCTGTCGTTGACCATTTCATCAAAGTTTTCGCCGACAACTTTGTACAACGGACCGTAGTTTTCCTCCGGAATAGGTTCGGACTTTAAGTGTTCCTGCAACAAACCCGCTTCGAAAGCTTTGATGAACTGTTGCATGATTGGTTTCGTAATCGTCGGCGCGTTTTCGAGCTTATACTTCTTTTGGCCTTCTTCGATGCGTGGTTTCTCCTTCTCGTCCTTATTCACCGGTTCGGGTTCGCTTGGTTGCGAAAAGATGACCGCTTGCGGTTGGAACTCGTCCTCGCCGACGACCACGTCAAAGTATTCCAAAACACCCTCGGCATCGCTACCTTTAATGTCCACGGTGACGAACAAAATCTTGCCGCTCTTGTTGTCTTCCTTGGAAACTTCCTCGAGGAGGGCGTGGAGTTCTTTCGCAGTTTCCTCGTTCTCGCCGTCGTGAAAGACCAAAACTTGCGCAGTCACGCCAGATTCAAAGACTTTGTTGATGTATTCTTGCTCGAATGGAATGACCCATGGAAGTTGCGCGACGGCGGCAAACTTGGTGATCTCTTTCGCCTCCCATTTGCCGTCGTACTCGGCGAAAGATTTCTCGCCTTTTTCGTTTTCAAACATCAAAACCATCGCCGGGTTGGACGGTCTTTTGAAATTGGTCAGGCCCAATTTGGCAACGTTCGCGCGATTATCTGTGTGCGCTACGTCGAGGCCGTTGAGATCGATATCTTTCGCCATGGCGTAAAAGTCCGCGAAGGCTGGGGAAGAGCCCAATTCGTCGAAAACCGCGATCAAAGTCGCTCGCTTTTCTTCATCTTCGTCTTCATCCTCGTCTTCTTCTTCGCCTTCATCGCCGTCTTCTTTCGCCTCTTTCACTTTCTTCGGCGCCTCTTCGCCAGTGAACACTTTCATCGTCGTCAAATCAACGCTCGGTTCGCCCATTTGACGCTCGACGTAATTCGCGATGGCGTATTGGTCTCTTCCGGATTGGTAATCCTTCTTCAACTCGCCTTTCTCGAACCACTTCATGGTTGGAAATCCTTCCACGCCCAATTCTTTCGCTAGCGCTTCTTCCAAGGTCGCGTCAACTTTGAACAACTTCACGTTCTTACCTTCCAACTTTTCGCTCTCTTTCACAGCTCTCGCGGCGTATTCGTAATGCGGCTCCAACTTTTTACAGTGTCCACACCACGGCGCGTAAAACTCTACTAAAGCTCCGTCCAAGTCTTTCAAAATGGATGTGAAATTCTCCTTCCCTAACGGTTCGACTTCGTACGGACCTTCCGGCATTTCCAACTCTTCCTCTTCTCCTTGGCCGCCGTAGTCGCCGTAGTCGCCGCCGCCGTAGTCGCCCATGCCGCCCATGCCGCCCATGCCGCCCATGCCGCCCATGCCGCCCATGCCGCCGTAGTCTGGACCGTAATCTGGAACGTCGTCGTACGGTTCCGCTGGCCTTAAACTATCGTCATCGTATTCTTGCGCCTGTGTTATGTCATCAAAGTAGAGAAACAAACATTTTGGTGGTTAGTATTTTTCGCACCCCGCGAAAAGAGAGTTTCGATGAAGTGGTTGGTGTTCTTCCCAACATCATCGAGAAGAACCCATTTTTTCCTCCAATCCTCCGTTTTCGTCGAAAAGAAGAAACAGAAGAAGAACTTTCGAGAGAAACACCCTTCAAACCGAGATCGACCCCGACAGACAGACAGAACGCGACGTAAACGACGACGCGCCGGAAGGGGAGCGGAGTGTGGAGACCGCGACGATGAGAAAAAAAAAAAAAACAAAGCCGCCAAAACGCGACGATGATGATGATTTTGAGAAAAATGATCGAGAAAAAAAACAACACACAAAAACGCTCGTTGGCGTGGTATACCTGGACGACAAAAACAGTTAAAGTCCCAAACAAAAAGCTCGCGACGAAGAGGAAGAGAAGAGTCAAAGTCGTTCTCCTCGAAATCGTCGTCGTCATTTTCGTCGTCGTCATTCTTTTTTTTGTGTGTGCGTTTGTGATGATGTGATGAGTACCTCGTGATGATGTGTTTTTTAATTTTCTTTTGAGGAGAAAAAAAAGGCCGAAAATTCTTCGGTCAATCGCCCAAAAATTTTCGTTCGAAAAAACCGTTGGAAAGCACCAACAAAAATTTTTACGTACGGGAAAGAATAACATCACACATAACGAGATGATGATGTTCTCTTCTTCTTCTTCTTCTTCTTCTCCGAGGAGAGTACTTTTGTCGCGGCCTTCTTGTCGCGGTGGTGGTGAGAAGACGAGGAACGAGAACAGTCCTTTTCGAGGAGGAGGAAAAGGAGGAAAAGGAGCGCGACGAACACCAACAACGACAACGAGGACGAGGAGGTTGTTAACTTCTGCTGCTGCGTCATCGAAGGAATCATCGTCCTCTCCGTCGGAAAAGAAGACGAAGACGAGCACAAGCAGCAGCGATACCATCACCAATACTAATACCACCACGAACACAAAGAAAAAGAAAGGAGAGAAAGAGCGTCAGCAGAAGATAAAGGAGTACTGGAAAGACCGACGGAAAGTGGCGTGCCAAGAGAACGATCCGATGTGTTTAGATATCATGAGAACACCGATGAAGTCGTTCGACGAGATGGAGGAGGAAGAGCAAGAGTTAAACGCACTCGCGCCGGAGTTTATGGACGGGGAAGTCGTTTTGGGGAAAGTGAACGACGTGCCTTCTTTTCCAGTGTTTAAAGGGGAGATATTGAACGCACCGGAGGAGACGTTGAATGTGGTGGAGTTTACGTTTTCGTGGTGTCGACCGTGTAAGAAGTTCGCGGCGAAATACGACATGTTCGCGGAATATTACGACAAGGTGAGATTTTTCAAAGTCGTCGGCGATAGCGATCCAGTGTTGGCGACGACGGCGAAGAGCATGAACGTGACGTCTACGCCGCACTTTTTCTTATTCCGAGGCGGGAAGATGGTGGGGTCGTTCACCGGGACGAACGAGGATAATTTTCGCGAGGAGCTCGGGTTCGCCATGAAAGACGAAGAGAAACCTTGAGTCAATCGCCGCGCATAATACTTTCATCATCGCGTATATATAAGAAAAGCGAGAAAGAAAGAAAGAAAAGAAGATACTACAATAATAATAATACTAAGTAGTAACAACACGTCTTCACACACTTTATATACTATTAATATCAACGCAAAGCAAAGTACAAAAATAAATAACAAAATCTAAATCTACTAGTACATACACTACCGTTCTTTACGTTACTAATCATCTCCTTTCTCATCGAAACCGAGACGGCGCGAGCGCGCATTTCGGACTCGATCGAACTCGTCGCGCGCCTGTCGCAAACTCTTATCGACGCTCTTAATCGCCGAGAGCGTTTGCTCGCGATCCGCTTTCGAGGAGGTTCGAATGTAAAACGAGTTTTCGGACGCGTCGTCGTCGACTTCGTCGTCTTGATCTCCTATCTTACCAAACTGTTTGCGCGGCGACGGTTTGGGACTATGCGGCGGCGTCACGCCAACTTTCCTACCTCTCCCCAATCGTACGGCTTCGATGATATTTTCCAGCTCGGCAATTCGGCCTCTCAATTCTATCTCGCGTCTGCTAAAATGTTCCTTCATGCCCGACATTTCCTCTCGAGTAGAGATTAATTCGTCCTCCATGCCTTCCGTGGCTTCTATGAACGCTTCTGCTTCTGCCAACTTTGATTTGAGCGAAGAGATTTCGCGCGACGACGCGTTCTTAATCGCCTGCATTGCTTGCGAAACGTGTTCGGAAGCCTCTGCCGAGGCCGAATCCATCGCCTCGATTTCTTGCAAAAGCTGATGCACGCGAACGTTTGCATCCTCGACCTTCTCGAGTAACTCCTCGTTTTCTATTCGCAAAGCCTCGAGCTTTGCTTTGCTTTCTTTTTGTAATCTTTCAATTTCCACTCGAGCTTGTTGCGATATTTCCTCCGAAGTTCCGCTTTCTCTCTTCGCCGCTTCGTACTTTGCCGCGACAGATTTCAATCTCCCATCGAGTTCGGCGACTCGGTCCATTTTCGACGCGAGATCTCTTTTCAACGTTTCAATCTCGAACGTCATTTCCATCTCTTGATCTGCGCGTCGTTCGATTTCTTTTTGGATTTGACGTTTCCCTTCGTTTTGAGCATTTTTCAAAGCGCTCTCGAGCGATTGCACTTTTTCGCGCTCGCTATTCAAGCGCGACTTTGCGTCCTCGAGCGCTCGACTCATGGATTCGCGCTCGTTGCTCGCATTCGCGTGCGAAAGAGTCATACTCTTCAATTGAATGGTGAGCTCTTCGCATTTTGCGTTACTCTCCGTGAGTTGCTCGTTGAGTTCGTGCTCCAAAAGCTCGCTCGTCTCGGTGAGTTCTCGGATTTCGCTTCGCAACGCCTCGATTTCATAGCTATTTCTTCTGTTCTCGTCGTCGTCGTCGTCATCGCCGTCGTCATCAGCGCCATTAGCTTTACTCTCTCCAGCGTTCTTATTCTTTTCTTCACTAGTTGCCGATGTGGTATTATTACTATCTCCACCACCACCACCCTTTGAACGTTCTTCGGCAACTCTGGCCGAGATGAACGCCAACTTTACTTCGTCCCGCATGGCATCCGCGAGCGACTTTGGTTCCTTATCGTCCATCATTTCCTGGAACGCCCGCTCGAGCGCTTCGAATCGTTCCTCCACGGTTTGAATGACCGTTCTAAACAGCGCGTTCGCTTTGTTCTCACCTTGTGTCTGCACTAATTCGTTTTGTCTTCCACGTTGTCGTTGTTGTTGTTGTTGTTGTTCCCCTCCTTCCTCTTCTTCTTCGTCCACGGGCGAAGCGGCCGCGACGTCGTAAAACTCCGGATGCCACGTCCAACTCGGCGACTTTGATGCGGTCGCCACGCGCGAATCTAAAACGCTAATCTCGGCGCACGCTTCCGCGAAACCCGTAACTTCCATCTCTAACGAATCCAAGCACGTTAAAACTCTCGACTCTCTCGCCAACGCCTTCTCTAATTCTATTTGTAAATTTTTCTTGCTCTTATTCGCCGCGTCGCGTTCAACTTCGACGACGCCCACCTTCAATTCAATCGTTTCCAACTCTCGTTTGGATTTTAAAACTTGCGCCGAGGCTGCTTCCAATTCTTTTTTAATCTTCTCTTCGCACGCTTTGTTGACATCCTCCATGGAGGCTTGCAAATTCGTCGCGTTTGCCAGCGCCCACTTTTTCGTCTTGACTCTTTTCCCGCTCGTCGTCTTGTCTTTTCCTTTTTCTTCTTCTTCTTCTTCTTCTTCGCTTCCGCTCTCGTCTTCTTCCGTATCGATATCTTTTTGTTCGTTCGCTATGTTTCTCTGTTCTAATAAAAGCGCCGCTTTCTTCTCGGCGAGCAAACACCTCGTCTCCCACGCGCTCACGTCCATCCTCCATCTCGATGCGTTCGCGTTCAACTCCGTTTTCATCGCCGACATTTCTCGTCTCGCTTCGTCCCTGTCCATCTCCAACGCCTCCCTCGCGCTCTCAATCGCGTTACATTTCTTCTCTTTCATTTCCAAAGCGTACGTCGCCTCTCTCTTTTCTCGTCGCGATACTTCCCATCGCGCCTTGACGACTCTCAACTCGTCTTCGTACGCATCGCGAACGTTCCTCGCTTCCGCACACATCTTTTGTAGCTCCTTCGTCTTTTCAAACGATAGCAATTTCGACGCGTCGATGCCCATCGATATCGCTTCTTCCTTCGAAGTCGATACGCTCTGATAAACGCTCAAAAGTTTCTCCTTTTCTTCGTTTTGTTGTTTCAGTTTCAAAATTTCCGCATCTTTCTCCATCATCTTCCTCGCGTGTTCTACGTGTGTTTCCTTCCCTTTCCCACTAGTAGGGATGGATGCGAGTTCTTCCTCTAACGCGTTCACTTTTATTTTCAGTTCGATGCATTCTCGTTTTAAGTACACCGCATTAGAGGGAGAATAATAAGAATTAGTATTCGTTGTTGTTTCATTACGATTTTCTGAATCCGAATCCGAATCATCATCTTCCAATAAATCGTCCAAAGTATCCGCGTCTATTTCCTTCTTCTTCTTCTTCTTCTTTCCCTTAAACAACGGGGAAGAGGTTATGTACGCCAGCATTATTATTATTATTATTTACTCTCTTAAAGCATGTGCGTGTGTGTGTGTTTGAAAGCGCAAAGTGTGCGTCGTAAATGGGTCGTCTGTCTCGTGTGAATGAAAAATGAAAAATTCTTTTGACTTTTTTCTGAATTGCACTTTTTGTTGTTTTTGGTGGTGGGAGCATTTTCCTCAAGCAATTGTCAAGAGCTTTTTTTACTCTGCTTTTTTACCTCTTTCCCCTTGCTTCCCCTCTTTTCAAAAAAAAAGAAAAATTCAGATTCCACACAATTATTACCACACTCGCTCTTTTTGCAGACTCCATCAAAAGCTCTCAAAAACAGCGAAGATAATAATAAGCGATAATGAGAGAAGTAATTTCGTTACACATCGGCCAAGCCGGGATCCAAACCGGGAACTCGTGCTGGGAACTGTTCTGTTTAGGTGCGTTGGACTTCTTTTTTTTTTTGAAAATTTTTGTCTCTCTTTCTTCCAATTTTAAGGGGAATTTGTGACCGTTTGTTTTGAATTTTATGTAATGAATTTTGAATATCTCTCCTTCCTTTTCGCGTGATGCAAACAAACAGAACACGGCATAGGTCCGGATGGGCAAATGCCGGAAGACCAGCACGGTCAGCACCAAAACGACGACGCGTTTTCGACGTTTTTCTCCGAAACTGGAGCCGGGAAGCACGTTCCGAGAGCGGTCTTTTTGGATCTCGAACCGACCGTCATCGACGAGGTGAGAACGGGGACGTACAGACAATTGTTCCACCCGGAACAGTTGATTTCCGGCAAGGAAGATGCCGCGAATAACTTTGCCAGAGGGCATTACACCATTGGTAAGGAAATGGTGGACGTGGCGTTGGACAGAATTCGAAAGTTGGCGGATAATTGCACGGGATTGCAAGGCTTTTTGGTCTTCAACGCTGTCGGCGGCGGGACCGGTTCCGGTTTGGGATCTTTGCTTTTAGAACGATTGTCGGTGGATTACGGGAAGAAATCAAAGTTAGGTTTCACGATTTATCCGTCGCCGCAAGTCTCTACCGCGGTGGTTGAACCGTATAACTCGGTTTTGAGCACGCACGCGTTGTTGGAACACACCGACGTGACGGTGATGTTGGACAACGAAGCCGTGTATGATATTTGCAGAAGATCTTTGGACATTGAAAGACCGACGTATACGAACTTGAACAGATTGTTAGCGCAAGTGATTTCGTCGTTGACGGCGAGTTTACGATTTGATGGCGCGTTGAACGTGGACGTGACGGAGTTTCAAACCAACTTGGTGCCGTACCCGAGAATTCACTTCATGTTGTCCTCTTACGCGCCGGTTATTTCCGCGGAAAAAGCCTACCACGAACAGTTGTCGGTGGCGGAAATCACAAACTCCGCGTTTGAACCGCAAGCGATGATGGCCAAGTGCGACCCGAGACACGGCAAATACATGGCGTGCTGTTTGATGTACAGAGGCGACGTCGTCCCGAAGGATGTCAACGCCGCCGTCGCTTCCATTAAGACGAAACGAACCATTCAGTTCGTCGATTGGTGCCCGACTGGTTTCAAGTGCGGCATCAACTACCAACCGCCATCGGTCGTCCCGGGTGGTGATTTGGCGAAAGTCCAAAGAGCCGTCTGCATGATTTCCAACTCTACGGCCATCGCCGAAGTCTTCTCCAGACTCGACCACAAGTTTGACTTGATGTATAGCAAGAGAGCGTTTGTCCACTGGTACGTCGGAGAAGGCATGGAAGAAGGCGAGTTCTCCGAAGCGAGAGAAGACTTGGCAGCTTTGGAAAAAGATTACGCGGAAGTCGGCGCGGAGTCTGCGGATGGCGAAGAGTACGAAGAGGAATACTAAAAGAAAAGAGAGAGAACAACTGGAAGAGAAGAGAAAGCGCAAAAACGCCGGAGCTTATTGTGGGACGTTGCCGGTCGGAAGGCCAAACTATATACACACACACACTATATCATACTAACTTTACTCACTCATATATATAATTACATAATAAAAATACGACGAACAGTATAATAATATACATCGCGCGCGTGTACTCTGGTACTTATTGTTTTTAGGTGAAATGCAGAAATTGACATTTTTGGCATTTTGCGGATGCTCCACACACAAAAATGGAGGAACTCCAACTCCTCCTCTCTCGGCTACAACCTCCCTCGGATGAAATCGTGCACGAGTGCACTCTGATATCTGAATATAAAGATTTAGATTCGTTGGGGAGGGAAAGAGGAGAGATTTTTGTCGCAGAAAAGGAAGAAGAAGAAGAAGAAGGAAGGATTGGTTTGTCGACACCAACATCATCATCGTCGGAGCGAAGAGAAAATGTGCGTGCGTTTCGCGCTGATTTTCTCTCGAGTTTAACAAAAGTAAGAGAGAGTATTGGATCGAATTTGATCGAGAGAGAAGAGCTTGGAGTGGTGCATTTTGTGGATGAAGATGAAGCAGAGGTCGTTAGGACTCGTGTAAAAAAGAAAGTATTGATTGAAGTGATAGGGGATGAGGATGAAGATGAAGAAAAATCCCCTAACAAGAAGAGCCAAATGTGGAATGATTTTGCGCTGTTATTGTGCGGGATGATGGAAACATCGGATGGAATTCCTTCGTGGTCGAGTAAGCAATGTTCTGATAGAGCGAAAGAGATGCTAGAGGAGTGCTACATGGACGGTAGTAATAGAGGTAGTAATAGTAGTAGTGACGATGACAACGGGAAACGACGTGCCCCTCTCGCCTCGGACGCGCTCGACGGCGAGCGGATGTGGAGAGATTTGAAATCGCACAAAAGTGCGCCGGAAAAGGAGTCTTGGAATACAAAGTTGGCAGATAGGAGGGATGCGAGAGCATTTTATGCGAGCGTGCAAGCGTTGAGTGTGTTGGAGCACGTTCCTTTTGGGGAGCATACGTTTGAGCGGTTTACCTCGATCGCATTGAGAGCGTTGGAGTTTGAAACGCTCGCGACGAAACGTGTTGGGGCACGCATTACGGAGAGGCTTTTGAGCAAGTGTTTGGAGGTTAATGTTAACGGAAGAATTGTTCGCGATACTCGAGGAATTTCGAAAGCCATGTTTGAGCAGCTGAAAAGAAATATGGTTGGCGCAACATCCGCGCTTTTTGCGCCAACATTGCGAGCGTTCGTAGCGTGCGCAAAAGTTCGTAAACACGAATCGCAATCATCGTCGTCGTCAGAAGAGGGTGCGGAATGGCGATATCACGATGCAGTGCTATCGCAAAGCTTAGATTCAGTCTCCTTGCACGTGGACGATTTAAACTTTGTCGCTCCGCTCTTGCGAACAATTCCTGAACTTTGCTCGGAGATGAAACTACGCATCGTTGGTCGATACAAATCATTAATTCCTTCTGTATTAGCGTGGTCGAAAGCCCCGTCGAACGAAATTGCTCTGTTAGCGCTGGAAGCGTTACACGATATCCTCCAATGGACGTGGCCGCGAGCGTACTCGAGGTGCGAAGAGATTTGGGAGAGCATGAAAATAGCTTACGAGGAAGGTCCGAGAATTATCGAAGAAGAGGAAGTTGAGAAAAGAAGACGCGCGGTGGAAAATGTTTTGACTGTACTAAACGCGGCGTGTGGACCTATATTCACTCATATCGCGGTGGAAGAAAAGAAAACCGATGATGTGAAACTTCGCGCTTTTGTCGAGAGGCTGAAAAAATACGAGGGTGATGGACACGGGAATCCTTACATCGGTTTCAAAGAACTTAGCATTAAACCAAAATAGATCTCTAATACTAGATGTAGGTAGTAATATAGATAAATTAGATACGTGACTAACTTTGAACGAGACGGAGACGTAAATGCGCGCTATTTTTTGCCAACTTTTTATGCTTCTCGAAAAGAGTTCGAACTTGTTCGTAATATTGCTTGTGAATGGCCTCTATCGTTTGAGACGTATTGGGTTCTATGGAAACTCCTTTTCCGATTGCATAATACAGCGATTGTCGAGTTGGAAAAGGCGTGAAATATATTCCAACTGGTATAAATGGGAACGGAAACCCAAAATATCGATACGACTTTTTCGATATGAATCGTTTGAATATATTTCTTACTCCGGAACTTTCTCCGAAAGCGACAATTGGTATAATTCGAATCTTCTCCTGATAATCGCTCGCTACATTCATCGCAATCCGAATGAACCCTTTGTGTCTCATGCAGATGACAACTTCGTCTTCATCTACTTTTTGAGCGTGCTCGCACAACTCGCTTTGGCCTCCGGGAACAAACATAACTGATTTTCCCTCGCCCAAACACTTGGAGAACGATTTTCTAGAGACGCTTCGAGCGCCGGTGAAACTAAATATCTCGCGAACTATGGGTATTTTAAAAATTATCGACGCCGCGAGTGTGCACACTTGCCTGTTTGGAAACAAACGTTCGAAGGCCGGGTGCAGATGTAACCACGCGGCAGAATGTGGAATGAATGCGTGAGGGCTGTACCCAAAAATTAACCGACCATTGCCTTCCTCGTCGTCGTCCTCTTCGTCCTCCTCCTTCCCTACATCTCTCACGATAGAAATCTCTCCGTGCCATTCTTCCAAGCCAACCATTAAAACATCTCTCGCAAATTTTCGCACTCTTTCTATCGTGTTATCTGCATCGCTTGGAAAGAGTCTGCGCGTGAAAACGGCATACGCCGCTAATAGCGCGACCAGAACCGTCGGCCTCGCGAAAAACGCCAAAGCGAGAAGCATAGAAAAGACAATCAACGGGAGTCCGTGTAAAACAGTCATACTCATCGAAGTTATGAACACCCTCGCAATATCTCTCGCGTTTTCTCCTTATTCCCAATGATGAAAAGATAACGCCACGCAAAAATGCGACACGAAGGACGTCGCTATGATGAGCGCGAAAAGCTCTTCCACCAACAAGAAATGATGGAGAAAAACAGACGCCACGGAAAGCGCGAAAGCTATCCAAGCGACCGCTTGTAACGTCACGAAAATGTAATTCCCCGCGAAGGGCATGTAGAGCCGATAGCCTCTCTTCCTCCACACCCCCCACGCGTGCGTCAAAGGCGCTAAGAATATCACCGGATAATACACGTAACGCTCGTTGAAGAAAGAAGAAGAAAAAGACACCCGAGACACGAAAAGAAGAAGAAGAAGAAAGCACGTCCACCCAGCCGCCGTTGCGAGCGTAAAAAAAACTTTCTTCTTTTTCCTCGTCGTCGTCATCTCCGGTCTCACTCGTCGTGCCCTCTTTTCGCGATGATGATGATGATTGCGCCGGTGCGTCTTTTGTCTGGGAGACCGCACCCAAAAGGGAAAATTTTTGTATCTTTTTTTAGTAGTGCTTTCGCGTATTTTTGTGTCTCTCGATTTTTTTTCGTTCAAGATTTTGATCAAATTTTGCGCTTGGTTGGTTTAAAACGAGATTTGAGTCACACACACACACACGCGCGTAACTAAAAACACTTTGACGGGGTGCTTTTGAGAAAAAGAGAGAGAGAGTGAGAGTGATGTTGTTTTTCTTGTTTGAATAATCGCGAAAATAAGAAGAGGAAAGAGAGACATCATCATCCATTTCTCTTCGTTCTTCTGCTTCTGTTGGTGTTGTTGAGATTGTTTCTGAGAAAAAGCATGTCGTCGTCCTCGGACGTGGAGATGGAGGAGAACAGAGAAGAAGACAACGAAGAAAACAGACGCGAGGGGCGAGAGGAAAGCAGTAAAAGAGAAAGAAGGACGACGACTCGAGTCGACGACGACGTGGAAATGACGACGGTGGAAACCATTGCGAAGACGACGGCGAGGGAAGATTTCAAAGCGTTCAAAAAGTCGAACAAGAGGATTTTAGAAGAGTTCCAATCGAAACAGAAAGAAAGAGAGAGATACGAAGAAACGGCGGTGCACTATAAGAAACACTTGAATCGTTTAGATATATTAAAAACAGAAACGATATCGAAGATACCTAATTCGTTACCTAAGTCGGATTATTTAGAGAGGGTGGTGGACTTTCTGCACGAAGCGATACCGCTGCTCGAGCGCGCAGAAAAAGAGGAAGGCGCTGCGAGGAAAGCTTCGGGAGAGGAGTTTATTGGTATTGTGAATGTTTCGGACGACGACGAGGAAGTGCAGAAGAAGAAAGGAGAAGAAGCGTGGAATAAAGTTGGACGGTTAGCGAACGGAGAGCTCGACGAGAAAGTTTATACAGACAAGCCGCGTGAGAAAAGGTCGCCGAAAAAAGCTAACGCTGAGAACACCGATCACCACGGACACGCTGAAAGAGTAGAGAAAGTTCACGAGAAGGATAACAACGACGGATGGAATCGAGGAAATGGCGGCGTTTCTCGTACCAAAACTTTTAGTAGGAAAAAAAATCCGACCAACATTGGACCGGTGAATGGACGCGGCGCATCGATGGTTGAAGCTGCGCGTCTTGGCTTTTCGTCGAACAAGCGGGCAACATCGACACCACGAAGTGCTCCGCGAGCTGTTTCTCCACGGCACGAAATTGAACATTTTTGTCCAGAACAATTCATTCCTAGCGCAGAGAAACGTCCAAAAACGAGAAATGATGTGGGCGGTAGCGGACACAAAGTCAAGGAAAGGATGTTCGGAGTCCGCATTGATGACTTAGAAGAAGACGATCCAATCGAGGACGTCCAACGAATCGGCGATAATAGCAGAGGTAATCGCCCTCGAGGACGCGGACGAGAAACAAGAGAGAAGAAAGAACCGATCGTAGTTGATCTTGTAGATTCTGAAGACGATACAAGTAACAAACCGATTGAAATCGATAGCCCGATACAACAGAGGCGACGGACGACGCGACAAAATGCAGGATTTGTAGGGTCCAGCGTCGCGAGATTTGGTAAATTTACCGCAACGTACCCTAATGATGGATCCAAAGGAGCCGCTTTAATCAACACTAACGATTTGGATTGCTTAGAACCTGGTGAAATGTTAAACGACCAAACGATTGATTTTTACATGAAAAAGATTGCGGTGGAAGATTTTCCCTCGCTTGAAGACAAGGGAAGATGTTTAGTCATGAGTACGTACTTCTATCAGAAGTTGACGCAGAAATCACGTGGAGCCTCAAACATAGCGGAGCGAAAAGATCAGGCATACGAGAGGGTGAAGAATTGGACGAAATCTATCAATATTTTTGACAAGGATTTCATTCTTATTCCAATTCACGCTCAATTACATTGGAGTTTGGCTATTATATCGTATCCTGGATTAGCCGCCAATTCTGCGGAGCGCGTAGAAATGGGGAACATTCCGTGCATTATTCATCTAGACTCGATGGGGACCAATAGCTCGCACTCATTCGATAGTATACGAAAAAATTTGACGCAGTGGCTGCAACGCGAATATAACCGCGTTGAATCTGAACGCACGGGAGGTCTAGTCGAAGACGGAGCAACTCGTATAAACAACGAGACGATGCGTAAATTGAATCCAATCGTTCCATTACAAACGAATGGTTGCGATTGTGGTGTTTTCACGTTACTTTACGCACAAAAATTTATCCAGAACCTTCCGAAAGAGTTCACTTTGGCGGACTTCGAGTCGATTTTTTATGGTAAAGTGAATACAAGGATGAGTTTCCAAAAATTATCACTTCACGAACCATACCGGCTGCTAACGCCTAGAATGCTTGACATGGATAAATTCATCGAACAGAGTTGGAAAGAAGAAATTCGCAAACGCTACGGGTCATCTGAAAAAGAAGAAGCGAAAGAAGAAGTGAAAGAAGAAGAGAACAACATATCATTACATATAGTCGGAGAAAAAGAAGAGGAAGAAGAAGAAGTCAACGATTTGAGAGATGAAGAAGACGAAGACGTGAAACATTTTAAATCAAAAATGCAACCGTCACCGGAAGAAGAAGAAGGCGAAAAGAACAGCGAGAATAAAGAGAACGATTTGAAGAGCAGCGAGGAGGTTGCGATTATTTCCGAAACGGATGGGAAAAGTGGCCGCGAGAAGGAGAAGAAAAGGGAAGAAAAAAAAGAAGAACAAGAGACGCGCATGTCGATTGAAAAAATACTCCAAACTTTCCCAAAAACGTGGATCCAGACGAATTGTCCCGAAATGTTCCGAGAAACTTGGTTTCCCCCGATGGAATGTGCAGAGCAGATGCGTGTTAGGATAAGCTTGATGATCTTGGAAGCGTTACAAGAAAAAATGATATCGAAATACAAAGAACTCGAAGCCATGCAGAACGCTTTGCCGGAAAGTGAAAAAGAAAACGAAGAGAACGCAGTCGTCAAGAATTTTAAAAATGTCACGCAACTCGTCCCTATATTTAGCGATGCAGTCGACGAGAATTTTAAATCCTTGAGCGCTTTGGATAGAAATGTGTGCGAGGCAAAGCTGAAAATGGAGAGATCAGAAAAGAGGAGAATAAACGAATGCCTCCAGAAGATTTTCACCGCTCGCGAGAAGGAGGACGAAAATGTACAGAGGCTTAATAAGCATCTTGAATTACGCGAAGAACGAAAGCGTCAAAAGACCGGTGAATCGAGCGACGATGATGACGCTGTTCGCATAATTGGGTACAAATCTAAACCAGGCAAGCAAGTGCAGACTACGCTTCAACGCTCTGGCGACGAACTTTTCGAAAGAGGCAGAACAATTTGGAAGGATGGTATCCAACCACCGCCACGAAGAGGAGAGCAAGCGAAGACGCGTGCCCCTTCACCGCCACGCACGCGCGGGACTTTGAACGACAGTAACGACATCGCGAAAAAAATGAGGCGCAGTCACAACACGCGTGACCAGTCGTCAAATCAAGAAACGATGAGAGACGCGAGAATCAGACTCTTAACGCAGAAACCTGCGCGAGAGCAGACCCCTCCGGAGAAGAAGGCAGGGTGGTTGCCTGGGAGTATCGTAGACAGGTTCAAACGTAGAGATAAAGAAAGTTAGGATAGAGAGACAACGAAAACAGTAGCAGTACTGAACGCATCCGCGCGAGAATATCGCGACGATGCGGTGAACATTGAGATGTAAAAAGCGCGCGCGCACGAATTAATACACACTTACAACTCTCTCGAATTCCTCACACGCACTCTTCTTCATATAAAATCTTCTTCTCTTGAAAGAAACCACGAGAAATATGCTTCGACGCGCCTGCTTCGATCTTCTCAAAACTCGCGCGCGCGCGGCTTTTGTATCCTCTCCTGAAATTATAGTTGGAGGAGGGAGAATTCAGTCGAGCGCTTTCGCGTCGTCGTCGTCGTTTACGTCGTCGTCGTCGAGAAAAGACAACGACGATGCGAAAAACGCGGACGACGAGCGTTGGGAAGATTTCCCTCAAACGGAGGAAGAACTCGCCAATCGACGCGCGAAAGCGCTGAGAAACTGGTTAGAAAACGAAGTCGGAGAAGAACGCGCGAGTTTGATGACAATTTTAGGCACGCACAAGGTGAAAGTGCCCGGTGGCGGAGAGGAAGCGAAAGCGTTCATGGACGATTTGTTGTTATGGAAAGCGAAAGGACAGTTGTTAGCGAAAGAAGAGGAAGAAAAGAAGAAGAGTTTCGAGGAAGAGTTCGGGCTACCTTTCGATGAATGAATGATTTAATGTAGCATATAGCACGTGTAGTAGTCCATTATTTATTCCTCGACCTGTTGTTTTCCTCCGCCTGCAAAGTTTACGACGACTGATTTGTGCGCGTTTTCGATGCCGACCATCCTTCGCTCCTCGTTCGCGTTCTCGTACAAAGTGTTTCGCAATCGAGGCACGCGCCCGGCTCGAGTGATCAACGCTTCCATCTCGACGACGTTGAATTCTTGGCCAAACGTAGATCCAGCGGCGCGCGTGATGCTTTCATTCATTAAAACACCGCCGACGTCGTTACATCCGGCGAAAAGTAAGTTTGAGGCGAAAGATGGTCCCATTTTCGGCCAACTCGCTTGAATATTCTTGATGCCTATTGGACCGAGCACTAAACGACCGATGGCGTGCATTAAAACGCACTCGCGCATTGTAGGTCCTTTCCTCGCGCGACCTTTTTCGTATATTGGCGCTTTGAAGTGGACAAACGGTAACGGAACAAACTCGGTGATGCCGTTCGTTTCGCGATGTAGTTCGCGAAGGGCGAGGAGATGCTTGCTCCAAGAAACGTGCGTTTCGGAATCGACGTGACCGAACATAATAGTTGATGTCGTTTTTATGCCAACCTGGTGGGCACTTTTCACCACAGATAACCACTCTTCTGAATTGAGCTTGTCGGGACAGATTTCTTGTCTCACCGCGTCGTCCAGGACTTCAGCCGCGGTGCCCGGCAAAGATCCAAGTCCGGCGTCTTTCAACATTTTCAGATAGTCTTTGATTGGAACGTTCAAAGACGTCGCGCCGTGGTGAATTTCCAGAGGAGAGAACGCGTGCACGTGCATGTTTGGAGCACCTGTTTTAGCTGCTTTCAAGAAGTCGAGATAACTTTCGCCGGTGAAATCAGGGTGTATTCCTCCTTGCATGCAGACTTCCGTGGCGCCTTTGTCCCAGGCCTCTTTCGTGCGTCTCGCGATTTCTTCCGAATCTAAACAATACGGCTTATCTCTCGTGGCCTCCTCGCCAAATTTTCCTTTTGAAAACGCGCAAAAATGACACGTGAACTCGCAAACGTTCGTGTAATTGATATTCCTGTTGATGACATACGAGACGATATCACCGCATTGCTCTTGTCTCAACGCGTCTGCTTTCGAGCATACGAAATCGAAATCGTCGCCGCGCGTTTCAAAGAGCAACGCGACGTCTTCAACCGTCGCCGTCGTGGCCATGCACTTTTCAATCGCGCGATTGATTTTGTTTCTACTTGAGCTAATTCTATCGTTGTTGTTGCTATTGTTGTTGTCTCTACTATTCCTACTGCTACTACCAGGTTCCACTGCGCCGTTCACAGAAACCAAATTTGTAACAGATATCCCATCGCCGTCGTCGCTGGACATTCCCGACGCACGTTCCTCGCTCCCGGGGGACCAATGCATGCCCCGGCCAAAACCGCCGGCGTCGGATAATACTCTCACGTGCGGTGCAACCTCTTCATCTATCCAAGCATTCATTTTCTCTCCTATAAAGCGCGGATGCGCTGCTAATCTAGGAACTAAACTTCTACCTTCTTCGCGACAGACTGCGCTGAGCGTTTTCAAAGCCGGCCATTCGCACTCGGGCGAGACGAAATCGGGCGTTACTCCCGGAGATATACCTCCCCAATCGTTAATGCCTGCATTTAGCAACGCCCTCCACCCATCTTCTACTTCTTCACCAGGAGTTAAATTTGGCGGCACTTGAATGGTTACTTTTTCGTCGAAGCATAATCGTGCTAAAGCGACGGCTCGCACGAGCTCGTCCAAAGTAGACTCTCGGTCGTCTTTCATGCGCGTATCCTCCTTCGCTCGAAAGTTTTGGACGATAATTTCGCCTATACAATCACCCCCATCTTCTTCTTCCGCTAATTTTCGAATTTCTAGTAACGATTTCACGCGTTCTTCAGCAGTTTCGCCGATTCCGACGAGAATCCCAGTAGTAAACGGCACCTTGGCCTTTCCGGCGTTTCTTAAAGTGTTCAATCTTACGCTCGGGCGTTTCGATTCACACTCAAAATGCGCCATGCCAGGCTCCATCAAACGTTCTGACGTCGTTTCCACCATTAATCCTTGACTCGCGGATACTTTTTTCAGCAGTTTCAACTCCTCAACCGTCAACACGCCGCAGTTCACGTGCGGAAGCAAACCGGTTTCTTCGAGAACTCTCTTCGCGCACTTGGCGACGTATTCCACCGTAGACGCGCATCCCAATTTTTCTTCCAGTTCTCTCTTTGCCGCTGGATATTTCGCTTCTGGTCGGTCTCCTAACGTGAATAAGCATTCCGTCGCTCCATTTTTCTTCCCTTCTCTCGCCACGCTCAGCACTTCCTCTTCCGTCATGAAAATGTTCTTCCTTTTTTTCTCTTCTTCTTTGTCTTCTTCTTCTTCTGGTTCTTTCACGAAAGTGCAATACCCGCACTTATCGCGACAGGCGAACGTCAGCGGGACGAACACTTTCGGAGAGAACGTGACGACGTTCCCAAAATATTTCTCTCTCTTTTCGTTTGCCAATTTTGCGAGCTTCTTCGTCGAAAAACTCGCGCTCATTTCGAGCAACGTTCTGTCCGAGAAATAATAATAACAACCTTCTTCATCATCAACATCATCATCATTTTGGCATCGCGTCCTCGCTCGTGTAGGTCTCGCGCATCCTCCTCTCTTTTCACACACGCTTTTAGCATTGAATCGTCTTCTTTCTCTTCTTCTTTCTGCCGTCGTTCCGTTTTGATTATTATTATTATAATAATAATAACCGCAAAGCGAGGAGGAGGAGAGAGAAGACGACAAAGAAGAAAAAGCCATCTGAGAGGCAAAAAGTGCAGCACAGACACTGACAGAGAGACTTCTTAATTTGAGGCACAACAGGCGAGAAAGAATCAAAAGAGAAAAAAAAAAAATTTGAAAGAAAGCAGAAAAAAGGCAGCAGTATAGAGCAAGACAGCAGAGAGAGATCGTCCAAAAAGATTTTTTCAATCTCTCTCTCGCTTTCTCCGAGTCGTTCCTTTTATCCCTTGGAGAAAATTGGGGCACCACACTCTCGTTGTATATACACATAATAATCACACACACACTTACGCAGATTATAAATGAGAGCGTGCTATCAAACGAGCGCGCACGCGCACGCCACGGCGAGTGGAAGACGCGCGAACCGAGCATCGGCGTCGCGAACTATTCCTCTTCGGGCCATCGCGGAGCCATCATCATCACCCTCTTCTTCTTCGAGCGTGATCGATACGGAAAAGAGTAGTGATACTAATAATAAACAAACGAACGCAAAAACTTTTACGACGAAACGAGGCGAAAACGAAGAAGAGAAGAAACGGAAAGGTTTGTCGTTGGAATTCGCGGACGACAGCTCGTTGAAGATGCCGGATGAATCTTCGGCGTTGAGGAATTTCTGGTACCCAGTCACGTTCGTTTCAAAACTGGAAAAAGCTATCGAGGAGGTTGGAGACGCGAAAACGGTCGTCGAGTGCACGTTTTTCGGAGAAAAATGGGTGATCAAACGACGCCAAGACTTTGAGACCGGAGAGATGAAGTGGGTGTGCATGAACAAAATGGACGAAGGAAACGTTTTACCGTCTCAGGTGCAGGACGGGTTGTTCATGGTGTGGCCTGGGAAGGCGAAACCGAGCGAGGAAATTCCGGAGTGGTTTAAACCGCCGAGCGGATATACCGTGCACGCGGAGTTGGTCATTGAGAACGTCCCAGTCGATGCGGCTTTGTTGATGGAGAATTTGTTGGATCTGGCGCACGCGCCGTTTACGCACACCGGAACTTTCGCGAAAGGATGGGGCGTGCCGAATATGGTGGAGTTTGCAACGAAGCAGTTGAGAAAACCGGGGGACGGATGGCACGATATGGCGACGTTTTTGAGCGGAAGATCCGGAGGCGGGGCGGGATATTCCGCGGAAGGATCCTGGAAACCTTATCCGATCGATATGAAGTTCATCACGCCGTGCATGGTAGATTCGCACATTGGTATGGCGCAACCCGGCGCCGCCGGGGCGGGAGCGCAGTTCAAAGAAGGAGACACGTGTACGTCGTGCGAGAAACATTTGCACCAGTTGCACGTGTGCGTGCCTCAAGAAGAAGGGAAGACTCGATTGTTGTATAGGATGAGTTTGGATTTCGCGCAGTGGGCGAAATGGGTTCCAGGTATTCAGTTGGTGTGGATGGAGATGGCGAATCAAGTTTTAGGCGAGGATTTGCGGTTAGTCGAAGGGCAACAGGATCGCATGAACAGAGGCGGCAGAGTGTGGGCCAACCCCGTGCAATACGATAAAATTGGTCTCGTGTATCGTAACTGGAGGAATCACGTCGTGAAGCAAGAACAACAACAGACTATGTAAAAATAAAAATTGTGAGAGAGAGAGAGTGCGTGAGGGGAAACATTAAACAAAAAGTGTAATACAAGCGATGAATTTGACAACTATATATAAATGTTTGTGTAGATCATTTCTCTTTTTCTCTCTTTCTCTTTCTCTCTCTCTTTCTCTTTCTCTTTCTCTCTCTCTCTTTCTCTCTTTGCAGTGATCTGTGTATATAATGGTACAATAATGTGTACAACTTTTTATCGGGCAGCGTCTGTCTGCCGCGAATTTGCTGTTTGAAAATAATACAAAAAAATATGTGGATCTTTTTAGTTTCCGACGACGACACGATGTTGTTGACCGAAGTTATCTTTGTCCGAAGCTTCGTCGTCGCTCGAGGACTTTCCTCGTTTCGAACGTTGTTGTTTCTTTGGCAACTCTTGCTCCTGTTGCTCCTTTTCGTTGGTATCGCTGTGATGGTACGGAGGATGCTTGGAGTTGTTCTCGCCGCCAGAGTTGTTGCCGGCGTCGCGTTCGTCGCTCGATTCGCCGGAATCTTTCCCTTCTTGAGCAGCGGGACCATCTTTGGTAGTATTAGCAGTAGCAGTAATGTTCACCTCAGTAGGAGCTGCTTCATCGTCGGCAGTGCCTTCAATTTCAGTTTTAGACTTCTTCGTACCTTCGAGAATATCTGTTTCTGACCCTGCCGGTCGTTTCAACGATGCCCCTCTTTTGTTCGGCGCGTTTCCATTTAACAACTCTTTCCCTTCTCCCGCATAATAGGAATCGTCCATGGTGGAGTGCGATTCGTTCTTTTTCATGGCACTCTTAGCATTCATGGCTGCCTTCTCTTCAGCCGTCATTTGTTTTAAACGATACTTCTGCAAGTGACTCGCAACGTTTTCCCTCGTCAAACCTTCCACGTTCATCATCTGCATGATTGTTTTCGGCACCGCTGCATCCAACCCGAGATGGTTCACCGCGTTCATAAACCTTCTGTGCAACTCATCGTTCCAAACTAAACGGTTTCTGTTCGATTTTGGAACACCTTGCTTCCCTTTCTTCGGCGTGGTTGTCGTCGTCTGTGAATGTGGCGGCGGCTGTTGATACTCGTGCTGTTGATGTTGTTGTTGCTGTTGCTGTTGTTGTTGATGCTGCTGTTGATGAAGATACATTTGTTGTTGATGCTGCTGATTGCTATTGAAGTTGTTGTTCATCATGTTATGAAGATGTTGCTGTTGCTGCTGATGTTGTTGAAACGCATGTTGCGCCGCGAACGAGGGAGAATCTGTATTCGGCTGCCCCATTGACAACGCGGCGGCGTACGCGCTATACGCCGCGCCACTTTGCTGCAAAGCGTTGAAAGCGTTGAACTGATTCAACTGTTGCTGTTGCTGCAAATAACGTTGTCGATGCTCTAATTGCTCCTCCGTGGGTAACACTCTCGTTGCCGTCTTTTTCCCATTCGATACGGAACCGAATGTGTTGTTGGCCGCCGTCGTCACCGTCGTCGTTTGGAAATTGTCGCTCGACATCCCGCTACCGTTTTCGGCTAACCGTGTCGTCGTCATCACCGTCCTCGTATCTTTTTCGTTTTCTTGGTCTTCTGCTGCTGTTGCTGCTGCTACTCCTGCTGCTGCTGCTGCATTGCTCTTCTTTTGGGTGTTGTTCTCGTTCTTATCGTATTCGTCTACCTTTTGCTGCGCGTCTCCTTCGCCGCGTTTCACCAAAAGAGGCGTCGTAGTAGGAGGAGGAGCGGCGGCGTTATCAATTTGATGTCGTGCCCCACTCATACCAGCCGCCGCCGGGAACGTCGGAAACGGTGGCATCCCTACCGGTGGCCATGGAAATGGAAACGGTCCGTTCTGCGCGTTGATCAAATACCTCGTCGGAAACGCCGTTGGATTTTGTTGCATTTGTAAAAAATCGTGAATCGGATTTCCCATGAGGACGTTGTTTTGGGCGTGGTGGTTGGCTGCTCCTCCCGCTGCTCCTCCGTTTGCTCCGTAATTGTTGTATTGCATGAACGCGTTTGAAGACGGATCCATCATTCCAGCGTGGTGTGACATCATCATCTGCAGCATCTGTTGTTGTTGATGATGATGTTGTTGATGATGTTGTTGTTGTTGTTGTTGAAGTGAAAAGACCGGAAAGTGTCGCGGCGTCCATTCGTTTCCCGCCGAGGACGACGGTTGAATAATAGTATTCGAAGGCACTTTTTTATACGAAAATTTAGGCGGCGACAAATGCGGATTCGCGTCCACGGTTTTCGCCGCCGCATTCGCGTGGATCAACGGAATTGAGTGATTTTCCAAAGCTTCATTATTCGATTGATCGTTTCCACCGCGTTTCGGATCTGTAATCTCATCGCAACCAGGTTTTTCATCGCGCTTTTTGTCCTCCTCTTTTTGTTCATTCTTCAAAATTGCCACTTCATGGACGCTTTTTGTAGAAGAAGATGGAGGAGGGAATTTTTTTGCCTTTCCAGATGACGATGCGTTTGTTCGTTTGCGGGTGATGCGCGAAGCTGCCATTGATGGCAGCGCGAGTAGATCTCTTTACTTGAAGTATGTATGAATCAAAAATGTGTATTTTAGATCGAGATAGTGGCGAGTGTTTCGCGTTTTGAGCGCGTGTTTTATGCGGCGCGATGTAGAAAAGAAGAAAAGTGACTTTTTCTGTGAGAGACACTTTTTTTTCCTTCCTGTGATACGGAGATATTTTTAAATCGAAGAGCAAAAAAAAACGAAAGAAATGCTCTGCTTCTGCTTCTGTTCTTTTTTCTTCTGTTCTTCTTCATTTTTCCTCCTTCCCCCCTCGTTGTTTGTTTATAATAGAAGAAGAAAGAAGAAAAATGGAAGACGACGGGTTTGGTGGACGAAGAAGACGCGCGTCTCCTTCTTCTCCCGCATCGACGAAGAAAAAGAAGAAGAAAACTTCGTCGTCGTCGTCGTCGCTCCTCCCACTCCTTCTCCGCATCTTCTTCCTCTTCATTTTCGGCGTCGTCGTCCTTTTCGGCGTCGTCCCCGCGCTTTTGACAAAAAATCGATTACTGTCGTCGAAATCGTTTTCGAATCCTTTCATAAACCACCACCAAAACAATGATTTCGTTCCCGAACTTACCTGCGGAGCAAAAGTGGTAGAAAACATCAACGAGGAATATTTACACGACGTGTTGACCGAGTTGAGCAATCAAACGTTTTTTAGACTCTTTCGCGTGGATTTGACGAGAGAGTGTAAGTTTTGGCAAAATTGGCAAAATGGAATTGAAGGAGGAGGAAAAGAGGGGAAGGAAGAGGAGGAAGGGTCGTGTTCGGCCCCTCCTGCTTCGTTTGGGAATGGTAAAGCGAAACCGAGCGAAGATGGGTTATATTTTGAAGAGAGTAACGATAAGAAGGAGGTCAATGCGGACGTTCTTCCGAAGACGACGATGTGTTCGCTCTCGACCGAACCGGCCGGGTTCGACGATATCTTCGGAAGTAGTAGTAGTAGTAGTGCTAGTAGTAGTAAAGCGTCCATTCCTCGAGCGCCGTTTTCAGATCCAGTGGATACGACCATTACGAGTAAAGAAGATAAAACGACGTCTTTTATCGACGAGGAAGATTGTTCGAAGAATCAAACCAGCCCAAAGTTTTGGTTGGATATCTGTACCGCGCCAGAGAACAAGGATACTAGAAAAAAAATAGAAGAAGAGGAAGAGGAACATTCTTCGTACGTAAACTTACGACTGAACCCAGAGCGATGGACGGGGTATAACGGATCGCACGTTTGGAAGGCGATTTACGAGGAAAACTGTTTGAAAGGAGAAAAGAAAGAAGACGGTTTGTGTTATGAAGAGCGCGTTTTGTATCGGTTACTCTCTGGGATGCACGCGAGCGTCAACATTCACGTAGCGTTACACGCGAATCCACCGCAAAGCGAAGATGAAGAGTGGCTTCCCGATCCTGCGAGATTTGCGCAGCTATTTGAGAACCATCCCGAACGCCTAAAGAATTTACACTTTTCTTTCGTCGTCATGTTGAGAGCTTTGCGGAAAGCGACGCCGGCTTTAGCAAAATTCCCGACCGATTTAGGCCAGGACACGATTGAGGACGAGAAGACGAGGCAGCTGAAAATGAAGCTACTGGATTCGCCGCAAGTTTTAGGGAAGTCACGCGAAGAACTTTTTAACGCCTTTGACGAAGCGCGTTTGTTCAACGACGTTGGAGTCGCCAGCGAAGTGCTCGTGAATAGTGGCGGTAGCGATAAAATGCAGTTCAAAGACATTTTTCGAAATATTACCGAAGTCATCGATTGCGTGGCGTGTCAGAAATGCAGATTACACGGAAAGTTGCAGATTCTTGGCATTGGAACTGCGTTGAAAATCTTGCTCTTACCTGAAGAGGTGCTCATGAACGAAGATGTCATCACAAGATCGGAATTTGTCGCGATGATCAACACAATAGCGAAATTCTCGAGGGCTCTGATGGCGTCGTCGCATTTCGCAAAGACCAAAAATCTTGCACTATGACTTACTTGGTATTAGCCAAATACTCACACGAATAGCGAATAGAAACGAAAAAGATACTGTGTTACTACATACGTCTACATTTATTTATTACATCACAAACATTATTACATGAGTATCTATTATTATTTATAAATAGTATCATCGCTCGACAAAATCTGTCCTAGACACATTTTTCGCAATGCGTTCTACGATTTTTTCGAGTTCGTCGGTATATTCTTTCGATTCGTTCGCCTCTCTGCGCAACTTTTCAATAGTTTTCCGTAAATCCGACGCTTGTTCTCTCGCTATGGCGACTTCGCGCGCGCGCCGTCGCTCGGACTCTTCGCTTTGGTTTTTCCAGCGTCTCGCCGCTTCCAACGCTTCTTCCAACGCTTCCATCTCTTCAGCTTCTAGTTCAAGCTCTTCGGAATCACCATCATCATCATCATTATCATCATCTCCAGTTTCGCTACTGCTACCAGACGTAGACGTAGATGAGATTCCTCTTCGTTTATGTCGTTGTCGCCTTCTGCTATAGTTTTTATTGTCGTTATTTCTAGCATTATTACCTCTATTATCTCCTCCTCTATTACCAATTCCCATCATCCTTCTGTGCACGGCAATATCGCGTATAGCGTCCACAACTCTTTGCGCGACTTCCACCGAAGTTTCGTCTTCGGTAGTCATCAAAGACATTTCGTTGTAGTTATTTTTCAACATACCCGATGCTCTTCGTAAAGCTTCGTTCAAAACTTTCTTACACGCCTGTTCCCTCTCCGCCAATCTTTTCGATTCCGCCTTGACGTCTTCTTTCGAGCTTCGCTCGTCTCGAATTTTCCTTCGACACTCGTCGATAGCAACGTTTGCCGCATCCAACGCTCTTGATTTGCGTTCGAGCGAAGCCTCTTCTCTTTTCAACTTTTCGCTCAATTCATCGATTTTTAACTGTAACGTGTCGTTTCGAATTTTTAATTGTTCGGCGATGGCCTCGTGTTTGCGATACTCGTCCTTCTCTTCGTGCGTTTGTTTCAACAGATCTCTCGTTTCCTCCGTCATTCTCATCAAACGTTCGTATGATTGCTGTATTTCGATTAAATCGAGCTCTTTGTCCGAGAGTTGCGAGCGCAACCGCGCAACCGCATCGGACTCTCTCAAAACGTCTTGTTGGTGACGGTATCCTTCTTCTTCGTCGTCGTCGTCGTTGTCTGAATCAGAGAAGGCGGAAGGAGAAGGAGAAGATGATGATGGTGATGACGGAGACGACGGAGATGGAGGCGAAGATGGAGACATCGGCGCGCCCGTCGTCTTAAAACTCGTCGCGCGGCGGCGTTGGTGACTCCTTTTTGAAAAACTTGCATTTTTGTCTTCTTCTTCTTCTTCTTCGATGTTGTTGTTGTTCTTTCGATGAGGACGATGACTCGTCGACGGCGTCGCCCTCAGCGGCGAAACCTCGCTATACATTCGTCCTCCCTGTTCTTCTTCTTCTTCTTCTTCATTTTTGTCATCATCATCATCTTCTTCTTCTTTCCGTTCTCTCTCTTCGCGTTCCTTCTCTCGATTTCGAATCGCCCGAAGTTGCTCTAAACGCGCGTCGAAAACCTTCGCCATTCTTTTACTATAATAAAAGTTAAGTGTGTCTTTTACCCTCCACCTTTAGAAGAGCATCACAATTTTACGCGTGTGTTTTTGTTGTTTGTTTGTTGTTGTGTACGCGTCGTTGTCGCGTGTTGTAAAAGAGATGATGAGGAGAAGTGATGAGAACAACAACAAGACTGCCACAATTTTGCAGAAACACAGAGCAAACACAAAAAGTGATGAAAGAGACAAAATGAAAAATTTGTCGAAAAAAGAAATTCAAAAAAGGGGACGAACGTTCCTCACTTGAAACACAAAAGAAAAAAAAAATGGATGATTCCATCTCGAGAGGAGGGGTGGAAAAAACGCCTCGCGTTCTCGTCTCCCACAAACGCCCTCGATCGGAAGACGAGGCGTTCAACGACGACGAGTTCGAGGACGATGGGGACTTCGAAGAGATGAACGGTGGTTTCTCTTCGAGGAGGAGGAGGAGGAACAGTAGCACGAATCCCCTTTTGCTCACGGAGAGACAAAAAGCTCCGTCCACGGCGTTTAATTCCTTGAAAATTTTACAAAACTCCTCCTCGTGCAAAAAGAGGGGAAAAAAACTTTTGAACTCGTGTCCCTCGTCTGCGTTTTTGCAACTCCGGTCCTCGTCCTCGGTGATTCGGCAACAACAACAACACGCACGAATGCAAAGGTTTGAACCATCGGGGTCGACGAGAAACACAGCAGCGATGACGACGACCACCACCACCACCACCACCACCAGGAATATTGCCAAGCAAATGATGATGCAAGCGAATAACGAAACGCCGACTACATCGAGCGCGATATCCAGCGATATCCAGGAAACGCCCGGGTTGGATCTTCGAAGACACTCGTTGAGTAACCCACCGACGACGGGACGGTTTAGGTAAAATTTTTTTCAAATTTTTGAAAATTTTTGTTGTCTCTTTTCTCTGCTTTTTTTAATACTCTGACACCTTTCTCTTTTAATATTAACACAACACACACACACACACACATCAAAAACAGGCGAAGAAGAAATAGTACTGGAGGCAATGGAGGAAACGCGTCTTCTGAACCGCATACGGAAGACAAGTTACCTCCGTCCACGGAAGCCGCGATGCGAAGGCGACGAATACGAAGACAGCTCGAGGCGCATCCAGTGGGAGACTACAACTTAAGTCCCGGGGAACACGGAGGCTCGCAATACATTTTATCGCCAGGGCACGAATCAGAAGAAGAAGGAGAAGAAGAAGAAGAAGAAGAAGTGAAGATTGTAAGCGAGGAGGGCAAGGACTTTTTAGCGGCGTTGAGGGAGGAAGAGGATGATGTCGACGCGAGAGCAAAGAAGACGACGACGACAACAACTCCTACTACTTCGACGGCGACGGTGGCATTAGCCGCTACTAAGAAACATAAGCGCATGGCCGTGTTGAATAATCAACCGTCGTTGGAAGTCGATAGCGATGGGAAATTTGTCAGCAACGTCGGGGGCAGCAAATCGAGAGTTTTCTTTCCTATTTTCTCCAAAGGGCAAAAAACTGTGCACCTGGTCCGACACGGTCAAAGCACGTATAACGAAGCCATTTCCGGTCCGGGCAGTTGGGAAGAACCGAAGATTTTTGACGCGCGATTAACAGAATTAGGCGTAAAGCAAGCGAAAGAGTTGGGTAAATTCTTGTCCGAGATACCAAAAGATGCAGTTTGGATAACTTCGCCGTTAACTCGGGCCATGGAGACGTGCGTGTACGGTAGAGAAGCGATGTACGCGTTCGTATCCTCTTCTGAGGAAGAGACAAATTCACCAGATGAAAACACCGCGCCGACGAATGATAACGATAGCAAAGCGAACAATAACATCAATAGCGACGATAACAACACTAGCAATAGGCGGTCGTTATCAGCCTCCTCGAGGAAGAAGGCAAGCACGAAGAAGAAAGTAGCAACAATGAAAGATGAAGAAGAAGAGAAAGAAAACGAAAAGCGACGACACGAAGCGTGGGGACGCTCCGTCATCGTGAGACCGGAAATCACCGAGAAACTCTCCTGCTCCGGCGACATCGGCCGCACCAAACTCGAGCTCATCGAAGATGTCCCCATACTCGCCCAATCCTTATCCAAACTCCCGGATAAAAGCTGGTGGTGGGACACGAACGAGAAACGAAACGACGCCGGTGAAAAAATGTTCAACTCGAACGAACCCGCGCGCGTCTTTCAACGCCGAGTGAGTAAGTTCAAGCAGTGGATTTTAAGCCATCCATCGACGACGTTCGTGGTGTTTGGTCACAGTACCTTCTTCAAGGAAATGGTCGGGAGGAGTTTGAAGAACTGCGAAGTCGCGTCCATACAGTTATAATACTAATTAGAAAGAGAGAGAGAGAGACAGGAGGGGATATATTTTATTGAAATTTATTCATAGCACTCACATCTGAAATAGAGAAAAGAATGAGAATTCAACACAAAACACACAGACACACGCAAAGAATACGAATAATGTTTCGAACGGTTTCCTCCCAACTGGCGGGACCATCGCAAACGACACCGTCGTCTTCCCACTCGTTTCGTAAACAACGCGAGCATTATTGTTTTCATAATCAGAACAGAAACAGGAAAAGCAGAAGTAGGGATTTCTCCGTGACGTCGTCGGTTAAAGAAGAAGAAGAAAAGGAAAAAGAGTACGATGGTGAGTCTCAACGACAGCACATAAACCGCCGTCAAATGACGCTCTCTGCACTCGTATCCACCACCCTTGCTTTTGTCTCGACCACGGTGTCGACCGAGAGCGCGTTTGCGGCTGTCACAAAAAGCAGTCTAACCGACGAAGAAGTATACGATTTGCAATCCGTCGCTGCGGATGCCTACAACCGACAAGACTTTACGAAAGCCAAAGAGGCTTTGACGAAACTGATTGAAAACGAACCAGAATCGGCATCCTGGTTGGAAGGCAGAGCGCAAGTTTTAGTGGACCAGAAACAGTTTAAAGAAGCGATTAGTGATTACTCGAGATGTTTAGAGATTATTCCGACGAAGGATTTAGGAGCAGAGGCGAGGTTGCGAGCGGGGAGAGCGCTTGCGGAGGAAGGAATATACCAATGGGAACCGGCGTTGGTGGATTATAACCGAGCGCTGGAGCTGGCGACTACGGCAGGATTCAGACCAGACCCGTACGTTTTGAACTCTCGAGGAAACGTGAGAGGTTCTTTGAATGATTGGAAAGGGGCGAAGGAGGATTACGAAGGAGCTTTTGCCGCGTTTCAATCCGCGAGCGGCTTCCGCAACGGGAGCTCGACAACGCAAAGATTGGACGGTGCCATCTACGCGCGATCGAACGCGGCTTTGGCGACCGCGGAATTAGGTGACGCAGATTCAGCAATCAAAGAACTCGAAGGTCTCGTTCGAAGAGCTCCGAATTCCACGGACGTTCGCGCTGCGCTCGCGGCGTTGTATTGGGAACAAGGCAAAAGAGAAAGCGCCGAGGATTTATGGAACGACGCGTGTGGTTTATACTTTGGGTGTGCGCAATATAAAGATTTGGATTTCGTGAGACGCATTCGTCGTTGGCCACCTTCCATGGTGAGTAGATTAGAGAATTTCTTGCAAGTACGTTAATATTACTATGAATTCGGAAAAACTAAAAGTTTCCGTTGATGATGATTATAAAAGTGTCTTCTCCATCTTCGTCCTCCCGTACTTCCCGTGTTCTCTTTTACCGACCAAACAACACGCAAAGAAGTCGTTCAAACATTTTTCCGCCTTACCCTCGTGCACTCGTTCAAATCCGAACCGCGCGTAAAGTCTCTCGGCTGGATTCGCGTTCAGCACCTCTAAGGTCAGTTTCTTTTTATTCAACTTTCGAGCGATTGCTTCCGCGTGCTCGAGTAATCGACCACCGACGCCTTTCCCTCGCGCCTGGGAGGAAACGCAAAGCGTCGAGACGTACGCTTCTTCTGGTTTTGGTGTGTGTATAAAATCGTCCGAGCTCGTTCGCGGATACTCCGTCGCGGATACTTTTACGCATCCGATAACGACGCCGCCGCCCAAATCGCTTTCACCGTTTTCGCCTAAAACTTCGATGGCAACTATAACAGTCTCTAAACTTTCCGGATGCAATCGATAAAATCTCGCAAACTCTTCCTGAGTCCCCAAGCAGTTCGAAAACGAGATGCAGTTACAGAAATCTTTGCTCGCGTAAAAAGTATTCAGCAATTCGTTGCAGCTTTCAAAATATGTTTCCGAGAGCGGTTGGTAGTAAATCATTTCTTCTGGCGTTTTTGTTTGTGTGTCTTTACTCTTCAAAAGGACTCCTACTTCTGGGCGATAAATTCGCGTACTCCTCCGGCGATATCAACTTTTTCATGCTCAGAGCGTGTATTTTGTCCATCTCTCTCTCCAAAGCTTTGGTCACCAGTCTTTGTTTGGTCAAACTATTCTTCCCTTCGAATTTCGGACTCACGCAAAATTGTATCTCAAACGCGCTTCCGCACGATCCAGAGGTGTCTACGATGGATACGTGAGATGCTTCCAGGTGCGACTTTAAGAGTTCTTCTATTTTGGCTACCGATGACATTCTTCTTTTTCTTCGTCTTCTTCTTCTTCTACTGTGTGTGTGGTTGTGCGTGTGTTTCTAATGAAGAATTCACAAGCTTGTGATTTACATTCCCCTAGAGTCTTTTTTAGGTGTTGTGACATAATATGCGTCACAACGGACGGAGGAGCGACGATGTCCTCCCACGAAGAACATCCAGACGCGCACTTATACGAGTCCGACCGACGGCTCTTTCGCGACCGGATTAGAGAAAATACTACCACGAACAACAACAGTAACGACGACCTGTTGGCGACCCATCGGAGAGAGACAGAGCAGTTATTATACGCCTCCGATGCGAGTTTATTTTCCCAAGGCGCAGATTTGTGGCTCTCGGACCGGCTGTTGTACCGAACGAAACGAGATTTTGATGATGAAAGTTTACGGAGAGATGTGGAGAGATTGAGAACAGAGAGTGGTTTCGTGTTTCATACTGCGAGTACGACGAGGAGCGAGAGCAGACGAGGATGTAATAGTAGTAGTAACAGCGGGGAAGGCGACGGTGAAGAAGTTGCTCACTTTTCTGAGTGCGCAATCTGTTTGGCGGAGTTCGCGAACGGCGAACGGTGCATAAAATTAAAGTGCAAACACGTGTATCACGAAACGTGCATAGTAAAAACGTTAGAGAGGGAGAAACGGGAGTGTCCTTTGTGTAGGAGCAAGGATTTGTGAGTGAGTGTAGCTATCGATTGTATCATCATAAGAGTTGTAACGCCGCGCGGCAAAGCTTAATAAAAAAATGCTATGTATCTATTCTATCTATTATTCTCAGCTTTAACTAACTCGTCATGGAGAATATTAATCAAACCAATCGGATTGTCGCTATGAACCCAATGACCAGCTCTTTCCAATACGTGATAGCTTACTTTCTCCTCCTGTTTCAGCATCTCGATGCGCTTCATCGCGTCTGGCTTCCAATCGGATGACTTTTCAGCCTTTACGATGTGGACGTGCACGTCATCGTGATCTTTCTCTTCCAGCGCGTGCCACAAAGCAGTTTGTTGAAAGCTTTCGTATAAGTCTCTCAATATTTTTCTGTCAAATTGCCACGTCAGGCTCGTTTTAGTCGTATCGTCGTTACCTTCTACGTGCGCGCCGCCGGGATTGGCGAGAACAAGATTGGAACCTAGCCAATCGATAATACCGCTGGATATTTGTAACGGCGCTAACTGGGCTTTTAGATACTCCCTATTTGGAACAACTTCTGGTAACTTCTCCGTCGCTTTTAAAATAAATTCAGCCCCGAACATATCCTTCTCCACTTCATACGGTACCGAATCTAGCGTAAATACCAACCGTCGTTTTTTTGCGCTCGACGACGACAACGACGTCAACGATTGACTATATTCTAACGCTATCTTCCCTCCTAGCGAATGCCCAATGACAACATCCGGAACTATTTCGTGATGTTTACTGTATCTTTCGATATCCTTCGCAGCATTTATAATCGTGTGTGGCGCGTAATCGTGAAATCTCGGCGAATTTCCGTGGCCTCTTATGTCAATCAAGTGAAAGCGAAACGCAGTTTTGGGGAGTGATTCTCTCAACTTTTCCGAGAGCATAGTGATCGGTCCCCGCCAGTTCTTTCCTTGGCCCATTAACCCGTGCAGAACGTACACGTTCCTCTTGTCCTCTTCGTCGTCATTTATCGCGTGCGTGGTTGGGATTATCTGAGAAGCGAGTACTTTTTCCGCGACTTTGTTGGTGGTGGTGTTGACAGTTGAGTACGAAGTCGACGCTCCCGAGTCAAAAGCGACTCTGCTTTTAACGGCAGCGGTCGCTTTTTCATGAACACTGTCTCCAAAAACGCACGGAGGAGAAAGCGCGGCAAAGATTCTCTTCTTCACTCCATGCTGCCGCCGGACGAGCATGAGTGTCGTGAGTATTGTGCGTGTTTTTGCGTTTGTGGAGATTCGTTTTGTTTTGTTCGAGGTGTTGAAAAAACTTGTACAATAAAAAAGTTCTACGACCAGTGTATGAGTACATGTAACTGTCTTTTGTGTGTGTCTTTGACTCTTCTCCTTCTCTTCTTCCTTCTCTTCTTCTTTCTTTGCAACTCATCTCCCAACGAGTCGCTCGAGCACGTGAACCGCCCCGTCCCTGAGTTTCTGCAACGGACTCTGCTGTCGTTCTTTTTCTTCGCCGCTGAAATCCCAACCTTCTTCGTCGAGCGCTTTTTGCACCGCTGCTGGATCATCTATACTCTTCGCCATCTGCAATCGAGTGACTCCCTTGATTGACGCGTTTGGTGCTTTCTTCCTGAACAACGCGACCAAAACTTTGCGAGGGAGAAGTAGCGCATTTGCGTTTGCACCCGCACGAACCATGATTCTTTTGTGTTTGTATCGCACATCTTCAAAGTTCAATCCGGTGAAAAGCCCGTTGTGGAGAGCTTCGTCGAGCACGATCTTCTTCCATCTCCCGTAGCCATGCTTTTCGACACCATCTAAAAGTCTCTCATCATGTTCCTCTGCGTTCCACGCCAAAAACTTCTCGTCTCTCTTTCTTTTTCGAGCTTCTTCTTCCTCTTCCTCCTCTTCCTTTTCCTCTTCCG
>JACLAB010015537.1_pt1 | contig 39577 bp, 22 predicted proteins | sample 8027921 | NCBI WGS metagenome assembly JACLAB01 (sample SAMN15725117, study PRJNA655200) | protist metagenome | isolation source: fluorescence activated cell sorting (FACS) single amplified genomes of... | place: USA: West Boothbay Harbor, Gulf of Maine | collected 2000-07-19 | reverse complement strand
ATTTATACGCGCGGTTAGGCGATGTGAACGCAAACATGCCGGGGTTATTTATTCAAGGACTGGTCGTGTGTGATGGCGCCGGGAAAGTGATCTCGAGTCGCACGTTAGAGTCGGGTAAGGCGAAGGAGATTTTGCGCTTTGCGCGGACGCGCGGGTGCGTCGCGGTGGCGTTTTGTAACGACCGCATCGTGTGCGCGACGCGAAATTCGTGGACGGATAAGGTTTTGGATTATGGCGAACCCGTACCGGTGGAGTGCGGAGATTTAATCGCAGCGAGCGATGGGTTGGAGATTAATAAGATTTTATTGTTTGGCGAAGACGAGGCGGTGACGCGATTTCGAGCCGAAGCCGCCGTCGTGCTCGCGGATGCGTGCGATATCACGACTGCGGTGCCTGGTATGCTTGAATTTTTACCCAAAGGTGCGAGTAAAGGGTCAGCGGTCCGAGAATTGTGCGAAACCATGGGGATTGATGCGGCAAACGTTTTGGCTATTGGCGACGGCGAAAACGACGTCGAAATGTTGACATTCGCGGGCGTCGGCGTCGCCGTGGGCAACGCGAGTGCGGCGGCAAAATCCGTGGCGGATGTAGTATTAGAAGAAACGAACGATCAAAACGCAGTCGCTGCGGCGGTCGAAAAGTACGTCCTCGGCCCGCGTGCGCGAGAGATGGACGCGTTGGACAAGGCGACTGCGAAATCAGAGCAGACGCCCGTGGAGCAGGCGGCGAGCGCCAAAGCGAAACGACTCATCGATGACGTCCAAGCGCGAGTGAACGGAAAGTCGAGTGATGCGCCATCTAAGGCATCGCCGCAGGCGGCGCCGTCTGCAGTACCTGCGGCGAGCGCGACGAAGGTTCCGCCGACGAAGGTTCCGCCGTTGAGCGACGAGGAGCGCGCCGCTCGCGCCAAAGCTGATGCCGAAGTCATGGCGCATCAAGCACGCATCAAGGCGGAAATGGAAGAAAAAATGATTGGCATACTTAGAAAAGTCGTAAAAGGTGCACAAAGTGTCAGTGAAAGTGTCGTAGAGAAAGCGAGTGCGAAGAACACCGCGAGCATGGACGACGATGAATTTGAAGAGACTGTTAACGCAGCTTTCGGTGCAGCCGACGCCGATGAAGGGTCAGGTAGTTTCGACAGTTTTGATGAAGATGAACTTGCCGAAATGAAGAAGCAGCAGCTCCAAGAGATGGAGCGCGCGGCGCAAGCTTCAAAGGAGCTTCTCGAGCGTCAACGAGCGAACGCGGCGCGCTTGAAAAAGCTGAACGAAGAGCTTGAAGCCGCCAAGGCGGCGCTCGCACAATCTCGAGGTGACAATGCGTCAACATCAGTACCACCAAGAACACCGGCTAGTGACGCAGAAAGCAAAGAGCGCGCCAAGGCTGAGATGATTGTTGCGAAGACGTCGTTGAAGAAAGCCATCGTCAAAGCAGAAGTAGACGCTAAGAATGCCGAAGCTGCGGTGAAAGAGGATGAGGCCAAGGACGCTGCGGTAGCCAAAGCACCGAGTGGATTGTTTGGTTTCATGGCGAGCGCCTTCAAGACGGTGTCGGCCATGACATCAGCAGAAAGTATTCAAAGACAACGCGAAGCTGAACGCGCGACAGCCAAGGCAAACGTGTTGTCTCGCGTCGTGTATTGCGATGGTGGTCGATCATGCACGCCGGATACTTTTGCGCGTATTCAAGAACAAATCAAAGCGCTGGAAGCTAAAAACCCGACGAAAAAACCAGCGGCGAGTTCGTTAATGCTCGGTCGTTGGAGCTGCGCGTTTACGAATTCGTCTCAAATTCTCGGCACGGATAATTTCATCAAGCAAAATGGACCAGTATTCTTCAGTTTTGATATCGAGACGCAACGTTGCGAGATTCAACGCTCGTGGCCGGCGCTTGTGGAGCGCGCAACGATGACAACGACGAGAGATGGCACCAAGCTTGATTTAAATATTGAGCAATCCAAAGTTTTGGGGATTCCTCTGCCGCAGCGCAACGTCGAACGCGATTACTCTTCGCTCGAAGTGACGTATCTTGATCTCGATTTGGCAGTGTGTCGAGGCTGCGATGAAACAGTATATGTTTTCATTCAAAACGACCCAAGCTATCGTTTGAGCGCCGATGGAACGCAAAAGATGTTGCGCTAAGATCAAATACTATCGCCAACAACAAGACATCGTTTCCCCGTGAATTCGATGATGTAAAACAAAAACAACGCAAAGAATTTCAATTTTTTTTCAAGCATCATACAACACAAACTGCTACTACTTCTACTCGCTACGATTCGTTTGGAACATTTACAGCTCTTGTCTGACGCCGTCGTGCATGTCATCTCCTGGCGCGCTGCGGACGTGGAAGTTCACTAATGTCGGTTGCATGTACGCTGAAGACAAACTCAGCGCAAACGGCAACACGGGGTGGAACACGTATTGCACAAAGCGTTTACTTCGCGCCGAATTTGCCAATGAATTATTCACCATGAGCTTGAAACTCACTTGTCGACGAGACCCTGGCGTGCGGCGGATGAATTTAATGCCAAAATCCACGTGAGGTTGCGGACGATCGATGGCGGTGATCATCCGTTCGTCGTATGAAAATAATCGCTTGTCGAAATACGGCGACGTCGAACGAAACTGTGGTGGGTAATCTTGCGTACGAAACAACCGAGTGGCGATGGCGTTGAACACTTCTTCATCGTCGCCATCGAAATCGGTAGTGCACGTGTTGCAATACGCCAGAGCTTCGCCTTGGCTACCCGCGAATCGCGCCCACGTGCTGTTGCCTCTCGGTGGCGCGTTCAATTCCTCATCCACGCCGTGCCACTGCGAATCACTCATGGACGTCGCAGCGTGAATGAACTTCGACTCGCGCATGTCGTACACTGTATACATCGTTGGGCCAATCACTCGATCGCCACGGCGCGCCAACGCATACTCGGGCGTACCAAATTTAATCAGTAACAAGTTTGCGTCCAACATGCGCATGCGAAGCATCACGAGCGACACGTAACACTCGAAATTACGATGTAACAATCGCAACGCATCCGCGCTCGACGACTTACATGCGTCGTGATACAAAAAAGTTACCAATCGCTGCGTCAAACCGCTGAGCAGAGGACGTCTGGCGCCGGCGAACGCTGCGCGCCGCGCCTGTATCTTTGCCCCAATTTCGCGCTCGACTTCGATAAACTCGCGTTCGCGGGACTCGTGCTCGACGACGATTCGCTCATCCTCCGCGCACGCGTACTCGCCAATCGTGTGCATCTCTTCGAAACGTCCTTCAGGAAGTATTTTCAAAAACACCACGCGCTGATGTTTCAACGAAAGCACCGCTAACGTGTTGTTCCGAAGACTCACCGCGCCGTTGCGAGGCAAATGCATGAAATCATCCGTAAACGTAAACGTGTCAACCTTTTCGCCAGTCGTTGTCTTTAACAAATGAAACGTAATGCGCGCCATGGACGGTGCGCCTTGCATCCGAGCCTGCGCTTGTTCCGCCGCCTGCGCTTGCGCCTGCGCCGCAATGCGTCCCATTTCTCGTCTAGTATTCCCGACGTCCCCGCGTTCGTCCTCTCGCATCGCTCCGCCCGCCGCCACGCTCGCTCCATCCAACGGCGTCGCACACGCCGCAATAATAAATTCCCCATCACACACCTCGAGCATGAAATCTTTCACGATCGCATCGTCACCATCGCTCAGTGGCGTCATCCACGCGTCGTCAAAGTACCTCTTAAACGAGCTCAACGCGCTCGCTCGCCTACGCGCCTCCTCGGGCACCACCGCCCCAGTCTCATCCCTTCGCAAGCATCCATGAAACCCACGAAATCGATACCCCACAAGTTCCTGCTGATGCCTCGATACCGCGATGAGCATACGGCCATCGGCGGTGAAACGCCGCGGGGTCACGTCGGGAAAGTCCCGCGCCCGCGTCGTCGCGTTGGGCGTCACGCCTCTCGCGTACACTTGTCTCGCCGCGTGCGTGCGCGTCCCGGGCGCGCCCGCATCGATCGCGCGCGCCATCGCCCAATGAAACACACTCCTCGGCGCGTATTCTCGCGCGCGTTTCCTCCCGCTCGTCGACGGAACCATCGCATCATCGTCAGCGCCAATCGCTTTATCCACCGTCATCGGCATCACTTCATCGTCCACGACAACGCTCGCCCGCGCGTCGCCGCCTCCACCGTCTCGCGCGCGCGTCGCCATCGTCGCCGCGCGCGTCGCACCTCCCATCGCCGCCGTCGCTCGCCCCCGACGTCGTCGCTCGCCCGTCGTCGGCGTCAATCAATGCCGAAAAAGTGCACCACATGACGTCACAACCTCAATGCGCGCCGCGTCTCGCCTCCTCCCGGCGCCGTGGACGCGCGCGCCGCGCGCGCGTCGCGCGCACCGCATCGCGTGCGCGCCGTCGCCACCGCCGCGCGCGCTTTCCATCGCGTTCATCGGGTGGGAATGGCCCGAAGAGCACGCATCGGCCGCCGGCGTGCGCACCGTGGCTCTGGCGCGAGCGCTTCGCGCGCGCGGACATCGCGTCGCCATCCTCGCCTGCGCGGCGGAAAACCCCGCGAGCGAGGCGCTTCGCGTGGAAGGGTTCGCGGTGCGTCGCGCGCCGGCGAATCGAGGGCGAGAGACGCGCGAGGCGCTGGGGAAAGACGCGCCAGATGTCGTGGTGTTTGACCGATTTCTCGCCGAGGAGGCGTTCGGGGCGCGCGTTCGCGAGGATTTTCCGCGCGCGGTGCGCGTGTTGGACATGCAGGACGCGCACGCGTTGCGAAGGAAGCGCATGGAGGCGTGGAAAGGCGGGGCGAGCGCGGAGGAGGTTGTTTTGGCGATGCCAGATGCGAGAGATGTGGACTTGCAGCGGGAGCTCGGAAGCGCGACGCGAAGCGATGTGACGTTGGCGTGTTCGCGCGTGGAGCTCGAATGGCTCGCGACGACGTGTGGGTTGAGGCGCGAGCGGCTGTGCGAGGCGAGTTTTTTCCATCCTCGAATCGCGCCTGGTGTCATCGGGGCGAATGAGGTGGACGTTCGGGATGATTTTGAGCGCCGTCGCGGATTCGCAACCGTCGGGACGTTTAAGCACTTGCCAAACGTGGATTCCGTTGAATTTCTCGCCGCGGAAGTGTGGCCGTTGATTAGAAAGGTGTTACCCGAGGCGACGATGGAGGTGTATGGGTCATACCCGAACGCCAAGGTTGAGCGGTTTCATGCGCCTAAGCAGGGGTTTTATATTCGCGGGCGCGCCGAGCGATTGGAGACGCCGTTGCGGGCGGCGCGCGCGATGCTCGCACCCTTGCGCTTTGGGGCTGGGATTAAAGGCAAAGTTCTCGATGCTTGGACGCATGGGTTGCCTGTGGTGACCACACCTATTGGTTCGGAAGCCACCGTGCTTGGGGTGAACGAGTTTTGGACGCCCGAGGCGGCGCCAGTGACGCCTGAGACGGGATGGGGCGGGTTCGGCGACTGCGCGTCAGCGCGAGACATTGCCGACGCCGCGATCGCGTTGCACGAAAACTTTGACACATGGCGTCTCGCGCAAGCCAATGGCGCACGCGTGATGCACGAGCTATTTATGCACGACGTGAACATGCCGAAAGTCATCAACGTCATCGAACGCTCGGTGGAGACCATCGACGAGACGCGCGCCGCGGATTTCGCGGGTCAAAGTTTATGGTACCATACCGACCGCTCGACGTTATACTTCTCCAAGTGGGTTGAATTGAAAGAGACAGGCGCGAACACGTGATGGTGCTGTTTTATTTTTTGTGTTTTTTGTTGTTGTACCAGTGCGCGTCGCACCGTTGTAACGTGCTAGAATGTAGGAAATCAATATTGAAAGAGTAGTGTAGAAATAGTTTGGCGCGTGAGCGTCGACGTCACATCGACATCAAATCGAACAAATCGGATTGTTTTTGACCGAATTGATTTGCATCTTCGAGCCAAAGAGATCGCGAATATTATCAATGCCAAACATAATCATCGTCGGTCGCTCGAGGGATAAGCCCCACGCGATGACGTTGACGTCTTCGGGCAAACCCATGGGTTCGAGCATCTCGGGGCGGAACATGCCAGAGTTGCCGACTTCGACCCACTTGTCGAGCATTGGGTGAAATGCGAAAATTTCCATCGACGGTTCGGTGTACGGGTTGAACGCTGGCTTGAATCGAAGCTGCGTCATTCCGAGGCGTTCAAAGAATTGATACAACACACCGATGAGGTCACCGAGGGTTAAGTTTTTGTCGCAAATCACGCCCTCAACTTGATGGAATTCCGCCAAGTGCGTGCGATCGACGGCTTCGTTGCGAAACACGCGATCGATCGAGAACATTCTCGCCGGCTTGAAGCCAGTTTGAGCGATGTCGTACAACATTCTCGCGCTCACCGCGGTGGTGTGCGTACGGAGAATATTCTTATCCGCCTCCGCGCGCTTCCACGCGTACTGGTGGCCGATTGAGCCGTTACCACCGGTCTCGTGCATCTTGCGCACGCGCTCAACGTACTCTTCTGGCGCAAAGTTCATCGTCGCCGGCGTCTTCATGAAGAAGGTATCGTGCGCATCCCGAGCCGGGTGCTGCTGGGGCTGAATCAGCGTATCAAAGTTCCAAAAACCGCTCTCCACGAAATTATTTGTAGGCATTTCTGAGAATCCGAGCGAAAAGAAAATCTCTCGAAACGCCTGTCGCACCTTTAACAATGGGTGCACGTGACCGCTCGCCGGTTGCGCTCCCGCCCCTGGCACCAAGTTGTACGCCTTAAACTCCTGTCCTTTCCACGTGCCCTTATCCATCATCTCCTTTGTCAAATCTGCGGGTAAAACCTTACGCTCCAACGCGAATTCCGCACCCTTTGTCAACGTAAACTCTTTCCACTTTTCCTCCTTGACCAACTTGCGCTTTTTCACCAACCCTTCCAGCGTCTTCGCGTCCACGCTCTCCCCAGCCTTCACCGCAATCAACTGCGCGCGCACACCATCCTCAATCGCGTCCACCACTCGAACCACGCTAGGCGTCTCGCCTTTCACCATCGATAACCACTTACACTGCATCGCTTGCTTGAAACCGACATCCGCCACGCCCTCGCCCGCCGTCGCCTTGAACGTCGTCAACGCCACACCCTCAGCGCCCGCAGGCACGCACGCGAACGCGCGCGCCTCGGGCGATCCGAGCTCAACGCACTGCTCTCCCTCGGTCGTGAGCGCGAGCCTAGACTTATCCACCGCGTCCGCGACAACCATCGACGCAGCAACCAGCCGCTTGGTCACGCCCACGACCACCTGATGATCGACATTCAACGTCTCCGCCACGCGCGCGGTGTTCACCCCAGCCGCATCCGCCGCCGCGAGGGCGTGCAAGAGATGTTTTTCTATCCCGTCGGCGTCCATCGCGTCGTGGCGTGCGGTGACGCGTCGCAAACTGCCGGCGGATCGGCGTTCTCGTGCCAGGCGTCAGTCAGGAAGCCCTATCGGGTTCCAACCGGAATGTGCGCGCCTATCGCGCGCTCGAGCGCTCGCGCGCGATGTGGCGCGCGCGAACGGGCGTGAAATATTCCCAGGCGCGTCTGCGCGCGAGCGCTCGGGCGCGGGCGCGCGAAAACGTCGTCATGTTTCGGGGCGCCAGAGCGCGCCAGAGCGCGCCAGAGCGCGCCAGAGCACGGCGCATCGATGGGGCGGCCGCCAGCGCTGTCGTCGTCGTCGTCGTCGTCCGCGGCGCATGCGTCCGCGCGCATGCGTGCGCGTGCGTGCGCTGTGGCGTGCGCGTGCGCGCTCGCGCTCTTCGTCGCGCTCGCGACGGGCGGGCGAGCGCGCGCGAGCGATTACGATGCCGCGCTCGAGCGTTTTCCGCGCGGAAACGCGAACGATGCGTCGATGGTAGGGCCCGTGCGGCGCGTGCAGCGGTCGCATGGGGCGCTTGATGACATGCGCGCGCCGTTTACGTTTGCGTCTGGGCGCGCACCGCACGTGGTGGTGACGGGAGGCGCGGGATTCATAGGTTCGCATTGCGTGATGCAGTTGCTCGAACGCGGCTACGCGGTGACCGCGGTGGATAATTTAAGTCGAGGCAACGGTGGGGCGATACGTGCGTTGAAAGCGATGGCACCGGAAGGGAGTTTTCGCGCGGTGTATGGAGATTTGGGCCATCCAAGCGACGTCGATGCGGTGTTTGGGTTTACAAATTTGAAGGTGGATACGGTGTTTCATTTCGCGGCCATTGCGTACGTCGGAGAGTCTATGGCGGATCCGTTACGGTATTATTCAAACATCACGTCTAACACGGTGCATTTACTAGACGCTATGCGGCACCATGAGGTGAATAAGTTGATTTATAGCTCGACGTGCGCGACGTACGGTAACGTTGAAAAGTTGCCGATTACCGAGTCGACGCCGACCAAGCCGATTAATCCGTACGGGAAATCAAAGTTGTACGCCGAGAATGCGATTCGCGATTACGCTTTGTCCAATCCGAAATTTAAGGCGGCAGTTCTACGTTACTTTAACGTGTTCGGGGGTGATCCCGAGGGGAGAGTTGGGGAGCTGCCTCGCGCAGAGCTACGCGAACACGGGCGGATTTCAGGCGCGTGCTTTGACGCGGCGCTTGGCATCATAGACAAATTGACCGTCATGGGCACCAAACATCCCACACGAGACGGTACAACCATTCGTGATTTCGTGCATGTCGTGGATTTGGTGGACGCTCACATCGCGGTGGCGGAAAAGCAAAAGTATGAGAATCCTCCGTCGTTGTACAACGTCGGCACCGGACGCGGCGTGAGCATGAAAGAGTTCGTCGAGGCGTGTAAGCGCGTGACGGAGAAGGAAATAAATGTTTCATATCGCGCAGAGCCACGGCCGGGCGATTACGCAGAAGTTTATGCGAATGTTGATAAAATTCAACACGAGCTCGGATGGAAAGCCAAGTACACGGATTTAGAAAAGAGTCTGGGGCACGCGTGGGGCTTTCGGAAGCAGCGCGACGAGCGTTGGGAGTAAAATTGTACATTAGCGTGCGCACGCGTATCAATAGGTTGTAGTGCAACTAGCAGTTTATTTAGCGAACCCATTGCGTTAAGGCTCAGAGTCGCAAACTTCACAGTGCGAAGCGCGTCATGCCCCGCGGCGGACGCAAAACACATGAAGTAGAGGACCAATACGGCGCTGGATTCTCCGGTGGCCATCGCGACGAGTTCGCGGGTCACTCCTCGGGCGGTGGCGGCGGCACCGGCGGCGGCGACGCGGGCAAACGCACCGGCGCCAAGGGCAACGTGACTTACAAACGACAACTGCCAAAATTTTTACAAGCGTACGGTCACTTAGTGGGCGAGAAAACGAGCGCGTTTAGTCGAGACGCGGCGGATGGGGAAGCCGTGGCGGATTACGCGTTCGATGGCGACATTGCTGCGTTCGGTGACGCCGAAGACGCGGAGGCGCGCGCTCGGGCTGGCTTGGGCGGCGCGCGCGGCAACGCCAAGGCGAACGCCATGCGCGACGCGTTCGCGGACGATTCCGACGCAAAGGCTGAGCTCGCGGCAAAGCATAAAGGACTGGGTAATCGAGCGTTTCAAGAGAAACGCTACACCGACGCCGTGGATGAGTTTTCACGAGCTGCCGTACTGGAGCCTATGAATTACGTGCACGTGTCCAATCGTTCGGCGGCGTACGCGGCGCTCGGGCGGTGGGACGACGCGCTTGTGGATGCGAAGACGACGGTGCGGTTAAATTCGGAGTGGGCAAAGGGATATGCAAGATTGGCCAATGCTTACGCGGGATTAGAACGATTGAGCGATGCGGTCGAGGCGTGGCGGTCTTGCGTCAAGTACGACGAAGAAAACGAACATTTTCAAGCATCTTTACGCAAGGCTGAGGACGCCGAGGCGCAGTCGTTAAAGGAGGGCAAATTTAAGTTTCAAGCCAAAAGAAAAGTAGATGCTGGCATTGGCGCCGATCCGCCCCGCGCGGACGACGGACCCGGTGACGCTGACAATAACGCGAAGGCGAAGAAAAAAAAGAAGACAATTTCGACGCTTTCTTTTGACGAGGACGAGGAATAAATTAAATTGAGACACGTAGCGATTATTACACGTAGCAGAATTGAAGAGACAGAATGTTTCAAATAGTAACAACACAGATGGTCTCTTCGGACGCTTTACACGTCCAAAGCGTCGATAGATTTCGCTTTCGCGTTCAAGGTGGATGTTTTGGCGAGTTCGAGCGCTTCGAGCTTGGCTTTCATGTCCGCGAGCTTTGCCGCTTGCTCAGCCGCGCGTTTCTCCTTGATTCTCTTCTGTAAGCGACCAACCTTATACATGTCCTCGTAATTTGAGATGATGGGCACGTCAGGATTTTCGCGAGCCAAGCGCTGCGCTTCGGTTTCTTCCTCTTTGTCGGATTCGCTATCCCAACCGAAATCGTCGCCGTCGCGCGAGTAATCCGTCTTGGCGATGATTTCCCAATCTCTCGCCAGATCATTCGGTGTCGGCGCGATCGACCCTTTGGGTATGTTTTCACACGTGCCACCCTCATTCTCATCGTCGCCTTCATCGAACACGCGCAGCGCGTACGGACTCGCACCGATGAGCGCATCATTCGCCGCCGCGACGACGAGACGGTAATGTCCACCGCGAGCCGGAACGTACGACGCCACCAATCGTCCGTGTCCATCATCCTCAATCCTCACACCACTGTCATCCATGGTGACCATGTCATGACCATTCATATCAGTGATGCACACGCGCAATGGTAAGCGGTCCAAGACGTCATCGATGACGGCGTTGTCGAATTCGTCGCGCGCGCACACCGCAAATTGCGCTCGTTCGCCCGCGCGCGCCCGCTTTACGCCATCGCCGACGACCACGCAATGCTTAGCGCTCGGCGCCGTCGCCTTCACGGTGACATCGTACGGTGAATGTCCGCAATGCTCATCGGCACCGATGAGGACTTCGCAGGTGTATTCTCCGGCGACTGTACACGTGTAATGCGCGACGTACGTCCCGTCGCCGTTATCGCTTACGGTGCCGTATTCCACCACATCGGGTGCGTTATCGTCGCCGTCGTCGTCTTTCACGAGCGTGAGCTTCACTGTGAACACATCGCCACCACTCAATCGCTTATTCTTCAATTCATCGCGCGCCTCGATGCCGAGCGCGGCGGGCACGCCGGCCACCGCGCTCACGCATCCGGGGCCAAAGACGGCGGTGAAGAGCGGGTCCGCCGTACTTTGACACCAACAATCATCCTCCCATTCGCCGCGGTATTTCGTGCCGTCGGCAAAGACACAAAATCCGTATCCATGGCGGCGATCGTGACGCCATTCACCCTGGTATTGGTCGCCGTTGGCGTACGCACACGCACCCTTACCGTGTCTTTGGCCTCGGCGCCATTCGCCGCGGTAGACGTCTCCGTCGGCGTACAATCGCTTGCCTTGGCCGTGTTCGAAACCTTTGACGTATTCGCCACGATACTCACCCGCGTTCTCGCCACTAAATACCGTCGTGCCTTGACCGTGCTTGAGCCCATCGACGAATTCGCCCGTGTACGTGTACGTCGGCGTCGTCCACGAGCCGACGCCGTGGAAGACGTCTTTGTGCCATTCGCCGTCGTACGAAGATCCGTCAAAAAACTCACACTTGCCGCGACCGTGACGCTGGTCGTCTTGCCATTGTCCGATATATTTCATATTACCGATGGCGATGAATGTACCGCGGCCGTGTCGAGACTCTCCGCGCCACTCGCCGTCGTATTCGACGGCGCCATCCGCGGTGACGTAACGTCCGCGCACGCGCCCGCCCGACATCATGCTCCCAGTATACGTCGATCCATCCGCAAACGTATACAATCCTTGACCTTCAATGATATCATCCACCCACTCGCCTTCGTATTCGTCACCGTTCGCGAACACTTGCACCCCCCAGCCCCACCGATGGTCGTCCCGCCACTCGCCGTCGTACGCGTCGCCGTTCACGTACGAGCACGCGCCTTTCCCGCACGTCTTATCATCCACCCAATCACCCTCATACATCAAACCCGAAGCATAGGTAATCTTCCCAAACCCATGTCGCTTATCATCCCGCCACCATCCGTCGTACACGTCCCCGGTCGAACACGTATGCGTGCCCTTCCCGTGTCGAATGGTCTCCACCGTCTCGCCCACGTACGCGTCCCCGTTGGTATACTCCAATCGTTTCTCCGCGTAATACTCGGGCTCCACGAACGCGCTCGCCTGCGCGATGAGCGCCTCGTCCCCACTTCGCGCCACGCTGGCGTGCATCGCGCGCAACCGCTCGAGCTCGGCGCGCAGTTCCGCCGTCGTGAGCGCGCCAACCGCGCCATGTGCATTCGAGGCATCGCTCGCGTCGGCGCGCGTCTCATCTATGACCGTCGTCGTCGTCGTCCCCATCGCGCCGTCGTCGTCGACATCCTCCTCGGACGTAATGTCCACGATCTTCATCTCGCCCGCGCGTCGCGCGTCGCGCACTCCCGTCGACCGTCGTGCGTCGTGCGTCGTGCGTCGTCTGCGCCACAACCAAATGTCAAAAACTTTTATACTGAAAACCCATACGGATGATGCAAAAAACGGCTGCCAAAAACGCATTCGGACATCCGGCGATATTCGGACATCCGGTGTTTTAGGCCATCGCCCGACGACGTTCCGACGGCGCCAGCGCTCGCGCGCCACGCGACAGGCGCGCGCGGGCGCACGAACGAGGCCAGGGATACGGGCGTGTTCTTTGGGTGTGCGTTTCGCGCGGGTCTGCGCGGTGGGGAGGGGGAAAACGGGTGACAATGCGCCGTCGGTTGCCGCTCGCGCACGGCGCGCGGGGCGCGGGACGTGGCGCGCGAGACGACGATGGTGACGCGGACGTCGCGATGAGCGCGGAGCGGTTTATGAATTGTCGCGTGCATAAGAATTGTGCGCACGAGTGGTGCGAGTTTAAGCGGTTACCGTGGGAGTTTCGAGCGGTGAGGGATCGGAACGCGGCGCGAGGGAGAGGCGGACGCGAGGGACGGGAGGCGAGGTCGGGCGTCGATGCGTGGGTATCCGCGGCGAAGAGGGAGGATGATGTGTGGAATGTAGAAGGGGAGAAAGAGCGGCAGCGATTGCGGGCGGAGGAGGCGAAGGCGATGCGACAGGCGGATAAGGATGCGCGCACGGCGGCGGCGTACGACAGGCGGTTGACGACTGAGGCGAATAGAATGCGGAATAAATTAGGTACGAAAGGGTTGAAGAGGCAAAACTCCACGGAGAGCGTGGATTCGGCGACGCTTAATGCGCAGCAACGCGCGATAGCGGTGTATGAGAAACGCATGAGTCGGTGTCGAGGGTTGTTGCAACGTAGAGCCATGGCGCTCGCGCACGCCGACACCGTGGCGGTGCATCCCGTGACGAATGAAGTGCTTTACAAGTTGAACCCAGAGCAGGTGGCGAGTGTTTTGAAACGCGAGCGGCTTCGAGAAGAGTATGCGGAGACGACGGCGCTAAAGGCTGGGTTCAGCGTGCCCCCAGGTCCAAAAGTTGGCGACATGTACCGGCTTCCAAAATTATATGAGGAAATTTGGCTCTATGAAGACCCTGCGCACGGCGACGACGACGTGACCGACGCGGAGTTGCTCGAGATGCTCGTCGACATGCACACGGTGAAATATTAGCGATCTGCACCATTTCATTTTTCGTTTCACCTCCACTACCGGTACAGTGGCTAGCTAGTGTAAATTACCATTCAACGTTTTGCCTCCGTCTTGGCGGCGAGTTCATCGATTCGCCTGAATTGCCACGGCCAGCGCACGTTGTATAAGAATGGACGCTGATCGAACCTGTTGTCGTCGGGCGAATAATTTTCCGCGTGATACGACGGGGTGAGCGTGGTCATTTTGTGCCTGTTGCACGAGTAAAAGAAGAAGAACTTTTTCACCTTTTCTGCGATTTCGCGAGGAGACAAATTTCTATGCTTCCATTCCACCTTGCTCAATCGCTCGTACATTGCCACTGGACCGAGTCGAGAAATCTTGCGTAATCGCCCGTACACGCCTAGCTCGTCGTAACTCATACCCATATCTTCCTCGTCCGTTTGCACGTGGTCTTCGCGAATGGGTTCGAGTTCCGCCGTGGGCGGCGCTTCTTCAACCAAAGCGAGCGTAGGATATCCTAGATTTGTCGCCCCCCAACGCAAGAATGATCGCAAGTCTGATTTACTGATGCCACCTATCGGGTTCACGTCCGCGCTGGAACAGTCGTACTTGGTCATGTACCCTCGCAAACCTTCGTCTACGTTGGCGCTGCCGAGCACGAGCAAAAATCCATTCTTCCCGCGCACCCACGGTAAAAGTTGCGCGAGCAAGAATGACAAAACCATTCTCACGCGCGCTTGGATATTTTGTAAAGCTAGATTTTCGGCGTTCGAGCCGCCGTCGACTTTGAATTTTGGGGTTTTCCCTGTCACCATGACGAAGAAGCCGACAACAGCGGCGACGACGACGTCGATGACGACGCTCAAATGAGACGCGCCAATCTCCTTCGCAAGTGCTGTCGCTCGCGCGCGCGTTTCCGCACTACTGTTATCCGTGCCCAAATACACAGTAGTGAAAATCAGTTCCGCCAGCTTCTGTGCGCTCGGGATGGGATCTGCATCGCTCAATTGCGCGATTCGCCGAATATCGCGCGCAACCGTTTCGTCGCCGTCGTTCGCGGCTTTCGTGACTAATTGACACATGTTCCCAACAATCGCCGCCGTACTGGCAGAGTCTGCGCCTCCAGAAAGTGGTAAAAAGTAACCACTCGCGCCGGATCGCCTAAGATAATCCCAAAGCCAGCACGCCGGACCGAGCGCGATTTCTTCTTCTGGAATGTGAAACCGAACGGGTCGCGTGGTAGTCGGCGTGGAATCGGCGTCACATAATCGAAAGGGCACTCGAATAAATGGAATACGCGGTACATTCGACGCCTGTATACTCATGCTTTGAAATGCTCCGCGATACGAGCGAACTTCGTCGAGATCCACCGTCGCCGTGACGACTTCAACATCGCTCACGTCGAATTGCTTTCCCTGCGCGACGATTTCTCCATTCACAGCGACGCATGCACATCCATCATAGTACAATCGACCACCGTCGCATCCGCGCTGATTTGAATATAAATAGACACCACCCGCTTTACCACTGGCACTTTTGATCAGATTCATGCGCGCGTCGAGCTTACGGAGCTGATGGTGCGAGCCGCTTCCATTGCTCACCACGTCCACGCCATTCAAGGCTAACGAGATATGCGGCGCATCCGGCGTCCAAAGCTCCTCGCACGTCTCACTACCTAACGAACCATCATCAAACTCGAGTGCGCCGTCGCCGAAAGGCACGGTCCCGTCGCCACCGCGCGCATACATCGCGCACGATGTGGGAAGGGCGAATGACTCTGTTTCGTTCACCCTCGTCCACGCCACGAACCACCGCCCTTCACGATAGTTTCCATCATCCGCCAGCGCCCGTTTCGGCCGCACGAACACAATTTCACCATTCACGATGAACACGCGACAATTATACCTCGCACCGCGATGTGTCGCCGGCGCGCCGACGTCCACCGCGACGTCAGCCATCAATGCCTTGTCCTCGCACAACTTCCCAATCACCTCCCACGCGTGCGTCTCCGTATCGCGTTCGTGAAAATGGTCTTCGCATCCATAGCCACACGTTTCAAGTTCAGGACCGACGCGATAGCGCGCGCCTTGCGCCTTGGCGAGCGCGATAGACTGCGCGATTCGTTCGTAATTCCCATCGAAATCGAGCGCCCACTGATTCAGCGCGCACGTCGCCAGCGTCGCGTTTCGCATGTCTCCGTGCGCGCGCGACGAATGACGTGGCTCCGCGTGCGCGTGCTGTTGTCGTCTGCGTTCGACGTCGGCCCGGCTCTGCGCGTCGTCGTCGTCGTCACGCTGTGGCGTCAGCACCCGAGGCATCTGAACGCGTCACAATCTTGCACGCGCGCCTCGCCGCCGATGACGCGCGCGCGACGGACACCGACGTGAGAGCTATGCATTCGCGTGACGAGTACGTCATGCGCGCGTCGGCGCGCGCGCGCGCGCCTCGTACGCGCCGTGCGCCGCACAGAATACGCCGCGGCTCATCGATGATGATTCAACGAGCGTTGAACGCATTCGCGGTGATATTCGCCGCGCTGTGCGTCGCGAGCGCGCACGCGGCGCACGCGAATGGTCCATCGTACCCACCATTCATCGCTGCGGTGGTTCCACCGGCGACGTTCGCCACGGAGACGTCTACGGTGGAGGTGATTGGTTTGAATTTTTTACCCGGAGGCGACGCGGCGTGCGCGGATTGCAACGTCGCTCCCGTCACGACGACCAAGTGCGCGTTTGGCGCCACGCGCGCGGTAGGCACGACGGCAGTGTTTACATCGAGCGATCCGGTGAAGTTTGCGTGCGATGTGGGAGCGACAACGGAGAGCGCGACGATCGGTTTCGCGCGCGGAAGTTGGAGCGTCAACGGCGGTTACGACTGGGCGACGTACGGCGGTGAGCGAGACGCTGGGGAGCTGGGCGTGGTAAATTTCATGACCACACCCATTGTGGATGCTGTGATTGGCGCGGTTGGCGCGATGGGGATTCCGTCGTACGTTAGTGGATCGAACTTTGTGGGCGGACGGTTGGCGTGTTTTTTCGATAGCAAGGACTCGACTGGAGCGTACGTCGAGCGCGTCGTGGGCACGTTTGCCGAGGCGAGCACGGAAAATGGGATGTTTATTAGTTCAGCATTAATGCGCTGTGAAAATCCAGTGCATGTGTTGACGTCGACGCCAACACAGGCGACATTGGCGCGTTTGTCGGTTGGGATTTTAGGCGGCGACGGAAGCGGGACGTCAAATACGGTGTCATTTAAGGATAATTATTGGCTCAGCCCTGGTACGGCGACGATTAGCGCGTCGGCGTATGGTTACGGGGGAGAAATCGTCTCCGTGGCGTTGACCACGAGCGATGGTGATGTGGCGAGCATAGGGTGTTTAATAGGTTCGACGCGCGTAAGCGCGCGGTCTGTGGCGACGGGCGGCGTCACGTGCGTCGCCCCAGCGCGTGTGGCGCAGGCCATAGCGAACGTACCCGTGCTCATCGGTGTGCGACACTCTGAAGAATTTGCATCGAGCATCACACAAAGCACGCAGACGACGATATACACGCAAGTATCACCGATTGAAAGCCTCGCGTACGAGGTGTTGAGCGACTCTGTCGTCATGCTCGGCCGCGGCGGACAAGTCTTAACGTTGTCGTCAACCGAAGACTTTGTGTGTGCGCTGACATACGTGGTGAATAACGTGACATCGGTTGTCAAATCCACGGTGGCGAATCCATCGCCGTTCGTGGATACGATATATTGTTCGTTACCCATGGATGTCTTTGGCGGCTTTGTCGTCCTCGGCGTCACTGGCGGCGCGTACGAAAATCAGGTGCAATTAATGTACGCCGACCCACCGCGCGCGCTCAGCGCGTCACCGCGACGAAGCCCCAGTGGAGGCGGTGGCATCGTGTGGGTGTACGGCACGAATCTCGACTCGGGTGCGGATCCGCGGCTAACGTGCGTGTTTAGTGCGGATGAAACTTTGAGCGTTGTTGTCAGTGTAGACCGCGGAGCGCGCGTGAGCTCCGCGCTCGTCGCCTGCGAGCTTCCACCAGCGTCGAGCGTAATCGTGAGCAACAATCAACGTATGGCGATGGTGGCGGTGAGTATGCGAGACACGAGCACGACGACGGATGCTTTAGATTCTGGTGCGTCGATTGAGTACGCCGTCAACGTCTTGTCTTCAACGATTTCACCCGTTCGAGGTTCAATCGACGGTGGCACGCCCGTGCGTCTCGGTCCCACCATGTCGTGGGTGGTGTCCGGAAGTAGCACTGGCACGCCTGATACGGATGATTTTGGCACTGGCGGCTGTCGATTCAGCGCGGTGACGGTTGCGGCGCGCGTCGCGGACACCGGAGCGATTGAGTGCGTATCGCCGTCGATGGGCAACGTCCCCATAGACGTCCCGGTGGCCATTGTCGTCGATTGGCGTACGAGCTCGGCGCCTCTAGTGTTGTCAAGTACTTTGACGTTCATGCAGTATTCGTACACGCGGTTCTAGGAATTTTAGCTTTAGGTGTGTTAGTTTGTGAGCGACGTTTTTGTCTTTGTCTTCTATAGCGTTACAAGTTGCGTCTGTTTTGCGTGTCAACTAGTACTCGATTTCGCTCTCCGACTCATACTCGATATCAGCAATCGCTCCCTTCGTCGTAATCGCAATCGCTAGCGCGCGTTTCAACGTCGAAATCTCGGCGTATCCATCCGTGTCGCCGAATTCGCTCAAGAGCTCCAAATAATTGTTCACCGACATTGCCGCAATGTAACTGTCAGAAATCGCCGTCATGCTCACTTTTTTAGATTTAAACCCGGCGCTCTTCTTTGCGGCGACAAGGTCCAAGAAATCCATCGTGACTTCATCGAGCGTAATGTAAGGCACGTTTAAGATGTTCATCTCGCTTCGGAATTGCGACACGTACATTCGACCGACGTACTTTAACATTGCCGACGTGCCGCCGGGTGTGGAAATTATACTCTTTGGATCGATTCCGCTCTTGCGCACGGCGGCGAGCTCGTAGTCATCCTCGGTCAACTGACTACGTTTGCCCAAGAGCGCGTTCTTTTCTTCAAACGATGACACCATGGCTGCGAATTTCACGTTTGTTCTCGCGCCCGGAGGCGTGTCGAGACCCCCGGCGTCGGAGAAGAAGCTTTCATCTGTCCTCGCCGAGCCAGCACTGTTCGGGGTGCCAAACTCCCATCGCGATGACATCCCGGGCGTCGTAGGCGTCGCCGCACCTGACATGGGCGTGCCAAACGTCGGCGACGAGCTCTTCGTTGCTTTCTTTCCCGTGGATTGGAATCGCCACGACTCGTCTCGCACGGCGTCAATTTCCCGCGCGCTCGGCGACGGAAAATCTTCATCAGATAACACTAAATCCTCGCGTTTGTTGCGATGGTTCGTCGGATTTTGTGCCTGCCAGCTCTCATCCAGTGGTGTCGAGGGCTTGACCTGCGTCGAGCGCCGCTGAAGACTAGGCAACGGATTGAGCGTTGGCGCCGGCGCGGTGTCCGCTCGCGAAGGTTCGACGATGGACTGAAACGACGAATTATTCTCGCGCGCCACCACCGTTTTCGCCGCTGGCGATTGCTCGCGCGCGCCCTCAACGATGCGTGGTCCAAGCTTCGCGCGCGATGCGGCGTTAATCTGCTGCTCAATCGTATTCAACTCGCGCGCGAACCCGGCGGATAATTTCTCCAATGTCGCATTCGCCTCCGTCTCGCACTCTCGTTGGACCTCTCCTTCCGCCTCCACCACGCCCACGAACGCAGCCCAGGTCTCAAACGCCTCCATAGGCGAATACTCTCGCTCAATCTCGCCCTCCATGATCACATCGCGCCTGACGCACGATCGTAACGTAATCTTTGTCGTCCCTCGCGCGCTCAAACGCTTCGCCGACGCGAGCTCCCAGTGCGCCGCCGCCGTCATCGCCTTACTCTCAAACCGAATCACCGGCGCATCGCGGTGCACAGTGGCATACATCCCATACGTATTCGCCCCAAACGCATCATCGCGCGCCACGAACGCAAATCTCGCCTTGGCGCCCGATTTCGCCGCCGGCGCGCTCGCGCACGCCAGCCTCAAGCGCTCGTAATCAAGCTCACCCTCCTCCTCGCCTCCACGACCCGCCCCCATCGCGCGCGCGGCGCCAGACGCGATGCGAATAACATCTCCATCGCACAGCACCGCCGCACGCGGCGCGCTCGCGCGTAATCGCGCCAGCGCAGCGTCATTCGCCGCGAGCGCGCGCGAATTCAAACCAATCACCAATCGCTCATCGTCCGCCATCGCGCGCGCGTGTCGCCTTGTCGTCAGCCTAAACGCTCCTCGTCGCGTCGTCGCTTTTTTCGCGTTGCCGTCCGCGTGCGGTCTGGCGATCGCGTGCGCGCGCGTCGCGGCGCTCGGCGCGTGGCGTTGTGACGTTCAAACGGCCCAACGACAGCTGGCGTCACATCGCGCGCCCGCGCGCGCATGGTTCGCACGCGCCGCGCGCGCCGAGGCGCGCGAGAGGCCGAGGCGACGCCGACTGCGCGCGCACCGCGTCGGCGCGCGCCGGCGCGCGCGAAGACGGCTGCGTCGAGCGCCGCGCGCGAATCCACCGGCGTGGACAGATGTGGACGGATTGATGTGCTGACGCGCTGCGCGCGCGCGTGGGGGTGGACGACGACGCGCGTCGTCATCGTCGTCGTCGGCATCGTTATCGGTGTCGCTCTCGCGCTCTTCCTCGTCGGCGTTGCGTCGCGCGCGGCGCCGCGGGGCGAAGAGCTGTCGTCGTTCGAGGCGTCGGCGGCGTCGGCGCTCGCGCTCGAGCGCGCGTTGGCATCCGTCGTGCGCGACGACTTTACCGACGCCTCGAGGTTTTTCATGGACGATTTAGTGCGTACGCGCGCGTCGAGCAAGGCGCCGGTGATGTTGCTCGTCGCGCGCGACGCCGAGGCGTTGGGTTCGGCGCGCGAGCGGTTGGTCGAGGCGACGCGCGGCGAGCGGTGCGCGATGACGTTTGATTGCGGCTCTCGCGAGATGCGCGCGATGGCGACGGATGAGGCGCGAGGGACGATTCAACGCGAACTCGTGATGTTCTTTAAGCGGTGTACGGCGCGAGGGGCGATGGTGGTGTTGCACGACGTCGGTCGGTTGGGTCTGGCGACGGTTCCTTCGTTGCTTCCAGCGTTGAGCGAAGATGGCGCGTACGCATACGATGGAGAGTCGATTCGAACGACGCATGGGGTATTTCTACTCACTGCCGAGTTACCGAGCGCGTACGGCGACGATGAACGGACGTTTACGCGAAGTGCTAAAGGGGCGTTGGGCGACGCGTTGCGCTCGGGCGAGGCTGACGCCGAAGCGACGGCGCTCGCGTTTAGGCGACGCATCGACGTCGCGGCGCCGATGAATTCGTAGATAAAACATGTTTACAGTAGCTCATAGCACTTAGACGCACACCTAGCACGCATGCCGTCTATGAATGAATAGCACGTAGTAATAAAGCGAGTCGGAGCTCGCGCGTTCGACTCCTCCGTTTCGCGACAAAGACGCGCCGCGTCGAGTATTCTCAACTCGACGCACCGAACGCGCGCAAAGAGCATGCACGCGCATTCGAATAAACGCGTCTCAAGTATCATCGTTTCACCGCGTTGCGTTCGCATTGTCGCGGTGAAAGTCACAAAAAAATGTCGCTCACGAAGTCGTCGAGCGCGCGCCTTTCTTCAACCGACGCGGCGCTGGACAAAAAACCGATCTGTAAAGGGCGATCTGACGCGTAAACACGCTTACGACGCATTCACGCCCAACGCATTCCCCACGGCGGCCAAAATGCGCTCGATCTTCTCTGGGGAATCGACGTAGCCGTCTCCTCCCAGTTTGCTGTGCACGAGCTCGTCGCGCACGAACACTTCAAGCGCGCCGCTCGTCGTCGGGGTCGGCGTACCCACGCACCGCGCCTGTGGGTACTTGGCCGTGATTGCTCTGCGTGCGATGTACCGAACGCGTCATCAGTGTCGCGCGCGTGCGAGGCGATTACGCGCGTTGGAGCTCGGAGCGTTGACGGTTACACAAGAGAGACCCTCCGAGCGCGGCTCCCGCGCCTGAATCGTGCGCGCGCGCGGTTCCGCACCTTTCAATGGCGATGAAGAATCTCTGGTATCCTCATCCACCTCAGTAGGTGACTTTGACGAGATTTGGTACGGTCATGGTGCGCGTCGCTATGTGGAGGTGCCCAGTCGTTGTTGCGCGCTACCCGCGAAATGACTATGGTTACAAGCTAAAATCTATGGGCGTGATGCCTGGGGAGTTTGTTTGAGCTTCCGAGTTTGGAAGAACGCGAGCTTCGGGATTTTTCACGCGGGTTTCCTGTCGTGGTCGCCGCTGCCGACGTGGACGAGGAAACTTTGACAAAGGTGATGGCGGAGGCGTCGATGGGGTTGGTCAACGCCACGGCGTCCTCGAGCGAGAGGCTTGATGTTTCCGGAACCATCCTTGGGACGTACATCAAGCCAAATACGCATACAGACGCAAAAAATGCGTGCACGGCGCGCGCACTGAAAGAATCGATTGCCATTTTGTACGCAAAGGATTCGATGAAGATGTAGGTCCAATGTACGGTGGATACGACGCTAATCGCCGTCGCTCGAGCGTGCTGAGGAAACGACTCGGCGCTGATCAAAAGCGGCGTAGCCGCCATGCCGACACCAAAACTAAATGCAAACACAACCACGGCGCCGCTGAGAATGTTCTGCGTGAGGTCGTCTGCGAAAAATCCGGCGATGACCATGGTGACGTTGGCGACGCACATGCCAACCAACGACGCCATCATGCACGGTTTACGCCCAGTGAGATCAATCATGCGCGAGCACACTAAAATTCCAAGCATGAGCGTGATGACGTAAGCCAAGCGCGTGTTCTCCCCTAATGGCAATGCCCCCGTGCTTGGAATTTCGTCGTCATTGTGCATGGCGAGCGAAACTCCCCCAAATTGCTGAATGGCGACGAGCGCGCACGACATCGTCACCGCTCGCAACAAACTACTCTTGGTCAGCAAGTGCCAGGCGGAAAACGCCGCGAATGACCCCGACGGGGAAGTTTTCGCGTTTTCTCGCGAGATAATTGCCGCGGTCTCGGCAACCAGTTCGTGGTCGTCCCAGGCGCCGCGAAGCGTCTTTAACGATTCAATGGCGTCGATATCCTGCGAACGAGCCAAATACCATCTCGGTGACTCCACGACAAATATCGCGCTAAACGCCAGCGCGACAATATTGAACAAAACACACGTTAACGCTAAATGCCTCCACTCGACTTCGAGCGGCGTCAGCGGCACGGCATACATGAACGCTACGCCCTTTACGACAGCCATGTGCGGCAAAATTGAATGCGCTCCGCGCAATTTCTTCGGCGCCGCTTCGGCGAGCAACAGCGGCGCAGCGGTGGTGACGAGCCCAATAGACATGCCAACTAAAAGTCGTCCCGCTATGGCACCCGGTGAGAACGCATCGTTGACGTACACCGCGCACCACCCCGCAACGGCGGGCGCCGTCGCCGCCACGACGGCTCTTCGTCGGCCAAATTTATCGCACACCCATCCCGCGAACAGCGCACCGACAATTGCACCAATCAACATCGCCATGTGCATCATCAACAATTCATCGCTCGTCGCGCTATCCCGAGTACACGCCACCGGCGCGCCAGCCGAGCACGTCATCGCCGATCGCGTCGCAAACGGAAATCCAATAGCTACGCCCACGGTGAAACACGCGAACGACACCGACGCAGTCGCAGCCCACGTGCGCCAGGACGCCGGAACCATCCCACGAAACGCATCCGACGACGACGGCGACGTAAAGTTTGGAACCCGCGCGCTCGTGTGTTTATCGCTCAAGCCGCGTTCGGCGTCGTCCAACGACCGCAACGCGTCTCTCGTGAGTCTCCCACGCCCCTCCGTGGTTGATTCTAATCCTCTATCGCGACGGGATGAACGTCTTCGATCGTCCCAATCGTTCTCTAGCATCACGTCGTCGTCGTCGTCACCGGCACGGTCGCTATTCGTCCGCGTCGTGCCGCTCGCGGTAACACCCTCTGAATGCTCTCTATCACTGTCATCCTCGCTCCGTCGTCGTCGCTGATCGTCCACGGACGACGCACGCGCGCTGCCGCGCAACAACGCCTCGTCTTCCGCCCCATGCGCCGGTCGGCCGGTGACAAAGTGCGTGAGTTTGCTAAAGATGCTCGACGCAGCCGCGCGCGGGCTCTGGGAACCGCTTCGAGACGCGCGACGTTCGCGTCTCGCAGCGCGTCGTTCTTCGCGCGCTTTGCGTTCGGCGCGCGCCTTGCGATAGCGCCGCGCTTTTTCGGCGTGTTCGATTTCTTCGGGCGTCGGCATCGCGCGCGTCGCGCGCCGCGATGTAGGGAGACTGTATTGGATTAGTGTTGAAACCGCTCGCGCGACAAAGAATTAATTAGTGGTGGCGGAAATTTTACCTCTTGCAAGATGCAAGAGCGAAAATCGCAGGAGAAATTGCAGCAGTTTTGGGCAAGTCCACCACTCCTAACTATCTATCTATCTTTTTTGGTTTCGTCGTCGTTGGCGTCGTCGGCGTCGGCAGCGGTAACGGCGACGTCGCCGCTGTACCCAAACTCGTTGACTCTCGTCGAGTCCACGCGGTAAATTCGCCGCTGATATAAAAATGCGACGAAGATAACATCGTCTCTGAATACGGACAACCTGTGCAGCGTGGGCATTTTAATGACAAACGCAAACAGATCATCGATGATGGTGTTTAAGAATTTGTACGACATTTGCTTCCACGGCATGGCGGCGACGCTCTTGAGCTTGTAGTTGATGTACAACTGCGGGGTCATGGAGATGAAACCAAAGACGTAAATCGAGCCGACGAGGGATGAAATGATCCACGACCACCAGCCGCGATGTTCGTTATGGTACAAATCGTACAATGCGTACGCTGCGCACATCGGGTACAACGCGTACGACAAGAATCGCATCGCATCCGCGTCGTGCTTGGCGGTTTCGCTCTTCAACGCGCTCGCTTTAGGAGCGACGCGTACGCGTGGTAAAAATCCTAAAATCCCGCCGCGCTCGATGGAGACATCCATGGCTTTCGTCACCTTCCAAAACTCAATCACCGTGCCCGTAAAGGAGGAAAACAAAATCATCCACGACGTGTCGTTGTCGAGCAGGTATAACAATATGATCAATTGCATGACGGCATTCAAGGACACCGAACGCGCGCTCAAGCCTTCCATGCTCTTATTTGACTTCCAAAACGACACGTCATTCTTAAACGCCAAAATGTCAAACAGCGTATGCAACAGAGACACCACCGCGGTCACCGCGAGCAACACTGGATTACCCTCTAAAAACATCTTCTTCATCTGGTCGGCGTCGTTTGCGCCGGAAACGCCGAAATCACGCTGTTGCTGCCACGTTCGCGTCGTCGTCTCTTGCATTTGCCATTTCACCATGTGCAACGGCGCGACGTCAAATTTCAACTTTAATTCGTCTTCCCCGCCCTCGCCATCTCCTACGCGCCGCAAGTACGACTCTAGCAGCCAAAACTCGTTAAAATACACCGTGGGATAATACGCCGAACGCGCATCGTCCGCAAATCGCATGCGCTGCGATAAGACGTCGGGAATCGTCGCCGCTCGATACGCGTTGAAATCATCCACGATGGACAGCGTCATGTTTGGTTTAAAATACATCACCCACGCGTCGTCGTCCTCGGTGACGTCTTTCGCATCACCACCCTCATTCGCCGCTCCGCTACCACCATCGTCGTCACCTCGCGATCTCGCGAGCAAATGCCTCGCCGGTCGACGCTTTTTCACCCGTCGATGCGTCGTCAACGCCGCCGACGCCCGCAACGCGTCCGTCGCATTCGCCGCCCCGAACGCCCTTCCACGTGGGCGACTACGCCCGCGCGTCAGCACCGCGTGTAACATCACCGTCACATTTTGCGATATCGCGCGTAAAACCTCTGCATTCGACGCGAAATCGAGCGTCGTCGCGTCCACGCCGTCGACAGCCAATCTCAAGTCGCGTCGCGCGAACACCGGCGCGTGCAGCGCGTCGTCGTCAAAGTCGCCGCTCACCTCGCGCGCAGTGGTGGCGTAGAGCCTCAAATCAACCCGTTCCCCGCGCACGTACAGGTTGCGCGCGACGACGTCGGCGAAAGATGCCGATGAAGATGATGATGATGTCGCAGCCACATCGTTTCCGCGCACCGCCGCCGTCGTCGTCGTCGGCGCCGTCGTCGCCGTCAAGCTTCGCACGACGCGAAACGCGAGCGCGTACGTCACCGCCGAGCGCACGTGCGCGAGCGTGCGCGCCAGCGCGTTTGGCGCATCGCGCGCGGACATGGCGACGCGCCGACCGTTAGTAGCGTGCGCGCGCCAGACAATGACGCGCGACGCCGCGATCGCGTCGCGCATCGCCGCGCAGCGCGCGCGCGCGGCGGAACACCTCGCCACGACGTCGTGGGCGTCCGTGGCGCTCGCATCGCGCGAGGCGTGGGACGACGCCGCGGTGGAGGTTGCGCGAGGCGCGGCTTTGCAGAGGCATCAAAAGGCGCTCTCGCGACAGACAGAGGCGTGGAGAGCGGCGCGAGCGGCGCGAGCGCGCGAGGAGGCGACGGCTCGCGCGGCGCGGGCGTATGTTGAGACGCTGCGCGTCAAGGCGGAGGTTGAGCGCGAGCGCGCGGCGCGTGAGGAGAGGATAGAGCGCCGGGCGCGAAGGAAACGGGCCGAGGCGGCGACGCGCGCGCGAGAGAGGGACGACGAGCTCGCGCGACGATTCGGGCGAGCGAGCATAGATGTGATTGAAATGTTCCAGGTGCGTGTGTGTGTGTGTGCGCGTGTGCTCGCGCGTGCGCGTGCGCGGTGCGCGTGTGTAATGTTTTTTTGTGTGTGACTGTCGGCGTCTAACGAGGCGCTCGTTCTTCTCGCGCAGGCTCGCGACGCCGATCACGTATACAGACGCCGCGAAGCGGTGCTTAGGGAAAATATAGACAAGAAGGCACGGGACGAACGGCTCGCGCGCGCGGCGGAGCGATTGAAACCTCGTCACGTGCACGCGTCGACGGCGCGCGCGACGGCGCCGACGGCTTCGTGCGAGCTTCGCGCGCTCGCGGCTCTCGAAGAGCTCGAGCGCGAACCGTCGGTGTTCGATCGCGTTGATAGCGTGCTGACGCTGAAAAATGTGCGAAGAGCCACGCCGGCGTGGCGCATCGTCGATCGCGCGCGTGCCGTGTCGATTCGGGATTTCTAGACTTTTTATATTCGAGTTAGTTACACACCAGACGAGTCCTCAGTGCGCGACGCCGTCATGACGTCGCGCGATCGCGCGTTCCACGGCATACACGGCGCACTGACGCACGCACCGCTCACGTCAGCGCATGCGCACGCCGCTACCGCGGCGGCGCCGCGCACGCGCGATGAAGCGACGCTCGCGACGCTCGACGCGTACGGCTCGCTCGCTGAAAAGCATCACCGGCTCACCGTAAAACACATGCGCGTGCTCTATGCCGACGTGCGCGCACGACGCGCGTTCGTCGTCGACGATTTGAACGCATTTCAGCGACGCGCATCGCGCACGGGCGGGGTGAACCCGTTCGATTGGTCCGACGGCCACTGCGCGCACTTTTACGAATTCATGTGCGCTCGACTGCTCGCGTTGGATATCGACGACGAGTGCGAGGCGATCGGTGAGACGTGCGACGTGCACGCGTTGTTTGATAGTTTTCGAGCGGATCACGCCGATCGATGGCGACCGGAGACCGTGGTGGGGCATGATCCGAGCGGAAACGCGTGCGCGAGGTACCGGGCCGCCGCCGCCGGGTGGTGCGAACGCTTACTCGGGAATGATGATTCGCGACTCATGGGCGCGGTGGAGACGTACTTGCACACGTATGCGGTGCTTCATGAACATTGGCACGTGGAAGATTACGTGCAGGCGCGGAATACTTTGTGCTATTCGTCTCCGGTTCATACGCAAGGCGACGGGGGCGTTTGGGCGGCTCGGGAGACGTATCCAGCCGACGTGCGCGGGGGTACGTACACCGTGTCTCAGAAGGCCATAAAATCATTGGATGACAAGAGATCGAATGATGTCATAACCGTGCTCGGATACGGCGTGGTTGACGTCGGGGCGTATCGCATGGGTGCGGAAAAAGATGACGCTTGGGTATTCGACGCCGAGCGTTGGGCGCACGACTTGCCGGCGCCAAAGTTTGCAATCGCTCAAACGTGTTGCACGAATGCACAGTTCGCGGCGTTCATACAATGTGGTGGATATGAAAATCGCTCGTTGTGGAGTCATGAAGGTTGGCGGTGGTTGACGCGGTTGAAAAACGATCACGATAAACGCGTCGGACCGTTGGGATGGGCGCCGTTTACATTTGATGAAGCTTTAGCCGACGGGAACGCCCCGGCGTATACCGCCTGGCGCGTGACGCAGTTTGATAATACTCCAGCGCCACTACGCCCACAACGTCCAGTGTGCCACGTGACGTGGTATGAGGCGGAGGCATATTGTAACTGGATCGGAGGGCGTCTGCCGACGGAGCTCGAATGGGAAGCCGCGGCGAGGACGAGCAAAGACTATGCAGTTGGAAAACCGCGGCGTACGTATCCGTGGGGCGAAACCCCGCCCAACGAGACGCTTGCGAACTTGGACATCCGTCGCAATGGAACCGTGGACGTCGATTGCTTGGAGGAGGGCGAGAGCGCGTACGGATGTCGTCACATGATTGGCAACGTGTGGGAATGGACGGCGAGCGCGTTTTTACCATTTCCTGGATTCCAAATGGACTTCCCATACAGAGAAAACAGCTGCCCATGGTTCGGCTATCGCAAAGTCGTCAAAGGTGGGTGCTGGGCCACGAGCGCACCGATCGCGCGCGCCGGATATCGCCACTCGTTTTGGCCAGATATGCATCACACGTTTAGCGGATTCCGCGTCGCACTCGGCGCGGCGGATGGGTTAAGAAAGCGCGCATTGCTCGTCATGCCCCAGTTGCATCGTTCAGGCGCAAAGTGTGGAAACGTGGTGACTATGGAACGCATCAGTGAACACCTCAAAGCGAACGGCATCGATGCGTTCACGCGCTCGATACAGGAACTTCCGCGTTCGTCGCAAGACATGGCGAACATACTCAAGGCGATGCACGTCGATTTCATCATCGTCTTACACGCTTTTAAATGCGGTGCCGTGATCGACGCGGTTGGCGAATTCAAAAGTTTAAAGCTCCCGCCAGTTATTCTGATCCTCGGCGGCACAGATGTCAACGTGGATGCAAAATCTTCGGACACGTCAGACCGCTTGTTTCGAGAACGCGTCGACATCGCAACAAAAGTCGTATCTTTCTCGCTATCCATGATTGATGCCGCCCCGAAAGATTCTCTCAAGTTTGTAGAAAGTGACATTAACGCTAAGTGTCAGCTCATACCGCAAGGCGTGCACATGTTGCCCACGCTTGCCAGACCGTTGACAAAGCGCAAGCGTGGAGAGTCGTCGTTGCGCGTCGACGCTGGCGTCGACGACGACGTGCCAATAATGTTTCTTCCCGGCGGATTACGTCCGGTGAAGGATGTATGCTATTTATCGCGCGCAATCGCCGCGTACAATTCGAGTGATACTCGGGTGCACTTGACTGCGTGTGGTCCAGAGATGGATGCAAAGTACGCCAAAGATGTCCGGGACGAGTATCAGAGAGTTGACGCCACGTTATTACCAGGGCTCGATCGCGAAGTCGTCTTAAGATACATCGCTGATGCCAACATACTATTGAATACATCTGTTTCTGAAGGTCAAAGCGGTACGATCGCCGAAGCGATGATGCTCGGGACGCTGGTGTTCGCTCGGGACAATCCTGGGAATAGACATCTGTTTGATTTGTGCGAAGCGCGAGCGCTCGCGACGCTTGGTCCATCCACGGCAGAGCCAATCAAAGGCGACGGGTGGGAATTTCACGGTGTAGGGATTTTATTTAATACTCCCGAGGGATGCTTTAGAGCGTTAGATGCTTTGGGTTTGGGTAAAGGGGGTAGCGAACACGAGTGCGTCCAAATTGCCCGCGTACGCGCTCGAGAGGGCGTGCAAACTCTTTCTGAAAACGAAGTCGCACGTTGGGGAGAAATATTAGAACTCTTGTAAATTACACGTCTTGGAACGTTATTCGATATTACATGTACGCTGACGGCGCCGTTAGCGCGATGAACAAACGCTAATACTTTGTACGTTCAAACAACACGCGCGTCTATGCGTCGCCGTCGCCGCTGTGCGTCTCCATGGCGACGCGGCGTCTGTTGAACGATTGGAGAATATCGAGCTTCATCTTCGCTGATTTCGCGTGTTTTGACGGTTCTTCAGTGTGCTTCCCGCCTGTTTGTTCGAGCTGACCCGGTAAATAATACGGATTCGCCGGTATCACTTCTTCAAAAGGCTCATATTGTTTCAATATTGCTTCGAGCTGCTTTGGTGCGGCGTGCGTAGGCACGGGTGGATGATACAAGTCCAGGCGCCCTTTATGTAGCTCATTCGGTAGACATTTGTACATTCTCGCCATAAATGCCTTCTGTACCGCTTCTGAGCGAGATTCGGGAACAGTTTCAACTTCATTTTCGCGCAGCTCTGGCATCTCGACAACAGATTTACGGTCTTGCATACTTCGCAATCGCCCATGGCTATCGCACAATCCTGCGTTATTCACGAAAGATACGTTTCCGGTGGATTGCGCAGCGAGCTCAGGGGGTCGCCAAAATCCCATGAGTCTTCGAATCGGCATCAACGCAAAGATCCAAATACCCAAATTCACCCAGAGCGTCACCGTGACTTCAGAGTCAAATTTGTAAAACACAAAACATCCAAACAGAATTTGCAGCAAGGAGATGATGCGAATGGCAAACTTCACCCCGAAAACACTGTGATGAAGTTTTGGAGGCGGTTTGGTCATTCTCAGACCGCTGTACTTGTTGCACCAATAGCAGACAACAATACCAATGACTGCGAGCGCGTAACTCACTGGAAGTGCCGGTCCGTAAATCGCGGCGAGGCCGATGATTTTCAACAGCTCGGAGTACTGTCGTGACAAATCGAATTCCTTGGGTTCGTACATTTTCTCTTGAAGCCAGAACGTTCTTGCCCGCGGAGCAAGCACACAAGTGAAGAACTTATTGCCCAACTGCATCATTCGCACTGGCAACGCGAGAATGTTGAACAGTTGCAAGTAAAACGCAAACTCAATCAAACCACCAGGAGTGTACCAGTTGCAGGCGCCATCTACTTGAGTAGAACACCGATTTGTGAGGATAGGAACCACAACATAGTTGAGCAATTGCACGACAGTAATCTTTATGAGCAACACATTGTTTGCGTCAGTCTTCGTGATGTGCGTTTCACGGCTGGTGAGGAATATCGTGAGCGAATCGAGAACATAGTTGATGAAAACAGTCACCACAGACGCCCCGGCAGTCATCACTTGTAAATACACCTGCGATGCAAAGGATGCCGCGGAAGTAAGAGCCACTTCTTGATTAATCGCTGCTAGCTCAACAAATCGCATGCGTTCAAAATAATACTGAACGATACCGCCGACCGTCAACGCCGCGCCTAGAGTGAGATACGACGCGACTTCCCACATGATAACTCGAGACTTACTTCGACGCGCGCGTAAATGTTGCCAATTGATATCACTTGGCTCTGGTGCTCGTCGCACTAATAATTTACGGCCTCTAAAGTCAGGTGGATATCTGCCCGTGAAGAATCGCGAAAGTCTTTCCCAGTTGTCACTTTCGTGGTCGTCGCAACAATTCGTGGCGTGTTGCTCATAATTAAAAGTAACCACCGCCATTCCCAGGTGCACGCTCTTTGACTTGTCGCCATCAAACTTGGCTATTTCTCGTTTCGCTCGGGCGATTTTGCGTTCAATATTATCAATAGATTCTTCGTTGGCCTTCATTCCGCGAAGGACGATTATGCGAAACAACCATTCCCGAAGGAATCCCAGCCTCGATGATTTTTCCCGCTGCTCGTACTCATCGAGCATTCTAGTTTCGAGCTCGTTTCGGATATTCAAAAGCGTTTGAATCTTACGTTCTAACATGACGATTGTATGCGTATTCGTCAAGTGGCACACCGACACGACTTCGCCATAATGCGCAAAGAAATCAGCCACCTCTCGACGCGACCACACGTTTCCCTTGCCAAACCCATCCACGTACACTGAATAATCCCCCGCCGTCACCGTGGCTGAGATAATACTAGTCGCCGTCTGCTGTTGATTTCGCGTGTAGAAAAACTCGAACAATAAGAACACAATTGTCACCACCGTTTGAATGCCTTGAAACTCCTTGGGCGTCGACGTCGCCGTATTCTCCAACACTTCCGTACAGCACTTTGCATATTGCGCATCCGTGAGCACATCCTTGAGCTGGCACGGATAATGCGTCTCGCACGTCTCGCTCGTTTCGAACGCCACGTTCGAATCCACCACGCACGTCATCGGACAATTGAAAAAACTTTCCAAATCCGCGATGGCGCACCTCGACCCCTGGCTCGACCGCAGCACCGGTCCATGCGTCGTATACGGCCTCGAACACGTCACATTCGTCGCCGCCCCCGCCGCCGTCGTACCACTCACCACGTACGTCGACGTAAACTGATTATCGCTCACGTTCACCACCAATGAATACAAACTCGCTAAGGCCAACGCCAACGCCAGCGCGCCCAGCTGCGCGGCGGCATTCAAAAACAACGCCAAGCTCGTGCTCGTGCACCCAATCTCGCGATGCGTCGCGCGCATAGAAAACGGCCTCGCGCTCGACGTGATGCGCACGCCCCGGTGGTCGGTGTCGTACTCGAACACGCGCAAATCTTTCGCGCGCTGTCGCGCCCGGGAAATGTTCGATCGAGCTGTGGTCCCGCTCGCCCCGTTCGCCAGCGCCTCGAGGTCTTCGAACGAGCGCTCGTAGCGGTGCGCGGTGGCGGGATTATCGAGCGACGCGCGCGGCGGCGGCGGAGGCGCGGCGCCGTCCGCCATGGCCCGCGCGAATGCGAATTCGATGCGCCACAGTGTGACCACCGGTGTGCATCGTCACCTCATGTTTCGTCGGTGCGCTCGCGCGCTCGCGGCGGCGGCGACGGAAGGCGCGCACCGCGCGGTCGCGTCGTCGTCGTCGTCCTCGTCCGTCGCGTCGTCGTCGTCGTCGTCGTCCGCGTCGCGCGCGCGCGCGCCCGGTGCGCGTGTGGTTGGACAGCGCACGAGAGGGAAGCGCACCGATGCCGCCGCTAAAGCGAAAGACGCCGCCGCCGCCGAGGCGCCCGCGGCGTCTGCGGACGCGCCGGATAATCCTCTCGGGTCGGTGATGTTCCCGTGGGAGCGCGCGGTGCTGGATAGCGAACGGTGGGTGGGCGAGCTCAAGCCGTGGCAAAAGGCGTATTGGGTCGCGTTCGGGCTCGGCGTCGCCTTCGTCGTCGGATCGCGCGCGAAGAGGTATTATGATGACATGGGGACGGATGAGGATAGGATACGTGCGATGGAGAATAATAAGCGCGCGCTGGCGGCGGCGCTGGAGGGGAAAAGTTTTATAGCGCACGGGGATGGGGACGAAGAGGATGAAACGGGAGGCGATCCGTTCGAAGGCTTATCCCCGGCGGAGATCGAGGCGCTCGTTAAGAAACAAGCTGGAGAGAGTGGTGATGTGTATGATGGGATGTCACCGGAGGAGATTTTGGCGCACGAAGAGGCGTACAAGGGTAAAGGGAAGTTGACGTGGAAGACGTCGGCGAAATTTTAGACGTCAACCGTCGCCGGATGTTGATGTGTTGTAATTTCAATACGTTCTAGGGAATCTATGATCATGTGACTACTACTACTACTACGCAGATGTTGCACTGTTCCTACTCGCGTCGACTGTTCAACTCGTGCACGTACGCGTGCAGCGCGTCCTCGTTCGCGTCGCCTTGCCAACATCGGCCGCACGCGCACGCGCCTCCGTACTCTTTGGGCACTTTGTCGAGCGACATCACCTTGGACATTTCGCGTCGAGCGTCGTCTACGCTCGCGCACACCACGATTTGTTTCAAGGTTTTCGTCGAAATCAACGGCTTGCACGCGTTAAACACGAACGCAAACCCAGGCGGCGGATTTACAATAAAGACGCGATGCACGCGCTCGATGTTGGCGATTTTCGCGCTCGCCGAATACTCGCGTAAAAAACCAAACACCTCAATCCCGAGCACGTCACTCATGCTCACAGCGCTTAAATCTATAATTTGTACAATCTTCCCGTACGGGTGCTCGCGAGCGTCCACGCGCTCGTACATGTACGTGCTCACAAAGGCGAAGTGCTCGAGCACGACTTCGGTGGCGTCATCCTCGTCGCGCCCCAACGCGTATGCCGTCTCGCGCACGGCGCGTAAAAGCTCGGGCACGTGCCCGGGTTTCTCCATGATGATGACAAAGTCTTCTTTATCCGTCGTGTGATGCATGACTTGCGGGTAGTGCGCCTTGATAACGTCAAAGTATGGTTTCGGCGTGCGTAAGAGCTCGTGCAAGCGAAACCGCGCGCTCCACTCGCGATAGCTCTCAAACTTTTCCATGGCTCTCGCGCGCGAGGTCGTGGAATTCAATATGCGTATGGGAATGTCACGCACGTCGTCATCGGACAACGGCGCGTTCGGACGGTGAGACGAGGTGGAGCCGACCGCGGGCTCCCGGTCGCGGGACAGCGAGCGCGCGACTCCAAACACGCTCTCAAACACAAGCGCGAGCACGCGCGCGACGAGCGCGAGCGCGGTGTGTATGACGCGCAAGCCACCGATGCCGAGCACGGCGAAGATGGCGGCGACGCCGCCATCGGACATGGGTGAAGGAGCGAGAGGCGCCGTCTGGCGTCGGTTACAAGCGTCGGCGCGTTAAAACGTTCATTTCTGAGCTACTGTTGTACGTATCTATAGGTCAAGGAATCATCGAGCGTTGTGACGCATGCGCGCAAATTTGGCGCGGCGTTCCTCGAGCGCCTTGCCCACGCCCGATGCGAATTTCGTCGGTTGTTGGTCCAATTTGAACACGACGACATTCTTGGATTTAAAGTCTGATAGCTTGATGCGTCCACAAAACGTTCCCAGGCGCGCACCTAACGCGTCCATGATACTCTTGCGCTTATCGAACGATGCTGCGATGTATTGCGATATGGTGACGCCCGCCGCGAGTTCGAGCACGCTGGAACGCATCCACGCGTTGACGTACCCCGTGGAATCTGAAATTTGTACGCGCGCGCGCCATTTCGGCGCCGAACCCGCCGTTTGCAACTCAATCGCGCCTACTTTTGAAATCCACCCATGAATCACGGGTTTGTCGTCGTCAGCTAAGTCTTCGCGGACGGCTTTGAGAGCGGCGATGTACGTCCACGCGCCGCGCACGCCGGTGGCGTTCAGGTGCTCGGCTACGTAGCGCGCGTCGGCGCCTACCACTGGCGTTCCTCTAGTACCGCCTCCGCTCGACGACGGCAAAGAATCTCGAACGCGCTGGCTATTACGCGTAACGCGCTGCGAAGGCGTGGGGTCGACGATCGGGTCGTGGGCATCCTCGACGTCTCGCGCGTCCTCGTCGTCGTCGATTTCGAGCACCTCGACGATTTGCGTTTCGCGCACCACTGCTGGAGCCTCAAGCGCCACAGTCGTCGCACGCACTGGTACAGCACTCGTCACCGACGCCACCGTCGATGCCGCGGCTGGCGCGCGTCCTCCATCGCCGCGCGGTCGCGCCGACGCGTCCGCGCTCGCGTCTGTTCGTATCCTCGACTCCGCCTCGACGCCCCACGCCGCCTTCATCGCCTCCTCTTCGCGCTTCATCACCCCCGGCCGATTCGCCCGCGCGAACACGCCCACCACTCTTTCGCGCGCGCGCTCCAACGCCCTTACTTCGCCCCCGAGCACGCACACGTTCTCATCCCGTAACCACAACGCGCCGTCCTCCGCGACGTACGGGTGCGTCAACCGCACCTTCATCCCCGCCTTCATCGCCCCTCCGCTCAACGCCCCGCACGCATCGTACTCGTACGCCACATACGTCCGCGCACCATCAGTGAGACGCATTTTCAGGCACCGCGCACCGCTCCCGGGCGCGCGACACGCGCCTTCGTCGTATCGCGCGTCTGACGGCGCGCGCGCGTTCAACCACTCATCCACCTGCACCACGTGCGCGCCTCGCGCGATGGCGCCTCTCGCCGCGCTCGCCAGCGCGCCACCTCGCGCGCACGCGTTAAAGTCGCTCGCGAGCACCGCCGCGGCCACGGTGCGCGCGTCCGCGGACGGATGCGACGCGTCGATGGCATCGAGCCATTGACGAGACATCTCTGGCACGCCCACAAACGTCGCGAGCGTTCGCGACGTCGACGTCGTCATGGCACCGATGCGATGTTTTGGCGCGTCGTGTGCGTGCGCGCGCGCGCGCCGCGCCGCGCGGGTGTCGTGTGGTGCGCGCGCGCGACGAGCAGTGACGACCGACAGCTCAGCAGCGAATTTGAAAACCATCATCAAATCAACCGCACTTTGCGTCGCGATGCTTCGCGACGCGGGCGCGCGCGCGCTCGGTGCGATCGCGCATCGCCGCGGTCGCGTCGTCGCCGCGACCGCGTCGACCGCGTCGACCGCGTCGCGCGTCGCGAGCGTTGAAGGATGTCGCGCGTATGCTACAGAATCCATCGATGCGTTAACATCGTCCCAGCGCGCGACGCGCCGAGCGCTCCTCGCCCTCACCACCGCATGCGCGGGGGCGTACATTTCATATTTCACCGTGCCGCTCCTCGTCGACGGCTCGGCGCGGTCGTGCGCGGCGCTGGTGCGGTCGAATGATGGATTCTTGAGCCGCACCGGCGTCGAGCGCGCGCGCGCGTTATGGTGGCTCGGCGACGTCGCGCGCGCGCGCGAGGCGCTCATCGCCGCGGGCGTGGTCAGCGCGTGCGTGGATGTGTCGACGCGCGGGCGCTCGATGGAGCTCGCGGCGAGGGAGCGCGCGAGTGCGTTGCTCGCGACGGCGACGGAGGATGGACGAGGCGTCGACGACGTGCGTTCTCGAGCGCGCGACGTTCAAATGTTGGAGGATGCGCGCGCGCGATGGGCGATTCGGCGGCGCGCGTGGCGGAGGTCTCGTGGTAGCGACGGTGATGACGCGGCGGAGGCGGCGGATGTAGAGGGTGATGACGTACAGGCGAGGCGATTGGCGGCGACGCGCGCGAACGTCGCCTTGGCGCTCGAGCGCGTGCGGGCGCGAGGAAATGTTTAGGGATGTACACGCACGAATCCGATCCAAACGTGTTGTAGAATGTAGTAGAAAGATGTGCTAGTGCTAAAGAATGGGCGACCGCGGTCGACGATGCTGCGCGCCTCACGCGTTTTAGGAGTCTAATTTGGCCAATTTAGCCGCCGCGATTTTTGCCACGCGTTCGTCGTACGTATCCTCCGTGGGTCTATTTTTCAGCGGAACGTGCGGCGCTCTAGCGACGCTGATGTTTCCCGCGCAATTCACCGCGGCGAAATCTTTGGCGAGCGCTGCGGCGTCCCCACCGCGTTTGCGCCTCGCTTCGACGACGTGCTCCCACGTTTCGTCCCACACCGCCGCGCGAACGCGACATCGGTGCACCTGTTGGGACACGTGCGTCTCGAGCTGCGAGAGCGCGCGCTCGGTGATGAACATGTCGCTCACGTCTAACCGATCAGGATCGTATCCGCTGCGCCACAGCAGCAGACATGCGTCGGGGGCCATCGGGTATTGAGGCTTTCTCGGCGTTGCGCCGGCGACGTCGAGCATTTCGGCGACGATGCTCGGCGACTCGCGCCCGAGCCCAACCATAAATAACACCGACGCCATGCATCGTACTTGATGCCACAAGAACGCACTTCCGCGCACGCGTATGTAGTGCATGCGTCGCACGCCGTCGAGCTCGATTCGGCATTCGAACACGCCTCGCGTGTAACTCTTGACGTTTTCGGCGTCCATTTTGCAAAAGTTTCTAAAATCGTGCACACCTTCGAATGCCCGCGCGGCTTCACGCATGGCATCCAAATCCAACCCATCGGCGTGGTCGAAAAAGTACTTGTACTCGCGCCATTTGCAGTCGAAACGCGCGCTCAAGCCGTCGTCGACGGGTCGCCATCCCAACGCGCGAATGTCGTCTGGTAACGCTCGGTTGAGCGCGCTCACGTAGTCAATCTCGTGCTCCAAGTTGACGTCATCCACCCCATTCGAACGCACGCGCAGGGTGATGATTTGTCCCAAGCCACTCACGCCCTTGTCCGTGCGGCCGCATCGCGCGTAGTCGTGCGTTTTGAAGACGTCTTCGCTCGACGACACGAGCCGCGTGCGCGCCAACGCGTCAAACACAAACTGCTCCACCGTCGGTTTCCCGCGCGCGCCCTGGCTGGCGAAACCGTGATATGCCCACCCCGCGTATGCGATATGCAGCGCGATCACGCGCGTGGCGTACTTGGAAAAGTCAAACGCGCTATCGCTGGAGTCGCTCGCGCAGCCGTCGCGCGACACGGTGAGAGGGATGAGCTTTTCGAGACGCTTGACAATGTGTCGCGCGCGCGCGAGGTGACGAAATGACGTCGACGCGTCGTCACTTGATTCGAGACGTTCGTTTTCGTACGCATCGACGGCGGCTTCGAGGGCATCTATCGCTGAAGGCATGCGACTCGCTGTGGAGCGACGGCTCGGGACAAAGACGCTCTTTGAGCGCATTCCAAATCCATGCTATAAATATATCGCTACGATTGCGTCTCCGCCGAAAACGCGGTGAAGACGTCTACTAAAATCGGTTGTACCTTTTTACGACTCGCCTTGACGTCTGCCATGGCGTACGATGCACGCAACGCGCGCGCCGTCGTCGTGGACGCGTTTGGGTCGACGTCAAACGGCGACACCGGCGTGCGTTCATTCACGCGACGCATAACGTCCGCGCAATCGAGCGCACCGTCTACTGGGCGCGTGACGGCTATTTGACGCGTGTACGCCCCGCCCGCGTCTGCGTCTTCGAAAGACGTCATCATGAATAACGCGTGCACGCGTCTGGACGCCATGAAGGCGTCGCATTGGGCGTCGATGGACGACGCGTCTTGCCTCGCCGCCAAATCCTGTAAGCGCACGCCGAACGAGGCGACACCGATTTCGTACGCGCCCATGGTCCATTGTTTATAATCTTTCGCTAAAAGCTGTGCGCACGTGAACGCGCTCTGGTCGTGACGCGCCGCGGAGAGCGTCTCGTACTCTCGTCTGGCGGCGTCTTCGTCCCAATCCAGCGTCGCTCGAAGCGCGTCCGCGGTTTCAAAATCGATCGCCGACGCGCGCGTGGTCGATGCATCTAAAAATCTAGTATCGAGCACGACGGCACCGAGCAATAGCCTGGCCACGTCGCGCGCGCCCGATGCGTCCAGCGCCTCGCGTTTAGCCGCGACGACGTCGCGATGCACCAAACTCGCGCACGACCCGATGAGCTCAATAACCTTATCACACTCGCCCTGGTCGTGCGCGCGCGCGTCTTCATGGTGGTCAATAATTCGCCGCACCCGCTCGCCCCATGCACGCGGAAATATTCGCGCGCTCAACGCGTTGTGATCGACTAAACATATACTTTTAGGCGTCGCCACATCCGCGTCGACGACGTCGTCCAGGCACAGCGCATCCTCAATCTTCACGCCAACCTCTCGCAAGGCGTACACGACGTCAGGGCGCAAGTATATGTCTTCCCTCGCGCAACTCACGATCGGAACAACCATCGCTGACGACGACGACGACGACGCGCTTTCGACGTACGCGTACGCCACGGCGCACGCCACGCTATCCAAATCGCACGCCTCGTTCCCGACGACGACGTGCACATCCCCACGCGCGGCGACGTACGCCTCGCGCGCCTCGCGCACGAACGTCCCGAGCGGCGTGCGCGCCGCATCCCTCGCCGTCGTCGCCGCAC